>WNFI01122124.1_pt1 | contig 11766 bp, 9 predicted proteins | sample 5400471 | NCBI WGS metagenome assembly WNFI01 (sample SAMN13153348, study PRJNA577476) | soil metagenome | isolation source: 100 cm saprolite on Douglas fir-dominated hillslope | place: USA:California | collected 2013-09-17
GGAGCCGCACTCGCGGTGTGGGTAGCGCTCAGCCTCTGGACTTTTTCCGCCGTGCTGCACCGCAATCCCTTTGCACTTTTCCTGGCGGCGGTGCTTTTCACCGCTCGTTTTCTTGGCTTTGGCCCCGCAGTATTCTGCTCGCTGGTTTCGACCGCTTGCCTGGAGTTTTTCGTATTTCCGCCACCCTTCAGCTTCAGTATCCACACCGGCGCCGATCTGGAACGGCTCGCGGTTTTCCTTGCCATTTCCGTATTCGCCGGGAGCATGGCCCGGCAGAAAACATTGGCGGAATCGCGCGCCGATCGGACGACCCGGGAGATGGCTGCCATCGTGGAATACTCCTACGATGCGATTTACAGTTCCCGTCCAGACGGCATCATCACCAGCTGGAATCGCGCCGCCGAACGTCTCTATGGCTACACTGCCGAGGAGGCAGTCGGGTCACCAGTGGCGCGACTGGCGCCGCCGGAACGCCGTTACGAAGTGGAACGTAACCTCAAGATTCTCAATGGCGGCGGGTACGTGGGTGCCTATCGCACCGAGCGTATGCGGAAGAACGGCACACGCTGGCCGGTACTGCTGGCGGTGTCGCCGCTTCGAAACGCACGCGGTGAAATCGTGGGAACGTCTGCCGTCGCGCGCGATATCTCAGCCGAGAAACAGTCCGAAGAGGCCATCCGCCGCAGTGAAAAGCTCGCCACCGCGGGACAGTTCGCCGCTTCCATCGCGCACGAGATCAACAATCCCCTCGAGGCCGTCGTCAACCTGCTTTACCTTGCGCGCCATGACTCCGGCCACGCCGAGGAGTATCTGACCATGGCGGAGCAGGAGGTGGGCCGCGTAGCACAATTGGCACAACAGACTTTGGGATTTGTCCGCGATGCTAGTTCCCCAAGTTCGATGGACCCGGCCACCATCATGGACGAGATTCTGCAGTTGTATTCCCGCAAACTGGAAGGCCGGCTGATCCGCGTGACGCGACGCTACCGCAGCCATTGTCAGATCAGTGGCTATTCGGGCGAGTTGCGGCAGCTACTGGCCAATCTTCTGGTGAATGCGGTGGATGCAATGGCGGACGCAGGTTGTCTGCAAGTCCGCGTGGCCACGGGCCGCGACTGGTCCGACGGCAGGGACGGAGTCCGCATCACAGTGGCCGACAACGGCAGCGGGATCCCCCGCGACAATCTGCGCCAAATCTTCGAACCCTTCTACACCACCAAGAAGGACACGGGAACCGGGCTCGGATTGTGGGTCTCACGCGGCGTCGTGCAGAAACATGGGGGATCGATTCGGGTGCGGAGCCGGGCAGACGGACACGCGACCGGAACCGTGTTCTGGATCTTTTTACCCCAGCAGTACGAAATCAGCCGGGTGGCCTGAGCCGCCGTTTCCTCCTTGCTCACAATAACTTGCAGGCGGCGGAGGTACAGTGACCTTCGTACGTAGAAGGCCCCGCCGTCGCGGCCTATAATCTATCTAAATCCAGGCAGACTGGGCACTTAGCCGACGTGGAACCTATTCTTGCAGTTGCGATCTTCGCTCTGGGGCTGTGCTTTGGCGCTCATTCTTCGGGGAAAGTGCCGCTCGTGCCAGCAGCCCATATCGCCGCGTTACCTTGTGGTCGAACTGCTCACCGGCCTGCTCTTCCTTGGCTGCTACGCGCACTTTGGTCTGACACTGGCGATGCTGAAGTGCACGGTGCTCGGCTTCCTGCTGCTGGGGTTGGTCTTCACCGACGCGGAAACCAAGCTTCTTCCCGACGCCATGACTCTGCCCGGGATCGCTCTGGGAATCCTGTTCAGCCTGGTCGTTCCGGTGAACGATCTGGCTTCCCGAATCATGCCCGGCCTGGTATCGCCCGCGATGCGTGGCGAGATTTCGTGGCGCATCTGGTCCCTCTCAGACTCGCTCCTCGGAGCGGCGGTCGGCGCCTCGTTTCTATACGGCGCAGCCGCCATTTACCTGCGAGCCCGTGGTGTCGAAGGGATGGGATTCGGCGACGTCAAGCTGATGGCGATGATCGGCGCGTTCCTAGGAACCAAGCTCACCGTCCTAACCATTTTTGCAGCGTCGCTGGCGGGTTCGTCCGCTACTACGAGATGCCGTTTGGCGTGTTTCTCGGCGCCATGGCGCTATTGTCGTTCCTCTTTGGCAACCAGCTCCTGCACTGGTACTGGAGGGCGCTGTGAGGCTGCTGATGAATCCCGTGGCGCTGCGCATGGGCCTCCTTCTGTTCGTTGCCATCGCGGCTTTCGGGCTGGGCCTGTTCGTGATCCGGCGGCTACGGGAGGATCTCGTAGCCGAACCCGAATCGCTGAATTACGCTCCGTTGGCGGCGGAGGGATTGCCCGTTCATGCCTATCACGCCGTCATTCAGCAACTGAAGCAGCAAAAACATGAGCTCGCCACCCAGCAACTCGCGGAACGCAGAAAGTCAAAAGCCTCCGACACGCTGAGCTCGACCGTACTCTCGAACCTTTCCTGCGGCGTTTTGTTTTTCAATACCAGCGGCCTGGTGCGGCAAGCAAACTCGGCTGCGCGCAAGCTGCTGGGATTCGCCTCGCCGGTGGGACTGCATGCCTCCGATCTTTTCCGCACTGCCACGCTGCGCCCGGAAAACCATAGTTCGAGTTCAGGTTCGAGTTCAGGTTCGAGTTCGGAAGCGAGCGTCGAGAAAGCTCTTGCTCCCGCTCTGGCGGGGAAGTCGGCGGTTCGAGGGCTGGTGCTGAATTACTTCGCACCGGACGGAGAAAACCATGTACTCGACGTGACCGCCTCTCCGGTTCTGGCCGAAGACGCGAGTGTCATGGGCACGACTCTTGTCCTCACCGACAAGACCGATATTGAGCGCATCCGGCACGATCAAAAGATGCACCAGGAAATCTCCTCGGAACTCGCCCTCGGACTTCGCGATTCCCTGACGACGATCGCAGGATATGCGCGGCAACTGGCCTGCAGCCGTGACCCGGAACTGGCGGGTCAGTTGGCCGACAGCATTACCCGCGAAGCGGCGCAGCTCGACCGGACCATTGGCAGTTTCCTCGGAGGCGCCCAGGCTGCAACCACAAGTTCTTGACATTAGCGATTGCAGGCCGCGACCGGAATCGCGGCTTGCGAAAGGATGATCACATGAAGCACATGAAGCACATGGCAATCGGTACTCTGCTCCTGTTGGGGGTTAGCGGCGTGGCCGCTCAGTCTCTCGGGGATTACGCGCGCGCGGCTCGCAAAAGCAAGACCAAGGCCGAGCCGAGTTCAGCCAGCCGCCACTTCGATAATGATAATCTCCCCACCACCGAACATCTGAGCGTGGTCGGACCGCCCCCGCCTAGCGACGACGCAGCCGGGCAGGCGACCGGCAATGCGAGCTCCACTCAAACCAAGACCGCAGCCGCCGTCGATCCAGCAGCAGCCGCTGCCGAACGCCAGAAGACGGCGGACGAGTGGAAGAAAAAGCTCGACAAGCAGAAAGAGAAAATCGATTCCCTGAACCACGAACTCGACCTCCAGCAGCGCGAATATCGTCTGCGCGCCGCCGCCTACTATGGCGATGCAGGCACCCGCCTGCGCGACGCAGCCCAGTTTGATAAGGACAACACGCAGTACAAATCCGATGTCGAAGCAAAGCAGAAAGCGCTTGATGCCGCCAAGCAGGAACTCGACGAGATGCAGGAAAAGGCGCGCAAGGCCGGAATTGTCGAGAAGGACAAGGACGACGCCAACGACAAGAAGTAACGCCTTGCTGGTGGAGCGCCGGGCGCCCTGCCCGGCGGACGGGCGAGGACGCCCGTCCTCCACCGTTCGATTCCGTCACGCTTTCCCAATCCGCTCCCGAATCTGCCGCGCGTGATGCCGTCCGTGGATCCATTGGAATTTCCGCCACTGGCTGGCCGTCAAGGGTCCCAGGATCGGGTGGTCCATAATTTTCGTCCCGGCACCGAACCGGCGCTCGCAATCCTCCAGTCCCGAGGCCATCCTCTCAAGCTCAGCCGCGATGGCTTGCCGCACTTCTTCCGGCGACATTCCCCGCGGCGTCGCCCTTTCCGGAGCTTTGCGCCCTCCCGGCAGATACCCGAGATTCGTAACCAGCATAGTGGCCAAGCGCTGTCTCGGCTTAGCGCGTGTAGCCAACGGAGCATTCCCTTCCAGGCACTTTGCCAATCCACGGTTGGTGCTCTTGTAGGTGAGGAAAAGGTGCTCCAGTATCTGCGCAGCATTCCACTTTCCGGCAGGAGCGTGCGTCAGGCCGCTGGCGCTGGCGTCCCCTGTTGCATCTTCGAGTTCCTGCCGCAGACGTTCGAGATAGGAATCCATGGCTTTGGTTCCAGTACAATGATCGCGAACAAAAAGCGCGATCGGGAAATCGTGGAATGAAAAAACTATGATGAAAAAGTTATTCGTCGCAATTCTAACAGCGGGACTGATGACCGGGTGCTCTTCGGAGCCGACCAAGCCGGCAACAGCGGAGAAGCCCCAACCGAAAGCTCCGGAGATAATCACCGGAAGCAGCGCGTTCTTCAAGTGCTACGTCTCCGCCCGCGGCTGGGCCCCGGATGCTCAACCGTATCGTGTGGAGTCACACCCTGAAGCTGGCTCCAAGGGCCGGGACGGCAAGGCGGCAGAGTGGCGGGCTGGATTCGCCTCGCCCACGCTGCGCTCGACCAAGTTCTATACCTGGGCAAACGGCGATATCTCTCACGGCGTCGACGACACATACAGCCCCACGAATTCCAGCACCCAGATTTTTAACGTCCAGTTTCTCAAAGCGGATGCGGATAAGGCCTTTGCTGTCGCCCAGCAGCACGGTGGCGACAAGCTTCTGGAGAAGGAACCCGACACACCTGTTTTTTATGTGCTGGAATGGAACCGCCAGGCGAACGAACTCCTATGGCACGTAATCTACGGAACGGACCGCGATACCGCCAAGCTGCGGGTGGCCGTGAACGCCTCCACAGGAGAGTTTTCGCGGGTAGAGAAATAGGAAACGAAACGATCTTGCTAGTGGAGCGCCGGGCGTCCCCGCCCGGGCTCCGGCGGGACGGGCGAGACGCCCGTCGCTCCACTCCACGACCCAACGCCTACTGCGCTTTCGCCATCCGGTCCAGCGAAGCGTGCGCATCCTTGGCAAACGGGCCTTCCGGCAGAATCTTCAGGTACTGTTCGTAGTATTTCTTCGCTTCGACTTTCTCTCCTAGTTTTTCCTGGCACACGGCGAGACGGAAGCTCGCAACGGCGTCGCCATCTTTATAGTAGAGAGCTTCCTTGTAGCGATCACGCGCTGCTTTGTAGTTCTTCCGCTTGAAGTAAAAGTCGCCGACCTCAATGTCTTTGAGCGCCTTCATCGGGTTCCAGGGATGGAACTCCTGGACACCGGAAACGTCGATGTTCTCGGGGATGTCAAGATCCGCGACGGCATCCTTGCTGCCGGGATGGTTCTTGACGTCGTCCTTGGGCGGGCTGATATCGATTCTTGTATCCCGGCTGGAGCTTTCCTCGGCTTCGCGACTGCGGGCGGCGGCTTTGTCCGAGGCGGTCTTGTCCGAGGAATCCTGTGCCAGCGCAAGAGTCGCCAGCAGAGCCAATAAAACAATCGCGAATCGAATGCGCACGCCTTTATTGTACTGCTTCAGCGCGGAGTCGAAACAGAACTGCCTGCGGCCCAGGGAGACGGACACTGCGTGGCGGCGGACGCGGTTCCCCTGTGTTCCTGCTGTTCCTGTGTTCCTCTGTTCTCCCTGTGGTAAAGATCTTGGGCGTAACTGTGGGGATCGTCCCCTTCCAAAACCAAAAAATCAGGCCGCCCACAAACGGGACGGCCTGGTTTGGCAATGTCCTCCGGGGAGGAGGGGTAAACTTATAACCCTAATTAGACGACGGATTCGCGTTCGCCGCCGGAGGGTTGCTGGGCGCTTCCGCCGGTGTCGTTCCGGCCCCAGTATTGGTCATCAGGCGGATATCCACGCGGCGGTTCTTGGCACGGCCGTCGGAAGTTTTATTCGTCTCCACCGGCTTGTCCTTACCCAGCCCGATCAGATAAATCTTGTAGGCCGGAACGCTCTTCTCCGACGCCAGATACTGAATCACGGCATCGGCGCGGCGCTGGCTCAGATCGTAGTTGTACTCTTCGCTGCCCACCGAGTCGGTCGCACCCTCAATTGTGATGATGTATCCCTTGGTAGTGGCGACGCTGGCGGCAAGCTGGTCGATCGCTTCCTTGGCTTGCTTCGTTAGATTGTCCTTGTCGAACCCGAAATGCACCGCCGTCTCCACCACTGGGCGATAGTTATCGAGGTTGACGACCGCGTTGGTCAGAGCGTCCACACGCTGCGACGCTCCGTTCGCCGACAGTTGCGCCTTATCGGCGTCGCTTCCAGCGGTCATGGCCTTCTGATCTATCTCTGCGGTGCGCGCCTGCACGGCCTGGATTCCCGCTTGCGCGCGCTGATCGACGTCCTTAATGTCTTTCGAATTCTTCGCCGTCAGGTCGTCAAGTTCATTGGTCTTGTTGATCAGCGGCGTGGTCTGTTGACGGGTCCCAGTGAATCTGTGAACCTGGATCTGTTCCCTCTTAGTGCACGGGGGATGCCATTTCGGAACCGTAAACAAAACCCATAAAGCATTCTATATCAATGCTTTGGAAACTGACTGTGGGAAACGAACAAAGCACGGGTGCAGGCAATCGTGATACGAACCGTAGAAAATTTATACTGTTAGCTTCTTCTACGCAGAGTTAGATAGGGCGCGCCACCATCAATGCGTCGTCTTGTCCCAAGCCTTCTCAAACTGCGAAACCAATGGAACTTCGGCCTTCTGCAACCCGCCACGCCCCATGACGCGCCAGAGATAAGTCGACGAAGGAGGGCTGGACTCATCACCCCGGTGCGCGTCGTAGAGTGCCAGCACATCTTCCGACGGCCGAGACTGTACCATCAGGATGATGTCAGCCTCCTCAGGCCGATACACCAAAGTGAGCTTGCCCCATTTCTCGATTGCATCCTGGACGCGGCCAATCGCAGCGCGGTCCTCGGGCAACAGGTTAGGATCGAATTGATCGCCATCGTAAGCAGCTACATACACGAAGCGAGCATTCGAAAGAGTTCGCGGAATCTGCGGAACAGTCCCCTTGTCTGAGGCCATGCTCAACGTTGTCAGCACCAGAATTAACGACGCCATTGCAACAATATTCTTTTTCATATGTGAATGATCCTTATATAAAGAGATGCCGGTTGGAGCGCCGTCGATGCAAAGCGGCGTCAGTAGACCTGCTCCATCAGACTGGGTTGGCGAAACCTCGTTAGCCAGCTTCCTCAGACCATAGGCAACTGGCTCACATGACCGGCGGAACACTGATCCCCATCGCCGCGAGAACCCGAATGAGCTCGCGACGAACCACGGCCACGGTCACCAGCAGGAACTTTCTCCGGCCCTCATCCGCTTCGCTCAGGATTGGATAGCGGTGATAGAAAGTGTTGAAAAGCTGCGCCAGTTGAAACGCATGCTTGGCAAGATAGGCAGGCTCGGTGGTCGCGATGCATTGGCTTACAACATAAGAGGTCTTAGCAGCCGAAAGCCAGAGCTCCCAGATGTCGTTATCAGATTCGCCGTTAAGGTACTTAGAAAAACCTTCAGTAGAGACGCGGCTTGCCGCGTCTCCGCAGAACGCATCCGGATCCAATCCCCCTTTGCGGAAAATGTTGGAAGCGCGGACAACCGCATACTGCGCATACGGCCCTGTGTCGCCCTCGAAACTCAGCGCGTCCTTGAAATCGAAGGCGATCACCGAGGGTTTCGTGAACTTCAGCATGAAGTACCGCAACGCCCCGATGGCGATCTGCGCAGCAATGGCGCCGCGCTCAGCTTCGCTCAACTCAGGATGACGCCCATCCACTTCTTTGCGAGCCGAGGCGATCAGAGCGTCCAGAAGATCGTCCCCTTTAACGCCGAAACCCTTGCGGCCCGCAACCTCGATCCAAGACCTAGCCTTATCTTCTTCGCTCAGCTTGTAGCCAAGTTCCGCAGCGCAGCGCGGAGTAAGCGCGACCATCTCGTAGGAGAAGTGCGTGTAGCGATCGGCGGCTTCACCGTGCCCCAATCCACGTAAAGCTTCAATCACCGTGTTCTGCGCCTCCGACTGCCGAGCGTCAATGACGTTGTAAATCTCAGCCACATCGCCAAAGTGAGGATGATCCTTCTCGCCGTCGGTGGTTGAGATCCAGCAGTTGTGGGCATTGGGATAGCGATAGAATTTCCGATATCCGAAATCGCGCCCCAGCAGCCCGAACTTCCACATGTGATAAGCGATATCTTTGCCGACGTACCCGACCGTTCCGTTGGAGCGGACGATGACTTTCTGGTCCTCCTCCGTGATCTCGCTTTCCTCTGCGCCCTCCGTGTCCCCTGTGGTTAAGGCTTTCGCCGTCCCCGCCCGCCGCATCACCCAACAACCTTTATTCTTGCCTTCCGTTTCGTAGGTGAGTACACCGGCTTCCTTTAGCTGCGTAAATGCGGCCTCCCAAAAATAAAGATGAAGTATTTCGCTCTCGCGCGGCAGGAAGTCGTACTCAATGTCGAGCCGGTCCATAGTTTCAAGATGGCGCTTAAGAACGGCCACAGAAATCAAGTCAGCAATCGCTGCCACCTCGTTATTCCCTTCCTCAATCGAGTGCAGCGTAGCAGCGCGCGCCTGCAAGTTCGCTTTATCCTCTTCATACCACTGCGAAACACGCGCATACAGATCCCAGCATATGTAATCAAAACGGGGCGCAGCAGCGAGCGCCTCGATTTCAGCGCGCGACTTCTTCTCGATATGCAGGAATCCCACCACCACGTCCGCAACCTGTACGCCGGTGTTGTCGATGTAGTTCTGGACATCGACTTCCCTGCCCGCAAAGCGCAGCAGGCGGACGAACGTATCGCCAAGAATGGCATTCCGCAGGTGCCCGATATGCGCCGCCTTGTTGGGATTGATGCTGGAATGCTCGACCAGCACTTTGCCCGCTGGAACAGAGGCCGCGGGTTGTTCGTCCGCAACGAGCGCCGTGGCCAACTCGGCGCGGTTCACTCGAACGTTGATGTACCCAGCGCCCGCAACCTCGAATTTCTCAAAGCCCGGAACCGCGTCGACTCCGGCGACAATCTCTTCCGCAATCTTGCGCGGTGCCTTGCGAAGTTTCCGGGCAAGTTCGAAAGCGAGCGGCAGCGCATACTCGCCCATTTCAATTTTCGGCGGCTGCTCGACGACGATGTTCGCGCTGTCCAAGTCATAGGTGCGACGCAGAAACTCGCGAAGATGCTCGACCAGCCGGCGTTCCAGATATCGATACAAGGATTCCTCTAACCTATTGCTAACCTATTGAAGGAACAGTGATTCTAACAAACCTAGCGACGGGCAGCGGGTTTGACGGAGCGGAGAGCGTTCCCTATGATGAAAGTTCGACGCGGCCGAGACGAGAATCGTAACCACAGAGGACACAGGGGCACATGTTCCAGATTTCCTCTGTGAACCCCCGTGAACCTCTGTGACCCCTGTGGTGAAGCTTTTGACTTTTATGCGCATTGCCTACCTAGACTGTTTTTCCGGCATAAGCGGCGACATGTTTCTAGGCGCGCTGGTAGATGCCGGAGTGTCTCCAAAGCTTCTGGAAAACACGGTCACAGCACTCAATATCGGAGCCCGGCTAGAGATATCGCGGGTAGAGCGAGGCGGAATTGCCGCGACCAAAGTGGACGTGTACGCCAATGGTGAAAAAGATCTGCCGCGCGAAGTCTTCTGGGAGCAAGAGGAAGCGCACAGTCATCCTCATGTTCAAGAACACGGAGACTCGCACGAGCATCATCACCACGGCTACGGCCGCAACCTGGCTGACATTCGCAAGATCATCGAAAAAACCGCTATCGGCAGCGCGGCCAAGGCAACCGCGATTCGAATCTTCGATGCGCTAGGCGAGGCCGAGGCCGAGATTCACAACACATCCATCGAGCAAGTCCACTTTCACGAAGTCGGCTCCGTCGATGCCATGGTCGATATTGTTTGCGCCGCCGTGGGGGCGGAATCCCTCGCGGTCGAAGAATGGATTTGCTCGCCCCTGAACGTGGGCGGCGGAACCGTCAAGTGCGCGCACGGAACCCTTCCCGTACCCGCACCAGCGACGCTGAAGTTGCTTCAGGATGCACCAGTGTATTCGTCTGGACAACAGGTCGAGCTGGTGACGCCGACAGGCGCGGCAATCGTGAAGACGCTGAGCCGCCGCTTCGCGCCCTTTCCGGCGATGAAGATCGAAAAGGCGGGATACGGTGCGGGAACTCGAGAATTCCCCGAGCACCCAAACCTGCTGCGGCTAACGATTGGAGAAGCCAGCCCGGCGGACGACGCGGCCACATCGCCAGGCGCATCGCCAGCCACATCAAATGACACGATCGCCGTGCTAGAAGCCAATCTCGACGATCTCAGCCCGCAAGTGCTCGCCTATGCGATGGAGCGCTTGCTGGCCGAAGGAGCGCTCGACGTGTTCAGTGTCCCCGTGCAAATGAAGAAGAGCCGCCCCGGCGCGTTGCTCACTGTGCTTGCGAAAATAGAAGACGCGAATCGTCTGACAAGATTGATCTTTGCCGAAACCACAACTCTGGGCGTGCGCCGCCGCGAAGAACAGCGGCAAACGCTCTCCCGACGCTGGGAAACGGTCGACACGACGTGGGGTCCGGTGCGGATCAAAATCGCCAACGTGAATGGCAGCGTCTCGAACTACGCACCGGAATACGAAGACTGCCGGACGCTGGCGGAGACGCAACACATACCGCTCCGAACCGTGATGCAAGAAGCTATCCAGCAGTATCTTCGAGGCGAGCGAAAAACGTGAACCAGGCTTCGTATCATGGATGCACTAGCGCATCGCTTTCGTATCAGGGCATTGCTTTAGCGATGCCATAAGTCTTCAAAACCAGACGCCCCTTTAGGGGCTGGGCTGGGAGCAATTCACCATCGGCCGGGAAATATTGGCGGCGCCACAACCGAACTCATGAGCAAAACGTTTTACATCACGACCCCGATCTACTACGTCAATGCGCGTCCGCACATCGGACACGCCTACACCACCATTGCCTGCGACACCATCGCGCGCCGGCACCGCATGCTCAGCGACGACACCTGGTTCCTGACCGGCACCGACGAACACGGCCAAAAGATTGAGCGCGCGGCAAAGGCCGCCGGCAAGTCGCCGCAGCAGTTCGCCGATCAAGTCTCCGCGGAATTCCGTGCGCTCTGGAACCGCATGGGCTTGACCTACGATGATTACATCCGCACCACCTCCGACCGGCACAAACAGGGCGTGCAAGCTTTGTGGAAGCGCATAAAGGATAACGGCCACATCTACAAGAGCCACTACACCGGGCAATACTGCGTGTTTGACGAACTCTACGTCGATTCCGTCGGTCCCGGCGCGCCCTGCCCCGAGTGCGGCCGCCCCACGGAAACGGTGCAGGAGGAGAATTACTTTTTCAAGCTCTCGGCGTTCCAGGACCAGTTGATCCGCCTTTACACCGAGCAGCCCGATTTCATCCGCCCCGAGACCCGGCGCAATGAAGTGCTCTCGTTCGTGCGCGGCGGCCTGCGCGATCTTTCCATCAGCCGCTCGACGTTCTCCTGGGGCATCCCTGTACCGGACGATCCCAAGCACGTGATCTACGTCTGGCTCGACGCGCTGGCCAACTACATTACCGCGCTCGGCTATGGCTCAAACGACACCAGCAAATTCGACAAGTACTGGCCCG
>WNFI01094869.1_pt1 | contig 11765 bp, 6 predicted proteins | sample 5400471 | NCBI WGS metagenome assembly WNFI01 (sample SAMN13153348, study PRJNA577476) | soil metagenome | isolation source: 100 cm saprolite on Douglas fir-dominated hillslope | place: USA:California | collected 2013-09-17
TCTTCTTTTTTATCGGATCCGGCATAAAGGTAATGATAGAAGAGGCCATGAACAAAGGCAAAGGAAGTATCCGAGGTGCCCCACCCTTCGCGTTTTTTGCGAAGGGTGGGACGCGACACGGTCTGACTCAACGGAACTAATTCTTTTTCAGAACCGCCTGGGCTTTTTCGTCGATGTTGATGCTGCTGAAAAGCTTTGCCAGGTCCGAAATGCGCTCGAATGGTACCTGAGTCGTAGTTACTCGGTACTCGCGATGATATTTGAGGATGTTGCCGACGTTCTCCGCGCTGCTGGTGTATGTGCCAAAGGGGAAAGAGGCTTTGGCGGGATCGGGCAGTTCGTCCACCTTGAAGCCGTCGGGCAGGGAGATTTCCACCTGATCGCTGGAAAGAAAGGGCGCGGGAAAATCATAAGCGTAATGCCGGGGTTTGTTGGGGTCCCATCCGCCGGCCAGTTCACCCAGAACCCTTGGACGCACCAGCAGCAGGGCCCCTACGGTCTTGGCATAGTGATCGGCGGTGATTTTGTAGCGGATGATCAGGTCCTTGTCGGTATCGTTCGCGTTGACCAGTTCGAGGTTATCGACCTGGACGTTGCTCAGATTGCCGCCGACGAAACGCTCAATGAGTTTCTTTCGGTCGCTGTCGGTCTCGTGCTGAAGGACGCCCCTTGCCGCCATGGCCATGAATCCGCTGTGCACCTCTTCCACATCGCCCTGCAGAGAACCGTCGGGCAGCAGCTTCAGCCGCGATATCCTGCGAACGCCGTTCGACTCAGGACTGCTCAGAGGCAGATGGATCAGCTCGCCGCCCTGCTCACCCACCAGCAGGCCGTAGTTGTCCTGTTCATAAAAGGGAATCTGGCCGAAGGGCACATGCTCGTTCGTCGGATCGAAGATCAGCAGATGGCCCAGTGCCGGGTGCTCATATACAGCCGGCATTGATTTCCCGTAGCTGGCATCGGGCAGAGCAATGGCAAGGATCATATGGTCGAAGCGTGCCTGAGGGGGCGAATTCGCTTTGAAGGTGCCCCGCTCTGTGTTCACCAGGACGTAGTAAGACTTCACGCCGATCTGGGTCAGCATGGAACTAAGCACGGTCGCCTTGTCTTTGCAGTCTCCGTATTTATTGCCGAGGATGTCGCCGGCGGCATGAGGCCGCCAGCCTCCGATTCCAATGCTGATCTCGACATATCGAACGTCATGCTGGGCGAAATGAGCAAGAGCCTGGATGCGCTCCATCGGAGACTGGGTTGCGGGCGCGAGATCTTTGACCTTCTGTTGCAGCGCCGGGGTCGAATCTCTCACTCCGCTGGAGAGGCGAGAGTACCAGGAAGCGAATTCCGGCCAGTTCTGGTAGGTCTTGTCGGGCGCTTTATCTGAGAGGAAGGTAACTACCATCAGGCCGGCCAGCGCATCGGAAGGCGGCCGGTGCGGTTCCAATTCAATGCGCGGAATGTCCGATAGCTGCCAGACAAGGTCGCCTTTCTCCTCTGTGGGCTTATTCTCCTCATGATTGAGCCACTCGGCTTTGAATCGCCAACCTGAACCGAGATGCAAGCGGTAACGGGATTTTTCCACCGGCCAAAAACTCTGGAAGTCCCAGAAGTCCTGGAAAATGTAGGGCCGGGACTGCTGTTCATACTCGAAACCCACCACGGTGCCCACGTCGCCGCCGGGCACATGAATCATCTTGGCCTTGATGTCGGCATAGACTTCGTAGGAGGAAACGCTGCGCTCCGAGATATCTTTGGCTTCGTACTCCTGCCCTTTGCTGGTGATACTCCAGCCGTGAAGGTAATTTACTTTGGAGTCAGATCGATAATGGACTTCAAAATCCGCCAGACGGCGGCCCTCGGCACGCAGTATCTTAATGATCCGGCGACCCTGGTTCACGATCTCGCCGTTTTCTTTCACCGTGGTCGTCTGGTCATCGAGCAAAACCACGGCGTTCACGTCATCGGCATAGGCCCGGGCAGGCTGTTTGGCCGTGACCCGCAGCCAGTCCGGAATCTCGACGGCGGCGGCAGCCGGCAGCCACAGACATGCTGATAGAAAAACGATTGCGCTAATTGCCTTTTTGAGCATTGACATTGCCTCCGTGCAGGACCGCCTGCTGTTCGTCACCCACCTGAACTTTGCCAAAGAAGCCTTTCAGCTCCGGATATTTGTCGAGCGGGACATACACTGAGTTCACCATCAGCCTGCGCTGGGTCACGAGCTGATGGCCGTCGAACTGGCTCAGGTTCTGATATTTAGCGTAGGGAAGACCCGCTTCCAGTTTGGGCGGGACATTCTCGACGGTAAAACCGGCGGGGACATCGGCGGTCACAATATCGTCTTCCGTAAAGGGATACGCGAAATAGAGAGGGTATTTGCGCTCCGAGCGCTTGAACGCGTCTTTCTGGCGTTCATGGAAAAGATAGGTCGGAACCAGCAGGCGCTTTCCCGCCAGAGAAGCATAGGCCGGAACCTCGACGCTGAAACGGGCCACGAGGGGTGTCTCGCCGTTCTCCCAGCCCTGAACAGCCGTCATCTTCACCAGGGCCCCCACGGGCAGCCACTGCTTCAACTCGTCTTCCAGTTCTTTCTTCCTTCCGGCCTCATCACGGTCAATCGCGTCCAGACGGTGCTCCAGTCCCTCATAGCCCCGGAACTCCAGCGTGATTTCGCCTTTGGCTGTCCCATCTTCCGTAAGGACCATTTTGGCGGTCCTGCGGGTCACGTTCTTGTCATAGGCGGCGGCCGGCGGATTCACGAAGGCACCGCCCTTTTTGCTGAGTTTCAGGGCCTCGATCACAGTATGGTTCCAGCGCAACATGCCGAACGGGCAGAAGCGCGTACCCGGATCCAGGTAAATTTCCTGGTCGTTCAGTTTTACGACCACTACCACATCGTTCATCTGCACGAGGGAGACGAAGTCTTTGCTGAAAAACCTCCTTCGCCGGTCCGAAGCCTGGAGCAGCTGAGCGTCAAATCCGGCGGACCTGGCCATGGCAGCGAACAGCATGCTGATTTCATCGTCGATGCCATAGCCATGCGCCAGCACATCGCCGACGCTCAGATTCGGCTTGATGTTTTCCTTTTTGCGTTCTTCACTGGATCGGTCACGCTCATACGTAAGATTGCGAAGGCTCTGGGTCCGCTGGTACAGCTTTTGCAGTTTTTTGAGCGGGTCGGTCTCGCCGCCGATGGCCTGGATGGCCGCATCCTTCACGCCATGGTCCTTGGAGATAAACTCCTCCAGAAAGTTGTAACGGTCCTTGCCCAGCTCCTGCCAGGCCTTTTCCGACACTGAACTGGTGCCTCGGCGGGCATAGTAGAACCTGACGTTGGGTTTGAAATCGTCCTCGGGGGGCATGTTGTCTTCCGCCTCAAAGGCCTGCACGTTCTGAAGCTCCAGTTCAGACTCATTTCCGTGTTTTTTAATCGGCTCCTTCAGGTTGGCACTGACCGTCTCAACCTGGGCGCCATCCCATTCAGAGGACGCCCTCGATAAACTCTGGAAGGTGCCGGCCTCGAAAGGCTTGAAATAAAGATGTTCCTTCACGGTAAAAAGATCGCTTTGAATCACCCACTCGCCGGGCGGGAAAAAATCGAAGGGCACAAACGGAAGCCTCTGGGATCTGTACTTATACTTGTACTCGATGATGCTGCCCACCGTGACATCGGGCATGGTGAAGGTCTTCGCCGCAAATTTGAATCCCCGGCCCTTGAAAACCGTTTTGTCGAAGGGCTTGCCGGTGAACTCCACGATGGAGCCGTCGGGATGAATGGTCCGCGCCTTCAGCTCGGTCAGAAAAACCAGAAACAGCGGGTTTTCCTGGAACGGTATCGCCACATCAGCGGGTCCGCCCGACTGCAGACCTTTTTCGTTAAGGATCTTGATGCGAGTATAGTTGAACTCCGACAACGTGTTGTCATCGATAAAGTGAGCGTAATAAAGCCGCACAGCGTAAGCGCCCGCATGTGAAAGTACAGCTTTGAAGTATAGCAACATATGGACACAACAATCAGTGACCATACAAAATTCATCGCAAACTAATGTCCCGGGCCGCAGTCACCACAACTATTCCGGCTTCTTTATTTCGACAGCCTTCGATTCCGCCGCCATCGCACCAGTGCGCAACACCACCTGGCCCTCATCGCCGGCATGCACCTTCCCGAAGAACTCCCGGAGCTGCGGATAAGCAGACGGCTGGAACAGGAATTGCCTCACGGCGAAGCTGCGGCTGTTGATGATCTGCTGGTCGGCCACTTTGCCGCTGTTGGTGTACTGGGCAAAGGCCGGTTTGGCGGTCTGGGGGTCCGGGAAGGTTTCGAGCGCAACTCCCTCGGGCAGTTTGATCACAACGGTATCGATCTCGGAGAACGGATAAGGATAGTAAACGGGATACTTCCTTTCCGGACGCTGGAACAGGTTCTTCTTTCTTTCAATGAACAGATTTGCGGGCACCAGCAGCCGTTTGCCGGCCTGGACGGCGTAGGAAGGAATCTCAACCTGGAAATTCGCAATTAACGCCGCATCTCCGTTGTCCCATCCCTGAGAGTTGGTCATGGAGACGACGGCCAATTCCGGTAGCCATTGTTTCAGCTCCTCTTCCATGGTCTTCTTACGGCCCGCGTCGTCGGTCTGCAGCGCGGCCAGACGGTGCTCCAGGGCCTCGCCGTCTTCGTACCGCACCGTGACGCCGCCTTTCAGGACTCCATCCGCCGAGAGTTCGACCCGCGCGGTCCTGGCGAGGGACGCCTGATCGGGGCGCGCCGGGGGCAGCGTAAAGAAAGTGCCGCCGTAGCTGCTGAGCTTGATTCCCGCGGTGGAGGTGCGCACCCAGGGAACCAGCCCGTAGGGACGGAGGCACTGAAACCCGCCTGACGCGCCAGGGCGATAAAAAACATGGTCACATCGTCGCGGGATCCATAGCCGCGCTTCAGCACATCGACAACATGCTTATTGGGTTTGAGCTGTTCCTTTTTCTCTTCGGTTTTGGTCCGGTCGCGTTCATAGGTCAGATTTCTTATCTGCTGGGCCCGGGTATACAGGCGGCGAAGTTTTTCCTCGACATCGGTTGCGTTGCCGATCGCCTCGGTCGCGGCGGCCCCGATTTCCTTATGATCGCCGATGAACAGATTGAAGCTGGTGGCCAGGTACCGAGCCACGATTCCCCAGTCGCTCTGAGTAAACTGCATTCCTTTGGAGAATCTGACCGTGGCCCTATAGTTATCCACCGGAGGCATTTGCTCCTCCGCTTCAAAGCGGGGCACATCGGTCAGGTCGAGTTCCACCTGTCCTCTGGTCTGCTGCGGCCGGGCTTTGGACCTTGTCACGACAAAGGAAACCGTTTCTTTCGCGCTATAACGGAAAAGGAAATGCTCGTGGACGGTATACAGATCGTCTTCCAGAAGCCATTCCGGTCTGCGCCAGTTCTTCTTATGGACGACCGTATACCGATATTCGACGATGCTGCCCACGGTTACTTCCGGCAGGGTAAAAGTCTGGGCCAGAATCTTCACGCCCCGTCCCTTGACGAGGACTTTCTCAAAGGGGTTCACGGGCAGATCGATGATCGTCCCATCGGAGTGAATCGTACGGGCCTGGATGTCGTGTATCTCGGTTTCCGGAAAAACCACCAGTTCCACATTTCCGCGCGAGCGTCCGGCTTCATTGAGCACCTTGATTCGCCGATAAACGAAGTCGGTCTTCTGGGTATCGTCAATATTATGCGCGTAGTAGAGCTGCACGGCGGCGGCCCCGGGATCGGAGGGCACCTCTTTGAATTTAAGATCCCGATCGGTGACCGGAAGCCAGTCCTCACCCGGAACGCCCGCATGGCAGCAAACCGCAAGAAACAACACCACCGCGAAACAACGAAACCCTTCCATAACGAAACAGTCCCCCAGTTCTTCGATACTTCAGCATTTCAGCACTTAGCAATCAGCAATCAGCATTCAGACTTCAGACTTCGATCTTTTCGCTCAGTTGGCCCTTTTCAGAATGGCCATATTTTTCTCGTCCACGCTGATCGCGGAAAACAGCGATTTCAACTGGCCGGCTTTATCCAGGGGAATGACGGTGTCGTTGATTCGATACTCGCGCTTGTATCGGAGCAGATTCCCTGTGACCTCGGTGGCGCTGTGATATTCGCCAAAGGGATAGCTGGCTTTGGCCGGATCGGGCAGCTCATCCACCTTGAAGCCATCCGGCAGGCTGATTTCGACGACATCGCTGTGCAGTTCCGGCACTTCCAGTTCGTAGGCATACCGACGGGGCTTATTGGGGTCGAAATAATCGCTTTTTTGTCCGACCACGCGCGGACGAACCAGCAGAAGACCGCCCGCGCTCTTGGCGTAATGCTCGGCGGTGAACTTGTAGCGGATCACGAAGTCCTTATCGATGTCGTCCTCATTCTCCAGGCTGAAGTTGTCAAGCTGAAAATTCCCCATGGCCAGGCCGAGGAACTTCTCGATGGACTTCCTGCGCTCCTGCTGGGTCTCATCCTTCATGGTTTGCCGCACCAGCATCGCGTTAAAGCCGGAACGGACTTCCTGTACATCGCCTTTGAGAGTGCCGTCAGGCAGCAGTTGCAGGGTCGCGGTCCTCTTTATGCTGTTGGCTTCGGGCAGGCTTACCGGGAGATGAATGAGTTCACCGCCGGTATCGGTCACCAGCAGCGCATAGCTATCCTGCTCGTAATAAGGCAGTTGCCCAAACGGCACCAGATCGTTGGTGGGATCGAAAATCAGCAGCCGGCCAAGCTTCGGGTGAACATACACCGAAGACAAAGGCCACGCGGCGCTCGCCTCGGGAAGCTGAATGGCGATGATCACGTGATCGAAACCCAGATCGGGAGGAGACTTTTCAGTAAAGACGCCGCGCGTAACGTGAATCGGCATCAGGTAGGCCTTGACGCCAATCTGGGTGAGCATAGCGCCCAGCAGGTTGGCTTTGTCCTTGCAATCTCCATAGCGATGAGTGAAAGTTTCCGATGCCTGATGCGGACGGAACCCTCCGATTCCGATCTCGATGGCGGCATAGCGAACATCGCGCTGGGCAAAGCGAGCCAAAGCGCGGACGCGATCGAGCAGGGGCAGACCGGCGGGCGCCAGTTCCTGTACTTTCTGCAGCATCGCGGGGCTTGAATCGCGCGCGCCGGCGGCAACCTGAATTTCCCACAGACCCAGATCGTTCCAGGTCCTGTAAGTCTGGCTTTTGATCTTTTCAGAAAAGAATGTCAGCACCATTCGTCCCGCCAGCGCTTGTTCGGCCGGCATGCGATATTCTTTTTCGATTCGCGGGGTGTCCCGCAACTCCCAGATATAAGCGCCACCCTGCTCCACCGGAGCCTGGGCCGCGTGGTTGACCCACTCCGCGCGATATTCCCACCCCTGCGGCAGGCGCAACTCGTAGCGGCTCAGTTCCGCGGGCAGACTGCGCTGGAAGCTCCAGTCGTCCTGAAAAGCGTAGGGCCTCTGCCTTCTTTCATATTCGAAGCCCACGACCGCGCCGACTTCCGCGCCGGGAATGATGAGGATTTTTGCGCGGTCATCCGAATAGATTTCGTACGTGCTCAGGCTGCGCTCAAAAGCGTCCTTCTCCTTGACTTCATATTCCTGGCCTTTCGAAGTAATGCTCCAGCCGCGCAGATATTTCACCTTGGTTTCGTCGCTGTAGCCGATTCCGAACCTCGACACCGCCGAGCCTTCGGGACGGAGTATCCGATAGGCAATTCTGCGGTGATTGACGATGTCGGTATTGTCTTTGACGACGGTTTCCTGAAAATCGACCAGGACCACGGCATTGACGTCATCCGCATACTTCTTCGCCGGCTGCTGAGCGGCATTGCGCAGCCAGTCGGGAATGGAGACGCCGAAGGCGGCGGAAGGCAGCAGGCCCAGAACCACAATAAGAAGACCGAAATTCATTCCCTTTTTCAGCATTGAAACCCTCTTCGCGCATGCCCGCCTGATGCTCGTCAGTCGATTGCACGATTTTGAAAAGTCAGACGCAGCACGAGCCGGCAGGGCGGGTGCATCCGAAAAAAACATAAAGCGCATCAAATTTCACCTCGGGACTTCATATCACAGAGGAGGGAGTGCCGTTCCAAAGACAATATCTCAAAACAACGGGCAATACCAGAATCTTGCCGCTTATCCAATAAAAAAAAGTTTGTAACGTTATGGGAACTTTTGTCACCATCTATAGATACGGGGCATGCGTGGCTAACGACTCTGAGATACGCCCCGCATCGGCCATTCCGATGCGTTCGGCAGGAGAGGATTTGCCCGCCAACAGACCGCGCGAAAATTGAACGTTTTTAAAACTGCCTGCCCCGAAGGCTGTTTAAATCCGCCGGCTTTTAGACGTAGCAAGCTACGTCTCTACGGTTTGCCCGGACGGAGACCCAGCACCGTATGCTCCTCGCCCGCGGCGCGCAGCCTGTCGAAAAAGCCTTTCAGCTCCGAATACTTTTCCGGCTCAAAATAGATGCTGTTGACCGCCAAACCGCAAAATTCCTTCAGCGTATCGGCGTCCAGAGAGCGGGTTGCGATGAAACGGGTGGAAGCCAGCTTCATTTCACGACCATCGGGAATGCTCTCCACCGAATAGCCGGCGGGAAGCCGGATGCTTACGTTATCGAGGGACGACCAGGTATAAGGGAAATAGACCGGGTACCTGCGGGTGGCGGTAAAGATTTCAGGCGCAACTTCCTGAAAAAGCCGGGCCGGGACGAGCAGCCGCCGCTCCGATTTTACGGCGAAGCCGGGCACCGCGGCGTCGAAATGCAGCACCAGAGGTTCCTCCACCGAGTCCCAACCTTCAGCTGAACGCAAATGTACAGTCGCGCCCGCGGGCAGGCGGCCCAGTAATTCAGACTCCAGGTCGCCGGCGACCCCGGCCTCGTCGGTTCCCTGAAGGTCGAGACGGCGCTGAAGCGCCTCCAGCCCTTCAAACTTCACCGTAACCTCACCCCGCAACGCGCCATCGGGTGAAAGAGTCATGGAAGCGGTGCGGCGCATCACGGCTTTGTCGGCACCCGATGTCGGCACCGTGACGAATTCGCCCCCGTCTTTGTCGAGTTTGAGCGCCGGCCCTGAGGTGTACGGCCACCACACCAGGCCAAACGGACACATCGGAGTGCCGGGGTCGAGAAAGAGGTCGGCGCCGTCGAGCCTGACTCTGACCAGTTCCCAGGGGAGTTGCTGACCGGAAAGGAGCTTTGGATCGAAGACGCGCTCTTCCCGGCTGGAAACCCGCAATATGTCGGCCTGAACTCCGGCGGCCCTCGCCAGCGCGGCAAACAGATCGGCAATTTCGTTGCTGAATCCGTAGCCATGGGCCAACACATCGGACGCATGGTCGTTGGGCTTCAACTCTTCTTTTTTCGTTTCAACGCGGGTGCGCACCGGTTCATAGCTCAGGTTGCGGATTCGACGGGTGCGCGCGTAGATAGCGCGCAGCTTTTTCAGCGGATCGGTTTCCTGGCCGACGATTTCCGCCAGACCGGATTCCATCTGCGGGGTCCTGCCCATGAACTTCTCGGACTTCTCATACCATTCCCTTCCCATATCGCGCCAGAAGGCCTCGGGCGATTCGATCTCGCGGCCGCCGTAAAAGAACCGCACCTGCGGCTTGAAGTTATCCGGGGGCGGCATGGAGGCCTCGGACACGAACGCCGGAACGTTTTCCACGGTCAGTTCAATGCCGGCCGCCGTCTCGCGGGGCGCGACGCCCTCGGGCAGATTGGAATAAACATAGGAGAGCCGGGTCTCATCTCCGCCGTGCCGGGTCTGAAGCATTCCCTGGTAAGGACGCAGCCAGAACTTCTCCCGCAGCGTATAGAGATCGTGCTGGGGCTCCCATACCGTATCGAAGACCAGCTTCTCCCAGATCACGCGATACTTGTATTCCACCATGCAGCCCACGCAGACCTGCGGGAGAGAAAACGTTTTGGCAACCAGATTCCGACCGGCGCGGCGGAGCAGTACCTTCTCGAAAGGTTTGCCGGAAAATTCAACGGCGCTGCCATCGCGCCGGATGGTGCGCGCCCGGATATCCGTAACCGAGGAATCCGGCGGCACGGGAATCACCACATCCGCATAGCGCCTGCCGCCTTCATTCAGGACCTTGACGCGACGGTGAATGAAACGGGAACGCAGAACGTCGTCGGTGGAATCGGTGGCCTCGAGCATCGCGGCGGGCGCGCCGGGTGCACCGGGGACTTCTTTGAAATTGAGGTCGCGGGCGGTGACCGGGAACCAGGCTTCGGAGATCTGGGCCTGGCAGCAGGGCGTGGCCGCCGACAAAAGCCAAAGGCATGCAGCCATGAATCTGCGCGAATTGACGCGAATGAAGAACAAAGCCACCCTGATTCAGCTCTTCTGTCTATTGCTGCGCGGCGGGCTGCGTTTTTTGCAGGACCGCGCTGCCGCCGTCACCCGCAACGACCACTGTAAAGAAGCTCTTCAACTCATAATACTTTTCCGGGGGCAGGGAGATTTCATCCACGTGCAGCGAGCGTTTGGTGATGAGCTGATTGTCCTGCACAGAGCTGGAAGTCTCATAACCCGCATAGGCCAGAGTCGATTTGCGCCGATACGGAGGAGCGTCCAGCGTATAGCCTTCCGGCAGTTTCATGATCACTTCATCCGTCTCGGTAAAGGGATAGGAAAAAATCACCGGATAACGGCGGAACTCCCCCTTGAACATATTCTTTTGCAGGGTTGAAAACAGCAGCGCCGGGGCCAGAAGGCGCTTGCCGGTGACTGCGGCGTAATTGGGAATTTCCACGGAAAAGCGGGCCATCACCGAGGTGTCGAATGACGTCCAGCCGTGGGATTCGAGCAGTGTTACGATCGCCCCGGCCGGAAGCAACGCCTTGATCTCATCTTCCAGGGCTTTGCGACGCCCCGCGTCGTCGGTGAGTGCGCCTTCAATGCGGTGCTGAAGGGCATCTTCGCCGGTCAGATCAATGGTGATTTCACCCTTGAGAGAACCGTCGGCCGCAAGCGTGACCTTCGCGGTGCGACGGTTGAATGACATGGGCGGCGCCGGCGTGATCATAAATTCGGCAGCTTTGCCCTTATCGATCTTCAAAGCCGGAGTATTGGTGTGCATCCAGCGGACATATCCAAACGGACAGTAAACGGTGCCCGGGTCGAGAACAATATCTTTCCCATTCACGTTCGCTAAAAGGAGTTCTCCATCCATCTGATCGAGGAGCAGCAGGTTTTTGACGAAAGAACGCTCCTGTCGACCGGAAACCCAGAGCAGATGCGCATCCAGACCGATGTCGCGCGCCATGGCCAGGAGCAGACGCGTGATCTGGCCCGGGGTACCGTATCCGCGCTTCAGCGCGTCCGAAGCATCGTAACTCGTCTTGAGACCTTCGTTCTTCAGCTCCTGCTCGCTGCGGGGGCGCTCGAAGTCCGGATTTCGGATCTGTTGCACCCGGGCATACAGCCTGCGGAGTTTCTGCTCGGGATCGGTCTCGCTGCCAACCACCTGTTGCACCACCTCATGGATCAACCTGCGATCGCCGAAATTGTTTTCCATCCACTCGGCAAACCGCTTGTTGAAATCCTGCCAGAACAATTCAGCGCCGGCCGTTTCCCGACCGCCATAATAAAAAAGCAGGGTCGGCTTGTAATCCTGTTCGGGCGGCATATAGTCTTCGGGCAGGAAAGGCGGGATGTTCGTAAGTTCCATTTCCATAAGATTGCCGGCCTTCTGGGTCGGAATAGTCGCATCCACCTGATTGAGATAGGC
>WNFI01132434.1_pt1 | contig 11765 bp, 13 predicted proteins | sample 5400471 | NCBI WGS metagenome assembly WNFI01 (sample SAMN13153348, study PRJNA577476) | soil metagenome | isolation source: 100 cm saprolite on Douglas fir-dominated hillslope | place: USA:California | collected 2013-09-17
GGGTTCGCGGGACCTCGTTGCACAGAGCCCGAAGTTCCACGCTCCGGCAGTCACGCGTTTCGCGCAACTGTCGGCACAAGTTTAACATATTGAGGTTTGAGCGCCCCTTCGCAGACGCGGCGGAGGCAGAACAAGTCGCTCCCTTGAATACGCAGTTTCGCCTTCGCAATCAGATTAAGGCTTTGGTTTCTCCGCTGTCGCCGGCTTATCGGGAGGAATAACTTCCGCCGGGTTCACCCAGTTCACCTTGAAGGGGCCGGCGGCGTGGATTTGCACGATCGTCTCTCCCTTGCACATCCCAAAATGTCGCATCTCCTTTGGCATCGTCGCGAAATTCCCGACGTTCATCGTTTGAAGCTTGGTCTCATCGAAAGTTTCTCCCATGCCGACAAGGAAAGTTCCCTTCAGCACCGTTACATTTTCGTCCGTTGGATGCCAGTGCGCAGGAACCTTCGCTCCATCCACACAACGGAGCCGCACCACAAACGGTGCACCCTCCACGTTCGAATCGCCCGAGACCGACGCTAAATCACACCCCTTGATGATCGGCGCCCATTTCAGATCCCCAAAGTGCACGATCTTGTGCGCCGCATCGCCTTCCTTCTTCTCCTGACTGTTGGCTCCCGCCACCATGGTCGCTAGTGCCACCACCACTCCCAAAACGATTGCCGCACGATTCTTGTTCATCTTTGCTCCCTCCGTAGGAACTTTGCCCGTAAACATACCCCGCCCGCGCGGCGAGGGCAAGGCCGCCGGTATTCCACCTCCTACGATTGAATAACCCCCGGGACCCGCACACTTGATCCTCTGGAAACATACTCAAAAAAAAGAGGTGCAGCCGGAAAAAGTGCATTACGCTCTTCTCGGATGGACTTCCTCCCCATCCTCCTCGCGCCCCGGTCGACCGGGACGCCGGGTCCGCCGCGCCAGCGGAACTGATTTTGTTTTGCGCAGCGTCCCCGGCGTCCTATGCCGATCCCCACCAGTTATTACAGGGCATGCAGGTGCATCTCACTCTTTTGAATAGCATCAGCAGCGCTGCCTCCCGTGACGGCGATCCCTTCGTGGCCGTCGTCGCCGAACCCGTCTATCTCGGAAATCAGTTGCTGGTTCCGGCAGGCACGCGCGTCAACGGCGTCATCGGCACGGTTGAGAAAGCCCGGCATTTCTCGATTTTCCGCGGCCAGGCCTACATGAACCTCACCTTCCGCTCTATCGAGATCGATAGCCGCCTCATCCCTGTGCAGATGAGCATCATTACGATAGAGCAGCCTCACGGCCAGGCAGACGGCAAGCGGCGCAGGGACGTGAGAGTCGAGGAAGGGCAAGTTGTCCAGGAAAAACATGACATCGCAGGCGATATCACCGGTGGAGCGATCGGCGCCGGCGGTGGCACCCTGATTGGCGCCGTCTTCAGCCACGCCATTCGCGGCTTCGGTATCGGCCTTGCCGGAAGCGCGGCCTACATTGTCGAACGCAAAGGCAAAGAGGTGGAACTCCCTGCACAAACCGGCATGGTCGTGAGGATGGACAATACCATCAACGTGCCATCAACCACTTCCAGCAATTCCGGCTACACTGCCACCCGCTGACGCTTGCCAAAAACAGATGCGCCGCGCGTGGACATTCTCGGTCTGTCCTCACGCAGCGCATCGGTTGTCGTGTAGCAGGCTGCCAGCCTAGTCTGTGTGCAGCGCGTGCCCCGATCTCATCGGGGCGTTAAGTCTCTTCCCCTTCTCTAATTTTTAGGAAAGTTCGGGTCCGCTTTCACTTCATTGATCTGCTTGGTGTGTCTTTCGCTGTGCGCCGCGATGAACAACACCCATTCGTAAGCGTCGAGCTTCGTTCCCAGCGGGCTGTCCACCGCGTGTGCCCGCAAGTCGGGAGTCTTCTTCAAAAAGTCTTCTGTCTGTCCACGGCTTTCCACAAAATGCTTCAGCGCTTCCTCCGGCGAGCCGAACCGGTTCACAGGCCGCAGTGGCTCCGGCGCATCCGCTTTGTGCGACCTGTCGGTGACCATGGTCACCACCATCTCGTCGATGTGCTTCAGGTCTCTATCTGGAGCCGCCGGCGCTATCATGACCTTTTCCGTGGTCATTCCTCGCAGCATGTCTTCCGCCGCCGCAATGTGTTCCACCACCTGCGCCACGGACCAGCGCTCCGGCCCGGGTTTGAAGTTCCACTGCGCAGCCGATAGCCCCTTGGTCGCCTCCTGAACATTTTTCTTCGTAGTTTCCAGATACTGCAGCGCCTTGTCCTTCTCTGTCTGCGTCACCTCTTGCGCTCGTGCCGCGACCCCGCACCCCAGCGCAAGCAGAATTGCCATCACCCCTGTCCACACTTTTCTCATGTTCTCTCCCTCGCTTTTTCTATTCCTGCTTCTACATGCAACGGTCCCCACCTCATTTGGCCCAACCTCTGTTTGGTGAACTCTTCCAGATGCGGGTTTTCCGCGTAAGGTAATTTACCAATGATCGCAGAAGGCGTCCACCCGCGGACGCTGCCGGAATCGCTCAGTCGTCCCAGAGGGCGCAGAGCCCCCACGATTCGGCGTCCCAGCCACCCCACAAATTTCCGGATGACTCTGGCGGCCATTTCAGTACACTATGTCCCGCCCTAGCGGGAGGATATCCCTGAAAGCCCCAACTATTCGGGCCAAGTACACTCTCGCGATCCTCTTCGCCATCAATCTCCTGAATTTTTACGACCGACACATCCCCGGCGCTATCGTTGAGCCTCTCCGCAAGGATTGGGGTCTTTCCGACGCGCAGGTCGGCTGGCTAGCCACTGCTTTCACTCTCTTGTACGCCGTGGTTGGGGTACCCTTCGGACGGCTCTCGGATCGCTTCCAGCGCTCCAAGCTCCTCGGCCTGGGAATAGCCGCCTGGAGCTTGTTGACTGCGGCCTCTGGGTTGGCCTGGAACTACGGCGCTCTTTTCGCTGCCCGCTTGGGTGTGGGCATTGGCGAGGCGACCTGCGCGCCCGCTTCCAACTCGCTCATCGGCGATCTTTACCCGGCAAGGCAACGTGCGCGAGCTCTTTCTTTCTTCACGCTTGGTCTTCCCCTGGGTGGATTCCTGGGCATTTTCCTAAGCGGGCGCATCGCCGCGGCCCACGGCTGGCGAGTTCCTTTCTATGTTGCGGCGGCGCCGGGGATAATCCTAGCCCTTCTCGCTCTGACTATCTCCGAGCCGCGACGCGGCGCGGCGGAGACCTCTCCCACGGCCGGGCGGTCCCCTGAAGGCTCGCCCTACTGGCGGATTCTGCGTATCCCCAGCATGCGTTGGATCATCCTTTCCGGGGCATTTTTCAACTTCAACATGTATGCCATCCCCGCCTTTCTGCCCGCTTTCCTCTCCCGCTATCACCATCTCCATCTGAAAGAAGCTAGCGCCATGGCCGCGGTGGTTTTTAGTGCAATGGGAATTCCTGGCCTTCTGCTGGGCGGTTGGGTCGCGGACTATTTTGGCAAAGTCGCACCTGGCGGTCGTCTGCTTGTCTCCTGCTTTGCCGTGTTTTTCCAGGCGCCGCTGGTCTATTTCGCCCTCAACCGGCCACCTGGAGAATTCGTGGGGTTTGCCTTGTTAATGGGGAGCGGATGCTTGCTGGGCTATGTCTACTATTCGGGCGTATACGCCACGATCCAGGATCTTATCCCTCCGAGCCTGCGCGGCACCGCCATGGCTCTCTATTTTTGCTTCATGTACCTGATCGGTGGCAGTTTCGGTCCGGTCATCACCGGCGGGTTGAGTGATCATTTTGCGCGCGTCGCTATGGCCGCCTCAGGCGCAACGACCATGACCGAGCCTCTCCGCGCCGTCGGCCTGCACAGGGGAATGTACATCATCCCCATTTGTGCTCTGGCCGTGACCTTCGTCTTGTTTATGGCCTCCCGGACCGCTGCAGCCGACATGCACGAACTTCATCTTTGGATGGCTCAGCCGGCAGGGAAGCCCGCCTTCGCCGCTCAAGCTCAAAGCTGAACGTTTTCCCGGTTCGCTCCCAATTCCCTGGAGACATTTTCACTTTCCAACCCATCCGCAATCCCACCCTAAGTAGTTGGTAACCGGATCACCCCGCGATGCGTAGTAACATCAAGGGTCCATGATGCCGACAGGAAATGGTTTCGCTGTCCGCGCCGAACGCGTTTCGCGCCATTATCAGATGGGTTCTGCGCTGATTCGGGCCGTGGATGACATCACCCTCGAGGTCCGCGCGGGAGAATTCTTGTCCTTGCTCGGCAGCTCCGGCTCAGGGAAGTCCACGCTGTTAAATCTCATGGCGGGTCTGGATCGCCCCACTTCCGGCGCGATTTTCTCGCAGGGGCGCAATCTCTCGGAATTGAACTCGCTTGAGCTGGCGCGCTATCGCAGCCGCGACGTCGGCATGGTTTTTCAATCCTTCAATCTTCTCCCGCGAATGAACCTCGAGGAAAACGTCGAATTGCCCTTGCGTCTCGCCGAAGTGGAACGCGGCGAACGCGCCAGGCGAGTACGGGAAGCCCTCGAACGCGTTCGCCTCGAAAAGCGTCTCACGCATCGCCCCAGCGAACTTTCCGGCGGCGAACAGCAGCGCGCCGCGCTGGCCCGCGCGTTGGTGAATCGCCCCACTCTGCTGCTGGCGGACGAGCCGACCGGCAATCTCGACAGCGCCACCGGTGAATCCATCATGGAGCTGTTGCGCGAAATTCAACACTCCCTCGGCATGACCATCGTCTTGGTCACGCACGAACGTCCTCTCGCGGAGAAATTCGCCGATCGCATCGCCTTCGTCGCGGACGGCATATTGGTGAGCGACGGGGTGAAACCATGACGCCCGGCGACCTCGGCGAACTCGCCCTCCGCAACCTCCGCGAGGCCCTCCTGCGCAATTCCTTGACCACGCTGGGCGTTGCCGTCGGCGTCGCCTCTCTGGTGGCCATGCTCTCGCTTGGTGTCGGCCTGCAGGAGCTTGCTTCGAAGCGTCTCGCCAATTCCGGCTTGTTTGATACCGTGCTCGTGACCTCGCGCCGCAACCTCCGCGATTTCAACCGCTCCTCCGCCGATAAGTCTGCTCCCCCGCAAAAAGCGCCGCCCCTCGACGAGGATGCGCGCAAGGAAATGGAACACCTGCCGAATGTCGTTGAAGTCTACCCGCAGATTCGCTTTCCCACCGAGGTGCGCTACAACGGCAATCCTTACTCCACGGTGGTAGCCGGCGTGCCTGCTTCAGCCCAGGGAAACGGCGCCTATGACGGCATGCAGGGGAGCTTCTTTTCCAGCTCTACCGCCGACGAAGCGATTCTGCAAATCGAATTTGCAAAAGATTTGTCCGATCCGCCTTCCACTCTGATTGGCAAGGAACTCATCGTTCGCTACGTCGAGCGCCAGCCACTCCCTCCGCCATCCGCGCCCGCAGATCGGCCCGCTGCTAGGAAAGTGGACGGCTCCGCAGCTATGTCTGCCAATGACACGATCAGCGAAGGTTTCTCCATCGTCCCGCGCGAAAAGAAACTCCGCATTGTCGGCATCATCGAGACGGAACCCGCCGCCGGCTTCGGCGGCTTCGGGAACGGCCGTTTGTTCATCCCGCTACCTTTTCCTTGCTCGACGCCACCCGAAATTTGCGTCTCTTCTTCACCATTTTCGATCTTCTCCTCGCCATCTTCGGCAGTTTGGCGCTGTCCGTCGCCACGCTCGGAATCATCAACACTCTGGTGATGGCCATTCTCGAGCGCCGCCGCGAAATCGGCATCCTCAAGGCGCTCGGCGCTGCGGATCGTGATGTCAAGCAGCTCTTCTTCGTCGAAGCCGGCGTCATGGGCTTGCTGGGCGGAGTCATGGGCGCGGGCATGGGCTGGCTCATTGGCAAAGCCGTGACCTGGGGGACGAATCTCTATCTACAACGCCAGAATTTGCCCCCAGCTCACGTGTTTTCCGTTCCCTGGTGGCTCGTCCTGAGCGCGATTGCGTTTGCCATTGTCGTGAGCCTCGCCGCCGGACTCTATCCCGCAACTCGCGCCGCCCACCTCAACCCCGTCGAGGCCCTTCGCTATGAATAGATTCAGCCGTGCCGCCGCGGCTGCTCTGCTCCTTGGCTGCATCGTTGTACCGCAAACGCTTCGCGCTGCCGTCCGCGCCGAATGCCTCTCCGCGCCCAGCAAAATCCTCGGCCATCCCGTCGCTTACTGCGTCATCCTGCCGCCCAGCTACGACGCGGAAAAAACTCGCCGCTATCCCATCCTCTATCTTCTTCATGGCCTCGGCGACAACGAGCAAATGCTCATTCATTCGGGCGGATTCAATCTTGTCCAAGACCTCTGGGAGCGGCGTCAGCTCGGTGATTTTTTGATCGTCACGCCGGATGGAGGCTCCAGCTTCTACATAAACTCCCGTGATGGCCGCCTTCGTTACGAGGATTCTTTTCTCCGGGAATTTCTTCCCCAAATTGAAAAGCGCTATCGCACGCAATCCGGACGCGCTTCCCGGGGCATTGCCGGGATTTCCATGGGCGGGTATGGCGCTCTGCATCTGGCCTTCCGCCATCCGGAACTCTTCGGCTCCGTGGGCGCCCACAGCGCTGCCCTGTTGGAAAAGCTTCCCTCGGTTACCGTTTCCGATTATCGCCAGACGGTCAGGTCGCGCATTTTCGGCGATGTTTTCGGCTCGCCGCTCGATCCGGCTTTCTGGAAACAAAATGATCCGCTGGCCATCGCGCGAACCGCGAGTCTCGCCGGATTGCATATCTATTTTGATTGCGGCTCAGAAGATGACTTCGGTTTCGACGCCGGCGCCGTAGCCTTGGACAAAGCACTCGGCTCGCGCCATATTCCCCACGAATTCCATCTCTACCCCGGTGGCCACAACTGGGTCTATGTAGCCGAGCACCTGCCCGCTCTGCTTCAATTTCACTTCCGCGTATTCGAATCAGCAGCGCATTCCCGAAATTCGGCTCGATGACTGCGCGAGGAATGAGCGCAGATGTTCTGGAATCGCGGCTGGCAGCCTTATGCGGAAGCGCGGCCTGACTTTTCCGGAGCGCGGCGCTCCTCCCCATCTCGTTTGAGGTAACGATACAAACTCGTGCGCCCAATTCCCAGGATTTGCGCCGCGCGCAGCCGGTTGCCCTGGCACATCGTCAGCACTCGCTGGATGTGCACCTTTCGCACGTCATCGAGGGACAGCGGACGCCACTCCTCGCCTTCCAGCGAGCGTGGGCCGCGCCGCTGCATGTGTTCCGGCAGGTCGTCCAGGTCGATAAATTCACCGCTCGCCGTGATGCATGCGCTTGAAATCACGTTCTCGAGTTCCCGCACATTTCCCGGCCAGTTGTGCTGCAATAGCACGCTCTGCGCCCGCCGCGTCAATCCGCCAAAAGTCTTTCCGTACGCCTCGTTGTATTTCTTCAGAAAAAGCTGCATCAGCAGCGGAATATCTTCGCGCCTCTCTGTCAGGGAAGGAATTCGAATCTGGATCGAGCTCAACCGGTAAAAGAGGTCCTCGCGGAAGCGTCCGGCGAGAACCTCCGCGCGGAGATCCCGGTTCGTCGCCGCGATCAAGCGCACGTTCACTTGACGCACTTCAGGCGAGCCGACGCGCTGTATCTCGCGGTTCTGAATCACGCGCAGCAGTTTCGCCTGCATCGCCAGCGAGGTCTCGCTCACTTCATCGAGAAATACGGTGCCCCCGTTCGCGTACTCAAACAGTCCCGGCCGCGTGTCCGTCGCTCCCGTGAACGCGCCCCGCACGTGCCCGAAAAGCTGGCTTTCCAGCAGCGTGTCCACCAGCGCGGAGCAATTGCACACCGCCAGCCTCTGCTGGCTCACCGGGCTGATCTGATGAATCGCGCGCGCCACCAGCTCTTTTCCCGTCCCTGTCGGGCCCGCGATCAGAACATTGGTGTAGTGCCTGGCCACTTTTCTCGCAAAATCGAACACTTCCAGCATCGCGGGACTTTTCCCCACGATGCCGTGAAACTCTAGGTCCCGCAGCAATTGTTCTTCGAGCGCGCGGACCCGTCTCCGCTGGTCGTATAGGGCCGCGACCTCATCCAGGGTGCGCTTCAGGCGGATGCCGTCGATCGGCTTGTGCAGAAAATCCGTCGCGCCGCGCCGGATCGCCTCCAGCGCTGAATCCTGTGTATACTCTTCAGCCGTTACGATTACGTGTAATCCAGGATCGCAGCGCAGCGCGCGGTCCAGAAATTCGTACCCATCCATCCCCGGCATGTGCGCGTACGCCAGCACCAACCGGCAGCGCCCGGACCGCACCAGCCGCAGCGCCTCCTCCGGGTCCGCCGTGGCGATCGGCTCATACCCCATGTCCACGATTTGCGCCGCTAACACGTCCAGCTGGCCCTGATCGTCATCCAGGATGCAGGGCGTCAGTGACGTCTTCAGTGTGGTAACTTCAGCAGTATTATAAGTTGACTGTGCGGGTGCCACGCCGCACTTGTTGGCACGGTTTGTGCCACCTTCCCAACGATTTGTTTCAAATCGGTGAAAGTGGCATGTTCCTCGTCCTGTCCCCATCAGGCCACAGCTAACCGCTTTCCTGTCCGGCGCTTACATAGGTACAGTGAGCAAGCGCGATACGCTTAAAATCCAGTCACGCAGGCTTCCATGACTTCGCATCCCTGATTTTTCAGGTTCAATTTGGTACATTGTGCCGTTTCGAGCCGGAACGAGCTCAACAGACGCTATTCCCATTGGTTCCGCGGGCGCTCGCCGATGACCATCAAAAATGACCTCGAAGCAGCAAGTTGGTCGCAAAGAACTCGACGTGGCGGTAGAAGCTCCGAAAAAACACCAGCGCAACGAGGAGTCCCAGCATTGCATAACTGTTGCCGCGCAGCCAATCGAGATAACGCTGGGCTCGGTTTTCGTTCATAAGCAACATGACGCCCGTGCTGCCGTCGAGCGGAGGGACCGGCAGCAGATTGAACGTGCCGAGCAGCAGGTTCAAGAAGAAAAATGCCAGCAGCGCGGTTGTCGGCAAGTCGTATCCCGTTCCCGCAGCATTGTTGTGCATCCAGTGCATGGCAGCGCCGATGCGAATCCCCACCGCCGCGAGCAGCATCAGCGAAAAATTCGCCGCTGGGCCTGCAAGCGCCATCCACGCCGCGCGCCGGGGATGACGGCGCTCCCACAGCGGATCGTACGGAGCGCTGGCCCACCCGATCATGGAGCCGGACATGAAGAACGCCAGCAGCGGGATGACCACCATGCCGAAAGGCTCGCGACGGATGTGCGGGATGGGATTGAGCGTGACCTGTCCGCCGAGCGCGGCGGTCTCGTCGCCGCCGAGCTTAGCGGCCAGTGCGTGCGAGGCCTCGTGACACGTGGTAGAGAAAAGAAAAGCGACATACCAGATGAAGCCGTTGACGAGAAGATCCGGTGTGAGATCGGGCATGAACAAATCAGCCTAGAGGTTTCGAGAAGCGTTTGCAAGCGAGGTTGCAACGCTGTCCCACCGCTTCGGCGTTCTTCCCAGCACACTTGGCTTGCTAGAGATGGGCGATTTTATTCCTACTGGGTTCCCGGCCTCATCGAGCTGATTTTCACCGATTGGTTTTGATCCTGAGCGGGTCGCGCAGGGATAGTCTTCCGGGAAAACTTTTGGTTATATTGAGGCTGGCCCACCCGCCGGGTCCTTCTTTGAAAGTCCTAGCAGATCCTCTGCCACGCCCGCTGGCCGGCAAAGCCTACTTCACCACGCTCTACACGCTGGGCCAATACCTCCTCACGGACTACATGCCCCGCAAAACCAAGCAAATACACTGAACACCTTTCTGCGGCGGCGTACACTCAGCGATCTTCCGCGCGAAACTCAGTAATTCACCCGAGGGCGCATCAGGGATTCCCCTAACCTCGCTTCCAGGAATTCCCTCGATTGTTCTCCGGCGTTTCCCAGATATCGTCTCCACGGTTCCCTCGGTTCCCCATTCCCTAAGGCCACAATTGATTCGGAAAAGACGCAAAGGAGTTCTCTATGAAACGATTAAAGCTGAACGTTTTTTCACCGAAGGCAGATGACGCCAAGTCAGGGCAGAAGAATCCATGGAAGAAAGCGTTGACGAGAACTGTATGGCTCGCGCCGGCCTTGGGCGTCAGCATTGCGGCAGTGCTGCTGTTTCTCTTCTCGATTGCAGAACCTTCTCACAGCCAGACTATCAGCGACACGCAAATCACGCTTTCCTGTAACGATGGCCACAGCGTTACCGCTGCGGTCGATACGACCACGCTCCTTGAGCTCACGGCGGCAGTCCAAGCGCTGGCCGGCGACCCCACCGGACTCAGCTGCACGATAGATCCGGCGGCCACGCCCCCTGCATCTTGGACGGTATACGACTACAACCCGTCGGGCCAGGCAATTGCACCCCGGGTGTCGGCGGCGTCGATGCCGGCGACGAATGACGGTACCACCGTCTCGTTCCCGTTCAAATTGAATACCTACACCGCGCTCCTCACCACGACGGACAGCAGTCTGACCGGCGATCTCAGCAACAAGACGTTGAGCGTCACTGTCAGCGTGTCCGGCGGCGGGGGTACGTTCCAGGATCAGCACAACGGCGGCTGCACCCCCGACACGAAAAGCGTGCGGTTCTACTTCGCGTCGCCGAAGGCATCCGGTACGACCGGGACCGGTACGACCGGCTTCTACACGCAATTCTGGTGGTCAAACCCCATGAGCGTGCAGACGGTTGGCCTGTCATTCGGCGGAGGGTGCTTCTTCGAGAATGGCGTCACCACCAGCGACGGCTCGGGCACGTTCAACAGCACCTTCACTGAGACCCCATAGAACGGGAACGGCGCTGCGCCGATTAGACCGCACCCTGGTGGTGTCGCGGTTGTAGCCCATGGGGGCGAGATCGTGCAGCCGATCGGCGCGGACGCGCCCGAGATCACTGCGAGATTCCGCGATCCGGCAGGAAACGTGATCGGCCTCTACCAGCATCCTGCCTGACGCTTTGAGCTCGTCAAGAAAGTGGTCCGCGTGATTACCAGTGCGGGCTGGACTTTGGGCTCAATGCGAGGCGGCAACAGGGGCTGCGCGGTAGACCGTACTGTGGGCGGGCAGGGCCGCGCCGAGGAGGGCGCCGCTCGGGCCACCAATCGCGATGCCAACAAGGGCAGTAATGCCGCGCGAGGAGCCCCCCAAGAAACCAGTATTCGACCCGGACGCCGCGCCGATGCCGGCGCCAGCGGCTGCGCCGACCACAAGGCCAATCAGAGCATGCTCGCCGCGCTTGGGCGCGGAGGAAGCCGAGACGCGCATGACGTCTTCGCGCTTCAGCGAGACTTCGGAACCGTTTTCTTTGAATGTGAGCAATTCGTCGGTGACGGCGACAAATTTTCCGCTGTGGTGTTTCAAGCTGGCTTCGACCACTTCTATTCCCTGGCCGGCCTTCAAGCGATTGATGCTAGACCACGAACTCTCCCGCGTCTGGGCGGTTAGGGCGCAGGGAAATCCGAGAAGAAGCGCGAAAATCAGTACATGTCTGCGCACGATCTCCTCCTCGTATTTGGGAGCCACAAGCTGAGTTGAGTTTATGCGTTTCGAGGTGCATGAGGGTTAACGATCACTCAGGGCCGCCGCGTAACGAGCAACGGGGCGAGATGAACGGTGCTGGGCGGCGGCAGGGCGAAGAAGAAGAAAGCAAAGTAAAACCCGCGCCGTTAGAAGAGTAAGGATAGTGCACCCGGGACTCAGACTCTTTCTAGGGCGATAAGGCTGGGCCACGTATTATGAAAGGGCGCCCAGACAACCTCGGCACCGAACCGGAAT
>WNFI01161919.1_pt2 | contig 11763 bp, 12 predicted proteins | sample 5400471 | NCBI WGS metagenome assembly WNFI01 (sample SAMN13153348, study PRJNA577476) | soil metagenome | isolation source: 100 cm saprolite on Douglas fir-dominated hillslope | place: USA:California | collected 2013-09-17
GTCTGATCGCCTTCTCCCTTGAAATAAAACGTGCCCTCAGAATCATCGACAAGCGGCAGGTCTCGAAGCCCTCGCCTTGCTATCCGAAGCTGCACCATCGTCCGTCTCTTGGGTAGGATTTTGAGCGGTGCGGCGCCGCAAAGGACAGCGATCTGATCCGCCCAGGCGCCGGCAGCATTGACAAGAATTGAAGCACTCACCTGCGTCCCGTCGGCAAGATCGACGATCCACCGGCTTCTGCTTTTCTTTGCAGCGACCAGCTCCGCGTGAGTCGCGACAGTTCCGCCTTCCCTTCGAAAACGACGGAGAAATGCCAAGTGCAAGGCCGCGACATCGATATCGGCGCAGCCTGGTTCGAATAGTGCGCGCCGCCATTCGGGCCTGATTCCCGGGATCAGCTGTTCGAGCTCGGAACGCTCGATTGGGCGCGTTTGTACGGCGCTCGGAAGCTCAGGCAGCTTGTCACGCGTGAGATGAAGATCGCCGCGGGTGCGCAGAAAGCCCTGATTTGAAAAATCGCCTGGCGGCGCTTTGAGAAAGTCGCGCGAGGCAATCGAGAGCTTGGCGACTTCTGCCCCGCCATAGCTTTCCAAAAAGAAAGCCGCCGATCGGCCGGTCGCATGATAGCCGCACTGCTCCTCGGCTTCGATAATCAGCGTGCTTAGCTTGCCAGCAATTTCAGCGCCAAGGCTCGCTCCTGCGATCCCGCCACCAACAATAATGACGTCAAATTCGCTCATTTTCGCCCATGGTTACGAATTGGAAAGGCGCGCCGTCTAGGGGTGCCGGTCATGTTCAACGCGGGATTTACCGATCTTCTGCTGTTTGGCCTCGCTGCCCTTTTGATCATGGCGGCGATTATCGACGTGCGCACGTTCACCATTTCCAATCGACTCAATCTGGCGGTCGCGCTCGGCGCGCCTTTGTACTGGATGTCGATCGCGCTTGCTCCCTGGCCGGGCATGGCGGTCCAGCTCGCAGCCGGGGGATTCGTGTTCATTGTGCTCGCGGGCGCTTTTTATGCAGGCATGATGGGCGGCGGCGACGTCAAGCTCGCCTCGGCCCTTGCGCTCTGGTTCTCGCCGGCAGGAACGATAAGGTTTCTCGTCCTGATGTCGGTTGCGGGAGGGGTGCTCACGGTGGGCGTTCTTGCCTGGCATCGCGCCAAGCGCCGCGAGGGCCGGCCAGAGATTCCGTATGGGGTTGCGATCGCCTTTGGCGCTCTCGCAATTTTAACCCAACGCTTTCTTAACCAATTTGTCTGATTTCTGAGGCTGTTCAAGTGGCCCGTTTGGGGGAGGCGATTTCGCCATGGATGTGAAGAAGCTCGCGCTGCTCGTTGGAGCGCTGGTCATCGCGGTAATCACTGCGGTCATGGCCAAGAATATGTTCGTCGGCGCCGGTGCCCAGCAGGCTGCTGCATCGACTGCCGTCCCAGTCGGCCCGAAGGTGCTCGTCGCCAAGAAGGCGCTGCCAGTCGGAACGATTGTCGATGCTGACAGCCTCACCTTCCAGCCCTGGCCCAAGGAGCTCATGCAGAGCGCTTATTATCTTGAGGGCCAGGCTGACGGCGACTCCAAGAAGTTGCTCGGTACGGTGGTTCGCTATCCGATCACTGCCGGCCAGCCGGTTACTCGCGGCTCGCTCGTCGGACCGCAGGACCGGGGCTTCCTTGCTGCCGCGCTTGGCCCTGGAATGCGCGCCATCACTGTTCCAGTTAATGTTGCGACCAGCGTTGCCGGCTTCGTCTTCCCGGGTGACCATATCGACCTCGTTCTGACCCAGCAGGTTCAGGGCGGCGGCGAGGGCCCCGCGCTCAAGGTCTCCGAGACGATCATCCGCAACCTGCGCGTGCTGGCAACCGACCAACGGATTACCGACAAGGATGAAGAGGGCAAGACCCAGGTGAAAGTGTTCGCCAACGTGACCCTCGAAGTCACTCCGCGGATCGCCGAAAAGGTCGCAGTGGCCCAAAGCCTGGGCACGCTGTCACTGTCGCTGCGCTCGATAGCCGACAATACTGCGGATCTGGAGCGTGAGGTTGCTGCTGGCAACATCAAGGTTCCGGCCGGCACCAGTCCGGATCAGGAAAAGCAGATGCTGCTGGCGATGAGCAATCGTCCGATTGACACCAATACGACCTTCTCGACAGGCGGCGACGTGTCGCGCTTCCAGCGCCGCACAGTCCCTGCCCGCACAGCCGAGAAGTCCGAAGTGCTTGCCAAGGCGATGGGTAACTTTGGCAAAGGCCTTGGCCAGGCAATCGCAGGCCAAGCCGGTGCCGGCGACGTGTCGGGACCCGTAGTCCGCGTCGCTCGCGGCAACAATGTCACCGTTGTTCCGGTGGGAGCTCGCTAAGATGAATACTAAACACATCATCCGCCGAGCTCGCCTCGGCACCGCAATGGCGGCACTAGCGCTTGCGCTGGGTACCGTGGGCGCCGCGGTTCCGGCCGTCGCCCAGCCGACCGCCGCCAAGCCGGCCGAGACGGTCAACCTCAGCAAGGGAACGGGCACACTCGTCCGTCTGTCCGAGCCGATGAGCGACGTGTTCGTTGCGAACGATTCAATCGCCGACGTCCAGGTTCGCTCGTCTACTCAGCTCTATGTCTTCGGCAAGGGCCAGGGCGAGACAACGATCTACGCAACCGCGAAGAGCGGCCGGGTCGTCTATGCAGCAAACGTTCGGGTTGGAAACAATATCAGCTCGCTTGGCGAGATGCTTCACCTGGCAATGCCGGATGCAACCATCCAGGCAACCCCAATGAACAATTTGGTGCTACTGACTGGAACCGTCGCAAATCCCGAAGACGTTGCCGAGGCGCAGCGCCTGACGCAGGCCTATGTCGGCACCGACACCCAGGTCGTGACGCGTCTCCGGTCTGCAATTCCGCTCCAGGTAACGCTCAAGGTCAGGATCGCTGAGATCAACCGGACCTTGCTGAAGAAATGGGGTGTAAATCTGCTCACCAGCGATCCGACCGGCGGTTTCAAGTTCGGCATTGCTCAAGGGACGGCGCCCAGCGCGGGATCTCCGTTCCAAGTTGCGAACGCGACCGGCATCGGAACGACCCTTGGCCTGGCAACGAAGTTCCTGGGACTCAATCTCCTTGGGTCGCTGGATATTGCAGCCCAAGATGGCCTCGTTTCGATCCTTGCGGAGCCAAACCTTACGGCGCTCTCGGGTGAGACGGCGAGCTTCCTTGCGGGCGGTGAATTCCCGATCCCGGTTTCTCAAGGCAACAATGCCGTCACCATCGAATATAAGCAGTATGGCGTCGGCCTCGCGTTCACTCCGATCGTGCTTAGCGACGGCCGGATTTCGATGCGGGTACGCCCCGAAGTCAGTCAGTTGTCGAGTTCGGGCGCGGTGACGCTCAACGGCTTTAGCGTTCCAGCACTCACTACCAGGCGCGCCGAAACCACCGTTGAACTGGGTTCCGGCCAGTCGTTCATGATCGCCGGGCTGATCCAGAATTCGGGAAGCAACAATATCAACAAGGCACCATTCCTTGGCGACTTGCCGATCTTGGGCGCATTGTTCCGTTCGACGAGCTTCCGCCGTGACGAGACGGAGCTGGTTGTGATCGTGACACCATATCTTGCTCGCCCGGTTTCGGGCCAGCTCGCGACTCCGATCGACGGCTATCGGGTTCCCAATGACATTCAGCGGGACTTTCTTGGCCAGAGCTTCGAGGGTGTGAACAGAGTGTCGCCCACCGCGATCCCAGCGACGGCAGCGCCCGTCGCAGGTTCTGCGGCTCCCGGGTTCAAGATGTGATGCGCGGCCTGTTCAGGAAGGATTCGACGATGCGTTCGAAGTTTCTCCTCATTGCTCTTGGTTCTGCGTTGGCGGGTTGCAACACCGCCGCGCCGGACAATCCAAGCAGGGGCATCGTTCCAGTCAACGTTCCGGTCGTCACAAGCGCGGACTATGTGTTCGACGCAGCGGCTCCGGGGGGTGCTCTTGCGCCCAGTGAAGGCGATCGCCTCAACGGCTGGTTTCAGGGCCTCGGCCTTGGCTATGGCGACACCATCTACGTCGATGGCGGTTATGCGCCAGCCGCGCGGTCACAGGTCGCTCAAATCGCTGGCCGCTACGGAATGCTGGTATCGCCGGGTGCTCCGGTCACGGCCGGAATGATCCAGGCGGGATCTGTTCGCGTCGTTGTCGCTCGCCGCCGGGCGAGCGTGCCCGGCTGCCCGAATTGGAACCAGCCCTCCCAGCCCGACTGGGACAACAAGTCGATGCCGAACCTTGGCTGCGGAGTGAATTCGAACCTCGCTGCCATGGTTGCCAATCCAGAAGACCTGCTGCACGGCCGTGAAGGCGGAACGCTCACCGACACGCGGACTGCAACCCGCGCGGTCGAAATGTACCGCGCACTGCCTCCGACGGGCGCCAAGGGTCTTCAAGACGTCAGCCCGAAGGGAACTAAGTAATGAATGCTCCGTTCCAGGCACGCGCGGGTCTGCGCGATCCGTTCACGGCTTTTGTCTGCGACGATGCGACGGCCGACATGCTTCGGCCGGTCGCCGTCGAGCACGGCTGGTCTCCCGAAAAGGTCAACAAGGGCGGACTTCGCAACGCCGTCCAGTCCCTGTCGGTATCGGCGAGCCCAAACATCCTGTTCGTGGACCTAAGCGAATCGGCTGATCCCCTCAATGACATAAACGCGCTGGCGGAAGTCTGCGAGCCAGGCACAATCGTCATTGCGTCGGGAACCGTCAACGACGTGCGCCTTTACCGGGATCTCGTCGCAAGCGGGATCCACGACTATCTCTTGAAGCCGTTCACGGTTGACCAGCTGCGTGACACTTTTGCGCACGCGCAGATGATCCTCTCGGGTCCGCGCGGCGAAACTCAGGCCGACCGGCCGCACGTCATGGCAGCAGTGATCGGCGTTCGTGGCGGCGTCGGAGCCTCGACCATAGCGACGTCGCTTGCCTGGCTGTTCGGCGAGAAGTCGCGACGCTCGACTGCTCTTCTGGATCTCGATGTGCATTTCGGCACAGGCGCTTTGGCGCTCGACCTTGAGCCCGGCCGCGGACTTACCGATGCGATCGAGAATCCGAGCCGAATTGATGGCCTGTTAGTGCTCGATCTGCCGCGGCACATGCTGATCCAATATCCGCATCTCGTTCACGATGCGCATGTTGCGGTCGTTGTTGCCGAGCTGACGCTCGCTGCGACCCGCGACACGATCCGGATCCTTGCGTGGCTGAAGTCAAATGCTCCCCAGACCAAGGTCGTCGTGGTTGCCAATAGCATGCCGTCAGGCGGTGCGCTGGAGATCAGCCGCAAGGATTTTGAGCAGTCGATCGAGCGGTCTGTCGACGTCGTGTTCCCCTATGATGCCAAGGTCGCGGCCCAGGCCGCAAAGCTTGGCAAGCCGATCGCGGAAATCGCGTCCGGCAAACTCAGCACGCCTTTCAATACTCTGTCGGGGATGGTCCTCAACCACGCGACCGAAGACGGGTCGGCTGCCGAAGCGTCGAGTGGGAACGGAAATAGATCCTTGGTCGACAATCTAAAGTCGATGCTGTCGAAGCCGAAAGACAAGGCTGCGTAAGTTGGGTGCTGCGCCGGCCCTTAAGAAAAGGGTGCCGGCGCAAAGAGTGAGAGGCGATAGACAGGCATGCTCTTGTGGCTACTCATCATCGGGGGCGTCAGCGCCCTGCTCCTCGCCTTTCTGGCGATGCGCGGGCCATCGGCTTCCAAGAACCTCAAGCGGCGCATGGAGCTCATCAAGGAGCGCCATGGCGACGCCGTTGCGGGCAGCGCCCAGGCGCAGATCCGAAGGTTCATGGCCGAGCGCACGAGCAAGCTCGAAGGCTATGCCTCGACCTTGATCCCCAAGCCGGCCCTGCTCCGACAGCGGCTTGAACAAACCGGCAAGAATATCTCGCTCGGCAAATATGCGATGATCTCGCTCGGCTTGATCGCCTCTGTAGTCATCGGGATGACGGCGCGCGGAGCACCGATTCTGCTCTCTTTGATGCTCGGCATCTTCTTCGGAATTGGCGGCCCGCACTTTGTCATTGGCAAAATGATCAAACGCCGGCTCGCCAAGTTCAACTCGAACTTTCCCGATGCAATCGAACTCATGGTTCGAGGACTTCGCTCGGGCCTTCCAATCACCGAGACTCTCGGCATCGTCGCTGGCGAGATCCAGGGTCCCGTGGGAATAGAATTCCGGGCCGTTGCCGACAAAATGAAGATCGGCCGAACCATGGAAGCTGCCTTGCAGGAGACTGCGGACCGCCTCGGTACGGCGGAGTTCCAATTCTTTGTCATCACATTGGCAATCCAGCGCGAGACGGGCGGCAACCTTGCCGAAACGCTCTCGAACCTTGCCGACGTGCTGAGAAAGCGCGTCGGCGGCGTTGGAGGCATAATCTGGATGGCCATTGGCGCTGGAATCATGGCCAAGATGGTCAATTTCGAGATCTAAGGGAGGCACGGTAAATCATGCAGGTTGCGGCGCCCCTTACTGGCCCACACATCCTCGGGTTCGACATCATCTGGATCGCGACGATCCTGAGCGCCGTCGCAACCTTTGCGGTGCTGCTTGCGATCTATGCGGCAACGACCGTCAAAGATCCCATGGCTCGGCGCGTCAAGGCGCTGAACGAGCGCCGAGAGCAGCTCAAGGCCGGCATCGTCGCTTCGACCAACAAACGAAAGAAGCTTACGAACCGCAACCAGGCCGCGGACAATGTCCGCCAGCTCCTGTCGCAATTCAAAATGCTTCAGGACGACCAGGTCAAGAAGGCCCAGCTGCGCCTGATGCAAGCGGGAATTCGTACCAAAGATCTCGCCTTCTTCATCATTTTCGCGCGCTTCGTACTTCCGGTTGTAATCGGCATTGCGGCGGTCGTTGCCCTCTACGCCATGAACTATTTCCCCGACTGGTCATGGCTGCGCCGCTACATGACTGTCGCCGGGCTGATCGTCCTTGCCTACAAAGCTCCCGATATCTGGCTGAAAAACAAGGTAAACAAACGGAGTCACGCGATCCGCAAGGGCTTGCCCGACGCCCTCGACCTATTGGTCATCTGCGCCGAGGCCGGACTGACCGTGGACGCGGCTTTCAACCGCGTCGCAAGGGAGCTCGGCAAGGCCTATCCGGAGCTAGGCGATGAGTTCGGACTGACCTCGATCGAACTTGGCTTTTTAAATGAGCGCCGTCAGGCGTTTGAGAATTTTGCCAATCGGGTTGATCTCGAGGCGGTTCGCGGGGTTGTCACAACCATGATCCAGACGGAGAAGTACGGAACTCCGCTGGCCAGCGCGCTGCGCGTCCTTTCGGCCGAATTCCGTCACCAGCGCATGATGCGGGCGGAGGAGAAGGCTGCCCGACTGCCCGCGATCATGACGGTGCCGCTGATCCTCTTCATTCTTCCGACTCTGTTCGTGGTCATTCTGGGTCCCGCCAGCTGTTCGATCCACGACAATTTCCTGCACACCTAACTCGACGGGAACGCGGCGGCGCGCTGAAGCGTAGTCGCCGCAGTTCCACCATCGTCGGGGAGCCGACATGAACATCACGACCGATCCCAATCTTTGGGCGATCTGCGCGCTTATTTTCCTGCTGGGCCTATTCATCGGCGTATTTTTGACCGCCGGCGGTCGCCGCAAGTGGAAAACGCGATACAATCTTGAGGTCGAGCGCCGCCGCGAGCTTGAAAAAACGCATGATGAGCGCGCCCGCGACTGGGCAGAAAAAGAGAAGGAATGGCGCGAACGCGACAGTCTGCGCGGAGCGGCGATCAAGAGCCCGATCGATGAGAAGGAGCTCTAGCCCTCGATCCGCGAGAAATCCGCAACCTGGTTCACAGCGTCCCTGAAGCGCATCAAAAGGTTCAGTCGCTGCTCGCGCTTGGCGGGATCGGGATCGTTGACCGTCACATGGTCGAAAAATTGATCGATCGGGCCGCGAAGCGTCGCGAGCGCTGCCATCGCGCGCGTGAAGTGCTCCTCCTCAAGAGCTGCCGTAGCCTTGGGTTCAGCCTCGTCGAGAGCTGCAATCAGGGCCTTTTCCTCCGGGAGGTCAGCGCCTGCTTGGCCTGAGGCCATTTCTGCTATCGCCTCCCTAAGGATCGGATCTTCAACCAGCACCAGGGGATCCTCTTCGCCCGTCTGCGGGATCCCCTGCTCTGCTTTCGAACTCATCACTTCGGGGCCCGTCCAATTCTCTTTTTTGAGGATATTTGCAGCGCGCTTGTAAGCCGTAAGAAGATCAGAGCCGTCCTTTGTCCCGACGAACTCCTGGAGCGCAGACACTCGGGCGATGAGACGGACGAGATCGTCTTCTGACCCAAGCGCAAAGACAGCATCGATAAGATCGTGCCGAACCCCGGCCTCGCGCTGCTGGACCTTCAGCCTGTCGGCGAAGAAGTCGATCAGTTCTGCCGCATTTCTATCGAGGCGATGGGCAAGCGAAGCATCAGGGGCCTCGCCCGCATAGTTTGCAAGACCGCCTCGCAGGGCCTCGGTGAGGCTGAGCCTCAACCCGTTTCGGATGATGATTTCGATAGATGCAATTGCTGCGCGGCGCAGCGCGAACGGATCTTTCGAACCAGTCGGCTTCAAATCCACACTGAAAAAGGAGCAAATGGAATCGATCCTGTCGGCCAGTGCCACTGCAATGCTCAAGGGGGCGGTCGGGACATCATCTCCCTGCCCTACCGGCCGATAATGATCGCGGATTGCATCGGCGACGCTTGGAAATTCGCCCTGCGCCTGTGCAAGATAGCTGCCGATCCCTCCCTGGAGCTCGGGGAACTCGCCGACCATCCCGGTTACAAGGTCGGCCTTGGCGAGCTCTGCTGCGCGTACGACCTCTTGCGGATCGGCATCGACGGTGCCGCTCCCGGCTAGCCAGCGTGCGAGCTTGGTGATTCGCTTCACCTTGTCCGCGACTGTGCCAAGCTTCTCATGGAAGACGATACCGCCGAGCTTTCTGGCCTGGTCCTCGAGCGCAATCTGCAAGGAGCCCCTCCTCGTTGGTGCAGACAAAATATTTCTGGTTCGTGCGCATGGTGAGCACGATCACTTCGCGCGGAAGGTCTAGAAATTCGGGATCGAACCGGCCGAGCAGCGGCACCGGCCATTCGGTGAGCCCCGCATTTTCGACGACTAGCCCCTCATCGGCAAGAAGATTGAGCCCCGCTGCTACAGCTACTGCCTCGGCGCCCTCCCGGATGAGCCGCTCGCGCTCGTCCTGGTCGACAATGACGTGGCAAGCACGCAGTTTTTCGACATAGTCGTGGGCCCCTCCGACGGTGATTGGACCAGGGTGATGAAAGCGGTGCCCAAATGTCGTCGCCCCGGCAAAAAGACCGTCAATCTCAACGGGTACGATCTGCTCTCCGAGCAATGCGATGATGCCGTGCAAGGGCCGCACCCAGCGAAGCGAGCCCGACCCCCAGCGCATCGACTTGGGCCATGAAAAGCTCTCGATGATGCGCCTCACCGTCCCGGCGAGTATCTCGGAAGCCGGCCTTCCCGTTCGCTCGATCAACGCAAAATAGACGCCGTCCCGCTCTTCAAGCTGATCTTTCGTAAGGCCCGTCCTGCGAAGGAAGCCGTCGAGCGCCTGCGGCGGTGCCGTTGATCGCGGCCCTTTCATTTCCTCGCGGCTCGCCTTGGCCTCGTCCTCGACGTCGCGAGCGATCAATACGAGGCGTCTTGGCGTCGAATAAGGTTCGATCGCACCTGTCTTCAGCCCTGCCGCATCGGTCAATTCGGCGAACAGGCGCGCAAGTTCGTTGCGGGCCCTCGCCTGCATCCGTGCGGGAATTTCCTCCGATAAAAGCTCGAGCAGGAAGTCGGCCATCAGGAGGTCCGCTCAAGCCACGCGCCGCACGCTGCTTTCGCAAGGTCACGGACGCGGCCGATATAGGCCTGCCGCTCGGCGACGCTGATCACGCCGCGCGCCTGGAGCGTGTTGAACACATGGCTTGCCTTGATCGCCTGCTCATAGGCGGGGATTGGGAGCTTGGCATCGAGGCAGCGCTCGCACTCGGCCGCGGCTTTGCGGAACAAGTCAAACAGAGCGTCGGTATCAGCGATCTCGAAATTATATTCGGACATCTCCCGCTCATTTTCGAGGAAAACATCGCCGTAAGTGACACCAGCATCGTTGAATCTGAGGTCGAAAACATTGTCGGCGCCCTGGATGTACATTGCCAAGCGCTCAAGACCGTAAGTGAGTTCGCCGGTCACCGGGCGGCATTCAAACCCGCCAACCTGCTGAAAATAGGTGAACTGCGTCACTTCCATCCCGTCGCACCAGACCTCCCAGCCCAAGCCCCAGGCACCGAGCGTCGGGCTCTCCCAATCATCTTCGACGAAGCGAATGTCATGTTTTCGAAGGTCGATTCCAATTTCACTCAAACTGCCGAGATAGAGTTGCTGAAGGTCGTCCGGACTTGGCTTTAGAACCACCTGATATTGGTAATAATGGCCGAGCCGATTTGGGTTCTCGCCGTAGCGTCCGTCGGTCGGACGCCGGCAGGGCTGGACATAGGCCGCCTTCCAGGGCTCAGGTCCGAGCGCACGAAGGACCGTTGCTGGGTGGAAGGTCCCCGCCCCCATCTCCATGTCATAGGGCTGGAGGATGACGCAGCCTTTTGCGCTCCAGTAATTGTGAAGCGTTAGGATCAGATCCTGGAAGCTCAGGCTCAAGCAAATGCCCCGCAAAGACTTGGTTTTTGGCGCTTTGGCGGATGCTTGAGGATGGGGCAAGTCGAGGTTCATCTTGCCGACCATAGGTCGGCGCTGGAAGAGAGCGGTCGGAAGGATTGAAAAATCGATGCTGAAATCACTGCTCGGGCGCATAGGTGCCGCGCTTGGACTGACGCTGCTGGTAGGAAACGCTCCAGCCCAGGCTCTCCCGCAGGTCGCGCGCCCGGCGCTGTGGGAAGTTCGCGATCCTGATACGACGATCTACCTGTTTGGAACGATCCATCTGCTTCCCGACGACCTCAGGTGGCGCACACCGGCGTTCGACCAGGCAGTTCAAAAGTCCCAGCAGCTCATTGTTGAAACGATCGTCGACCAGCAAAATCTTCAGTCGATCCAGCAAGCAGAATTCTCGCTTGGCCTGCGCCACGGGCTCCCGCCAATCACCACTCTAGTTCCGCCATCGAAGGTCCCGAGGCTTCGTGTCGCGATCAGGAAGAGCGGCGTCCCAGAGAAGTTTTTCGACCAGATGAAAACCTGGCTTGCAGCCATTCAGCTGCTTGCAGTCCAGTTTCGAGAGATGGGATTGAAGGGGTCGCAGGGTCCTGAGGAAATCCTGCGCCAGCAATTCTTATCGGACCACAAGCCGATCGGTGAGCTTGAGACCAATATTCAGCAGTTTAGCTATTTCGACCGGATGTCGGAAAAAGCGCAGCCTGCCCTGCTTGAAGGCTCAATCGAATCCCGAGGGACCACCGACAAGGAATTCAGCGGCATGTTGGCTTCCTGGTCGCGCGGCGACGTTGGCAAAATTGCCCTCACCTTCAACAAGGAGCTCTCCGAAGTGCCCGAGATCCGCAAGGCGCTGCTCGACCAGCGCAATGCCAATTGGGCGAAGTGGATCGAGCAGCGCATGGCACAGCCGGGGACCATCATGGTCGCGGTCGGAGCGGGCCATCTTGCCGGCAAGGATTCCGTCATTGAGAGCTTAAAGCGGGAAGGATACCAGGTCCGTCGCCTCCAATAGGTGCTTTGAAAACCTGCTCCGAATGGAGGCTATCCACCGATAAATG
>WNFI01277610.1_pt1 | contig 11763 bp, 10 predicted proteins | sample 5400471 | NCBI WGS metagenome assembly WNFI01 (sample SAMN13153348, study PRJNA577476) | soil metagenome | isolation source: 100 cm saprolite on Douglas fir-dominated hillslope | place: USA:California | collected 2013-09-17
TCTCAACGGAGAATACGGGATTCGCGGACTCTATGTTGGCGTGCCGGTAAAACTGGGCGCCAAAGGTATCGAGCAGATCATCGAGATCAAGCTCACGCCGGACGAGAAGGCGGCGTTGGACAAGAGCGCGGCGGCCGTGAAAGAACTGGTCGGCGTGATCAACGTATAACCACGCACCGTCGCGCCGGCAACGTGCCGGCGCTACGGTTACTTCCAGCCCTGTCCTCCCGGTTAGTCTCTTCGAGCGAATTCAATCCTATAATTCTGTTCGTCCCCTTCTTGAATCTCATGACGAGCCAAGGCACTTCCGAGCAGACGACCGTCCGCTGGATTCACAATCCGGCGCTCGACCTGATCGTCGGATGTGGCGCTTGGTCCCTGCCCCTGATTCTGCTGGGATATTCTTCGCTCTCAAATTCGCCGACCTGGGCAATCGCCTTCTACGGACTCGCGCTATTTCTAAACTATCCGCATTACATGTCGACGCTGTACCGCGTCTATCACAACGAATCTGATTTCCGTAAGTACCGCATTTTTACGATTCATATCACAGGTCTCGTTCTGCTGACCGCGCTTCTCTCGCATCTACGATTCTCGTTTTTACCCTGGATTTTCACGCTCTACCTGACCCTCAGCCCGTGGCATTACTCCGGGCAAAACTACGGCCTGTTCATGATGTTCGCGCGCCGCGCCGGCGCCCAGATCGAAGAGAATACCCGCCAGGCCATTTATTCGGCCTTCGTTCTTTCGTACGCGATCCTGTTTCTGAATCTGCACGCGGGTCCCTCCGACCAGCTTTTTCTTTCCATCGGTATCCCCGATAAGACTGGACTGGTCGTCCGGGGAGTGCTGGCAATCGCTTTCCTCGGCTTCTCGACTTACGGGATACGTGGACTGGTCCGGCAGATTGGCTGGAAGGCGATGACGCCCCCGATGGTGCTCTTTTCCACGCAGATCCTGTGGTTCTTTGTGCCAGGGCTACTGGCCCTACTGAAAGGCATCAGCCTGCCGCAGAGCCGCTACAGCACGGGCGTGCTACCACTCATGCATTCCGCTCAGTATCTTTGGATCACGAGCTACTATGCCCGCCGCGAGGCGGTAGCGGAAAAGAGAACCTGGCGTCCGTTCGCCTATTTCGCGATTCAGATCGTAGGTGGCATCGCCCTGTTCGTACCAGGCCCGTGGCTGGCGAGCTATGTTTTTCATTATGACTTCACCTCGAGCTTCCTGATCTTTACCGCGCTGGTGAACTTGCACCACTTCATTCTGGACGGAGCCATCTGGAAACTGCGCGACGGCCGCATCGCCGCCCTCCTCTTGAATACGCAGGATCGCATCACGTCCGCGGCTGGAGCGACTGCCAACAAAGTGGGGCCGCTCTGGGCATGGATGCGCAGCCAGGCGACCGTGCCGCGGGCCTTTCGTATCGCTACGGCAATTTTCCTGCTATCGCTGGCCGCACTCGACCAGACGCGCTACGCGTTCGTGGTCCACAACGATGATCTGCACTCCATGCAGAAGGCTGCCGCGCTGAATCCTTTCGACGCGTCTCTCGAAATGCGTCTGGCGAAGAAGCAAGGGGAGTCCGGTAATCCCGATGCCGCGGCTTCAGCTTACGAACAGGCGATCGCAACGAACCTATCGGACTTGGCGCCACGTATTGCATATCTGCAATATCTGACCGCTCACCAGCGCTTCGCGGAGGCGGACACCATTGCCGCCCAAGCCCTCGCCAAGTGGCCAAACAATCCCGACCTGCTGGTCAACCACGGAATTCTCGCCAGCTATTTCGGCCGCACGGCGGAAGCGCTCGACAGTTGGCAAAAGGCAATTGCAGCTGATCCGGCCCAGACCTCCGCGCATCTTTACCTGGCGGGGCAGTTGGACAGCGAACAGAAGTTCGAGGATGCGATTCCTCACTACATGAGTTTCCTGGAGGCGGCTGCCAAGAGCGGAGTGCAGCCCAATCCAAACGTCGTCCTGCCGGTACTGATGCGGTTGGCCGACTGCAATCTGCGCGCGAATCATCCCGAGCGGGCACTGAAACTATATGCATTGGGACGGAATCTCGCTTCCCAGACTCACCAGGCGCGAATTGAAAGCGTCGCTTCGGTGAATCAGGCGATGCTGGAGTCCAAGTCGGGACGCGTGAACGATGCGCTCACTCTTTATCAGAATGCTCTGAGGCTGGACCGGTCCGCGCACGATCCCGCGGCAGAGGGAGCGGATTGGCAAGCCTACGGAGTCTTTCTCAACCGGCAGGGCTATTCGAAAAAGATCGCCTATGCGGCACTGGTCCACGCGGAAGCCCTTCTGAAAGACGCCAATCTTCCGACTTCAACGCCGCCACACGTGCGAGGAGAGTTGGAAACCGAACTGGGCAAGGAAGCCGCCGGGATTCGGAAAAATCCATCGCCTCTTCTGGAACAAGCGTTGCAACTTGTCGCCTCAAAGTAGCGCCGCCCCTTCGGCCAAGGCTTGAGGGCAGGCTCTCGCGATCGCCCGCGCTGCAACCACCCCCCTTCCCCACGGGCACGATGCTGGATATAGTATTCGAGGTCAATCCCCTAATGGACTTCGATCAGCTAGAAATCTTTCTGGAAGTCGCCCGGCTGTCCAGCTTCTCGCGTGCCGCGGAGAAACGGTTTCGCACCCAGCCTGCGATTTCTTCGCAAATCCGCGCGTTGGAGGAAGAAATCGGGGCCCGGTTACTGGACCGGTCCGGTGGCCGGGTTTCGCTGACCGTCGCCGGAAAACTGTTCATCAAATACGCCGAAGAGACTCTTGAGCAGCGCAAGACGATTTTTACCGCCATCGCTGAGACCGAGCATGTGCCACGCGGAGCAATCGTGGTCGGAGCGAACGAGGGCACCTGCCTGCACATCCTGCCCGAGGTGTTTGCCCAGTTCAAACGCAATTATCCGGATGTCGCGGTCAACATCAAGCGCTCGGACTACGCCAGGATTTTGGAGTTGGTGAGCGATAACACGGTGGATTTCGGAGTGGTTTCGCTCCCCGTCAACGACAACCGTTTGCAATGCGTGCCGATTCACCGCGACGAATTGGTCGCCATCACGCCGCCCGGGCATCCACTGGCGACGAAAAAGACTGTCACCGTGGCCGAGGTGGCTGCTTATCCGCTGGTTGTACCGAAAGGTGGACATACGCGCGACGCTCTCGAAGCCCTCTTTTACGACCGCCGCCTGAAGCCGCACTATGCAATGGAGATGGATTCGAGCGAGTTGTTGAAACGCTTCGTTGCAGCGGATGTGGGTGTTGGCTTCATTGCCCGCTCCAATATTCAGGAAGATATCCTCGCCAACGCGCTGGTGGCGATCCCGCTTTCCGATGCGCAGATCCGGCGCGATCTCGCCCTCGTGTTCCGCAAGGACAAATCGCTTAGCCGGGCTGCCAAGGCGTTCATCGAGATTGCCGAACAGCAGAAGAATTTCTCCGGAGCCAGCGCTCCCGCCAAACGTTCCCGATGACGAAAACCGCTCTCAGTCTTCTAGCCATACTCTTGCTTGGGATGTCGGCTGCCGCAGCCCAGAAACCGGCTTCCAGCAAAACCACGCCGGCACTGGCTTACAAACTGATTGGGATGAAAGTGAGCGGCACCCAGCGCTATACCGGACGTGGCATATTCGTTTTCGTATTCAGCCGCCGGCACCAAAGTAGAGTTGCAGCTCACGGACGTCGATGACAGCAAGCTGGTCCCGGCGAATTTCGAGAACTTTGTTTGGTTTACCGACGAGCTACTGCTCAGCGAACTCCAGCGCCGCGTTCCCCTGTACAAGCTTCGAGTCCCAACGTCTGGAACGATGCCCGACAATGTGGAACAGGCGCTGCAGGCAGTGATCGACGAGAAGCAGATTCCGGCGCGTGTCGACTACCTGCGCGAGGCTCCGCAAAATGGTGGCGAGCTGATTGGTATCTCCTACCGCATCGAGGCCGTGGAAATCCGCATCCGCAACGTGGAGTTCCCAGGCGCAACTCCCGACCAGTTACCTGCTCTGCGGGCCGCCGCCCGCAAGCTCACGAGAGCGAACTACGTGCGCTCTGCGCTCGCGCAGGTCGCAAGCATCGAGTTCATGCCGGTGTGCCTGCAGCGCGGGTACCTGAAAGCCACGTTCGGGGATTCGCAAGCGCGCGTGGTAACGCAGGCGGAGGGCGAAGTCGAAGTCGACGCGATCCTGCCTTTAACGCCGGGAAAAATCTATTCCACGTCGTCGGTGGAGTGGAAGGGCAACTCGGTATTCGCTCCTAACGATCTGCAGCAACTGATTCATCTTCCGGTTGGCCAAGCGGCCGACGCCGTGCGTCTGGCCAGCGATCTGGAAAAAGTCGCGTCGGTCTACCACACCAAAGGCTACATGACCGCACGAATCACTCCCAAAGCGGAGTTGGACGACGAGCATAGTACGGTTCATTACGATCTCACCGTGCGCGAAGGCGATCAGTTTAAAATGGGTGAGTTCGAAATAACGGGGCTGGACTCAGGCGCCCGAGCTCGTCTTGTGGCGGCCTGGAAGCTGCATGAAGGAGATCCCTATAACAGCGAATATCCCAAGCGATTTCTAAATGAAACGGCGCGCTTAATACCGGCGGCAATTCCGTGGGAGATCGGCATTCACGAAGCCGTCAATGAACGGGACAAGACCGTGGATGTCACAATCCGGTTCTCTTCCAAGTAAAATAAGCAGGGGCGTGGCATGCCGCGTCTCTACGATGAGGAAAGGTACTTCAAAATGAGAGTCAGCAAGCTTGCCATCGGAGTATTGGGCATTTCCCTTCTTGTGATGACGGCGCGTCCCGTATGGGCGGCCGACCAAACCATGACCGGCAAGGTCAGTGACGCCATGTGCGGCGCAAAGCACATGATGGCGGGCAACGACGCGTCCTGCACGCACGAGTGTGTGAAGGGCGGCTCCAAGTACGCGCTGGTTGTCGGAGACAAGGTCTACATCCTCGAAACCACCGATAAAGCGGCGCTCGACAAGCTCAGCGAACTGGCTGGCGCATCGGCGAAAGTCACCGGAGAAGTGAAAGGCGATACTATCGCCGTGAAGTCTGTGGCCGCAGGCTCCTGAAGCCGGCTCAATATCAAAGCGAGAGAATTGCACCATGATTGGCATTCGCACCCGCGATTTGCGTAAGGTCTACAATTCGGCGCCTCCGTTCGCCTCGAGCGGTGGCGCCCCGGCGCCTGCCAAACGCCCGCAGCAACCCAAGCCGGAGATCGTTGCGCTCGACGGTCTGACCCTCGAGATTGCGCCGGGGGAAGTGTTCGGCCTGCTCGGCCCCAACGGAGCAGGAAAATCCACGACAGTCGGGATTCTGACAACTCGTGTGCGTCCGACCGCAGGCCAGGCCGGGATCGGTGAGCACGAGGTCTGGCAGAATCAGGTCGCGGTCAAGCGGCTGATCGGCGTGGTCGCGCAGCGCCCGAATCTGGATTTCTCTCTGACCGCCCGCGAAATTCTGCTCTTTCACGGCGGATATTTCGGCCTGGATTCAGCCCAGCGCGCCCAGCGTGCGGATGAACTGCTGGAACGCTTCAAGCTCACCGATCGTGCCGCCCAAATGGTCCGCGGATTTTCCGGCGGAATGATGCAGCGGCTCTCGATCGCGCGAGCCATGATGCACGATCCGCAAGTGCTCTTCCTCGACGAGCCGAGCGCGGGTCTCGACCCGCAGACCAGGCTTCTGCTCTGGGAAATCATTCGCCAGTACAACCGCAGCGGCAAGACGATCCTGCTGACCACCCACAACATGGACGAGGCCGACGCCTTGTGTCATCGCCTCGCGATTATCGACCACGGACGCAACATCGCCCTGGGCACACCGAGTGAGCTGAAAAGCTCAGTACCTGGAGGCTACCTCTTGCAGCTGCGCTTTGATCGTCAGACTCCGGAATTGCTGGCGGGGCTCCGAGCCCTGGCGGGAGTGCGCGAGGCGCGGGAAAACGATTCCACAGGGGTCGATGTTTATGCCGACCGAGGCGGATCGTTGATCCGCGAGATTGCCAGCCTCACGGCAGCATCCAGCGTGGACCTTCGCGACGTCCATATTGCAGAACCGAGCCTCGAGAACTTGTTCCTGCACCACACTGGAAGGAGGTTGCGCGATTGAACTGGAAATGCTTTTTCGCCATGTTGTCCCGCGACGCTCACGTCGCGCGGCGTAACTTCTTGCAGCTGATGTTGCAGACTTTCCTGCAACCGCTGATGTTTGTCTTCATCTTCGGGCGCGTGATGGTGCGCAGCGGATACATGCCCGAGGCCTACAAGAGCCTGCTGCTGCCCGGCATCATGGCGATCAGCATGGTGTTCACCGGAATCTGGGCGGTAGCCATGCCGCTGATTGCCGAGTTTCAATTCACGCGCGAGATCGAAGACCGGCTGCTCGCTCCAATGGAAATCTCATGGGTCGCGATCGAGAAGGTTCTCGCGGGGACGCTGCAAGCGCTGTTCGCCGGGCTGGTCGTAATTCCGATGGCCTGGCTGATCCTGCGGCCGGGCGTGGCGTTCAGCATGAACAGTCCGCTGACATTTGCCTGCGTCACCGTGCTGGTGGCGCTGTTTGCGGCATGCGGGGGCTTGGCGCTGGGATGCAGCGTCAATCAGCAGCACATTGGACTGATGTTCAGCATGGTGTTGACGCCGATGATTTTCTTCGGCTGTACGTACTATCCGTGGAGCGCGCTCAACAGCTTCCCTATCTTGCAGAAGGCAGTGTTGATAAATCCGCTGGTGTATGCGAGTGAAGGATTACGGGCAACGTTGGTCCCACAGTTCCCTCACCTTTCGCTGGTGGCCGTCCTGGGCGGGTTGGCGGTGTTTGATTTGTTGCTGCTGGTGGTTGGGTTGCGGCAATTCAGAGGGAAAGCTGTGAGTTGAGGGGTTGGAACGAAACCTTATGATCGACTGGGAGGCAAAGCGGCGTTCAACGTAGGGTGAATGTCCTATTTGCTATCCGAAGCATCATATTTACAGAGATCTAACTCCCCAGCCTAGCTACGTCGAAAAGGGGCGGTCCATGAAGATGATTAAGTGCAAGATGGGTGTTCTCAGTTCGGTTCTGCTTCTGGCGAGCCTTCCGAGAGCCACCGCTCAGACTCAACAGGACAACCCCAACGGAAAAACGGCTGACTACCGGCCCGGACAGGTTTGGATAACAAATCAAGGCGTCACTGTTACAATTCTCGCCCTTGAGGATGTTCGTAGAGTGGGTAGAGTCGTTCACGTCAGAGTTGATAAAATTCCGGTTCAAAGTTGCGGGGACCTTCATCTGACCCGAGTAATCGAGCACCTCGCCGTTGTTGAGAAGGTGTTGCGAGAGAGTGAACTTACTCTTTCTGTGGACAATATCGGCTTGCCTGAGTCATCGATTGACGCTTATAGAAAGTGGGAGGATCGAAAAAAACACGAAATCATCAAAGTTCCGATACAAAAAGCAATCTTCGCCGAAAGCAATTTGCCCGGGCCGATGATCTGCAATTTTGTTCCAAGCCAAACATAGGCCGCCTATTGTCGTGCAACATCGCCACTACACCAACAACTCACAAAGACACAAATGCCACTCCGTTGTAAGCGGCGAAAGCCGCTTCATCTTCACGTTCTAACGCGGCCCTGAAAGGGCCGCTCTTCCACGGATGCACGGGCACATCAGATCACCGGCGCGACAGCCGATTGTATCGGCCTTCTGGTGTTTTCCGGCAAAACAAAACCGGCGGCCCAAGGGCCGCCGGTTTCGCTTGCCAATTGCTTCCAGGATTTAATTCTGTTTCGTGTCGTCGCGCCGCTTCAGCGTTGGGCGATCATCGTCGGTCTTGTCGTCTTTGCCAGACTTGTCCGAGGTGGACGCCCGCCATTTCACGTCGTCGAATTCCGACGTGGAAACAATGTATTGCGGACGCGCCGGCAAAATGCTGCCGATCTCTTCCTGCGACTTCTCGATGCGGTCCGGAGTCTGCGGATGCGTGGAAAAGGCTCGAGCCAGCGTGCCCGGCTTCTTCTTTTCCTTAGCCTGCAGCTTTTCAAAGAAGCTGACGAAGGCCTGGGGATCGTAGCCCGTCTTGTACATGTACTGCAGGCCCAGGTAATCGGCTTCGGCTTCAAAACCACGGGAGAAGCTCAGGAATGTCATGGGTAGGGCCAGTCCGGCGAGGGAACGCGCCGCGTAACCGATGCCGCCGCCAACAAAAATCAGCGGGATGGTGCCGATGTTGGCCCACTGCGCACGCGTAATCTGGCGGGTCGCATGGCGCGCGGCAACGTGCGCGATTTCATGCGCCATAACGCCGGCGAGTTCCGCTTCTTCATCCGCCGCCAGGATCAGTCCGGAATTTACGTAGAAAAATCCGCCGGGCAGCGCGAAAGCGTTGACCTCGTCGGAATCAATGACTTTGATGGTGAAGGGCACCTGGGCGTCGGAATTCCGCACCAGATTTTGCCCGATGCGGTTGACGTACTCGGTCACGACGGGGTCCTGCACCAGTTTCACGCTGGCTTCCACCTGCTGGGAGTATTCCTTTCCCATACGAATCTCGGTTTCCAGCGAATACCAGTCGCCCAAACCACGGCCGCCCATTTTGCGGTTTCCGATGGCGTCGACGTCCTTTTTGCTGCCGTCGTGTTTGACCTTGCTATCGTCGGGCTGCTGAACCGGAGGCTCTCCCTGTACGGCCTTGGTGTCGGTAGAGTCCTTCGAGGTATCGGGCTGCGTAGAATCCGGCTGCGTGGCGTCGGGCGGAGTCGCGTCCGGCTGGGAGGTTTTGTCCGAAGATTTGTCCTGCGCCCACGAAGCTGGCAGCGCCAGGAACAATAACAGCACTGATATCAGTAGTTTACGGAGAAACATGGTGGACACTCCCATCCCAACACGGTCGATTGCCACGATTATACTCCCGCACGCAAGAGCAATCGACGGAATTACCCTGCTGATTGGACGCGTCCGGGGCGCAGAAGGTTACTTTCAATCCCAATTAAGAGTTCACGACTGCCCCGACGCCAGCATTGCCAGACTTCCGCTGCACGCCCTCCACGCGACTCAGCTGAAGCAAGGGTTCGAAGGAACGAACCACCGCATCCATTCTGGTCTCTCATTGCGCCTGCAGGGTGTAGCATGACGCGTTTGCCGGGAAGAGGACTCTTATGCTCAACCGTCGCGGCTTCCTTTCGTCGTCACTCGCCCTGGGAGCGGGTTTGACTCTTCCGCACGGGCTATGGGGCAACTTGCTTCTCTGCCCACGAAATTACCAGAGCGAACTGCGTACGACTCCAATGAAGACGCCTATTCGCGCGACTTGCGGAAGCAGTTCCTGATCCCGGACGACGAAGTGTACCTCAACAACGGTGCTGTCGGCTCCCAGCTGCTGGCGGGAATCTTGAAACGCGGCGCGATGTCCTGGTCATCGCCCGACCCTACCATGCGATGCGGGATTGCAACGGTCAACGTTCCGCCATTCGCGCGGCTCGATCTGGAAACCTGGCTGTGGAAAGAAAAGAAGATTCGAATCCGCGGCGCCGATCCGCACAAGCTCCGGTTGTCGACGCCGTATTACATTTCACAACAGGAAATCGACTCTTTCCTGGACTCGTTCGACGAGTATCGGAAGAAGAAAACCGTGGCGTGAAGCAGCACGTGTGGGTCAGACACTCTTGTCCGATAACTGCTTGCATTGAAAACACTGTGGATAGTGGTGCCGTCAGTAGTCGGACAGGAGTGTCCGACCCACACGTGCCGGCATCGGCAGATTTCCCTTTTCATTGCGCCAGAGGATTCGATTCAGCTGCGCTGCGTTAGCTGTGTCGGGACGCGAGAAATCCATTTGCGACGATTCCTTCGCTCCCGGCGCGGTTTTGGGATTGACTCTGTAGAGCAGGCCGCTGCGCAGGTTCTTGTCGTCGGCCTGGAACGGTGGCTGTGTTCCGGGACCCGAGAAAAGAGACGTGATCAGCGGCGCGTGGGCATCGAACAAGTTCATTGGAGCAAGGCCGAGCAACTCTTCCATGGTGCGGACCATGCTTACGGTCGTGTAGAAGTGTGAATCTACGAAGGGCGTTTCCGGGCGGGGTGCGTACTTGCCAATTACATAGGCTATGGAGCGGTGCGCGTCGACATGATCGCCACCGTCCTGGGCGTCGTCTTCGACTACGAAGAGGGCGGTGTCATCCCAGTATGGACTCTATAGAGGAGTATAAACTGCGGAAGCTCTTTTGGCGTCCCTTTTGATTGAACAAATTCCTGGAATTCGCGCAGGAATTCGTCCGCCCGAAGCTGGTCGGGGTATTCGGTATTGAAGTCCGGAAATTGCGGGTCGAAGTGATCACGCAGTGCCGCCTTGGTGGGACGCATCCGCTTGAATTGCGGCACTGGCCACGGCCACGGACTCGGCCCACCGCGCGGGTTGCCGAGGTTCGCTGGCAAAGGGTCGCCCTGCTTGATGTGCGTCACAGGACACGGTGCGGAAGTGGGCGAAGGCGTTCCCTCTTTCGGCGACGAGGCTTTCTGGTCCTTGCACCAGACGGCCTGAATGAACTCTCCGTAAATGCGATAGCTGCGTCTGCTCCTGGCGAGGTTGTCCCACAAGAAGCCGGTGGCGGGATCGTCGATGTCCGGGATTCCCTTCTCGAGCGGCAATTCATCGGCGACGCTGCCGTCAGCGTCGTAGGTGCGTTCGCGGCTGCGGTACCCGATGGGCCAATTTTTCTCATTGTAATCGGTGGTGATCGAGGCGGTCGACCAGATGTGGCCGTCACCGGAAACTTCTCCGCTGTCGTAGAAATTGTCGAGTACGCCGAATTGCAAGGCCAGTTTGTGCTGGTTGGGCGTGACTTCCGCGCCGTAGAGTGTCAGGGCAGGATCGCCATTGCCTACCGGGAGATCGCCCAGCACCTGGTCGTAGGTACGGTTTTCCTTCAGGATGTAAATCACGTGCCGGATCGGATTCTTGCCTCCGGCAAACTCGAATTTGCCGGGATCGGCGTGCAAGAGATTGTCTGCTTCGACCTGCTTGGTGTAGGTAGGTAGATTCTTTTCGATGTCCGCCAGGCTCAAGCGCGCAATCGAGCCGCCGATCAACGTGGGAATATAAGGGTGTTCTTCGCGTTTACGCTCTCCTTTAAGGGTGCCTTGCATGTTGTTGGGGCCACTACCCTGCCCCTTGGCCGTCGCGATTAGAAGGTCGTTGCCAACGGAAGCAAGGGCGCTGGGATACCACTCGGTGGGAATGAAGCCAGCCGGAGATATCACTCGTATCTGCTGGGAACTGAGGTCAGCGATGTCGAACACGGCCACGGCGTCGAGCGAAGCGACAGCGACGAACAAGCGCTTGTCATCGGCTGACAAGCAAACGGATATGGGAGCGGATCCGCCATGACGGTCATCCGAGGCGAAACCCGTGCGATAAAAAGCCACCACAGGCCCGGAGTAGTCAGGGCCCGAGCTTTTCTGGTCTCGATTCAACAGATTCACGGCGGCGACGGAGTCCGAATTACTTAAGGCGACGTAGAGTATGTCCTCTTTGGGACTCAGCACCATAGCTGTAGCGTGAAAAGTAGGAGAGATGCTGTCGACAGGCCATCGCAGGTCGATCCAACGTGTCACCTGTCCCGTCTCGAGGCTCAATTCTGCGACTGCCGAACTGTTCCACAAACTGACCCAGGCTTTGGTACCGGACTTATTGGCGATTGCCGTATACGGGTAGGTGCTCGGGATGTATCGGCTTCGGCTCAGGTCAAACGAGTGCTGGACATTGCC
>WNFI01376758.1_pt2 | contig 11761 bp, 12 predicted proteins | sample 5400471 | NCBI WGS metagenome assembly WNFI01 (sample SAMN13153348, study PRJNA577476) | soil metagenome | isolation source: 100 cm saprolite on Douglas fir-dominated hillslope | place: USA:California | collected 2013-09-17
GGTACTCGTACCGTCACCACGATCGTCGCTTGATGAACATCAACCCCGGCGCACCGCGTGATCATCGAATGCATCGGCCTGTCTCCTTCGCCGTTCGGAGGAGCGTGCAGTTGCGGAATCTGCTCGGCGTGCTCACGGCAACAATTCGGGGTGCCCTCGCTCCCGCGTCACACTTTGTGCGGACTCGTCCGTACCAATCACAAATCGACGTCGCCGAACGGCCGCGCGAGCATACCCCCATTTTCATTCCTTGGGGCGAGTCGGTAGACTCATGACCACTTTGTGATCAGCCGTCGGCTCGTGCGGTTTCCCGCAACAACCCCAGCTACAAGTTTTCAGGCACGGGCTCATCGCTCGGCGTCCTGGCCGCGCGTTCGCCGTCGCCGCCCAGCCGGTGCACCACGATCGCCAGCGCGCCCAGCGTGACGACATCCAGCGCGAAGACGGCGCGGATGGAAGTTGCGGCGAGCAGGCCGCACACGACGGGACTGACCGCCAGACCGATGAGCGACGCCGTCGTGAGCAGGCCGAAGCCGGTGCCGCGGACGTTCGCCGGAATGACGGCCGCCGCGGCCGTATAGGCGGCGGTCGTCCCCACGCCCATCGCGAGGCCGAAGAGCGGCGTGGCCAGGAACAGCCAGCGCACGTCGTGCGCGGCCACATAGACGAGCGCGCCGCCGGCCGCCACGGCCGACGCCCCAACGATCAGCTGCGTGGCGGCGTGGCGCTGCAGCAGCCGCGCGCAATAGTGATGGCCCAGCGCACCCGCACCCGCGGTGATTGAAAAGAGGAGGCCCGACACCAAAGGGATGCGCGCGGACGCGGTCCCGAGCTCTCCGACGTACAACGGCAGCACGGGTCCGAAGCTGCGGTCGACGAACTGCAGGCCGAAGATCACGACCGCCATCAGGATGAAGTTCTCGAACGCCAGCACGCTGCGGAAGGTGACCGCAGGCGGTGTCCTCGCGGCGGGCTCCGCGTGGGCATGGACGATCCGCTCGTCATACATGAGAAACACGACGACCAGCGCGACGACGTAGCACGCGCCCGCGGCCACGAACGCGCGCCGCAGGCCGACAACCGCCGCGAGCGACCCGCCGAGCACCGGCCCCAGCGCGGGACCGAGACGCTGCGCCGTCTGCACCGTGCCGATCGCCTGCCCCATCCGGCCCGGCGGCGCCGAATCCGCCGCCATCGTCAGCGTCAGCGCGCCGTAGCCCGCGAAGAGCCCCTGGATCGCGCGCAGCGCGAACACGTGCCACGGGCGGGTCACGAATGCCATCGCCGACATCACCACGACGAAGCTCGCCAGCGATCGCTCGATCATGATCTTGCGCCCGAAGCGATCCGCGAGACGCCCCCAGAACGGCGCGAGCAGCGCCGTGAGCGCCGGCGTGACCCCGAGGCTGAGCCCCGACCACATGGCCACGCGCCCCACATCGTCGACGCCGAGGGCGTGGAAGTACAGCGGCAGGAACGGCATCACGAGCGTGAAGCCCATAAAGCCGATGAAGGATGCCGACGTTACTGCAAAGAGGTTGCGGCGATAGCCCATTTACGATTGCAGATTGCAGAGTGCAGATTCACGAATTGCCGATTGGAGATTGTTGATTGACGGATTGGCGATTGGCGATTGGCGCCAATCCCGAATTGGCAATCCGTCGATCGCCAGTCGTCAATCGCAAATCCGTGAATCTTCAATCTGCAGTCTGCAATCGTCAATGTCAAAAGCGGATCCGAACCATCCGCTGTTGCTCGACGTGAATGGTGTCGATGAAACGAATACGCGCAGGATCGCTCTGCATGACGATCGAGCTGGTGCGCGTGCCGTCGCCGAAAAAGCGCACGCCGCGCATCAGGCTGCCGTCGGTGACGCCCGTCGCGGCGAAGATGATGCCCTCGCCAGAGGCGAGATCCTTCGAGGTGTAGACGCGATGCGGATCGGCGATCCCCATCGCCCGGCTGCGCGCCTCGTCCTCCGGCTTCTTGATCACCAGACGCGCGAAAATCTCGCCGTTCAGGCAGCGCATCGCGGCGGCGGTCAGGACGCCTTCCGGCGCGCCCCCCGTCCCCATCACGGCGTGCACGCCGGTGCCGACGACCGCGGCCGCGATCCCCGCAGAGAGATCGCCGTCGCTGATGAGGCGAATGCGGGCGCCGGTCGCTCGAATCTGCCCGACGAGCGCCTCGTGGCGCGGGCGGTCGAGCACGACGACGACCAGGTCTTCGACCTCGCGGTTGAGGGACTTCGCAATCGCCGCCAGGTTCTCGGCGGGCGTCGCGTCCAGGCTGACCGCGTCCTTCGAGTTGGGCCCGACGACCAGCTTCTCCATGTACAGGTCGGGCGCGTGCAGGAGGCCTCCCTTGCTCGACGCCGCCAGTACCGCAATCGCGTTCGGCGCCCCTGTCGAGCAGAGATTCGTCCCTTCCAACGGATCGACCGCGATGTCCACGGTCGGCAGCGTGCCCCACGGGAACTTCCCCTTCGCGCCCAGGCCCACCTTCTCGCCGATATAGAGCATCGGCGCCTGGTCGCGCTCCCCTTCGCCGATCACGATCGTGCCGTCGATCGGCACCGTGTCGAGCGACTCGCGCATGGCCTCGACCGCGGCGTGGTCTGACTTGTGGCCGTCGCCCTGTCCCATCGTGTGGGCGCACGCGATCGCCGCCTGTTCGACGACGCGCAGGAAGTCCAGCGACAAGTCAGAGTTCATCGACTCTCCATCCACCCGTGGGGCCCGACCGTCCCGCCTCCGCCAAGGCTACGGCGGGCCGCCGAAGCTTCAGCGAAGGCGGCAGGGGGGGCCGGTGGCAATCACGCCTCATAGGGCGGCAGTTCGCAGCGCGTCGGCTTGTCCTGGCGGTAGCCGAGGACGTAATCGGCCTGCATGATCTTGTGGATCTCGCGCGTTCCCTCGTAGATCACCGCCCCCTTGCAGTTGCGGTAGAAGCGGCCCGCCGGGTACTCGTCCGAGTATCCGTTGGCGCCGTGGATCTGCACGCAGTCCCCCGCCGCGCGCTCCGACGCAACGGTCGAGAACCACTTGGCGAGCCCGGTCTCGCGCGTGTTGCGGCGCCCCCTGTTCTTGAGGAAGCCCGCGCGCATCCAGAGCAGGCGCGACGCCTGATAGTCGCTCTCCATCTGCGCGATCATCTCCTTCACGAGCTGGTGCTGGCCGATCTCGACGCCGAAGGTCTTGCGCTGCTTCGCGTACTTCGCGCTGGCGTCGCGGCACGCGCGGATCAGGCCCGTCGCGCCGGCCGCGACGGTAAAACGTCCCTGGTCGAGCGCAAACATCGCGATCTTGAAGCCCTCCCCGGGACGCCCGAGCAGGTTCTCCTCGGGCACTTCCATGTCGTCCATCTTGAAGTAGCCGGTGTTGCCCGCGAGAATGCCCCACTTCTCCTTCAGCGTGCCGCTCGAGAACCCCCTGAAGGCCCGTTCGACGATGAAGGCGCTGATGCCCGACGGGTCCTTCTGCTTCTTCTTGTCGAGATCGGTCCAGCCGAAGACGAGGAAATGATCGGCCACGTCGGCGAGCGAGATCCACATCTTCTCGCCCGTCAGGTGATAGCGGTCCCCTTTCTTCACGGCCGTCGTCTGCATGCCGCGCACGTCGCTGCCGGCGGCCGGCTCGGTGAGGCCGTACGTCGCGATCTTCCGGCCCTGCGCCTGCGGCACGAGGTACTGCTGTTTCTGGGCCTCGGTGCCCCAGGTCAGGAGCGAGAGGCAATTCAGTCCGGCGTGCACCGACATGATGACGCGCAGCGACGTGTCGACGTACTCGAGCTCCTCGCTGATGATGCCGAGGCTGACGTAGTCCATCCCCGCCCCGCCGTACTCGGCCGGCACGGACGCGCCCAGCAGCCCGAGATCCGCCATCTGCGGGAAGATGCCGCGGTCGAACCGGTGCTCGCGGGAAGATGCCGCGGTCGAACCGGTGCTCGCGATCGAGATCGTGGATCCGGGGCTGCACTTCGCGCGCGCCCCACTCCCGGACCGATTGTTCGAGCAGCCGCTGCTCCTCTGTGAGATCGAAATCAAGCATGAAGCCGTGCCCCTCGAGCTAACAAACGGCCTATTGTAGCTGGTCCTAGCGGTTCTAAGCTTCTAGCGGTTCTAAGGTTCTAGCGGTTCCAAGGTTCGATGGTTCTGAGGTTCGGTTGATCAAATTCGCGTAGTCTGCCTTTCTCGAACCGTAGAACCGTAGAACCGCTAGGAGGAGCGGCTGACGATCACGGCCGCTCCCCGCCCCAGGCCGAGGCGTTCGGCGGCGCTGGAGGAAGGGGCGGCGAGCTCGAGGTGGTCGGTGCTGCCGAAGAGGGCGGCCACGCCCTCGGCCGGGAGCTCGGCATAGGTCGCGACGAGGCGCTCGATGCGGTGGACGCCCGCGTCGATGGTGATCGCGCGCGTCTGCCCGAGCCGCTCGACGGTCTTGCGATCGATGTTGGTCACCAGGTTGCCGAAACGGTCGACGCGGAGGACCACGCCGCGCACGATGCCCGCCTCTTCCTGCGGCACCGGCAGGTCGAGCCGATGGACGTCGGTAATCGGACGGCCCAGCGCCGACAGTTGAATGCCCTTCGCGAGCCAGCCGGCCGCCGGGGCGAAGCGGTCGCGTCCCTCGAACGTGCGGCTGACGGTGGGCCGGGCGTAGCGGCGCTCCGTGAGCTCGACGATCTTCTTCGCGGGCGTCTCGCGCAGGACCTGCGTCAGCACGCCGTTGTCGGGCGCCACGAACCGGTAGTCCCCCGTGTCGGCGGCGAAGCCGCGGCGCGCGGACCCCACGCCCGGATCCACGACGGCCACGAAGATCGTGCCGGCGGGGAAATACTTGTATGCCGCCGCCAGCTCCAGCGCGCCGGCCGTCACGTCGTGCGCGGGGATGTCGTGGCTGATGTCGACCAGCGAGGCGTCGGGACAAATCCCGAGGATCACTCCTTTCATCGTCCCCGCGTAGTGATCCTGGGTGCCGAAGTCGGTCAGCAGCGCGATCAGCGGCCGCATCAGCCGCGCTTTCGAAGCAGGATCTCGCGCGTGTTGCTCTTGAGCAGAAAGGACTCGGACACCGAGAGGCCGTCGAACATCTTGATGATGTCGCGGTTCTGCAGCACGAACTTGGGACCGCCGGTGCCCGGATGATGGCGGTGCCGCAACGAAAAGGACTCTTCCACGATCTCGTACTTCGTGAAGGGGGCGCGCTCGACGGTCTTCGTGCAGAAGAAGCCCATCACCGCGCCGCCAGGACGGAGCACGCGGACCACCTCGCGCGCGAGCGCTTTCGCGGCCGGCACCTCGAGGAAGTCGAAGATGTCCCAGCAGAGCACGCCGTCCACGCTGACGTCCGGCATCGTGAAGCGTTTCGCGAGCGTCTCGGGCAGCGCGTCGCGCGTCCGGGCGCGCGTGTGCTTGTCGATCTCGGTCGCGAGATCCTCGATGTAGAGCTTGCAGCCGAGGTGCTCGCCGAAGAACGCGACGTTGGTCCCGATCACCGGACCGAAGTCGATCAGGACGGGCGCTTCGTTGTGCGACAGCGCGCCGATGAACTTCTGGACCGCCTTCGAGGGAATGACCGATTCCGGCCCCTTGGGCGCGGGAGCATCACCCACGGCCCGCGGCGCGGGATCCTCGGGGCGTTTGTTGCCGAACTTGAGGAGGTCGGAGATGGACACGGCTGTAAGGTTCTAGGGTTCTAGGGTTCTACAGCTCCAAGGTTCGACGGTTCGGGTTGAACCAGAACCGAGAGAACCTTAGAACCGTAGAACCCTGGAACCTTGGAACCGTATGGGTGCTACCGCGGGCCGGCGCCGGCAGGCGCGGGGTGTGAGGGCGCCTGGGCCGAAGCGGCAGGCACCGGAGCGCCGGGGCTCGGAACGGACGCCTGCGCGCCTGGCGTCTGGCCCGCCGGTTTCCCCTCGATTTTTCCGCCGGCGCGCTGCATGTCGATGCTGCCGCGGAAGTGCGCGCCTTCGGCGATCGCCACGCGTGGCGCGGCGATGTCGCCGTCCACCGAGCCGTTGTCGCGCAGATCGACCTTCTCGCTCGCCGTGACGTTACCGGTCACCTCGCCGAGGATGACGACGGACTTCGCAAAGACCTGGGCCTTGATGCGGCCGTTGGGTCCGATCGTCAGCACGTTCTGGCGCAGCTCGATCTTCCCCTCGACGTGGCCTTCGATCGTGAGATCTTCGCTTCCGGTCAGCTCACCCTTGATGACGACGGATTTTCCGATATTCACGGGACCCTTCTCCATTCCGCGAGCTGCGTCGCTGCTGCGCGCCGATTCCGGCGCGGCCGGGCTATAGGTTGCATTGTGCGGTGAGGTCTGACCCGTTCCCGCCGCGGCCGGGCCGCCGCCAGCGGGCGACGGTTTCACCGCATCATCTCGTTTCCACATGGCACACTCTCCACCTGTCCGAAGTTGACCTCGCAGGGGGTCGCTGGGGCAGCAGGCCCGGTCAGTATATGGCCGCCCTCCGGGGCGTGTCTAGTCCTTTTACTGCTGAGAGTTACAGGGAAATGATAGAATTTGGAAGTGTGGGAATTTGGAAACGTGCAAATCTGATCAGTTCCAACATTTCCAAATTCCCACATTTTCAAATTTCCAAATGTCCCGAGCCTACTTCGACCACAACGCGACCACTCCTCCTGACCCGGCGGTCATCGAGGCCGTGGCACGCGCGCTCGCCGAGGATTTCGGCAACGCGTCGAGCGTCCACCACTTCGGCCAGCGCGCCAAGGCGCTGCTCGATGAGGCGCGCAGCGCGGTTGGCGAGCTCATCGGCGCTGAGCCGGCCGAGATCGTCTTCACCAGCGGCGGCACCGAGTCCGACAACCTCGCGTTGCGCGGCGCGGCCGAGGCACTCGAGGCCTCGGGCAAGCGTCACATCGTCACCAGCAGCATCGAGCACGAGGCGGTGCTCAATACCGTGAAGGCGCTGGTCAAGCGCGGCTGGACCTCGTCGCTGCTGCCGGTCGATGCGACGGGGATCGTCGCCCCCGGCGCGCTCGCCGCCGTCATGACGCGTCAGACCGCCATCGTCTCGCTCATTCTGCTGACGCTCTCCGCGCACAAGTTCAACGGGCCCAAGGGGGCCGGCGCGCTGTGGATCCGCCGCGGCACGCGGCTCGTCTCCACGATGACCGGCGGGAAGCACGAGCGGAACCGGCGCGGCGGCACCGAGAACGTCCCCGGCATCGCCGGCATGGGCGTGGCCGCCCGGCTGGCGAAGGGAAAGCGGTCCACCGAGGCGGTGCGAATCGGCGCGCTGCGCGATCGCCTGGAGGCCGGCATCCTGCAGGGCGTCAGCGGGACCATCGTCAACGGCGCGCGCGAGCCGCGCGTCCCGAACACGACCAACATCAGCTTCGACGGGGTCGAGGCGGAGTCGCTCCTCATCGCGCTGGACCTCGAGGGTTACGCCGTCTCGACGGGCTCGGCGTGCTCCTCCGGCACGCTGGAGCCGTCGCACGTGCTGCGCGCGATGAACCTTCCGTCGCACCGCACGCAGAACTCGATCCGCTTCAGCCTGGGCGCCGGCAACACGCAGGAGCAGGTCGACGGTCTGATCGCAAAGCTCCCGGCCGTCGTGGACAAGCTCCGCAGGCTGGTGCGGCGGTGAGAATCGTCGTCGCCATGAGCGGGGGCGTCGATTCGTCGGTCGCCGCGGCGCTCCTCGCCCGCGAGGGGCACGACGTGATCGGTTTGTCGATGCAGCTCTATGACCCGCTCCAGGGGGAGACCCGCTTCGGCAGCTGCTGCACGATCGACGATCTGTACGACGCGCGCCGCGTGGCCGCCACCATCGGCATTCCGCACTACATCGTGAACTTCGAGCGGAAGTTCCAGGAGCACGTCGTGTCGGACTTCGTCCGCGAGTACGCGGCCGGGCGGACGCCCATTCCGTGCGTGCACTGCAACGGCGATCTGAAGTTCGCCTCGCTCGTCGAGCGGGCGCAGGGGCTCGAGGCGGAGGCCGTCGCGACGGGCCATTTCGCGCAGGTGAACTTCGACGAGGAGACGCGGCGGTACCGGCTGACGCGGGGCGCGGACCGGCAGAAGGATCAGTCGTACTTCCTGTTCACGCTGACGCAGGCGCAGCTCGCCCGCGCGCGGTTCCCCGTCGGCGCGCTCGACAAGGCGGCGGTGCGCGAGGAGGCGCGGCGGCTCGGGCTGAACGTCGCGGAGAAGAAGGACAGCCAGGAGATCTGCTTCGTCGCCGCGGGCGAGCACCCGGAGTTCGTCGGCGCGCGGGCCGCCATGCCCACCGGGGCGATCCGCGATCGCGACGGGCACGTCCTCGGCCGCCACGAGGGCATCCACCGGTTCACGATCGGCCAGCGGAAGGGCCTCGGACTGGCGACGGGGATTCCGCTCTACGTCGTGGGGATTGACGCGGAGGACGCCTCGGTCACGGTGGGCCCGCGCGAAGCGCTGGAGCGCGACACGCTCACCGCGTCGCGCGTCAACTGGATCGCCGGCGAGACGCCGGCGTCACCGATTCGCGCCTCCGCGCGCATCCGGTACCGGCACCAGGAGGCGCCCGCCACCATCACACCGGTTGGCGATGATCACGTTCGGGTCGCCTTCGACGTGCCGCAGTCCGCCGTGACGCCGGGCCAGGCGGTTGTCTTCTACGAAGGCGACGTGGTGCTGGGCGGCGGGTGGATTGACTAGAGATCCGATTTGGAAATGGGGAAATGTGGGAATGTGGAAATGTGGAAATTTCCCCATTTCCCCATTTCCAAATCACACCATAGCCTGTGCTTCTCCGAGATGCTGCGGAAGCCCTTCGAGATACTTCTCCGCGTCGATCGCCGCCATACACCCTGACCCGGCGGCGGTGATCGCCTGCCGGTAGTGGTGATCCTGGACGTCGCCGCACGCGAAAACGCCGGGCACGGTCGTGCGCGAGCCCGAGTGCGTGATGATGTAGCCGTTCGGGTCCATCTCGAGCTGCCCTGTGAAGAGCGCCGTGTTCGGATTGTGGCCGATCGCGACGAACACGCCTTCGACCACGAGCTCCTTGCGCTCGCCGGTCATGCGGTTGAACAGCACCATCGAGCTGACTTCGCCCTTCCCCGTGTCCCGGATGTCCTCGATCTCCGTGTTCCACTCGAAGGAGATCTTCGGGTTGGCGAACGCTTTGTCCTGCATGATCTTCGACGCGCGCAGCGCGGCGCGGCGGTGCACGACCGTCACGTGAGAGGCGAACCGGGTGAGGAAGATGGCTTCTTCCATCGCGGAGTCGCCGCCCCCCACGACCGCGATCGGCTTTCCGCGGAAGAAGTACCCGTCGCAGGTCGCGCAGGTCGACACGCCGTGGCCGAGCAGCGCCCGTTCGGCCGGCAGCCCGAGCAGCCGTGCCGAGGCGCCCGTCGCGATGATGAGTGCGCGGCAGCGGTGGACGCCGTCGGCGGTCTTCACGACGTAGGGATACGAGACCAGATCGACCGCCGTCACGTTCCCGCGGACGATCTCCGCGCCGAACCGCTCCGACTGGGCGCGCATCTCCGCCATCAGCTCCGGCCCCAGGATGCCGTCGCGGAAGCCCGGCCAGTTCTCGACGAGCGTGGTGAGCATGAGCTGCCCGCCCGCCTCGAGCCCCTCAATGAGCAAGGGCTTCAAATTCGCGCGCGCGGTATACAGCGCGGCGGTCAGGCCCGCGGGGCCCGAGCCGATGATAATGACGTCGCGGATAGACATAGTTGAGATGACAAATGACAAATGGCAAATGCCATTCGGCATTCGACATGCGGCATTTTACGCGACGTGCTTGTCGATGACCTTCTTCAGTGAGTCTTTGTCGGCCAGCCCGACGACCTGCTCGACGACCAGGCCCCCCTTGAACAGCAGCAGCGTGGGGATCCCGCGGATACTGAACTTGAACGCGGTATTCGGGTTTTCGTCCACGTTCAGCTTGCCCACGACGATCTTGCCGTCGTAGTCCCCGGCGAGCTCCTCGACCGTCGGCGCCAGCCGCCGGCAGGGGCCGCACCATTCCGCCCAGAAATCGACAAGGACGGTCTTGCCGCCACCAATCGTCTCGTCGAAGTTACCGTCCGTAATTGTCTGAACCTTGTCGGATGCCATCGGGTCTCTACGCTCCTCTATACACTTTGACATATTCCCGGGCCGAAACGTCCCAGGAGAAGTCCTGCCGCATCCCGTTCCGTTGGATCGCCTTCCAGCGGTTCGAGTTGGGGAAGGCTCCCAGGGCGCGGTCCACGCCCCAGACGAGGGCATCCGGCGTGTAGTCCCGGAACGTGAACCCCGTGGCCCGGTCGGGCGCCTCGTCCACGTCCACGACCGTATCGTTGAGGCCGCCGGTCGCCCGGACGATCGGCACGGTGCCGTAGCGCTGGCTGTACATCTGGTTCAGCCCGCAGGGCTCGTACCAGGACGGCATCAGGAACATGTCGCTGCCCCCCTCGATGAGGTGGGCGAGCCGCTCGTCGAACCCGACGAAGCCCATCAGCCGGTCGGCCGCCCCCGCCACCAGGTCGCAGCCCTTCTGGTGCGTCAGCCGCGTCACCAGGCCGATCACGGGCCGTCCCATCGCGGCCGCGTCGCGCGGCAGGTCGACGTACGCGAGCAGCGCTCGCTTCACGTCCGCTTTCCGCTCGAGCGTGTCCGCGTCGAAGTGCGCGGGCAGGTACTTGTCGGTCCTGGGATCCCAGGCCTCGGTGTCGATGCCGTTGAGGATGCCGGCGAGGTCCTGCGCGCGGCTCGCCAGGATGCCGTTGAAGCCGAAGCCGTACTCCGGCGTCAGGATCTCCTTCGCGTAGGTGGGGCTCACGGTAGTGATCTTGTCGCTGAAGACCACGCCGCCTTTGAGCGCGCTCGCGCGTCCCCAGAACTCCAGCAGTCCCGGCGTGTACAGGTCCCGGCCCAGGCCGATCCACGTCAGCTCCGCGGGATCGAAGTGTCCCTGAAACGCCAGGTTGTGGATGGTCAGCACGGTGCGCACGCCGCCGATGACCGGATCCTCGCGGAGCACGGTGCGCGCATACACCGGCGCGAGGCCCCCCTGCCAGTCGTGCGCGTGAATCGCCGAGGGACGGGCCCCGCGCAGCCGCGCGTATTCGAGCGCGCCGCGGCACAGCACGGCGAAGCGGAACGCGTTGTCTCCGTACTCGCCCTTCGCGTCGCCGTAGAGACCGTCCCGGTCGTAGAGCGCCGGCGCGTCGATGAGGACCGCGTTCACACCGTCGGCCACGCGCTGCTCGACGAATCGCACCGGGTAGCGGTGCAGGCCGAACGGCACGTCGGCCGGCGTGCCTTCGGCGCCGTCGGTCTCGGTGCCCCGATACTTCGGCAGCACGATCGTCACGCGGTGCCCGAGCCGGGCGAGCGCCCGCGGGAGCGCGCCGCACACATCCGCGAGCCCGCCCGTCTTCGCGAACGGCCGCGCCTCGGGGGTGATCATCAGGATGTCGAGCCCGGTGCTAAAGGTGCGAGGGGCTTTCGGTGGCTTTGGTGCTGGCGCCGTCTTTGGCGCCCGCTTCTTCACTCGCTTGGTCGGTGTCTTCGGTGTCGTCGGTCGCTTCGCCATTACCCTCTCGTCGTCTTTCTTTCGAGCTCCCGCCCCTTTTGCGCCTCGGCGGCCGCGTCCGCCGGCCGCCCGAGACGGCTGTACAGATCGGCGAGGACGTAATGCCCCAGGGGAGCGTACGCCGATTTCGGCGCCACCTCGAGCCCTTTCCGCGCCAGCGTGACGGCTTCGTCGAAGCGGCGTCCCTGGTCGAGCAGCAGCTTTG
>WNFI01690184.1_pt1 | contig 11760 bp, 11 predicted proteins | sample 5400471 | NCBI WGS metagenome assembly WNFI01 (sample SAMN13153348, study PRJNA577476) | soil metagenome | isolation source: 100 cm saprolite on Douglas fir-dominated hillslope | place: USA:California | collected 2013-09-17
GGTCTTCCACCTGGCGGCGCACGGAGCCTATTCCTGGCAGCGCGATCCACAGTCGATCTTGAGGACGAACGTCCTGGGTACGGCGAACCTGCTCGATGCATGCCTGAAACCCGGATTCGAGGCATTCGTCAACACCGGCTCGTCCTCCGAATACGGGTTCAAGGACCACGCGCCGCGCGAGGACGAAACCCTCGAACCGAGCAGCACGTACGCGGTGGCGAAGGCGGCCGCGACGCTCTACTGTTCGCAGGCGGCGCGGGGCGCCAATGCCCCCGTTGTGACGGTCCGTCTCTACTCCGTCTACGGGCCGTGGGAGGAACCGCAGCGCTTCATCCCGCAACTGGTGGCGCGCGGGCTGGAGGGTGTCCTTCCTCCGCTGGCCAGCCCCGACACGGCTCGCGACTACATCTACGTCTCGGACGTGTGTGACGCCTACCTGAGCCTGGCCCGCAGCGCCATCGTGCCGGGTTCGGTCTACAACCTTGGGACTGGGGTGCAGACGACGCTTCGCCAGGCCGTGGAGGCCGCGAGACAGGTGCTCGGAATCGCGATCGAAGCGACCTGGAAGTCGATGCCAGATCGGGGCTGGGACACGAGCACGTGGGTGGCCGACAGCTCACTGATCAAAGAACGCATCGGCTGGAGTCCAAAGGTGGACCTCGAACAAGGTCTGCGTCTCACCGCGGACTGGCTCCGCGAGCACCCGGAGCTATTGGAACGCTACCGGGCAGCCAGCTCCTGAAGCACGGCGCCCGCCAGCTGCTCGGCCGTCAGGCCGAACGACTCCTCCATGTAGCGCTGGCTCCCGACAAGCTTGTCCGGCATCGAACGGACTCCCTGCCGTAGGACACGCACCCCAAGCCCCCGTTCCGCGACGACCTCGGAGACCAGCGAACCAAGGCCGCCGTTGAGGTAGTGGACTTCGACCGTGACGGCGAGCGGCCGGCCGGACAAGAGAAGTGCGAGGTCTTCCGTCGGCGCCGGTGCGACGCTGGCCACCACCGCCACGGCGCAGTCGAGGCCCTTAGCCGCAAGCAGCTCCGCGGCGGCCAGGGCTTCGCCCGCGATCGGACCCATGGCGATGATCGCCGCGTCACGCCCCTCCCGAATCCGCTGCAGCCTCCCCACCTCGAACGCTCCGTCAAGCCGAGCCACGACCTTGGTGTCGTCTTTCCCCAACCGGAAGTAAATGGGCCCGGGGACGGTCGCGGTCGCGTTCAGCGCAGCCGCGGTCTGCAAGTGGTCGGCCGGCACCACCACGGTCATGCTCGGCTGGGCCCGCATCACCGCCACGTCCTCGAGCGCGTAATGGCTGATGCCGTTCGGGCCGTACTCCACGCCGCCGCCGATTCCAACCACGCGCACGGGCAGGCCGTGCAGCAGTGGTCCGTTGCGAATGAATTCGTACGGCCGCAGGGCGGCGAAGGGCGCGATGGAGTACACGAAGGGCACCAGGCCCGCCTCTGCCATGCCGGTCGCGAGCCCAACCATGTTTTGCTCGGCCACGCCGACATTGAAGAAGCGGTCGGGAAACGCTTCGATGTACGGCTCGAGCGCCATGAAGCCCAGGTCGGCCGTGAGCAAAACGATGCGCGGGTCCCGCCCGGCGAGCTCTACGAGGGTTCGAACGAAGGCCTTGCGAATGCCTCAGCCTCCTATCTCGCGAACTGCAAGCGCGTACTGCTCGTCATTCATGGGCAGGTAATGCCAGCGGATCTGGCTCTCCATGAAGGAGACGCCCTTTCCGAAAGTCGTATGTGCGATGAGCATGTGGGGTTTACCCGGCTTCAGGCCCGCGATGGTCGATGAGATGCCCTCCGAGTCGTGGCCGTCGACGCTGTGGACGTCCCATCCGAACGCGAGCCAACGGTCTTCCAGCGGGTCGAGCGACATCACGTCAGCGGTGTAACCGAGGGCCTGCTGCCGGTTCGAGTCGATGATCGCGACCAGGTTGTCGAGGCGGTGGTGGGCGGCAAACATCGCCGCCTCCCAGACGCTGCCTTCGTTGCACTCGGCATCACTCGTGAGGACGTACACGCGCCGGCCGGAGCCTTGCAGGCGTGCAGCCAGCGCCGCCCCGGCGCCCATCGACAGGCCCTGGCCGAGCGACCCTGTCGAGAAATCGACGCCAGGCAGCCCGTGATGTGGGTGCACCCCGAGCTCGGAGCCTTCGCCGTTGTAGGTCTCGAGAGTCTCATGCGTCATGTGTCCGGCGAGGTGAAGAGCCGCGTACAGGGCGAGCGCCGCGTGGCCCTTCGACATCACAAAGCGATCGCGCTCCGGGTCGTTCGGACCGCCCCTGAGCACTCCCCCGTAAAGGGAGGCGAGGATGTCGGCAACCGACAGTGCCGAGCCGATATGTCCAACATTGGCCCGCTTCGATTGCTCGAGGACGTGGCGGCGGATGCCTTGGCCGGAGATCGCCTTCGGAATGTCGGGCAGTTTACCTTTTAGCCGACCGGCATTCGATAGCGCAGGAACAGGTAGTCCCCGTGGCGCCTGACGCCGGAGAGTTTGCTCCAGGCGCCGTGATCCGGCAGCAGCTCGACACCTTCCACCATGCCGAGTCTCTTGTCATCCTCGCGCCCCGCGATCACCGGTGAGACGGTGAGGAACGCTTCATCCAGGAGGCCGGCCTCGATCAGCTGACCGATCACGTGGGGTCCGCCCTCGGTGAGGATGACGTCCAGGCCGCGGTCCCGCAGATCGGCCACGACTTTGCCGAGGTCAAGCCGTTTGCCGCGCTCGACCACCTCGCATGTGTTGGGCAGCCGATTCCCGATCGCCCTGGCGCCCTCCGCCGTGGTCATGACGAGCGCGCCTTTGACGAGGGCCGGGTGAGCGGCGTCGAGCTTGCCGCTGGCCGTCACGATCACCAGCTGCGGCTCCCTGCTGCGGCCGAGCGCGCTGCGAAGGGCGAGGAACTCCGTCGCGAGTTCGGGGTAAACATGCGAAGGCGTCCAGAGATGGCCTGGCGTTGCGCGCAGCGTGCCGGCGCCGATCAACACCACGTCCGCACAGGCGCGCAGCAGGCCCATCAAAAAGCGGTCGGCGGGGTACTTGCCGCTGATCACTGAGCCCGCTGAAGGCTTCTCGCCAAGCGCCACGACGCCATCGACCGACGCGACAAAGTTCGAGTAGACCGCGCGCTTCGCGAAGCCCAGGCGGCCGTAGAGGTGGTGAAGATCGGCCGGCAGCTTGTAGGCCGGCAGGTCGGCCGCTTCATAGAGAACCTCGAACGGCTCGAGCGACATCAGTGCGCGGTCTTTTCTAGTGCCTGGAGAAACTCCGTCCTCAACTGGGGATCTGTCTCGTAGTTGCCGCGCCAGAACGAGGTCAAGGTGCGCGAGTGGCCCTCGCGGACGCCGCGCATCTGCGTGCAGAGGTGCATCGCGTTGAGGTGGACGGCGACGCCATGGGGCTCCAGCACGCGCACGAGCTCGTCCGCGATCTGCACGCCCACCCGCTCCTGCACCGTGAACCGGCGCGCGAACAGGCGAACGAGCCGCGTCAGCTTGGAGATGCCGATGATCTCCTCATGCGCGATGTAGCCGATGTACGCGTGGCCGTGGAACGGAAGCGCGTGGTGCTCGCAGAGCGAGAAGAACGGTGTCGAGGTCCATGCCGAACGCCTCGAAGATCTCGGCCGCGTAACCCTCGAACTTCTGCCATTGCTCAGGCGCGATCTTGCGGGGCTTGATCTGCTCCCACTGGGTGGTCTCTTCCGGGTCGAAAGCGAGAGTAGACATTAGGTTGGGTTACTCCTTGCTCAGGCCGTCAGTCGGGGCCGTTTGGGATCTACTGTGACCAAAGTCTGAACCAAGCAGGAAGCGAAACGCTTCCGGCCGGAGTCGGCTGAGTAGCCTGGTGGCGTAAACCGTGTTCAGACCGATGCTGCTTCGCACGCTCGCACTTACAGGGCTCGCCCTGATCCTCACGGGGGCGACCGGCCCAACCTGGGAGCACTGGCAGACGATTCCGGGGATCTTCGACGTCGCCGGGCCGCGCAAGGACGGCTCGCTGGTGGTCGCCGGCAACGGGGTCCTGTACCTGGTCAATCCAGCCGGTGTCGTGACTCCCTTCGCGAGAGGATCCCAGGGCTATGCCGGCGAGGGAGGAGGCGCCGAGTCCTACTTGACTATGTCTACGGGCCACGAGGTGAGCGCGGCCGGCTGCAGTTTCAGGCAGCTTCGGGTACCGGCTGCTCGTCAGCGGCCCGTCCAGGGGGAAAACCGTGATCGCGGCAATCGACTGCAAGGGTGCCGTGCAGGTCATCACGCAGATCGCCCCGACCCTGGAAGGCGGGCTGGCGGTCGCGCCGGCCGGCTTTGGCACCTACGGTGGCGACCTGATGGCTCCCGATGAGTTCAGCGGCAAAATCTATGCCATCGCTCCAGATGGCACCGTTGGGGTGGCCGCGGTGTCCGGGCTCCCTGTCGGAGGAGACATCGGGGTCGAGAGCGTTGCCTTCGTGCCTCAAGGCTTCTCGCGGGGCGGCGCAGCCTACTACTCCGACCGTGCGACGCCAGGCAACCCCCACCCGGGCACCGACAGCCTCCTCCGGCTGACGTCTCCCTACCTGACGGGCGCCGCCGTCCACGATGGCGACCTGCTGGGCGCGACCGAAGGGGGCGCGACGATGGTCGACGTACGGTGTGCCGTGACATGCCAGGTTTTGACGGTCGTCGCAGTGGCCACGACCTCCCACGGAGAGGGACACATCGCGTTCACGCTCAATCCCGTTTCGACCCCGAGACCGAGCTCAATTCCGATCCTGGTCCCATCTCCGGCGGCTCCAGGCGGCGCACCCCTTTTGTTGGGAGCCGCGCTGCTTGGCCTTGCGTTGGTCGTGGCTGCGATCGTTCTCCTGCGCCGGCGGTCCCCAAGCAGATCCTGAGCGGGCTCGCGCAGACGCACGGCGTCTTCGAATGTGACCGAGCGCAGCACGATCGCTAGAGTGGTCGGCGCCATGAGCCAAGAGGCGGTCCTTTCGGTGATGATGCCGATCTTCAATGAAGAGCGGACGTTGGAGACCATCCTCGGCCATGTCCTTCTGCAACCCGAGGTGGGCGAGGTGATCGCCGTGGACGACGGGTCCACCGATCGATCCTGGGAGATCCTGACCCGCGTGGCCGGGGTCGACCCACGGGTCCGGCCCTTCCGGCAGGCAGCCAACCAGGGCAAGGGCGCCGCGCTTCGCCGGGCCATCTCCGAGCTGCGTTTGCCGTTTGCGCTGGTCCAGGACGCTGACCTCGAATACGATCCCCGCGACTATCCCGTGTTGCTGCGGCCACTGCTGGAGGGCCGCGCGGACCTTGTCTACGGGGTGCGAGGATTTGCCGGCCAGACCGCGTTCAGCTTCTGGTTCGTAATGGGCAACAAGGCGGTGACCCTGGCCACCAACCTGCTGTACGACTGTTACATCTCCGACATGGAGACCGGCTTCAAGGTCCTCAGGTCAGACCTCTGGAGGCGCCTGGATCTCAAGGGCAACCGTTTCGACATCGAGCCGGACATCACCGCCCGAGCGCTGCGCCTCGGCTATCACATCCACGAGGTCCCGATTCGCTATTACGCGCGCAGCCGGGCAGAGGGAAAGAAGCTGACGTGGCGCGATGGAGTGCGAGCGATGGGGACACTGGTGGAGCTGCGTCTGAAATCCGAGTCCGGCCTTTTTGGGAGCGCGCCAGACTGGAGCTACCACCGCGCGCGGCAAATCGAGCTCGCCCGCCAGCATCCACTTGTGGGGCGCCCGGAGCGACAGTCGAAGGGCTAACTCTCCGAGTGGCTCACGAGGGGAGCGGCGGCCATGACCTTCTGATACCAGCGAATGGTTTCAGCTAGTCCGGTCCGGAACGCGGTCGTCGAGCGGAACCCGAACTCCTTCCACGCGCGGTCCACGTTGAGCTTGCGGCGCGGCTGGCCGTCCGGCTTTGTGCGATCCCAAACCACCTTCCCGTCGAAGCCAGTCAGCTCGACCACGAGCTCGACGAGGTCCTTGATCGAGATCTCCTCCGAGCTGCCGATGTTCACAGGTTCGGCTTTGTTGTATTTCTCCGCGGCGAGGACAATCGCTCGTGCGGCGTCCTCCACATAAAGGAACTCGCGCGTCGGCGCACCTGTGCCCCAGACCTCGACTGACTGAGCTCTTGCTTCCCGTGCTTCAAGGCTCTTGCGGATCAGCGCCGGAATGACGTGGGAGTTGTGCAGATCGATGTTGTCCCCGGGCCCGTAGAGGTTCACCGGCAGCAGATAGATGCCGTTGAACCCGTACTGCTCACGGTAGGCCTGGGCCTGCACGAGCAGCATCTTCTTCGCGAGCCCATAGGGAGCGTTCGTCTCCTCCGGGTACCCGTTCCACAGGTCGTCCTCGGAGAACGGGATCGGCGCGAACTTGGGATACGCGCAAACAGTTCCCACCTGCACGAACTTGCTCACTTCGTGGCTGCGCGCCTGTTCCATGAGCTCGATGCCCATGATCGCGTTCTCATAGAAAAAAGAGCCGGGATTGTCACGATTTGCTGCGATTCCGCCAACTTTCGCTGCGAGATGGATGACGATCTCCGGGCGCAAGTCTTTGTACATTCGCCCCACGTCAGCCTGCTTCGTCAGGTTGTATTCGCTGCTTCCGAAGGTTGAGACCTTGGCCCCCAGGGTCTCTAGGAGACTCGCTACGCGGCGGCCGAGAAAACCTCGGCCTCCTGTAACAGTGACGCGCTTCTCGGTCCAGAAGCGCTCCGATGCGTCGTTAGATGAGTTGTTGGAAATCTTGGCAGTCATATTCAGAAGCAGGCAATTTCCGCCTTCGAGACGCTGACTCTACCGCAGCCCGCATTCAAGCGTCCATCGTCCGCGGCGCAGGCTCTGGCCGGCTATGAGCGGCCCAGCGTTGGCCGGCGGCGACCAGGCCGAGAAGAGCCCAGAACTCGAGGCTCAGGTCGTTCTTGAAATAGGGCACGTCCACCAGCCCATGGATCACGATCGCAACCAATGCAAGCAAGACACCGAGGAAGATTGGGCGCCATTCGGCGTCCGAGGCCTTCCACCCGTGCCACGATGCGCGGAAGGCGGCCACAAGCAGCCAGGCGAACGCAAGCACTCCCAGCACACCCGTTTCCACCCAGAAGTTCAGCACGATGTTGTGAGGGTCGATGAAGCGCTCCGGATGGTTGGCGTTCCAATATGGCGCGACCCGCTCGGCAAAACCTGAAAGACCCGCGCCGAAGATCGGGTGCTGGCGGAGCATCTCCAACGTCGCCTTCCAGAGCTCGATGCGACCGGCCCGACCGAAGAATGTCGTGCCGCCCACGTTCTGAAACTCGACTGAGATCCTGTGGAAGATCGGCGGGATTGCAGCCAGGACGCCGCCCGCGACAACGGTCCCCGCCAGCAGCCACAGACGGCGCCGATGAGACAGCGCCAGCCCGACGGCAACCCCAGCCATCGCTAGATAGCCGCCGCGCGAAAAGGTCAAGAGCATCGACGGCACGGCGACAAGGAGGAATGCACCGCTGGCGACACGCACCGCCCGTTCGGTCCCGTGCAAGAAAAGGCTCCCCGCGACGGCGATCAGAGGACCCAGAAAAAGGGCGAGCGCGTTGGCGGTCGTATAGATCACGACGGGCGGGGTCTGCAGGACGTCATAGGTATGGGCAAGCAGCGCGAGGATCACCACAACGGCGTTGGGGACCGCCACGACAACTCCGGCAACGGCGAATCCCGACAGGATGAGCAGCGCGCGTCGGGCACCGGTAACCACGTGCATGACCACGAAGGCGAAAGCGATCGGTTCGATCATGTACGCCCGGAACAGGCCCAGCCCGGCGACTCTGCTCGGCGCGGCAACCACCGCCATCGCGGCGGCAACAACGAAAAGCAGTGTCGGCGCCGTAAAGCTTACGCGCCACTCCAGCCCCGCCCTACTCCGCCACCATTCAAGCGCGAAGGCCAGCAACGTGACCAAGATCGCCGTCTCGAGCAGCGTGGTCGGCAAAGGACCGTAGTGCCAGCGCACCACGTACGAGGGCGCTAGCACGCACGTGATTACCGCCAGGAAAGTCGAGATCGGGTACGGCGTTGCGCTCCGAGGCGCTAGGCGAAGGCGATCAGTAAGCGTGGCGCTGGAAGAATATCCGAAGGCCCGTCAGCAGCAGGATCTTCACATCCAGCAGCAAAGACCAGCTCTCGATGTAGTACACGTCGTAAAGGGTCCGGTCGACGATCGGCGCCGCGCCCCGGAGGTCGTTGACTTCCGCCCAGCCCGTAAGTCCGGGTCGCACCTGCTGCCGTTCCAGGTAGCGCGGGACGTCCACGCTGTACCTCTCGTCGAAGAACGTGGGCTGCGGGCGGGGTCCCACCAGGCTCATGTCGCCTCTGAAGATGTTCAAAAGCTGTGGTAGCTCGTCCAGGCTCGTCCGGCGGAGGATCCTGCCGAGCCCAGTCGCGCGCGGGTCCCCCGGTTGTGCGACGGCCGGCCCAGTATTTGCCTCGGCATCCGGAATCATCGTTCGGAATTTGAAGACCGTGAACGGCTTCCGATGCATTCCGATGCGCTCTTGCTTGAACATGACTGGTCCGCCCGGCGATGTGATCTTGATCAGGGCCGCTAGAACCAGCAGCACAGGGCTCACCAACACCAGCAGTACTGCGCTGACCGCGACGTCGATTGCACGCTTGATCGCTGCATTCGCGCCCCGCAGCTGGTTGTGCTTGATGCCCACCAGCGGCACGCCGTCGACCACGTGGACGTCAACGCGCGTGCTCATCACGTCGAGCAGGTCCGGCACGATCCTGAATTCCAACTTCTGGTCTTCGCAGAGCTTGATGAGCCTCAGAAGCTGCGGCCGGCTCCCTTCCGCCATCGCCAGGAAGACCTGGTCGATGTGCAAGTCCGATGCCAGGTTGTTGAGGTCGTCGATCCGGCCGACAACAGGTGCTCCCGCGAACGTGCTGCCCAGGGCTCGCTCGTCGTCGGCGACCCCTACCAGCTGAAATCCGTACTGCGGAAACATGTTCATGCGCTGGATGAGCATCTCGCTTCCGGCTCCGGTCCCCACCATCAAGACGCGTTCAGTTCCAACGCCCTTGCGGCGGAGTCGCGTTTCGTACTGGCGCAGGAAGTAGCGCTCGACCGTCATCAGGACGGCGCTGATCACGATCGCGTACGTGATCGTGAGGCGAGAGTATTGCGACCCAAAGTTGCCTAACGTGATGACGGCCAGAATCAAGATCGCGGCCAGGCCGATCCCGCTGTAAAGCTGGAGCAGGAGGTCCACCAGAGTCCGACCCCGCCAGGACTGGTACTGGTGGTTCGCAGTGAGTGCCGCAAGGTAGATGAACATCACCACTGGTATTGCGGCCAGATACGGACCGATGGGGAGCTCCCCAGGCGTGAGCGAGCGCAGCGGGTCGAAGCGGTGGTGGAACCAGTACGCAATCAGCACAGACGAGCCTGCGATGATCAAGTCCCCGGCGATGAGGGCCTTCGGCAGCCAGTCGGGCGGTAGAAACACAAGGCGGCCGGCCGGCGCAACATACGGCAGCGGAACGGTCACGGCCGAGGGCGCAACCTGATCGAGCCGCGCGGGACCGCCTGCAGACCGGCGAGCCATGGGCTAAAGGGTAGCGCGCGACGATCGAGGCGGCTGGGGCGCTCGCCGAGCGCCACCGACTATCTTGATCGCCGTGCCCTCCCCAGTAGTCGGCGCAGGTCTCGCCATCGTTTTGCTCTGCCTCGTCGTCGCCGGCCTTTGGCTCGTATGGCGCCGGCCGTTCCTAGGTCTGGGCGTCCTGGTCGCCGGTATGGCTTTCCACAATTTCGTTCTCATGGTCCTACTCGCGCTGCGCACACCTCCTCTCTTGATTCGAATCGTTCAGGGGTGGAAGGAGCTGGTCCTTGCACTCCTGGTAGCGCTGGCCATCACCAGGCTGCTGCCGATGCGCTCCCAGTGGAATTGGCGCCGATTGATCGCAATGGACTGGATAGCCATCGCGTTCACCGCGGTGCTGATCGTCTACCTGTTGCTGCCATCAAGCCTCGTACCGGCCAGCGCCAATTTTGTGCAGAGGGTGCTCGCCTTCAGGACCGCGTCGCTGATTCCGCTGATCTACTTTTTGGCTCGAGTCTTCTCCCGACCGCAGGATCGGGACCTCGAACACGTGGGCTGGCTCATCGTCGGCGCCGGGGCGGTAGTTGGGGCCTTCGGTCTTTACGAGCTCTGGTTTGTGCCTACTGCGCAATGGCTTGACTGGGGCGTCAACCTCTACTCGAGCTGGCTGGGCTTCACGTACAACGGTCCCGCCGGCCTGCCCGAGAATTTCTTCCAGAGCCTGCCCGACGGCCTGCTGCTCAGGCGTATGGTGTCCACCTACATCAGCCCACTGGGGATCGCCTACACGGGACTGGTCGCCTGGCCGATCGCAGTGGCGATGCTGAACCGGCCGCAGCCCAGCCGCCGCATTGCGCTCGTGACGAGCGTGACGGCCGGGTTCCTTCTGATCGGGATGCTGTTCAGCGTTACCCGCCTCGCACTCCTGATGCTCGCGGGTGAGTCACTTTTGCTCTTTCTGGTGCTTCGGACGAAGACTGTGCTCGGACTCGGTGTCCTGGTCGTCGCGTGCGTGACCGCGATCTTGTTCCTGTATCCATCGGTCGGCCCCACCGTGGACCCCTCTCTGCTGCCTGGTGAATCACACCGCCGGACCATCCTGTACATCGGCGACCCATCGTTTGCGGAACACCTGCGTGCCCTGATTGGTGACCTGCGATTTATCAGCCGGCACCTGCTTGGCACCGGGCTCGGCGGGTCGGTGAACCGATTCATTCAAACCGGCGCAAGCGGAACAACGGGCGAGAGCGCGCTGCTTGGCTTCTTTGGCGACGTCGGGGTCGTGGGCGGCATCCTTTTTCTCGCCTTGTATGGACTCAGCCTCTACTACGGTCAGCGGGCTGTTCGCGTCGCTTCGCCACGGTCCCTCAGACTGGCACTGCCCCTGGTCGCCTCAGTCGGAGGACTGGTGTTGCTTCCGATTGCGCTGACGAGCGACGTCTGGGCGGATTTCTCAGTCAGCTTTCTCTACTGGTGGGCGGCGGGATACTCCGCATCGATCGCGCTACGTTCAGATTCAGAAATGGGGCCTCATTGATAAACTTGGCTTCCGCCAATCTGTATACGCCTACGCAATACGCCCTCGAAATTGTCGCGGCAAGAAGGAGTCTCTCAGAGTGAAAGTGGTGATCTTGGCCGGTGGCCTCGGCACGCGTCTCTCCGAGGAAACCGAGCTCAGACCGAAGCCAATGGTCGATATCGGCGGGCGGCCGATTCTGTGGCACATCATGAAGCTGTATGCCGAATACGAGTTTCGCGAGTTCTTCGTGGCCCTCGGTTACAAGGGCGACCTCATCAAGCGTTACTTTCTTGACTACCACGGGCTCAGCAAGAGCGTCACGGTCGACGTGGCAACCGGCCGGGCGAGCTTTCACGAGTCCGAGGTCGATGAGTGGACCGTTCATCTGATGGACACCGGCCTCGCGACACAAACGGGCGGACGTGTCAGGAGGCTTCAGCCTTGGCTCGAAGACGGTACGTTCATGCTGACCTACGGCGATGGTGTGAGCGATGTCGACCTGAACCAGCTGCTGCAGTTCCATCGCAAGCATGGAAAGATCGCGACCCTGACGGCTGTCCGGCCTCCCGCGCGATTCGGCGCTCTGAGCTTCGACGGCGAGATGGTGTCCAGCTTCATGGAAAAACCTCAGAC
>WNFI01698203.1_pt1 | contig 11760 bp, 11 predicted proteins | sample 5400471 | NCBI WGS metagenome assembly WNFI01 (sample SAMN13153348, study PRJNA577476) | soil metagenome | isolation source: 100 cm saprolite on Douglas fir-dominated hillslope | place: USA:California | collected 2013-09-17
TGTCGGGATATTCAAGGCCACATTGACGATGACCGGATCGAATGACGGATTGACGATCGGCGGCATCTGGTGATCGTACCAGCCGTCGGAATCGTCCCAGGTGATGACCACCGCGGTTTCTCCCCACTCCGGCGACTTCTGCAGCGCGTTGATCGCACGGACGATAAAATGCTGCTCGTCGAGCGGGTCGGAATACCCAGCGTGGCCGTCTTCGAAGGCTGACGCCTTGAGAAAGCTCACCGCCGGCAGGTTTCCAGCTTGCAGCGCGTCGAAGAAGTCGTGGATGTCGTACTGATGGTTCGCCAGGTCCGGATTGTGCGTGCCCGGAATATTGCTGTGCCCGATGGCCGCGACAGAGCTCGGACGCGCATGCGTGGGGTTGGCAGTGGAGGCATAGTACTGGAAGGGCTGGTGATGCGGGATGTAGTCGAGCGAGGTGAATTGCGGCGTACCGGGCGCCGTCGGCACGGTTTTGCGCAAGCAGCCGGTGGAGGTGGGCGGGCCCGGGTTGACGACGGTCAGATCGAAGCCGCCCTCGAACCAGCCCCAAGTGACGCCCTGGGCGTTGAGCAGATCGCCGACATTGCGGCCGGCCATGGTGACCTGATCGGCGCCGGTGGAGCAGACGTCCCCGATCGGATCGGCGTCGCCGATCATGGTCAGGTTGCTCGGGCTGTTGGTCGCGTCGCCGAATGTTTCGTGGGTCGGGTGCAATAGGTTGCCGGTGCTGCCGATGACGCCGGACGTTGCGCTGAACCCGTTAGTCTGTCCCGAGATCAGGTTGAGCGCACCCGGCGTCGACGGACCGAATTGCGTCGTGTACATATTGTCGTTGAGCGCATAGTGCTGGGCATAGTTCCACAGCGCCGTGACGGTGTTGCCGTCGTAATAGCCCATCGTCAGGCCGGTGGTGGCGACGGCGGCAGGCGGGCCGCTCGGCGGCGGTCCGGCCGTGCCGATCCAGGCCGGGAAGCCGTCCATATTGCCGTTGTCGTAAGCGCTTTGCTCGGGCTGATCGTTGTGGCCCTGATCGGCGGTCAAGGCCTGGCTCGGCGACAGGCGGAACGGATTTGAAGCACCCGCACCGTTTGTTTTCTTGTTGTTGGGTACGAAGGTCGGCACATTGGCATTGGCATTTGGATTATTGTGGATGAGATCGACGCCGGTGAGCGGCTGAAAGTCATGCGTGGTGTCGAGCGGCGTGAGCAGCGTGTTGATGCTCTTTGGCGTGTGCTGCGACGCCTTGAACGGCGTCTCGCCGGAATTGTTCTGGGCGAACGGATAGGTGCCGAAATAGTGATCGAAGGAGACGTTCTCCTGGAAGATCACCACCAGATGCTTGATCGGCGTTGCGGTCAGTCCGCCGACTGTGCGCAAGGCACGCGGAATCAGCGCGGCAAACGCGTGGTGCTGACGCACCCGGCCCCCCGCTAGAGCCGTATCGCGCGTTTCGTATCGCGGGCTGATGACAGTCCGCTGAGCGCTCCGTTGCAATCAAATGACAGTGGATATCGTGCCAATGGCTCCCGTTTCAGGCATCGGTGAACAAACGGCTTTCGCATCGGCGCGATTTTGAGTGTTCGCATAAGGATTATTTTTACGCTGGCGGCGGGCATCAGCCGCGCACTTAGATATTTGTAATGACCGTGGCCGACGATTGCGGCTTTGGCGATGGTCTACCGGCTAAGGAGGCGGACCATGCAAGAACGCCGCAAAGTGGCCCGCAGCCGGATGCTGCGCGAAGGCAAGATCCTGCTCAACAACCACCGCTCCGTCATCGATTGCGTGGTCCGCAATCTGTCCGAGGCCGGGGCCTGCCTTCAGGTCGCAAGCGTGGTCGGCATTCCGCCCACATTCGATCTGCAGATCGACCATGAAGCGATCAGCCGGCCGTGCCGGGCGATCTGGCACGCGCCAAATCGCATCGGCATCGAATTTCGACCCCGATAACCGGCCGGCGCCAAATCGGACGAAAACCGGTGCGCTCGCGCCGTGCGTCAATTTGTCATCAGGCGGAAGCGCAGCGCCGTGGCGCCGGAGAGCTCGATCACGTCGCCGCGGCGGCGCCAATTGGTCATATGGACCAGCATGTCCAACAAATCGTCGTCGCCGGCGATGCGGCCCGGATCGCATTGCGCGTTGTTGCGCTCGCCCGGCGTGATGGCAATCGTGCCATTGCCGATGTCGGCATGCCCGCGCAGGCTGCCGCACCACAAGTCGATCACCGCCGTGCCGTCCTGCCCGATCGAAAGCGACGGCAGGCGCTTGGTGCCGCGCAGCGGCTTGCCGTCGAGCATCAGCTCGCTGCCGAACGGAAAAACGGTCTCGGCGGCAAGCGCGGCAAGTGGGCTACTCGCGAAAACCGCAACAACGAGCCAGCAGGTGGTGAGCCGGCGCGGCATGGTCGTCTCCGGGGTCGGTTGCGGGAAGGTCGCGATGCTCCGGTCAATTGGTCATCGCGCGAAAGCGCAGCGTGGTGGGGCCGATCAGTTCGATGGCGTCGCCGTCGCGGCGCCAGTTGGTCACCTGCGACAACGCCGTCAACAGCGTTTCGTCGCCGCTTTGGCGCTCCGGGGTGCATTGCGCCGGCTCCGCCGGCTCGGCGACGATGGTGATGGAAGTCTCGCCGACGGTCGCCGACGCATGCACGCTGGCGCACCACAGGTCGATCGTCGCGGCGCCGTTGTCCTCGATCTGCAGCATCGGCACGCGCTTGGAACCGTAGAGCGGCTCGACGTCGAGCATCAATTCGGTGCCGAAAGGAAACGCGCTGTCGGCGGCGCGGGCGAGCCCGGACGGGCCGAGCAGCACCACGGCAATAAGGACGCAGACCCGGCAGAGCATCGTCACTCCGATCGAGCAGAAGCGCGAATGGCGAATAGCGAATAGCGAATGGAAAGGCTAGATGCGAATGCAGGCATCGGCGGCGAATGGCGAACGGAGAGATCCCTCCCTCTTCGCCACTCGCCATTTCGCCATTCGCGAGCTTCGCTCGCGTTGGCTTTTTCATTGGCGCACGATCCCTGCCGAAACCCGCCCGGCCTTGCGGGATCATGCCCGCGTCTAGTGCACGATCATGCCGGTGAACACATAGGCTTGCAGCATCACCAGCACGCCGACCAGGCATGCGAGCGCGATCGAGTGCAGGAACACGAAACGCAGGATCGTGCCTTCGTGTCCGAACCAGTTGGTGGCGGTCGAGGCGACGACGATCGACTGCGCGTCGATCATCTTGCCCATGACGCCGCCCGACGAGTTCGCGGCCCCCATCAGGATCGGCGAGATGCCGAGCTGGGTGGAGGTGATCTTCTGCAGGTTGCCGAACAGGATGTTCGAGGCGGTGTCGGAGCCGGTCAGCGCGACGCCGAGCCAGCCGAGCAACGTGCCGAAGAACGGATAGAGCACGCCGGTCGCGGCGAAGGCGAGGCCGAGCGTGGCGTCGATACCGGACAGCCGGGTCAGCGTCCCGATCGCCAGCATCGCCGAGATGGTGATCAGCGAGTAGGCGCAGATCTTGATGGTCCGGCCGTAGGCCTTGGCCAAACCGATCGGCGAGAAGCCCATGATCAGCCCGGAGATGAGGGCGGCGATCAGCATTCCGGAGCCCGTGTAGGCCAGCCAGGTGAAGCTGAACACCGCGCCCTCCGGCGTCGGCTTGGCCACGATCGGCGCCACCTTGTTGATCATGTTGTGCAGGTCGGGAACCGGGAAATTCCAGGTCGCCCACGGATTGACCACGCCCTTGAACGCGTTGGTGCCCCAGACCAGCAGGACCGCGCAGACGATGATCCACGGCAATAGCGCCATCCACATCTCGCCGGTACTCACCGTCTTGGTGGACGCCGTCTTGGCCGGCATGGTGCTGGCCGATTCGTCCTTGCCGCGCAGCGCCGGAGAAAGCCACAGCTCCTTCGGCCGCCACACTTTCAGGAACGACACGAGGCACGCCATCGAGACGCCAGCATGCCGCGGAAGCCGGCGAATGCCCAGATCAGCCAGAACGGCACGATCAACGAAAAGAACGGCAATTGGCGGCCGACCATGGCGCCGAGCAGGAACGGATCGATCCCGGTGACGCTGGCGAGACCGGCGATCGGCGTGCCGAGCGCGCCATAGGCGACCGGCGCCGTATTGGCGATCAGCGACAAGCCCGATGCGGCAAGCGGCGAGAAGCCGAGACCGATCAGGATCGCGCCGGTGACCGCCACCGGCGTGCCGAAGCCGGAAGCGCCCTCGAAGAATGCGCCGAACGAGAACGCGATCAGGAGAAGCTGCAGACGGCGATCTTTGGTGACGCCGCCGATGGTCGCCTGCAGGGTCGCGAAGGCGCCCTTCTCGACCGTGAGCCGATAAAGGAAGATGACGTTCGGCGACCAGCGCGATGATGGCCGCAATATGCGCCTTCACCTTGTTGCTGGCGATCAGGACCAGTAGCGTAACGACCGGTATAGCCGCGGCAATCGTCGACAGCGCGGCATTGCCGAACGGATTATAGACTTGGTTCCACATCGTGACTCCTCCCTGGCTGCCGCTTCCCCCGTTGCGCGGTGGGCGGCTTGTTTGGTTCTCGAAACGCAATCGCACGCGCAGCCTGGCTGGCCGCGCGTGGCGGTGGAACTCTGAGAGTGAATCTGCGCCCGGCTACTGCTCAGCCCCGTTCGCCTGCCGGCCTTCCGCCAATCGGTACGATTAACCTCCCTAAGCCCAACCTATGGTATGGCGAAAACCGGGAGCACGACAAGGTCGGACCTTTGCGGGAGCTTGAAAAAGGCCTTGGCTGCGTCGAAATGCTCGAAAGCCGAAGCAAGGCTCCAGCCACGCGGTCGCCGCCGGAATTTTGCGCTGCCGTCAGCGCTAGACAGGAGATTATTCCGTGAAAAGTCTCGCCTCGTCACTGGCCACGATCTGGCGGCTGGCCGCCCCTTACTACCGCTCCGAGGACCGCTGGGCGGGCCGGCTTTTGCTTGGCGCGGTCATCGCCATCGAGCTGTCGCTGGTCGCCATCCAGGTGATCCTGAACCAGTGGTACAATCGCTTCTACAATACGCTGCAGGATCGCAATTTCAGCGCCTTCGCCAGCGCCATCCTGTTTTTCTGCGTGCTCGCGGGGATCTATACCGTCCTTCAGGTTTACCAGAACTATCTGAACCAGTGGCTGCAAATCCGCTGGCGGCGCTGGATGACGCAGACCTATCTGCAGCAATGGCTCAACACCGCCAACCACTATCGCATGCAGCTTCTCGGCGATGCCGCCGACAACCCGGATCAACGCATCGCGGAAGACATCCGGATGTTCATCGATTCCGGCACCGATTCCGGGATTCTTCCCATCGGTCTGCGGCTGCTTAACGCCGTGGTGACGCTCGGCTCGTTCGTCGTCATCCTGTGGAATTTGTCGGAGGACGCGCCGCTCGCACTGTTTGGCGTGACGATCCACGGCTACTTGGTGCTGGCGGCGCTGTTCTATGCGGTCGTCGGCACCTGGCTTACGCATTTGATCGGCCGGCCGCTGATCGCGCTCAATTTCCGGCGGCAGCGCTATGAAGCGGATTTTCGTTTCAATCTGGTGCGCACGCGGGAAAATTCCGAGCAGATCGCATCGCTGCATGGCGAGGCAGCCGAGCGCGAGCGCCACCTCAACCGCTTCGGGCTCTTGGCCGATAACTGGATTGCCATCATGAAGCGGACGAAAAAGCTCACCTTCTTCACCGCGAGCTATTCGCAAGCCTCGATCATCTTTCCCTATGTGATGGTGAGCCCGACCTATTTTTCCGGCGCCATGCAGCTCGGCGGCCTGATGCAGACCGCGTCCGCCTTCAATAACGTGCAAAATGCGCTGTCCTATTTCGTCACCGCATACCGTCAGATCGCCGAATATCAAGCGGTGGTGACGCGATTGTCGGGCTTCGAGCGCGCGATCGAAACCGGCCGCGCTGCGGCGCTGACGCCGCCGGTCATCGAAGTCGTGGTGCGCGAAGCAAGTCCAGCGATCGCCATCGACCATCTCGTCGTCCGCCTGCCCCATGGCGAGCCGCTGCTCAATGCCGAGCAGCTCGCGCTCAATGCCGGCGACCGCGTTCTGGTCAGCGGTCCGTCGGGCGCCGGCAAATCGACGCTGTTCCGCGCCATTGCCGGCATCTGGCCGTTCGGATCGGGCAAGGTCAGCGTGCCGATGGATGCCAAGGTCATGCTGGTGCCGCAGCGGCCGTATTTCCCGCTGACGACGCTGGCCGCGGCGATCACCTACCCGGCCAAGGCCGGCACTTTCGACGACGCGCGGCTTACGGAAGCGCTTACCACGGTGGGGTTGGCGCGATTGGCGCCGCGGCTCGCCGAGGAGGCGCACTGGAATCACATGCTGTCGGTCGGCGAGCAGCAGCGGCTCGCGATCGCGCGCGCGCTGCTCTACGCGCCGGACTACCTGTTGCTCGACGAGGCGACGTCGGCGCTCGACGAGCCCGCCGAGGCGATGCTGTACCGCCTGTTGCAGGAGCGGCTGCCGGGCATCGCCATTGTTTCGATCGGCCATCGTTCGACGCTCGGCGCCTTCCACCGACGCCGCTTCGCTTTCGTGGGCGAGCAGAACCGCTACGACGTGCGCGACGTGCCGCTGGTCTCGGCGGCCGAGTAGAACGTCCCAAAAACGAAACGGCCGGTGGCGTTTCCGCCACCGGCCGCGACAGTTGCGATGTCAGCCGCTTACTTCAGGTTGGAAGCGAAGTCGACCGAAGCCGAGAGTTTCGCGATGAAGGCCGCGCTGCACCAGTTGGTGCCGAGACCGTTCGGGTTCTGCACCGTGACATTGGCCGGCGAGAACGTGGCGTTCTGCGCGCTGGTGAACACGTTGCACTGCGCCTTGGTCAGGTTCGAGTCGTAGTAGCGCAGGTCAAGCGTGAGCACCTTGTAGGTGAGGCCGATGCCCAGATCCCAGTTGGTATAGCTGGTGTACTTGACGCCGAACTGGAACGGATTGCCCGGGATGGCGGTGCCGTAGAAGGCGTCGCTGGTGCCGAGGTTCCAGTAGCCGACGTCGGCGGAGGCGTACATGCCGATGCCGTTGCTGAACCAGGCGGTCGGCGCGGTCAGCATCGCGGTGCCGGCGTAGTAGACGCCCCAGGCGCCGGTGTTCACGACCGACGGCGAGTACCAGATGCTGCCGCCGAAGTTGAAGTTGTCGTTCACCGTGTAGGTGCCCTTGCCGTAGACTTCCCAGAAGCTGGCGTTCTGCTTGGCGACGTTGCCGCCGAGCGGCTGGATACCGAGACCCGGCACCGAGCCGACGATGCCTGCAGGCGTGATCACCGCCGGGCCACCGCCGAGGCCGGTGCATAAGAGCGCCGTGTTAAAGCACTGGCCGCCCGGGTAGTAGTAGTACCAAGCGCCGAAATCGAGGGCGAGCTTGTCGAAGGTCGGGCGGATACCGCCGTAGAAATCGATTTCCGCCGCCGCGTTATTCGGGAAGTTGATGCTCTCGCCCGAGATGCCGCCGTAGCTCTGCCAGTTGGCGTTCCAGTTGTAGCGCAACTCGAAGCCGGCCTGCGTCGACCCCTTGTGGTTGGACTGGGTGACGCCACGGAAATTGTAGTCGGTCATCAAAGCGGCGGTGACCACGACGTCCCACGGAGAGGGCGGCGGAGCCGCCGCGGGGGGAGCCTTCACGGCCATATCGGCTGCCATGACGGACGAGGACGCCAATCCCGCCGCCAGCACTAATGAGTAAGCTACCTTTTTCATTGTAAGCCCCTTTTGTCCCCTGTACCGGACGACGATGTCCCCGAAGGCCGGCTACAGAACCATTTTGTCAAAGCGAACTCGCAACTGACATGACGGATTTTTCAATGTGCAGGCCGAACAGCCAAGTCTAAAACTGAAGCAACTGCCGACTTTTTATGCGTTTTCGGCCTGATTTCACATTATGTTAGTGAGTGTGGCGCGAACGCTACACTTTTGCGGTTCTAAGCCACGTCGATGCCGGTATTTTCATTGCCGTCGGCCGCGAAATCCCGGCCGCCGCCGCCCTTGGCTGCCTTGCTGTGGATAACCGCGCGCGCCGTAGGCCTTGATCGGACGGTCGCGGCGCTTAGTTTTCCCTCAATCAGCCGCGCCGGGCACGGTTGCGGCACAGGAGATTCGGACATGAAGGCAGTTGTCGACGGCCAAGTGGTTGCCCAGAGCAACGATGTCATCGATTGCAAGGGCTATCAGTACTTTCCGCACGGCGCGGTGCGCATGGATTGGCTGGAAAAGACCGCGAAAACCGCGGACGACCTCAAGTGCCCCCATGGCGTGCAGTTCTACGACGTGGTCGTCGACGGCAAGCGGCACGCGCGCGCCGCGTGGTCCTACGAGGCACCGCGGCCGGAGATGAGCGCGGTCGGCGGCCGATTCGGTTTCTGGCAGGACGTCGAAGTCGCGTAGCCGGAAATCCCGGCGACTTACGCGGCCGCCTTCTTGCGATTGGCCTCGAGCCGGGCGTCGACCAGCGCCACCTGGGCATCGATTGCCGGATGGCTCAGGCCCTTCTGCCTGGCGATGAGCTGGACCAGCTTGTCGGCACGCTCGATATAGGCCGCGCCGTTCTGCAGCGCCCGCGCCGCCGACGCCGGGCGGACCAGCGATTGCGCGGCGGCGGCGTATTTCTCGAACGGCACCAGGTCTTCCGGCTTGGCGCCGAGCGTGACGCAAAGGTCGAACACGAAATTGTAGACCGCGCGCGAGGTTTCGAGGTCGCTCCACACCGCCTCTTGCGCGGTACGCATGCCGTCCTTGGTGACGCAGCGATAATTGCCGGCGAGCAGCATGGCCCACTTGGCGAGCGGCACGAAGATCGAATCGTAGACCTTGAGTTTTACCGGCAACTCGATCTTGCCGTCACCGGTATCGTAACGGATCGCCTCGATCTCGTCCTGCAACTGCCGCAGCATGGCGGTCGGCTTCGGGTCGTCGAATTTCGCCACTTTGAAGTTGGTCGGCAGCGTCACCATCAGCACGTTGACCTTCTCGTCGGGCGGGCGAATCGCCTGCGGATCGGGGCTGTTGAGCGTGATGGTCGCCGGATCGAACGAATCCCAGACGGTCGGATCGGTATAGGCAGGTTTGAGCGCATCGTAGTTCAGGCCGGGGATGCGCTTGACGTAAGGCAGCGGCGGCATGTTCATGATCGACATGCACGGCACGCGCGATTTGGCGACCGCGTCGAGAAGCTCGCGCACGCCGGCCGAGCGGTATTGCGGCTCCTGCATGCACAAGCCGACCAGATCGTAGTCTTTGGGATTGACGCCGGCGGCCGGGCCGGCGGTGACAGCGCCGGGCAGTTTGCGCGAATCGAGCTCGACGGGATCGTTGCGGCCGCGCACCGGCAAGCGCACGCGAAAGCCCTCGGCATTGATCAAATCGGCTTCCGCCGGCAGGCAGACCAGATGCAGCTTGTGGCCGCCGAACAGCAGTTTCGAGGCGAGCAGCGAGCCATAGGACGCGCCCATCAGCAGGATGTTGTAGGTCGGCATAACGCACCTCCCGGAATACGAAGCGGCCGGCCATCACCGGCCTAAGACCGGCGCCACTGCGCCGTCGTCCTTACATGCCGCCGATGCTATTGGCCTCGCCCAGCCGTTGCAATCCGGGCCGGCGCTCAGGCGCGGCGTGTGGCTAAGGCCAAACGCCGCGCCGTGCGATTGAAGCGAAACGCGTCTAGCCGTTGCCGACGTCGGTGCCGGGCGTATGCGGTCCGGCGGGCGGGGCCGCGGCCGGAGCCTCGGGTGCTGGCGGAAGCGGTTGAGGCTGCACGGCCGGCTTTTTGGGCTTGGCCGCCGGCGCTGGCGGAAGAGGTTGCGGGTTCAAAGCCGACTTTTTGGCCTTGGACGCGGGCTTTTTCTTCTTCGCGGCCTTTTTCGGCGCCGGCTTCTTTGCATACTTCACGACTTTCTTCTTTTTGCGCGCCGGAGCCGCCTTTTTCTTCTTTGCCGGTTTCTTCTTCGCCTTTGCCTTCTTTGCCATGATCGACCTCCCGATCGTTGCTACCGATGAAATCAGCTCGCCCGCAGTGCGGGTGGACATGCCCCCCCGGTGGCCCAATCGATCAACTCGACCGTATGGACGGCTGGAAGTTTTGTGCCCGCCGCGATCTGCGTGATGCAGCCGATATTGCCGGCCGCGATCACATCAGGTCGCAATCTCTCGATAGTCCCGACTTTGCGCTCGCGCAACCTTCTTGCAAAGTCGGGCTGCAAAATATTGTAGGTGCCGGCCGAGCCGCAGCACAGATGACCGTCCGGCACGTCCAACACCGCGAAGCCGAGCTTCAAGAGCAGCTCCTTCGGTTGACGGTTGATGCGCTGGCCGTGCTGCAAGGAGCACGCGGCGTGGTAGGCCACGGCCAGTTGCGGCACGTCCTGGGCGGGCTTGAGCGGCAGCGCGGCGAGATATTCCGCAACGTCCCTGGCCAGGCCTGAAATGCGGGCGGCGCGCTCGGCATAGGCCGGATCGGTCCGCAGCATGAAGCCGTAATCCTTCACGGTGGTGCCGCAACCCGAGGTGTTGATGACGATGGCGTCGAGGCCTTCGAGCACGGTCCAGGCGTCGATATTGGCGCGCGCCTGGGCCAGCGCCGCGTCGTCGCGGCCCATATGGTGGACCAGCGAGCCGCAACAGCCGGCTCCGCGGGGGAGCACCACCTCGATGCCGTGCCGCGTCAGCACGGCGATGGTGGCGGCGTTGATCTGCGGCGCCAGCACGTCGTTGACGCAGCCGGCGAGCAAGGCGACGCGGCCTTTGCGCGCACCTACGGCGGGAAAAGTCTGCGCCCCGAGCGGGCGCTGCGGCCCACGCCAAGGCGCCAGACGGAGCATGGCGGCGAGCCGCGTCAGCCCCATCGCCTCGAGGAGCGGCGCGAACGGCTTTGCCGGGAGCGCCACAAGCAGCGCCAGCCGAAAACGCCTCGGATAGGGCAACAGCCAGGCCAGCACCGCGCGCAACAGACGCTCGGTCGGCGGGCGGTCATAGGTGCTTTCGATATGGACGCGGGCATGGTCGACGAGATGCATGTAGTGCACGCCCGACGGACAGGTGGTCATGCAGGCGAGGCAGGACAGGCAGCGGTCGATGTGCAGGACGACCTCCGCCGTCGCCGGCCGGTCATGCTCCAGCATCTCCTTGATCAGGTAGATGCGGCCGCGCGGCGAATCGAGCTCGTTGCCGTCGAGCACATAGGTCGGACAGGTCGCGGTGCAGAAGCCGCAATGCACGCAGGCGCGCAGGATTTTTTCCGATGCGGCGACGTGCGGATCGGCGAGCTGCGCCAGGGTGAAATTGGTCTGCATGACTATACGCCCGCCCACATCCGCCCGGCATTGAGCACGCCTTGCGGGTCAAAGCTTCCCCGCACCCGCGCTGTCAGCGCGGCGAGCGCCGGCGGTTCCGGGGTAAAGACTTCGACCGCGGCGCGCACGGCGGCCGGCGCCCGGATCAGCGTGGCATGGCCGCCGGCCTTCGCGACGGTGGCGCGCACCAGCGGCGCGCGGGCGTCGTTCGAAGCCGGCAATGCGGCCCAAATGAGTCCGCCGGCCCAGTCGTAAAACAGCTCGGCGTCGGCTTTTTCCGCAAGCGTGCGGCCGACGTCGACGCCGTGGGTCGGCGCCGTCGAAATGCGCCAGAGATCGCGTGCGCCCGCCGGTCCCGCCGCCGCGAACGGCCTCACGTCGCGGACCGCGCGCCATAACATACGCGATGCCGCCTCGCCGAGCGAACCAAGCGTGCCGAACC
>WNFI01178731.1_pt2 | contig 11759 bp, 8 predicted proteins | sample 5400471 | NCBI WGS metagenome assembly WNFI01 (sample SAMN13153348, study PRJNA577476) | soil metagenome | isolation source: 100 cm saprolite on Douglas fir-dominated hillslope | place: USA:California | collected 2013-09-17
GCCGGGCAGCAAAGGCGCGAGGATGGACGGCAATAGGCCGGGAGAGTCCGACGGGGCTGAATCCGGCCTGATCTCACCGGGCGCTGCGGCCACGTCCTCGTTGCTGATCCAGCCATTCTTGCCGGCCAGATCGGCCGCAAGCACGGCGATCGTGACCGTGACGGCCGTACGCAGGATCCAGCGGAACACGGCTTCTTCGGGATTGTCCGAAAGCCAGGCGGAGAAGCGCTGTCGCAGCGGCGAGGATGACGACATGAGCGTTACTTGATGTGCCGTGCCGAGGAGAGCGAGGTGACGTTCTCCTCCGGTGCGGACGGCTCGATCTCTTCCGCGGCGGCCGGTTCGGGCTCGGGCACGGGCTCGAGTTCAGCAGGTTTGGCCTCAGCGGGCTCGAGCTCGGGAGCGGGCTCGGGCTTGGCGGTGGTTTTGGCTTGCTCCGCCGCGCGCCGCGCATCCTCGACCTCGCGCGCGATCTGCAAGGCCGCGATCAGTTCTCCCGCGGTGATGGTCGACGCGTTGACCACGGGTAATCCCTCGCGCCGGATCGCGGCGTGGACGACGCAGAGGATCAAGACCAGCACCGCCGGCATCAGGTCGATCGAGATCGCGCCCGCCCAGCTCGGAATGAAATCGCTGGCATAGCGCAGCACGGCCTCGGCCGGAGCCAATGTCTGAAAGCGCGCGGGTTCGACATGCGGCATCGCCAGAATCTTGTCGGCGGCCTCAGCGAGCGATGCCGCCTGGGTCGCGATCGAACTTTCCACCTTGCCGACCACCGCGGTCTGGCGGTCGGCCAGATCGCTGGTGCGGCCGCCGGCTGCGGGCGCGATGAAGCCCGACGACAGCGCGGCCGCGGCGCGCTTCACGGCCGGTGCGACGGATGTCTGCTGCAGATTGGCGATCACGCCCATCAACGCCAGCGACTCGGTTGCGAAGGCATCGCTGCGCGCGGCGATCGGTCCGCGGTCCGAAATCAATTCGCGCATCTTGGCGAGGCTCTTGCCGCCTTGTTCGTACAGGCCGGACACGCGCTTGCCGGAGTCCTGCACCTGCTGGCCGAGGCTGTCGAGCTGTCCGGACATCTGGGTCAGGAGTTGCACCACGGTGCCCGATCCGGAAGTGCCCGTCAGCGAGCCGGCGCGTTCGGCGTCGGCCAGGCGCGCGAAGCGCGAGGACGCAAGCTGAATGTCCGGCAACAGGCCCTGGGCCGCGATGGCGTTGGTGTTGGCCGTATCGAGATCGCGCGTATAGTCCTGGACGGTGATGGCGAGATGCTGCTGGATCGCGGCGGCCCCTGCGAGAGCCGAGGCGTTGAGCCAGGACGACATCGCCACGATCATCAGCGAGCCCAGCAGCATGCAGCCGAACATCAGGCCGCGTCCGCCGGTGCTGACCACATGCGGCATGAACTGCATCATGAAGACCCAGAACGCGTAGATGCCGACCGAGACCGCGACCGAGTAGATCACAGCGGCGAAGAACACGGTGGTCGGACTGCCGTTGAGCAGTTCACGGACGCCGAGATAGGTGTAGACGCCGGCCGCGAGCGCCAGGATCGCGGTGGTCAGCTTGAGTGAGGGTGACTTCGAGCCGGCTAACGCCATTGGCCAGCAGCACGGATGTGGGAGCACGCGCCGAAGAGGGCTGCGACGTGGAAGCGGCGTTTGAGAGCATGGCAAATCCCGTTGCGGCCATCACACCGCTTCGACCAACGCCCCCGCTGTTTGCTGTTTTCTCCACTGTTAAGGAGAAATTCGGACGAGATTATGTCGGTTGTGTTGCAGGAGGCGTAGGCACGGATCGTTGAAGGGAGTTGAAAACGACGGGAGAAATCCTTCAATTTGCGGTGAAGATTCATTCGTCGTGGCGCGGCGTCCAGCGGAGGCCAGAAATGACCAGCAAGAGCAACAAAGTCGCCATTGTGACCGGCGCCTCGCGCGGAATCGGGGCCGCCGTCGCCGAGCGGCTCGCCAAGGACGGCTTCGCCGTCATCGTCAATTATTCCGGCGACATCAAATCCGCCGAAGCATTGGTGGAAGGGATTAAAGGCCGCGGCGGCGACGCGCTTGCAGTCAAGGCCGACGTCAGCGATCCCGCCGCAGTGCGCGCGATGTTCGACAAGGCCGAGGCGAGTTTCGGCGGCGTCGACGTCTTGATCAACAATGCCGGCATCATGAAGCTCGCCAAACTCGGCGACAGTGACGATGCGCTGTTCGACCAGCAGATCGCCATCAACCTCAAAGGCAGTTTCAACACGATGCGGGAAGCCGCCAGGCGGATGCGCGACGGCGGACGCATCGTCAATTTCTCTACCAGCGTGGTCGGGACCAAGCTCGAGACCTATGGTGTCTATGCAGCCACCAAGTCGGCGGTGGAAACCATGACCGCGATCCTGGCGAAGGAGCTGCGCGGCCGCAACATCACCGTGAATGCCGTGGCGCCGGGGCCGGTCGCAACCGAGTTGTTCCTGACCGGCAAGTCGCCGGAGCTGATTGATCGGATGGCCAAGATGAATCCGATGGAGCGGCTCGGAACGCCGCAGGATATCGCCTCCGTCGTGGCCTTTCTCGTCGGTCCCGATGGCAGATGGATCAATGCCCAGGTGCTGCGCGCCAATGGCGGCATGGTTTGATCAGGACCCGCGCAGCCAGCTCAGCATCTCGGCGTTGATCTCGCGCGGATAGCAGTGGCTGAGATCGTCGATCTCGCGGTAGGTGACGTCGGCCCCGGCCGCCGACAAGGCTTCGCGCGTGTGGCGGGCGACCTGCACCGGGAACATCCAGTCGAGCCGGCCATGCACCAGAAAGATCGGCAGGCCGCGCAACCTTTCGGCGTCCGCCAATTCCGCCATCAGCGGATGGAAGGTGGCGGCGACCGGCGCCAGATGGGTAAAGGGCGAGGCGCCGTCGAGCCCGGTCACGTAGCAGAACGTGCCGCCGTCGCTCATGCCGGTCAGCAGCAGCTTTTTGGAGTCGACATTAAAACGGCTTCGCAATTCATCGAGAATACGCTTGAGGTTCGGCGTGTCGGCGTCGTCGCCCATCAGCGCCCAGGTCGGCCCGGTGGCGGTCGGCGCGACCAGGATGGCGCCGAAGCTGCGCGCGTCGCGCAGCCAGCTCCACAGGAAACTGCCGCCATTGCCGCTGCCGCCATGCAGCGCCATCACCAGCGGCCAGGCGCGGTCGGGCGTGTAATATTCCGGCACATAGAGCGCATATCCGCCGCGGCTGCCGGGTGCGTCGCCGTGGTGACTGATGCCGGTGTCTTCGGATCGGGGCGCGGCGAGGCGCGCCTTCAGGGCGTCGTCGTCGCGCAGTGTGGAATCGAGAAAGAAATCGCTGACCGGCGGAAATTTCTCCGCGAGCGGATACAGCGCCTCCTGCGCGCGCGGGAGGTAGCGCAGCGCGCGAAACACCGCGACCAGATCGCCATTGCCGTGCTGGACCGCGCGCAGGCCCGCGAACGCGGCGAGCGCGGCATCGCTCGATCTCTCCAGTGACGTGCGCGTATCCGCGAATTGTTCCGGCCATTCGGTGAGCCGCGCGCGGACCGTGCGCAGCGTCTCTTCGGGCGCGCCGATGGTCTGCATGACGCGACCGAAATCGGGCGGGTTGAGGTGACGGGCGACGAAGGCAAGCGATTCGATCGATTGCAGCAGCGGCGGCAGCACGGCCACGATATCGTCGACCACGGCCTCGCTCATCGTGCGCTCCGTTCTTCGGATGTGGCGCGGCCTCTAATGCGGCCCTGGCGGTGTACTCAAATCTTCAGCGAATTGCCGAAAAAATCGTCGGTGAATGATCAGTCGATTATTAGTGGATCAGTCAGTGAATTGGTTAGTGTATTCTTGGACCCTTGAGCAGTTTGCTGCGGTCGGCCGAGGCCAGCACCACGTCGAAGGTGACGCCTTCATGGTGCACGGTCAACGGCACATCGACGCCGGCCGGTCCGAGCGACCAGAGCTTGCGATAGAAGGCGCTCTGGCTGGTGATCTTCTCGCCCTTCACCGCCAGGATGACGTCGCCGGCCCGCAATTCGGCGCGCGCGGCCGGGCCGTTGCCGGAAATGCCGATCACCACGACGCGGTTGTCGATCTCGGTCGAGTACATGCCAAGCCACGGCCGCGCCGGCCGGTTGACGCGGCCGAACCGGAGCAGGTCATCGAGGACCGGGGTGAGCAGATCGATCGGTACGATCATGTTGACATGCTCGGCCTTGCCGGCCCGCTCGCGTTCGAGTTGAAGCGAACCGATGCCGATCAACTCGCCGGTGTTGGCGATCAGTCCGGTGCCGCCCCAATTCGGGTGCGCCGGATAGGTGAAGAGCGCCTCGTCGAGCAGGTATTCCCAATAGCCGGCAAACTCCTGCTTGGCGGCGATGTGGCTTGCCACCGAGCGTGTTCGGCCGCCGGTGCCACCGACCACCACGCGGTCGCCGACCTGTGCCGCCGCCGACGAGCCCAGCGGTAACGGGGTGACATCCATGCGGCCCAGCGCCTGCACCAGGCCGAAGCCGGTGACGGGATCGAAGCCGAGCGCATGGCCCTCCATGGCGCGGCCGTCGCGAAGATGCAGCCAGACCGTTTCGGCTTCGGTGATCAGATAGCCGATCGTCAGCACCAGTCCGTCATCGATCACGACGCCGTTGCCGGCGCGCTCGGTGCCCAGTGTTTCCGCGGTGAACGCGTCGGGCGAGACGAGAGAATGCAGGCCCACCACCGAGGACAGCGCGCGATCGAGATCGAAAGCGTAGTCGGCGGGGCGAGGCTGAAAGGCAGTCGGCACTTTCCACTCGGTCACAGAGGGCATCGCGGCTCTCCTGTTTCAATCGGCGCAAACTCGGCGCGAATGGATGGCAGATTTCCGGCGCCAGAATTGGCGGCGACCGGAGCGGCAATCACGACACAATGTATCACCTTTGAGCCGATGCGCACTAGCTCTGTTGACGGAGTTGAGCCCGTCGACCTTCGCACAACCGTCGCGGTGCAACCGATACGTTAGAGCGTTTTCCAGCGAAGCGGACCCCGGTTCGCGTAAAGAAAACGCGTCAAGACAGGAAGCTAGAGCCCCGTTCCGATTCAATCGGAACGGAAACGGCTCTAGCCAAGCTCGGCCAGCAAGGCGCGGGCGTCGATGATATCGCGGGCCGTCTCGCCGCCCTCGATCATGGCGAGGATCGGCTCGAGCAGGCCGCGCAGATCGCCATCGGCCCGGCTGCTCCGCCATAGCCGGGCGAGATCGGTTGCCGCGCGCAATTCGAGCAGCCGCGCTTCCTGGCTGCGCGCCACCTCGATCGCCTTGGCGAAGCACGCTTCCGCGCGCGCGCGATCCGGCTCGGCCTGCAGCAGCGCGACCTGTCCGCTCAGCCGATGCAGGTCGGCGAGCCAATATTGCTCGCCCGATTGTTCGACAAAGGCAAAGCCATCCTGCAGGGCGGATGCGGCGGCGGCCAGATCTCCGGCCATCAGGAATGCCTCGGCCATGTTCGACAGCAGAATCGAATTGCCGGTATTGCCGCCCGACTCTCGCAGCGCGACGAGCGCCTTGCCGATGGAATCGATGCGGCTCTCGGTCGGACCGCGCATGGCACTGGCACAGGCGCTCAGCAGACCTGCCAGCAGCCGGATCTGCTCGACCTTCTTCTCGGCGCAGTAGGCGGCAAGCTCGGCGCCGTCGCGCTCCAGCGCCTCGATATCCCTCAGCGCGAACTCCGGCCAAACCGTCACGCAGAATGTCGCCGATGCGATCGTGGTGGCGTGGCCGTGAGTGGCGAGTTCGCTGCGCACCTGTGCGCGGACGCGCGCCGCGCTGTCGAGCAGGCCGAGTGAGAGCAGCGCCAGCACTTCGAACGACAGGGTCGCGATGCCCTGGTCCCAGCCGAACCGGTAGCTCAGCGCTTTCTGCCGGCGGGCATCGCAATAGGTGTAACCCTTTTGCAGGTTCGCCAACGCCTCGCGGAAATGTCCCGCGTAGAATTGCAGCGTACCGAGTTGGCGGTGACCGACCAATTGATAGGCGGGGTCATTCTGCCGCTCCGCGACCTCGATGATCTGGTGCGCGAAATCGAGCGCCTGCTTCAGCCGCGCCGTCAGCGTGGTGGAGGAACAAAGTCCGTACAGGATGGAAACGCGCTGCAGGTCGGTGCCGATGCCGCGGTCGAGAAGCTGCTTGGCCGCCATCAACGCCTCAAACGTCTCCGGCGCGGAAATGCTTTTCAGCGGCACCAGCGCGTTGGCGCGCGCGACCAAAAGGCCGAGTTCGAGCGCGTCGCGCTCGGCGCTGGCTTCGATGTCCGGGACCATCGCGAGGCCCGTCGAGGTGTGACGCTCGGCTTCCACCGGCGCCGATTGCGCCAGCGCCAGCTCCGCGGCCGCGAGCCAGCTCCGCGCCGCCTGCTCGGAAAGCCCCGCCTCGGTATAATGATGTGCGATGGTGGCGGGACGTGGATCAGCTCGGCTTCCATCAACTGGTGCAGCGCCTCGTCCAGCGCCGCTCCCTTGAGCGGCGATACCGCCTCGAGCAGCGCCTGCGAGAACTCGCGACCGATCGCCGCCCCGATCTGGGCGGTCTCCTTGATCGGCGACAGCCGATCGAGTCGCGCCGTCAGCGAATCGTGCAAGGTCGAGGGGATCGCGAGCGGCGTCAGCGCCGAGGCCAGCACATAGGCGCCGTTTTCCTCGCGCACCAGTCCGGACTCCAGCACGCTCTTGGTCAGTTCTTCCATGAACAACGGAACGCCGTCGGTCTTGGCCACGATCTGGTCGCGCACCTCGGCCGGCAGGGTCTTGCCGGCCGTCATGCGCTCGATCAGGGTCACCGCCTGATCCCGCTCGAGCCGGTTGAGCGGCACGAGTGCCGCGTTGCCGCGGCCAACCCAGGGCGGGGTGAACTCCGGGCGGAATGTCGTCACCATCAGGATCGGCAGATCGTCCATCTGCTCCACCATCCGGCTTGTCAGGTCGAGCGACGTCGGATCCATCCAATGCGCGTCTTCCACGATCATCAGAAGCGGTATCAGCTTTGCCGTCCCGATCGTCATCGTGATCAGCGCGTCGATGGTTCGTTCCCGCAATTCGCTCGGCGCCATGTCGAGCGCCGGGTAACGCTGCCCGGTCGGGATCGCCAGAAGTGAGGCCAGAAAAGGTGCGATGTTGCTACTGACGAGGCCGGTGCCCTCGATCATCTTCTCCACCTTGTCGAGCCGGCTGCCCGCGGCCTCGCCGCTGACAAAGCCCGCGGCGTGCCAGATCTGGCCCATCACCGGATGGAAGGCGTCGTTGACGTGGTGCGGCGAGCATTGATAGCGCAAGGCCAAATAGCGCTGCTGGCCGATCTGCTCGCGCAGCATCGCCAGAACGCGCGACTTGCCGATGCCGGCCTCTCCCGACAGCAACGCGACCTGGCCGTTGCCTTTGATCGCGCGGTGCCAGCGCTCGAGCAGCAGCGCGATTTCCTGCTCGCGGCCGACAAAGGGCGTCATGGTTTCCGAACGCGACGCCTCGAAACGGCTGACATTCTCCCGCTCGCCCGCGATCAGCCATGCTGCGACCGGCGCGTCGAATCCCCTGAGCGTCTGCTGACCGAGCGCCTTCAACTCAAAGGTCTTGCCGAGCAGCCGGCGCGTCGATTCCGACACCGCCGCAGCTCCGCGACCGCATCGATGATCGCGACGCCGGCGCGCGTTGCCCGCTCGGCGTCGTCCTCATGGGCGCGGGGATAGCCGAAATAGACCATCGCGGCATCGCCCATCCATTTGGCGACATGGCCGTCGAAGCGCGCGACCGCGGTGGCGACCGCGCCTTGAAACGCGCGGATCAGATCGGCCATGTCTTCCGGGTCGAGCTGCGCCGTCAGCGCGGTCGAGCCGACGAGGTCGCAGAACATCACGGTCAATTGCCGCCGCTCGGGATTTTCGTGCCGCCTCAGGCCGGAATCCGGATCGCCGTCGTTGGCGAACTGGCGGATCGCGCGCAGCATTCTCAACCGGTGTCCCAGGGGAATACCGATATCCCGAAGGTGCTGATCGGTCAGCTCCGGCAATATGTCAGCGTCGATCTCGTGTTGACGAAACAGGTCTTCATATTGATCGAGGCCGAGACTGCCGAGCCAGGTCCCGACATCCATTTCCAGTCGTCCTTGTTCGCGGGCAACACTAGCGTGTGACGCGGGCGCTGGGCAGCCGATTTTGTCACCTGCACGTGAGATGACCGTGGATATTATTATGGCTGTCATAATTGACCGTGAGGTTTGATCGAGGTGCGCGGCCCTTAGTCGGCCTCAATCTGCTTTGGCCCGCGCACCCGATGGCGTGATCCGGAAGGCGCGATCCTGTTTCAGCCACGCCGCGCGCTCGTCGCGCAGCAAGGTGCGGCGAACCTTGCCGGAATCGTCACGCAGGCCGATGCTGACCCGCTCGAAGCTTTCCGGATGCTTGTAGCGGCTGAGCCGGTCAGCGAGGAAATCGGCCATGCCGTCGGCGATCGCCTGCGCATCGCTCGTCTCGTCGAGTTCGAGGATGGCATGCACGCGCTGACCGAATTCGGGATCGGGCAGGCCGACGACGACGCAGGAGCGCACCTCGGGATGCGCGCTGACGGCCGCTTCCACTTCCGCCGGGTAGATGTTGGCGCCGCCGCGCAGCACCATGTCGGCCAGCCGATCGCCGAGATAGAGATAGCCGTCCGCATCCAATCTCCCGATGTCGCCGAGCGATTCCCAGCCGTCCGGACGGCGCTTCGGCTCGGCGCCGAGATAATGATAGGTGCTGCCGGCGCCGTCATTGGGCAGGAAATAGATTTCGCCGGTCTCGCCGGGCGCGACCTCATGGCCGTCCTCGCCGATGATCCGCAGGCGGCAGGTGTCGCCGATCCTGCCGACCGAACCCTTATGCGCGAGCCATTCGACGCCGGAGATCACGCAGGAGCCCTGCCGCTCCGTGCCGCCATAGAGTTCCCAGATCCGCTCTGGGCCCAGCCATTCGATCCATTTTTCCTTGAGCCAGGGCGGCATCGGAGCCGCCATGTGAAACACGATTTGGAGGCTCGACAGGTCGTAAGCCCTGCGCACCGCCTCGGGCAGCGCCCAGATGCGATGCATCATGGTCGGCACGAAATTGACCCATTGCACGCGGTGCGCCTCGATCAGGCGAAGCGTCTCCTCGGCGTCGAATTTGACCAGGCCCGTCAACTGGCCGCCGGCGAACAGGCAGGAATGCGACAGGATGAACGGTGCGTTGTGATAGAGCGGGCCGGGATTGAGCAGCGAGGCATTTTGCGGGATTCCAAGCAGCGGTTCGGCCGCGGTGTCGACCACCGCGGGCCCGTGGTCGAGGATCACCTTGGGCCGGCCGGTCGAACCGCCGCTCGTCATCGCCTTCCAGTAGCGTGCGACGGGGTTCGTCAGTGGGTCGTCGGAAAAGCCTTCCGGCACGAAACCCGAGGGCAGCGAGTTGGGCGCGTTCCAGTCGGCCTCGCCGCCGACCACCAGCGCGGGCTTGAGTACCTCCAGCACGGCAGCGGCTTCGCCGCGCGGCAGCCGCCAGGACAGCGAGGTGGGCGTCGCGCCGAGCTTCCACACCGCGAAGCTGGTCTCGAAAAAGGCGTTGCCGTTGGGCAGGCCAATCGCGACGAAATCGCCGGGCTTGACGCCCTTGGCGGCAAAGGCACGGGCGCGCCGGTTGGCGCCGCGTTCGAGCTGCTCCCAGGTCAGCGTGTCGGCGCCATGGCGGATCGCGATGGTGTCTTTGGGCTTGCGCTCGGCGTACCAGCGCGGCACGTCGGCCATTGGAATCAGCATTTCATCCTCCGCAGTCCGGCTGTTCGTCGCCGTGTGGGGCCGCGGCAGCTCGCGGCCATCCGCAGTCATTGGAGGATTTGTGACGCAAGACGGGTGCTGCGTCCATAGAGGGGGATGGCGGTCCGATCGCGCCGGATGCCGAACGTTAAACGCGGGCCGCAGGGCCCGCGTTTCGTCGTGACGAAGCTGTTTGCGTGGAGCCTACCGCGACAGCGGAACAGGCTTGAGGGTGAAGGGGCCCGGATCCTTCTCCTTGTTGTCGCCGATGATGTAAGACAGTTTGCCTTCCGCGACCCACGCGGTATCGCCCACCTGCGTCACCGAGACGGGCTCGGCGAAGCCGTCCTTGATCGTCTCGATCTGGGCCTCGTCGCCCTTGATCGTGACCTTGTCGAGCTTGCCGTTGCCCTCGATCAGCAGCAGGCTGTCGCCGGATGTCCGCATCGCATCCGCATGGTCGAGCGGGCGGGAGGGTTTCAGCGCCGTGACCGCGCCGGCCTTGCCGTCCTTGATGGCGATGCGAAACAGCGCGGCCGGGATATAGGTCGTGACATAGAGATTGCCGTCGGCCCCGAACGCGATGCCGTCGAGACCGACGCCATCCTTTGCCGGCGCCAGCATGGGATCCGTCGCCCAGACCTCGAGCGCGGTGCCGCCCGGCTTGAGGCTGTACACATTGGGCGTGAAGGAGTCGGTGACATAGGCCGTGCCGTCACTGCCGATGGCGATGTCGTTGCACAGCGATTTCGGATCGGCGAGCGGGGCGCTGCCCTTCAGGGCGCCGCTTGAGAGGTCGAATATCTTCAGCCACGCGCCCTTGGCGTCGCCGGGACCCGGAACGCCAAAGCCGGTGATGTCATTGGAGCAGACATACAGCATGCCGCTTTTCTCGTCGGCGAGCACGCCGAGCGTGGAACGGCTGTCGCCGGCGCCGGGCTTGATGAACGGCTCAGCTTTGCCGCCGGCCGCGACTTTCGTCACGCCGCCGAGATTGAAGCTGCCGACATAAAGCGTGCCGTCCTTGGTCGACGTCACACTTTCCGGAAAGCTCTTGTCGGGAACGCCGACCGGAGCTGTCTCCGCGCGCGCGATGCCGCAGGACGCAGCGCCCAGCATGAGCGCCAGTCCGATGCCGAGCGCCTGCGCGCAACGGTTCTTGAGCAAATCTCCCTGTGCAAGCGAGCACAGTACAACGCTGTGTTCTTGATTCATGATTGAGATTCCTGATCGAGGTGAGTTGGGCGAGGCCATGCCTCAGGGGCCGATCATCACCAGCCATCGGTTCGCTGCGCTGCGACAGCGCAGGGAAGGGCTGCGATCCAACGATGCAGCCCGGAATGAATCCGACACGGAAGTGTAGGCCGCGGTTTGGAAACTTGGAAGCATGACCTTTGCGAGAAAGGCGGCGTTGCTCGCGATCTATGCTTTTCGCGCGACAGTCGCGGTGTGGTCGAGATGCTGGTCGAAGTCTTCGATGAGAGCGAGACGGAACTATTTCGGCGACTGCAGCACGACGCCGTAGCGCGCGTAAATTCGCTCGACGGTTCCATCGGCGCGCAGCTTCTCAAGGGCCGCATCGATCGCGTCGCGCAGGCCCTGGTCCGCGCGCACCATGCCGATCGCGACGTTCCAGTTGAGGTTCGTCTCATTCTCGTCACGATCGAGGATGCGGACCTTGTTGTCCGGATGCGTCAGGTTGAAATAGCTGGCAATGGTCGGCGTGACCGCGGCGGCGTCGATCTCGTGGTTGGCCAGCGCTTCGAGGCTGTCGACCTCGAAGCCGAAGGTCGATGTCGGCACGTGGCGCTGACCGATGGTCATCGCGGCGACGGAGCCAACCTGGACTCCGACCTTGGTGTGCTCGTCGAGGCTCTTGAACGAGGTGAGCTGGCTCGCCGACGGCACCGCGAGCGCCACCCCCGTGCGATAGTAAGGCTTTGAAATACCGAGATTGGTTTCGCCCTG
>WNFI01288379.1_pt1 | contig 11759 bp, 11 predicted proteins | sample 5400471 | NCBI WGS metagenome assembly WNFI01 (sample SAMN13153348, study PRJNA577476) | soil metagenome | isolation source: 100 cm saprolite on Douglas fir-dominated hillslope | place: USA:California | collected 2013-09-17
CTGTCTGAAAAGGAGATGAAACAGCTCTACCGACCGCTCAAGAAGCTCGGGCTGCTCGCGGCGGAAAAACTTGAGGAACAAGAAACACGGTTCAGGAGAAATAAGGAACGAGCTGCGAAATGATCACGGAGTTGGGCATACCTAAAATGGAAATTGGAATCGATAGCTTCGCGGCGGCATACACCGACACCAGCCTTGCCGTCAGCGCGTCGGACCGCCTGCGCAACTTGGTCGAAGAGATCGAACATGCCGACCAGGTTGGTCTGGATGTGTTTGGAGTCGGCGAGCACCATCGTCGGGAGTATCTGGATTCCGCGCCTGCGCTCATTCTCGGCGCGGCAGCCGCACGAACGAGCCGCATTCGTCTCACTAGTGCGGTCACGGTTCTGAGTTCAGCTGATCCCGTGCGGGTATTTCAGAACTTCGCCACCCTCGATCTTCTTTCGCAAGGCCGGGCGGAGATGGTTGTGGGCCGCGGTTCGTTCATTGAGTCTTTCCCGTTGTTCGGCCTGAAACTCGAAGATTACGACTCGCTCTTTGCAGAGAAGCTCGATCTGCTGCTGAAGATCCGTGAGAACGAGCACGTCCACTGGTCCGGCAAACATCGGGCTGCCCTGACAGGCCAGGGCGTCTACCCGAGACCCGTGCAGAATCCTTTGCCGATCTGGCTGGGAGTTGGCGGGACTCCAAAATCGTTCGCTCGCGCCGGCGCGCTTGGTCTTCCTTTAATGGTCGCAATCATCGGCGGTGAACCACGGCGCTTCCGGCCGCTCGTTGATCTCTACCGTGAAACCGGCAAGCGATTCGGATACTCGCCCGATCGACTGAAAGTCGGCGTACACGCTCTCGGCTACGTCGCATCTACCACGCAACAGGCCATCGACGACTTCTTTCCGGGCTACGTCCGCGCCTTCGCCTCTGTCGCAAAGGAGCGCGGATGGCCGGCCGTCACCCGTGCCGACTTCGAAGCGCAACGAACCCCAGAGGGCGCACTGCTCGTTGGCAACTCCGAAGAAGTCGTCGAAAAGGTCGCCCATTACAATGAAGCGCTGGGCGGAATCGCCCGTCTCACCTTTCAAATGAACGTGGCTTCTTTACCTCATGCGCAGCTCATGCAAGCCATCGAAGTGATTGGCACCCGCGTTGCGCCTGCGGTGCGCGAACGACTCTCAGAGGAATCCAGCTTAAACGAGAGAGCTGTGTCATGAGTCGATTGCAGTGCTGGCATCAACATGGCCGTCGCGCTGGTCGTTCAGCCCAATTAAAATTGAAAGACGAAAGATGAGGTTGGTACCAATGAAAAGCACATACAAAGCAGTGGAAGTCTCAGCGCCCGGCGTGCTTCGAGTAGTGGAGCGGTCGGTCACTGAACCTGGAGCAGGCCAGGTCCGGATTCGAGTGGAAGCATGTGGAATCTGCCACACCGACGCGGCCACGGTGATGGGAAGCTATCCGGGTTTGACTCTGCCCCGTGTTCCTGGCCATGAAGTCGTGGGTCGCATTGAAGCCCTGGGCGGCGGAGTGTCCAGATGGAAAGTCGGTCAACGAGTTGGTGTCGGCCTCATTGCCGGAGAAGACGGAGTATGCGAACCTTGTCGCCGCGGAGACATTGTGAATTGTCAGAACCCTGTGACCTTGGGGGTAACCGTGGATGGAGGGTATGCGGAAGTGATGATCGCTGAAGCCCGCGCCATTTCTTCTGTTCCGGATGAGCTCACATCCGCGGAAGCCGCTCCTCTCCTCTGCGCGGGCATTACGACCTACAACGCCCTTCGCAATGCTGGCTTGCGCGGTGGAGACCTGGTCGCTGTGCAGGGCATTGGTGGACTTGGCCATCTTGGTATCCAGTTTGCGCGGCACATGGGGTTCCGTACCGTCGCAATCGGGCGTGGACGCGACAAGGAAAAGCTTGCGAAAGACTTGGGTGCGCACCTCTACATCGATACTGCTGTCGAGGATAGCGCAGCCGTACTACAGCGTATGGGCGGGGCGAGAGCGATTCTTGCAACAGCCCCCAGCGGTAGTTCCATGGGATCACTTGTGTCGGGTCTTGCAACCCGCGGCAAGCTCATCGTCGTGGGTGTACCGCAGGACCAGATCCAATTGAATGCGTTCCCGCTCGTCTTTGGAGGGCGCTCGATCTACGGCAGCCTGACTGGCACGCCGATCGATGGCGAGGACACTCTTGCCTTCAGCGTCCTGGAGAATATCCGCCCGATGATCGAGACTGTTCCGCTCGAACAGGCTGCCGACGCTTATGCTCGCATGATGGAAGGCAAAGCACGCTTCCGTATGGTGCTGGTTACAAAGGAAGCAGTCGCTTAAAGATCTGGCCTTGGGCTCACTCCGGCGCGCTTGCTGCGTTGAGCTGAAGCGGTACTGAAGGGTCGTCGGCTGACAATTTACCAGCGTGAATCCACGCCCATCGCGTCAGCAGCGACCCGGCCAGGGACGAAACCGCCGCAGCGCGCCGAAGGCCGCGTTTTGTGCTTTTGCTTTTCGAGGACAGCAAGCGCAAGACTAGTGGTACAGGACCTGAAAGCAATCCGGCTCCGCGCATCGCCCAACCGCTGGTGCCCGCGCGGAGAGTTGTCGTGCCGGATGTTGAACTCAGCTCCATCGATATTTCCATGGCGGTCTCAACCGCTGCGGCGCCCAGTGCAATGCGGTTGAGCACTTCAGATTCATTCCCTGACAATTCCAGAATTGCCGCCGCCGCTGCGGTTCCTGATGCGGCAAAGTGGATCGGCAGCGTAGAGACGTGCTCATTCCAGGCCGGAATTGCTGTAGCTCCCAACAAGACTCCCGTATAGGTGGACAGAACAATTCCCGTCAGGGCCGATGCGATTTGAGCTGCATCCGTCAGCACACTGACCGTTCGCCTTGGACGACGCCGCTCAAATTCTCCCAACACGGCTGCTGCCGCTGCGCTGTTGGAAAATGCCACCAGAGTCCACGATCCAACTGACATCGGGCTCTGAATCTTGAACACCCGAAGCATGTTGAGAAAGCGCGAGGGAACTCCTAGATCTGAGATCAGGAGCGCTGGAGAAATTGCACCGCCGATTGCGGCCAGCCATCGCGCATCGCGAACCAGACGCGCGTCGGCGGATGATAACCGCCCCACTGCGCCGATCAAAGAAGCGGCGCCCGCAAGTCCTCCCACGAAAAAGTACAACGGAACTTCCACCGTCCATTGCGGACGCTTCAGCGCAGGTGTTCCGTAATAGCCAGTCTGAGCCGAGGCTGTAGTGGGCAGTGATTCACCCTCACCCTTCCCGTTGGAGCGCACTCTGCCAGCCTGTTCGGCTTCGCGGCGAATATCGAGCAGCCGTTGCTCCCGGTCCGCCCTATTGTTTGCAGGGATATCGTTGTTCATCGCGAGTTGCCCTTGGCGAAGGCAAACAATGTTCCCGCTATCATCAATCCTGCCGCAATCCCCACCGAAATCCAGCCCTTGCGCAGATACACGGTGGGAACCTCCGGCTGCGGCGGAAGGTTGTAAGCCTTCGGATCACCACGCACGATAAAGAATGCGTGAATGCCACCGACGCTGGAGTCCTGAGGATCATATAAATGCACATCGGTGAATCCATCGTCTTCCAGTTTCGCCACGCGTTGCTGGGCAGCCTCTCGAAGCTCCTCGATCTCTCCGAACTTGATCGATTCCGTCGGACACGCCGTCGCGCATGCCGGCTTCAGCCCTTCTTTCTGGCGGTCGTAGCAGAAAGTGCACTTGAACGCCATCCCTTCCGCGGGATTCCGTTCGACCACGCCGAACGGACAACTTACAACGCAGTATGCGCACCCGTTGCATACATCAGGCTGAATGAAAACTCCGCCGAATTCGGTTCGCACAATTGCGCCAGTCGGGCATGCCTCCAGGCATCCTGCGTTCTCGCAGTGCTTGCAGACATCAGAAGAAAATCCCCAGGAAAAATTGTCAGGAGAATTTCCACCTTGGCCGGGAATCACCCCGCCTTCGACAAACTTCACGTGCCGCCACGTGGAGTGCCCAAGTCCGCCCGTGTTGTCGTAAGAGAATCCCTTCCAGTCGAAACCATCGCTCGGAATTTGGTTCCACTCTTTGCATGCCACTTCGCAAGCTTTGCATCCGATGCAGAGCGTCGAATCCGTGAGAAAGGCTGTGACGCTCATGCGAGATCCCGCTTCCCTGATCCAGAATCAATTTGGGGATTCATTGTTTGCTCGAGAAACTCAAGAGTCTCCCGGCCTTCGCCCCGCTTCCCCGGCACGACATTGCAAAGCAGCGCCTTGGACTCCATGATGCGACATGATGAATTCCCAGCTCGGCGGCAAGTCCGTTGGAGATTTCGCAGAATAGTTCGGGTTGCAACTCAGCCAGGTGCGAGACATAGCGGCTCATCCCTCCGGCGGTATGGTGCTCGGTCAGCCGATAAGTCGTGAGCACAAAGGGAAAGCGGGGGTCCGGCGAATCGGCATAACGATTGTCGGAACGCTCCATAGAATTCGACGCAGGATTGGTTGCCCGCGCAGGATAAAGCATATTTCCAATCGGCGACTCCAGCGGTTCATAGTGCGTCGGCAAAGGTCCGTCCTTTAATCCACTGGGAACGTATAGTCGCCCCAGCCCTTCCGGATGCATGATGAAGGGCTTGTCCCCGCCGAGGGAATCGTCTCCGCGGCTGTCCCTCTTTGGCCGGTAGTCAGGAGCTTTGGTCGCCGTGAAGTCCGGCACGTCGTTTCCAATCCATTTCTTCTCATCCGCGTCCCACCAAACCAGTTTCTTTCGCTCGCTCCACGGCGAACCATCCGGTCGAGCCGAAGCGCGATTGTAGAGAATACGGCGATCGCTTGGCCACGCATATCCCCAGCCATGCCCGTAAAAATCTTTCGGCTCGCGCTTTCTTGCCAGATTCTCCCCGGCCTTGGGAAAGATGCCCGAGTAAATCCAGCATCCGCAGGCCGTCGAACCATCGGCCTTCAGGTCTCTGAAGCCAGAGACCAAACTCCGGCCAGCTCCTTCATTGAACGTCCAGCCGTTGATCTCTTGGAGCACTTCTTCCACTCGAGGCTCACCGATCGTCCCTTCCAGCGTGTAATCCCAAGTCAATGCGTTAAGCCCCGGATTCTTGCTGGAGGCATCTTTTCTCGCTCGTTCCTTCAGCCGTCGCCCCAGATGATAGATAAACCACGTCTCGCTGCGAGCATCGCCCGGAGGGTCGACGGCCTTTTCGTGAAACTGGTTCAGACGTTGCGTGTTGGTGAAGCATCCCTCTTTCTCGGCGTGACCCGCGGCGGGAAAAACTTGCCGTCTCAATCTCCACCATGTCGCGCACCACCAGCCATTTCAGTTTGGCCAGAGCTTTGCGCTCCATGCGGGAATTCGGCGCACCGACTGCCGGATTCTGTCCCATCACAAATAAGCCGTCAATCTTGCCTTCTGCCATTTGGACCCAATAGCCAAGATGTGAATGATCACCGCTAACGCGCGGCAGCCAGTTGAATCCAAATTCGTTTTCTCTAGTCGCCTTCTCGCCGTAATAAGACTTGAGCAAGCTCACGATATATTTGTCGAAGTTGTGCCACCACCCGGCCTTCGGACTATGTTTTTCGATGAACTTGCCGAGTGTTCGGGAGTCCGATTCAAAGACCGGCATCGGCAGGTATCCCGGAAGAATGTCGAAAAGTGTCGGAATGTCGGTCGATCCTTGGATCGACGCATGACCCCGCAGCGCCAGAATCCCTCCACCCGGTCGCCCAATGTTGCCCAGCAGCAATTGCAGAATTGCTGCACATCGAATGACTTGCACGCCGTCAGAATGTTGCGTCCAACCCACCGCATAGCAAATTGCGGCCGTCTTCTCCGGACCGGATGCGGAACAGAAAGTTTCCGCGATCTTGCGGAACACATCTTGCGAAACGCCGCACGCCTGCTCCACTACCTCAGGGGTGTACCGCGAAAAATGCCTCTTCAAAACCTGATACACGCACCGCGGATTTTGCAACGTCACATCTCGCTCGTAAACGCTGCCTGCAAGCTTTTCTCCGCCGCGGTCCTGCGCATGACCGCCGCTCGCCCCGTGTTCCGCGGCATCCTTCTTCAACGGTGATCCCTTGTACGCCCATGAATCCGTGTCATACGATTTCTTGTCTGCGTTCCAGCCTGAAAACACGCCGTCCAAATCTTCCGTATCCTGAAAGTCGTCGCGCAAAATGATGGACGCATTCGTATAGTTCACGACATATTCGCGAAAATCTTTTTCATTTTCGAGAACGTAGTGGATCAATCCTCCCAGCAGCACAATGTCGCTGCCCGCGCGCAAAGGCGCCCAGACATCCGCCATTGCCGACGTCCGGTTGAACCGCGGATCTACATGAATGATCTTCGCGCCTTTTTCCCGAGCCTCCATCACCCACTGAAATCCCACAGGATGATTTTCAGCCATCGACGATCCCATGATCAGAATGGCGTCTGAGTTCACCAGATCGTTGGGCGCGGTCGTCGCTCCGCCTCGCCCAAACGATGTGCCCAGACCGGGCACGGTTGAGCTATGTCATATGCGGGCCTGGTTGCTGACACAAACCATCCCCAGACCGCCGGTGAATAATTTTTTGATCAGGTAATTTTCCTCGTTGTCGAGTGTGGCGCCACCAAGATGTGCGATAGCTGTCGTCTGCATCAGCGCTTGACCGTCTCGCTGTTCCACAAAACTTTTTTCCCGCGCCGTCCACACGCGATCGGCAACCATGTCCATCGCCGTCTCCAGGTCGAGGGTTTCCCAGTGCGAGGAGCGAGGTCTCCGGTAGCGCACGCTTTTCAGCCGGTTGGGATGCGTGAGTAGCTCGTAACTCGCCGATCCCTTGGGACACAAACGCCCGCGCGATATGGGAGACGCGGGATCGCCCTCGATCGAAACCAGTTTCCCATCCTTGTGATGGACCAATTGACCGCAACCCACCGCGCAATACGGGCAAACGGAACGCGATACTTGCGTGTCATGATTGCGAGCCCGCAAATTGCGTGTGCGCTCGCTCATGGCTTCGACGCCGGTTCCATCCGCTCCGGTCAGGATCTGCCGATTCGCAATCTTCGCTATTTAAGGTTGTGTGCGACCGTGGAAGATCGGCGCTTCGAGCGCCGCGTAAAGCGAACAGAACTAATGTGGGCTTTCAGCCCCGGTGGTCGTACTCCTGGTCGATCCGCTGATTTTATTCCCACGTCTCACCTGGATGAGATGAGTTCCCACCCGCCGGACGCGTCGCAAATCCGAACAATGTGCGGGCGTACACACCTGCTCGCCGCGCTGAAAGCACTGCGCCACCCAAAAGCGAGTTTTTCAATACTCTTTTCAGCCGCTGGTGGTGCGATTTTTTTCGGCTAATGCAGCGGCGATGGCGGGGAGGGCTTCTCGAACTTGATTGCGAATTTTTTCTCGGACTTCGTTCATATTGACGTTGGCGGGAGGACGGCGACCGGGGTTTTCGTTGGCGGATGCGGGCGCGACTACGGCGTGCCCGGTTGGGGTGATGGCAGCGGTAGATGTGGCTGCGGTGGGCGCGGTGACGCTGGCTGACTCGGGTGCGGTTGCGGGTGAGGCTGATGATGATCGTTCCGCTCCGTGCTCCGCTTCGAGCCTGGCTTCACGTTCGGCTTCGATTCTTTTGGCGATGCGGCTTTCCGCCGGGCTTGCTCGAGAGCCTGGGCGCGCAGGGCTTCCTCGTCCGCTTCTTCATCTTCATCCGTATCCGTGCAGAAATCGTCGTCTTCCCAGATGTATTCGTTGAGGGCAGTTTGATCGACGGTGCGGGGATCGAGGACGACGTCGTGACGAAAGGGCGTGAACGTTGTGCGCGCGAGGTTGGAGCTGGCGATTTGCAGAGCGTAGAGCGCGAGGCCGGCGGTTTTGCTGTCGAGTTGGCCGGAGATGGTGAGGCGCAGGATCTGCATGACGCAGACCTGGACAGAGTTGGCGTCCTCAAGGGCGGGAAGGTCGACGGTGACGCGGCGGCTGCGGCGCGCGCGGTCGGTGTGGAGTTGGATGCGCTCCTCGTGATGGCGTTTGTGGAAGAAGCAGAAACGGTTGCGGCGCAGGGCGGGCGATCCGCATTGCGTGCCGTTGACCTTGAGATATTGGCACCGATTTGGGAAAGAAAGCATGGTTGAGGCTCCTACCCCCCTCCCCCCGGTCTGTTGGAATCAGAGGGTTGGCGGGATTTTGCGATTTGATCCTTGGGCTGCAACGAGTTAGGGGCAAAATCTTGAGCCCCAACGAGTTGGTGCTGCGTCGGCATAGTTTTGTAAGTGATGTTGCCAGTATTGGTCATTTGAAATTCTCGGTAAAGGTTGGATGAACATGGGGAGGATGTGGAAAACGTGCGGGGGAGGGGACCGTGGGAACTATAGTAGAAGAGAAATCAAAATCCTAAGGAGTTGAGAGTTGTAGAATCCCACCTTTGGCAAAGAACGCCACAGATGGGGCACCCGGCAGTGCGTTATGATCCTCAATTTCGCAACCAGTATTTGCACCGCTGCCATCAGAAGCCGAAGGGCGTGGCCAAGGTGGCGGCGGCGCGCAAGTTAGCCGTACGACTCTACTGGATGCTGCGCACGCAGACTCCGTATCCAGAGATCGTTCGTATCGAGAGCAGCTCGCGGGTGCCCCTGGTCGGCGCAAGCTAGACCGCTGAATTGATTGGGCGCTCTCGCATACCGTAGCGACGGGATGTTCGCATAGAAGAATCATGGTCGCGATACAGGCCGAATCGATGGTTGGTGGAACGATCTTCTAAAAAGATCCCCACCGCGAGTGATTGGCGTGAGATTTCCAGAGTCTTGGTCCTCAACCTCTCTGGCAAAACAACGGTGCGCAAAACACCGCTAGGATATTTTTGTCCTTGACACAGCCTTCGTTCTTATCGAGGGGCACCCGGCAACCAGACAACAGGGTACAGGGAAGGATGGGCCGAGGCTCCCCACACGACGAGCAGCAAGGGTATAATGGCGAACCTCCAGTCGATCAACCGGCTCTTCGAAAAGCCGGGGCTGTTACGACGAGCGCGGTCGAGCAGCGATCGAATAACCGAATGAATTCGATATTTCGATTACTGATAGCTGCCCTTATATTTCCGTTTTTCCTCGTATTCTCGTGTCTGCTGGCCGTTTGGAGCTGGATTACGGAAGGTGGACCTGCCGTAGCATTCGCAGCGTGGAAACCATTGCTCTATTACTATGACGCGCACATCATCTCGTTCACGAACCCGCGATGGGTCACAATACTCGTTCGTTTTGTCCAGGATCAGGAAGAAATACATCTTCGCCTTAGCCGTGGTCAATCCCGCGAATGGTTCTGGACACGATGGTACCGGAGGTACAGTGATCCGTTGTTTGGACCAATATTCGGATTAGCCTGGGGCCTGATTGCCTTGCAGGTGGTCACATTTGTGATTTTTCATCTCTTGGGGTCTTCCCCCTTCGCTGTCGGGCATAGTTCAGTAATGGGCCGTTTAACCGTGCTACTGGATGTCGCCTACAAAGATCGAGGTCCACGAACCATTTCACAGTGGATATGGATCGCCCTGTTCTTAGGTCTTCTGATGCAGCTTGTCGATCAGGTCAGGTCCTTCGCGATGCTAAAGGCTTGCGAGACATCGTATGACTCAATTCTAAGCGAGCTACATGCACAGGGCGGGGGACTCATTACACTCAAGCCACAAATGATTCGTGCTGGGTGGATCGACTCGACAGTGTGGGAAACGAGGGAAGCACGACAGTGGATCCGAGAATATCAAGATCTTCAACATGGTGTCGGTCCGGTGAGAATGCTGAGCCGCCAACCGTTTCGACATGATCTCCTCGAATCCATTGGCCTCCGTGTATATTGCTTTTCAGTCACTGCTAGGGGTCTGCAGGCTAAACGACGTCCCTTGCCCGCTTCATATAGCCTCCTAAACTTGCGTAATACACAGATCGTTGTCCTTGATGATGCCATCGACGGATCAGTCTGGTCCGAATTCACGACCGCCCACGAAATCGGACATCTTCGCGGAGCAGGCATTCGAGGCCAATTGATTCAACGATGCGGTGTGATTTTAGGGGCGGCGTCGGCGGCTGCTGTTCTATGGCTAAACCGTCCATCTTGGTCGAGTAATGAAATGGCGCTCGCCATTTTTCTGATCCCCGTCGGTTACTTCATATGGACGCTGCTGAAGTGGTGGACCTGGGATCGGGAGGCTTACGGCGAACTTTGTGCTGATCTATATGCCTTTTCTCAGCTCTTATCTCAACAGATAGATAGAGCACACAAGCTACGCCAGGTTGTGCTAACTAGGGCACTCAGAGAAGTGATTCAGAAATTGACGAATGGTTCGAGGCCGGCATTGGGTGGCTTTCCATCACGGGTGTCCGATTGTGCTGGCTTAGTGTTGCGAATTTTGGCTCTGACTTGGGCGAAAATGCGGTGCGGTGCGGTGCCCGAAAAGTGGGCACGCCTAGCGAGGAATCCGCCGCTTCAATTCCGCCTTCCGTCACTCTTATTCAGCGGATGGTGCGTTATCATCGGCTACAGCACCTCGGCAGGGTTGCGCGGGGTGTTTCTCGCCTGGGTAGGAGCCATGGTATTCGCTAGGGCGAATCAGGCAACGCTTTCCAAAGTCAAGCGGCTCGAAGATGAGTTGCAACTTCCAGAATCGAATTAAAGCACCATCCTAAAATTAGAGGCACGCAATGGCCACAAATCGTCCAGACATTGAACTGCGGAAGCAAAGCATACTCGAAATTCTTCAGAGCGTCTATCCGGAGGAAACGGAGATAACTCGCGCGAGCCGTGTGGAACAGATTGCCCAAGCCGCACTCGACGAACGATCCTTCAATGATGCCTTCGATACTGAGGTACGAGGGAGGCAATTGGATCTTGTTCCAATTCTCAAAGAGCTCCTGCTGGCGGCACAAATCGTGCTTGTTCTCGTCGAACTGGCAAAGCAACTCGGTAAAGAAACCAGCCGTAAGGAGTTCAAGAAGCGGGCGCGAGAAAAGTCACATGGCGAAATTAATGTGGGAAAGTTTCGGGAGATCATCGACAAAGTTTACGAATTGGTATTCGAGTCGGGAGCTCCCGAAGTAAAAAACTCGTAGATAGCTAAGCGCCTCACTTGCAGTGAAGCGCGATTCCTGGGTAGTGCAACTCCTCGTCGAAAAGGAAAAGGCCAATCTGATTTCTCAGACTGGCCTTTATTTAATGCCGGCAATGACCTACTCTCCCACACACTTTCGCGTGCAGTACAATCGGCCCTGCGGGGCTTAACTTCCGTGTTCGGGATGGGAACGGGTGGATTGAGCCCATGAGATGGGCTAAAAGCTAAGAGCCAAAGGCTAAGAGCTGATTTTCAAAGATCGTGAGGGCGATGCCTCACAACTGAATAGATTGGTTTGTGTTGCAAATCGACAAGACATCCAATTTCCGTCGGCGCACAGTTGGCAGTGTTGCATCTCAGTCATCCAGGTTCGAACGACTTCAACAACTTGCTGGATTACAGTTCAGGTTCTAACTGAGGCACGACCGAAGCCGCGCCCTACCCAACTGAGAACTGACTACTGTTTTCTGCACCGAGTAAATTTTATGGTCAAGCCGAACGGGCGATTAGTACTGGTAAGCTGCATGCATCACTGCACTTTCACTTCCAGCCTATCAACCAGGTAGTCTTCCTGGGCCCTTCTTATCCCTTACGGGTTGGGAGATCTCATCTTGAGGAGTGCTTCCCGCTTATATGCATTCAGC
>WNFI01013175.1_pt1 | contig 11757 bp, 11 predicted proteins | sample 5400471 | NCBI WGS metagenome assembly WNFI01 (sample SAMN13153348, study PRJNA577476) | soil metagenome | isolation source: 100 cm saprolite on Douglas fir-dominated hillslope | place: USA:California | collected 2013-09-17
CGTTAGGCGAATGAATTCCCTGAACCATTCCGGGTAGTTATCCGGACGCTATAACTGACATGCGGTCCTGGACAACCGAAGGAACGGTGTTTCAGATGCTGCGCACGAGCCGGTTTCAGATGCCGCGCACAAGCCGGGTGCTTGGCCGGGCCGCAGCCGTCGCCGCAGCCGTCGTCGCGGTGATAGGCCTGCTGGTCGTGCTGTCGGCGGTGCGGTTGCTGCCGCAGCTGCGAAACCCCTTCGCCGAGACGACGACGGTGCGCAGCCAGCCGGCCCTGCTCAAGTCGATCACGTCGCTGAGTCGGTACGAAGCAGCCAGCGGCACGTTCCAAGTCGTCGTTTCGCTGTCCAGGCAAAGCTGGTTCCTGCCGTCCTTCATCGAAGGCACCCAGACGCTCTTCATCGGGGACGGCACCGTGATCGCTTACGTCGACTTCTCCGCGCTCAAGGGCAGCGCCATCAAGGTCTCCCTGGGGCGGACCGGGGTTACCGTCATGCTGCCGTCGGCCAGGCTGGAACCAGCCGTGCTGAACGTGCGCCAGTCGTACGTCTACGCCCAGCAACAGGGCTTCCTGACCAGGCTGGCGAACTTCTTCTCCGGCAACCCCAACAGCCAGCAGGCGGTCTACGAGGCGGCCCAAACACAGATCCAGGACGCCGCGCGGCGCAGCGCCCTGGTCGCGGACGCCCAGCGAAACACCACCTCGATGCTCGACAGCATGCTCGGATCGCTTGGCTTCAAGCACGTAACGGTAGATTTCGCCGCCCACTAGCCCGGCGTAGCCGCCGCGCCGAGCGAACCGACGCGCGGGCTCCCGCCCGCGCGTCTCAGTAATCCAGCAGGGTCCGCAGCGCGGCTGTCACCTTGGCGATGGTTGGGATGACTTCGTCTTCGAGCGCGTCGGCGAACGGCAGCGGCACGCAGGCGGCCGCGACCCGGCGGATGGGCGCGTCGAGCAGTTCGAACCCCTCGTCCGCGACGATCGACGCGACGGTGCCACCCCAGCCGCCTTGGTAAGGGTTCTCCTCGACGATGAGCAGCCGGGACGTGCGGGCGACCGACGACAGCACGGTGGCCATGTCCAGCGGTACCAGGCAGCGCAGGTCGACCACCTCCACGCTGGCGCCCGAGGAGTCCGCGAGTTCGCCAGCCGCGGCCAGCGCGACCGGCACCGTGGACGCGAGCGCCACGACCGTCACGTCCGAGCCGGGCCTGGCGATCGCGGCCTGGCCCAGCGGCACGACGTGACCAGCCGGCGCGACCTCGCCTCTGCTGGCGAACAGGCCCTTGTGCTCGAAGAACACGACTGGGTCGTCGCTGCGGATGGCAGCGGCGAGCAGTCCGGCCACGTCGGCCGGGTTCGACGGGGCCGCTACCTTCAGGCCGGGCACCGCTAGCGCCCAGTTCTCGACCGCCTGGGAGTGCTGGGCGCCGAACCCGAGGCCGCCACCGTTGGCGGTCCGCACCACCAGGGGCACGGTCACCTGGCCCCCGGTCATGTACCGCATCTTCGGGATCTCGTTAGCCAGGTAGTCCCAGCAGCAGGCGAGGAAGTCGGAGAACATGATCTCCGCCACCGGACGCATCCCGGTCATCGCCGCGCCCATCGCCATGCCGACGATGGCCTGCTCCGAGATCGGCGTGTCCCGGACTCGGTCCGGGCCGAACTCCGCCAGCAGCCCGGCCGTCGTCTTGAACACGCCGCCCGCGGCGCCGATGTCCTCGCCCAGGCACACCACCGACGGATCCCGGCGCATCTCCCTGGCCAGGCCGTCCGCTACCGCTTCGCGGTAAGTGATCAGGTCCGCCACTGGTACCCTCCGTCCGCCCACACGTCCGTGAATGCCTGGGCCGGGTCAGCCGGGTCAGCCGCTTTCGCCTCGTCCACTGCATCGGCCACCGTCTGGGCCGCCCGCGTGGCCGCCGCCGCGATCTCGGCCTCGCCGACGCCGAGGCCCGCTAGCCGGTGCATGGCCACCGTCAGCGGGTCGCGCGCCAGCCACTGTTCCAGCTCGCCGGCCGGCCGGTAGCTGGCCGGGTCGGTACGGCTGTGCCCGAAATGCCGGTAGGTCTGGGCTTCCAGCACCGTGGGCCCGCCGCCGGACCGCGCCCTGGCCGCCGCGCGGCCGACGGCATCGGCCACCACGACGACGTCGTTCCCGTCAATGACCTCGGCAGGCAGCCGGTAGCTAGCGGCCCGGTCGGCCGCCGGATGCGCGGCCGCGGTCACCGACCCGATCGGCGTGTACTCCATGTACAGGTTGTTCTCGCAGATGAACAGGACCGGCAGGGTCCACACCGACGCCAGGTTGAGCGCCTCGTGGAACGCGCCGATGTTGGTCGCGCCATCGCCGAAAAAGGCGACCGCGACCTGGCTGGTGCCCCGCAGCCGGGCCGACCACGCGGCTCCGGCCGCGATCGGCAGGTGCGCGCCGACGATCGCGTAGGAGCCGAGCATGCCGGCCGACGCCTTGGTCAGGTGCATCGAGCCGCCCTTGGCCTTGCACACCCCGGTGGCCTTGCTCATCAGCTCAGCTAGGCACTCAGCTGGCGACGCGCCGCGGGCCATCGCATGATGATGGCCGCGGTAGGTGGCGAACACGTAATCGTCGCTCTCCAGCGCCGCGCTCGCGCCGACTGCTACCGCCTCGTGCCCAGCCGCCAGGTGGGTGGTGCCCTTGACCAGCCCGGCGAGGAACAGGTCGTGAGCCGCCTGCTCGGTGCCGCGGATCACGGCCATCTGCTCATACAGCTGCAAGAGGAGGGCGGCCCGGATGCCCCCCGACCACTCCCCCGAAGGCGGCGCGCTGGTCGTATCCGCAGTCATTGCTCACCTCCGGCCGGCTCGCTGGGGAGGGCCGGCGCCAATTCGCCGCGCCCCGCGGGCGTGTTCAGGTTCGACTGGCTTTCACGTAGCGTGTCAAGCGCGCCGCCAGCGGTCCAGTACTTCCGGCCAGCCACCAGCAATTCCTCGGCCGGGAACTTGGTAATCACCTCGCAGCCATCCGCCGTGACCACGACTTCCTCCTCGATCCGCGCCGCCGACCAGCCGTCCGCGGCCGGCCAGTAGGTCTCCAGCGCGAACACCATGCCCTCCTCCAGCGGCTCAGGATGGTCAAGCGACACCAGCCGACTGAAGATCGGCTTCTCCCAGATCGACAACCCGACCCCGTGCCCGTACTGCAGCGCGAACGCCGCGGTCTCATCCTGGAAGCCGAAATCCTGCGCTCGTGGCCACAGCGACACGATGTCCCCGGTGGTGACGCCCGGCTTGACCATGGCGATCGCCTGATCCATGTACTCCCGGCAGCGGACGTAAGCATCCCGCTGCGCGACCGACGCGCTCCCGACGGCGAACGTCCGGTAGTAACACGTCCGGTAGCCCAGGTGGCTGTGCAGGATACCTTGGCGACCAGGCCGACGCACTCGTTCTCGCGCACGCCAGGCCGCAAGAACTCATACAGCTGCTGGTAAGCCGCGTCCACCATCGCGCACGCCTGCGCGAGCAGGCTGATCTCGTCGCCCGTCTTGGTCCGCCTGGCCTCCAGAAACAACTGCTGGCCGTCCACCGTCTCGATACCCGCCGCCCGCAGCGCGGCCAGTACCGGCATCTCGGCGACGTCCACCCCGACCGGCTCGCTGGCCAGCCCGTACTCGTGCAGCACGCCCGCTACCTGCGCGGCGACCTCCTGCGCGATGCCAGCGTCCGGGTGGAACGCGCCGCGCAGCGTGGAGATACCGGCCCGCGCTCCCGTCCGCCGCGCGCCTTCGGGCGTGGGCGGCCCGTCAGTGTGATCCAGCCAGGGATTGTAGATCTGGTGGTGCCGCGCGGCCGAGCCGAAATCCCATACCACCGGTTCGCCGCCGCGGGGCAGCAACGCGAACCTGATCAGCTTGTCCATCCCCCACGTGCCGATATGGGTCGCGGTCATGTACCGGATGTTGCCGAAGTCGAAACTCAGCACCGCCCCCAGCGACGACGCCTCCAGCTGCGCCTTCAGCCGGGCCAGCCGCTCTTCCCGGAGCCGGTCCAGGTCAACCCGCTGCTCCCAGTCCACCGCGTTCGGCCCATAGGTGTGAATCGCCATCGTCGCATCACCTCACTAGTCGGCGGGCAGGGAAAATAGCCGAGCAGCGTTGCCACCCAGCAGCAGTTGCTCGTTGGCGCGGCTGAGGCCAAGCGAGCAGATGTCGTCGACCGGCTTGTCGAGGCCCATGTCAAACGGGCGGTCCGAACCGAGTAGCACGTGCTCCGGCCCGGCGAACCGGACCAGGTCGCGCAGTAGCGACTGGTCGTGCGTCAGGCTGTCGTAATACAGCAGCCGCAGTGTCAGATCCGGATCCGCGACCCCGTCCGGCCGGGCCTCCGGGCGAACCGCGAACGCTCGCCGCAGCCGACCGCGAAGCGCCAGCAGCGCGCCGCCGCCGTGCGCGAGCAGGACGGTCAGGCGGGGGAAGCGGTCAAGCATCCCGCCGACGACAAGCTGCGCGGCCGCGATGGCCGTCTCCAGCGGGTTGCCCACCGAGTTCCACAGGTAATGACCATCCAACGCGGGGATGCCCAGCCCGGTCGTGGTCGGATGCAGGAAGACGACCGCGCCGGTGTCGGCCGCCGCCTCCCAGAACGGCAGGAACTCCGCTCCGCCGAGATACCGGCCAGCGACGCTGGCGGGCACCTCGACCCCGCGCAGTGGTTCGCCGTTGCGGCAGTCAGGCTCTCGTTCTGGATCCGGCAGATCCGCCGGGCTAGCGCCAGCTCCGCCTGCACCGGCAGCAGCTTCACCCAGGGAGAGAGCAGCAGGTGGCTCACCCCGGCCGCCTCGGCCTGATCCAGCATCACGCTGACGTCGGCGAATTCGCCGGTCACCGAGTTCAGCTGGTTGCCGCGGAACGACACAACCTGGCGACCGTCGGCCACGCTGAGAGCGGGCCGCCAGTCGTCCGGCACCGCGCTGGTCAGCATCCCGGCCGGGATGACGTGGCAGTGACAGTCGACATTCATGGGATGGGCGAGGATCATGCCGCGGACCCTGGCCGGCCGCCCAGGTACAACGCGCCGATCTCGGGATGCTCGAGCACCTCCGTGCCGCTACCGGCGAGGCGCACGCGGCCATTCTCCATGACCACGCCGTGTCCGGCCATGCGCAGCCCGGCCCGCGCATTCTGCTCGACCAGCAGGATCGTCTTGCCTCGCGCGTTCATCTCCTTGACGGCGGCGAAGACAACACGCATCGTCTTGGGCGCCAGCCCCATCGAGGGCTCGTCCAGGATGATCAGGTCGGGATCGAGCATGAGGCAGCGGGCGAACTCCACTAGCCGCTGCTGGCCGCCAGAAAGGCTGCCCGCCTTGCGCTTGCCCCAGGAGCCGATGTCGGGGAACAGGGCCTCCACGGCCGCCCGGCGGTCCGCGACCAGCGTCTTGCTGCCAAGCGTGTAACCGCCGAGCTCGATGTTCTCGGTCACCGTCATTTCCCGGAACAGGCTGTGGTTCTGCGGTACGTGCACCACGCCAGCCCGCAGGATCTCCCGCGGGTTCTTGCCGGTGAGCCGCTTGCCGCGATGCAGCACCTGGCCGGATCGGGATTTGAGCAGCCCGCTGATCACCGCGAGCAAGGTGGACTTGCCCGCGCCGTTCGGCCCCACGATGCAGGTGATGCTGCCTTCTGGCACCGCGAAGGACACCTCATGAAGCACGTCGCCGCCGCCGTAACCGGCTGTCAGCCCGTCGACGACCAGCACGTTGTTAGTGACCGACCCGGTTGTTATCGACCCGTCGGGCATCGACCCGTCGGGCATCGATCCGTCCGTCACCGGCATGTCAGTCATCGTCGTCAGCCTCGGCGCCAAGATAGGCGTCAAGCACCCGAGGGTTTGCCCGGATCTGTTCGGGCGGTCCGGTCGCCACCACCGTCCCGGAGTCAAGAACCGTGACGTCGTGGCACAGCCCCATGACGAAGTCCATGTTGTGCTCCACGATCAGGAACGTCTTGCCGGCCGCGTTCAGCTCCCGGATCCGGTCAGCGATGTGATTGATCAGGGACGGATTCACGCCGCCCGCGGGCTCGTCGAGAAGGACTATCTCCGGATCGGCGACGAGCACGTATGACAGCTCGAGCAACTTGCGCTGCCCGTAGGAGAGCGTCCCGGCCAGCGCGCTGGCGTGCGCGGCGATCCCGGTAAACTCCAGCAGATCCATCGCGTGGCGTCGGGCCACGGCGCCGCCGGCAATGGCCAGCGGATTACGGGATCGCTGCTTGTGCTGCGCGGCGATCAGCATGTTCTCCAGCACAGTCAGGCTAGGGAAGATCCTGGTCAGCTGGAAGGTACGGCCGATGCCGAGGCCGAAGACGCGGGCCGGTCCGAGGTTGGTAATGGCCTTGCCGTCGAGGTACACGTGGCCGGTATCGGCGCGCTCATAGCCGGTGATGACGTTGAACAGCGTCGTCTTGCCCGAGCCGTTGGGCCCGATCAGGCCGGTGATGCGGCCGCGGGTGACCTCAAGGCTCGCGCCGCTGAGCGCCTGCACACCGCCGAACGCCTTGGACACCTCCTCGGTACGCAGCAGGGCGTTCATGCAGGCTCCGAAGCGCGCTCGTCGACGGCGTCCGGGTTCGCCGGTGCTGGGCCTGGGACGGCCACGACGCCGCTCCCCTTCCGCCGGGCACGCCATCCGGCTAGCTGTTCCGCGCCCGTCGTGATGATGCCCCGCGGCAGTACCAGAATGACCAGAAGGAAAAGCACGCCGTACAGGATCAGATAGATATAGGTCGTCTGCTGCTGGAAGTAGAGCCGGGTGGGCTCAATCAGCAGCGCGCCGAGCACCGGGCCGGTCACCGTGCCGAGCCCACCGAGGAATGCCATCAAAACCACGGCCACATCGAACAGTGGGTCGAAACCCGACGACGGGTCGACCAGACCGATGTAATACCACCAGAGCCCGCCGACCATGGCGATCGGTACCGCGGAGATGACGAACGCGCAGAGCTTAACCGCCATCGTCCGGACGCCCAGGCCGGCCGCGCGATCCTCGTCGTCACGGATGGCGCGCAGTTGCAGACCGAACCTCGACCTCCGGATCAGCCACGACGCCGCGACGGTGCCGACCACCACTGCGAGGGCGGTGTAGTAGAACGGATTGTTGTAGGTGGCCGAGTCGAAATTGATCGTCGGCGCGAGCAACCCGGAGGTGCCGCCGGTGAGCGACGGCAGGTTATAGGCCATCAGCTGGAAGATGAAAAACACGGCGATCGTGATCACCACGAATGTGTGCCGCCGGACCCGCAGCGCGACCAGCCCGAACGGGACGGCCAGGATGCCTCCGACCACACCGGTCAGTAGCAGCAGCGCGAATACGTCGGAACCCTGGAGGTGCCAGTCGTTGGTGGCGACCCCGGTAAAGTAGGCGCCGCTGCCGAAGAAGACAGCGTGCCCCAGCGAGATGTAGCCGCTGTACCCCGAGAAGATGTTCCAGCCGGCAGCGGCGGCGACGAAGATGAGCGTGAGGACGCCGTAGTTGGTGATTGCCGGGTTGGTGAATACCAGCGGGAATGCTATGCACGCGGCCACCAGGACGGCGAGGCCGGCTAGCCGCGCTGGCAGCGCAATCCGTTCGCTGATCATTGGGCCCTCGCCGCCTGTTTGCCGAACAGCCCGTTCGGCCTGACCACGAGCACGATTACCAGGACGGCGTAGTACACGGCGGTAGCCCAGGTTGGCTGCCAGATGTTGACGATCTCTTCGGCAGTGACCATGAACATCGCGGCCGCAAGCGCACCGCCGATACTGCCGAGGCCGCCGAGGATGACGATGGACAGCAGCCTGGAGATCAGGTCGTAGCCGGTGTCGGGGTTGAAGCCGGGGTTGGTTATCCCGAACACCATGCCGCCCGCAGCCGTCACGGCAACGCCGATGCCGAAGGTGAGCGTTGCTATCCGGTCAACATTGATACCGATCAGCCGGGCGGCCACCTTGTCCTGGACGGTCGCCCTGATGCTACGCCCGAACGTCGTCCGGTAGAGCGTCAGGTAGATCGCGGCGAGCGCGACGACGGCCAGCCCGAACCCGATGAGATAGATGTAGGGCAGGTAGAACCCGAGGATGTGCACGGTGGACGTCAAGTACCCGGACTGGATGGCAACCGGGGTGCTGCCGAAGAGCTCATACAGGGCGCCCTCGATGATGACCGCCACCGCATAGCTGACGAGGAGCGACATCGCGGTGCGTTCCCGGCCGCGCAGCCGCCGGATGAAGGCCCACTCGATGAAGACGCCGAGCAGGAACATCACCGGCACTGTGATGAACAGACCTAGGAGCGGATCGAGGTGCAGGTGCACGGCGAGCGCGTAACTCAGGTAGGCCGCGAGCACGACCAGAATGCCCTGGGCGATGTTGATGATGTCCAGCACGCCGAAGATCAGCGTTAGCCCCGCTGCCATCAGCGCGTAGACCGCACCACCCAGAATTCCGTCGACGATTGCTTCGGCGAACCGAGCCATCAGCCAGTACCGCTCTCGCTGGCTACAGTGTCGCGCAACTCTTCGTGCACCTGCTCCCTCACTTGCCCCAGGCAGCCTTCGGGTACTGGATCGCTGACGATCCCGTGCCCGCCGGCAGCACCTGCACGAACTGGCCATGCTGCCACTGGAAGACGAACGCCGTGGCGGCCAGGTTCTCGCCGACCGAGTCAAACTTGACCGGGCCCTGCACGCTGTTCAGGGTGACCCCGCTATGCAGGTAGCTGATGATCTTGGAGTTGTCCAGGCCGTTGGTGGCCTTGACCGCCTGCGCCATCACCTGGCCGACCGAGTACGCCTCCGCCACGTCCGCCTTGATGCCAGAGGCGCTGCCGTGGTACTTGGCGATGTACTCCGCGACCATCGTCTTGCTGGCGGGGTTTGGCGAACCGCCGTACCAGGCATTGGGCACCATCACGCCCTCAGTGCTGCCGACGCCGCCGACCGCCTTGATGTAAGCCGAGCCCTGGTCCGGACCCGCGGTGGCAATGAACACCTTCGGGCTGTAGTGCTGCTGTACGAATGCCTGGGTGAACGCGGCGATGGTCGGCACGTCGACCGAGCCGAGCACCACCGCTTCGGCCTTGCTGGCCGCCACCTGGTCGGCGATGCCCTTGTACTGCGTCGGCTCCGCCGGGAACACCTTGCTGTACACGGACTTGATCCCGGCCGCGGCCAGCTTCTGTTGCGCGAAGGTGATCTGCGGCTGGGTGAACGGGTCATTGCTGGTCGGGAACGCAGCCGTCTTAGGTCGCTGACTGGCTGGCAAGGACGTCAGGTAGTTGATAAGCGGCAGCATCGACGCCTCGACCGGCAGGCTGACGTCGAAGAGGTTGTTGAGCTTGGTGGCGAAGACCGCCGGTGCGCCGCCTGCGCCCTCGACGAACGCGAAGCCATACCGGTGCGCCACCTGTACCGACGGGCCAGTAAGCAGCGAGGAGAACGGCCCGAACAGCAGATTGACATGGTCGACGTTGACCAGCGTCTGGTAGTTCGTGACCGCCTGCGGGGGCTGGCTGGCGTCGTTGAGAATGACAAGCTTCACCTTGCGGCCGAGCAGCCCGCCTGCAGCGTTCTGGTCCTTCACCCAGAGGTTGTAGCCCTTCTGGAAGGCCTGGCCGTCAGTCGAGAAGCCGCCGGTCAAGGACAGCGAGGCGCCTATCAGGATGGGCGAGGACGACGTCGACGAACTCGACGACGAATTCGGTGTTGAATTGGATGATGAACTGCTGCAGGCGGCCACTAGTGCCGAGGTCAGTACTGCGGTAGTGCCGAGAGCAAGAAACCGGGCGCGATGCGGAAGCGATCTCATCCCCGGTACTCCTTCCAGTGCAGAAAGGCCCGATCGGTCGGATACCAGCCGGGGTCACCCGGCGGGCCAAAGGTGGTGAAGCTCGCGCCTCACCCTGTGCTAACTGCCGCGTCCCCCGCCGTTTCCCCCGTCTCACCGACAGGCTCCAGCCCGTCGGCAACCTCTGCGTTCTCACTCACCAACTCAAGGCCGGCCGCACGGGCCTGCAACTCGAGGACCGCAGCGAAATCTTGCTCCCCGTAGCCTTGGCCCACAAGGCTCTGCACGATCTGATGCACAAGCGCAGCGACCGGCATCGGCACCTCATGCTCGCGCGCCGCAGCCAGCCCGAGGTCGAAGTCCTTGCGCAGCAGCGTTGCGGTAAACGTTGCGTGGTAGTCCAGGTTCACCAGCGCCGGCGACTTGTACCGGGTGAAGGTCGAGCCCATGACACTGTCGTTGATGCAGCCGAGGAATGCGCGCCTGCTCACCCCGGCCTTCTCTGCCAGGACCGTCACCTCGGCCAGCGACTGGATGACGACGCCGAGCAACAGGTTGTGGCACAGCTTGACGGTGCGGGCGATCTCATCAGGCCCGACATAGCTCGCGCCCGCGCCCAGCAGGTCCAGGAAAGGCCGGGCTTCGTCCGCCGCGGCCGCAGATCCGGACACCGCAAAGGTCAGCCGGCCGGCCTCCGCAACCCGCGGGTTACCCATCACCGGCGCCGCGAGGAACTCGGTGCCGCGCTCTGCGAGATGCTCCCGCACCTGGCGTGAGGCCTCGACGGAAACGGTCGACAAGTCGATCACGATATGCGGGGCCTGCGGGCCGGCCATCAGGCCGGACGGCCCGAGCAGCGCGTTGACCAGATCCTGCGAGGTGCCGACCATGACGAAAACCACCCGCGCCGACGCAAGGTCGCTGGCGCGGTCGACTACCTTCGCACCATCGGCCGCCAACGGCTCGGCCCTGGCCTTGGTCCGGTTGCAGACCGACACATCCAGGCCCGCTGCGAGTAGCCGGCGCACCAGCACCGAGCCCATCCGCCCCGTTCCCAGCCAGCCGACCTGGCCACCAGGGTGATCGCCCATTCCCGTCCTTCCAGGCCGTCAGCCGGTGCTGCGCCGCTGCACTCAGGGCGGCGGGCGCGCGGGCACAATCGTTTGCAAAAGAAGGGTGGCGCACGAGCAATGCGGTTGTCAATGGCAGAAATCGCGCTCGCGAACCGGCAACGCTCAACGGCGCCGCCGATCGTCGCTTGATCATCTCGGCGTTCGGCGATGCTGCGCTTCAGTAAAGGCGGGCGGTCGAGCCGCGGACGATGAGGTCCGGCGCTAGGTAGAGCACTTTCACCGTGCCCTCGTTGCCCGCCAGTCGTTCGGTCAGCAGCTTCGCGGCCTCCGTGCCGACCTGGTAGTGCGGGAACGCGATCGTGGTCAGCGGCGGCCTGAGCATGTTGATGAACGGCATGTCATTGAACCCAACCACCGACACCTGGTCTGGACAGCGCAGTCCAGCCTCATCCAGTGCCTGATAACAGCCGACTGCGAGCATGTCGTTGCCGGCCGCGACTGCCGTGCAGCCACCGCCCGACGCCAAGATCTGGCGGGCGCACCGGTAACCCTCCTCGATCGTGAATGCGCTGGCGAAGGCCACCTGGTCCGTGGGCACCGGGAGATCGGCCGCGGCCATGGCTGACTGAAAACCGCGGTACCTGGCCAGGCCGGTTGACACGTCTTGCGGCCCGGCAATGCAGGCGATCCGCCGGTGCCCGAGCGCGGTGAGGTGGCTGATCGCCATCCGCACGCCCCGCTCGTTGTCCACGGTCACCGACGGGAAGCTGTAGTTTTCGGCGATCCGGTTCATCAGCACGACGGCCAGCCCGGCTTGCGCCGCCTCCGCGAGCAGCGGGCTGCGCAGGTGCGCGGTGGCGAGCACAAACCCGTCGACAT
>WNFI01054268.1_pt1 | contig 11756 bp, 7 predicted proteins | sample 5400471 | NCBI WGS metagenome assembly WNFI01 (sample SAMN13153348, study PRJNA577476) | soil metagenome | isolation source: 100 cm saprolite on Douglas fir-dominated hillslope | place: USA:California | collected 2013-09-17
CGAAATCAGGGTACACTTCGTCGAGGGTATTGCGAGATTCTCATCAGTATATGGGTCCAGAGTTTCGAGAACCCAGCCTTCCAACAGTATCTGACCGGTAGGATAATTAGCAGGATTGACGAGCGCTCCTGAGAGAGGTGGTGGTTCCACTCCGAAGGACGTTGTGACATAGATGTAGGTGCCAGGGCGGGAAGTCAGAGTCTTAGGCTTAGCACGAGGTGGGCGGTTGTTCGATAACGACCGAGACCGTGGAGTCGACAACTCTGGATCATCGTCAATTTCTTCATCTTGAAGCAGTTTTGCCGTAACTGAAGACACAAAGAATGCACGGTCTCCGAATGGAAAGCTTAGCTTCCACACGATCAACGAAGTTTGACAGCCAGAACCGAACGCCTGTAGAGGCATGAGGGAATCTAGTGATGCGTCCCATCTTGTTCGTAGAGAACTGTACGAAACGGCAGAGATGAGGTCCTCAGCACTAAAACCCTCAATAATCTTCTGTGCCTTGTGCACAGCAATAGTCGGGTGGAAGTCCGAAATCACTTTCTTGTAAACAGGTGGATCTTTGGACCCTAGAGCAGTCCAACCATCCGCCACAGACGCACTCTCAAGCGCTCTCACCCGCGCTATCGCGTCAAACGCATAATCCATGGGTGCCTTGGATGTGTGGTAACGATCGAGCTGAGGTGTAGCTGGACCCTGACCTTGTGTGGAAGGGGAAGTCTGAGAAAGAAGGCCGAAGGTGAGGATCTTCGTTGTTTGAGGATTGCTGAATGAGGACGTGAACGAGTTCCAAAATCCTGCCGGTGTATCATCAGGGGTATCAGGTTCATCATCATAGGTGGTCGTCCTACGACGCACGGTCATAACCGGGGGTTGGTCGAGGGGATGCCGGGTGGGCTTAGTACGTTTCTTCTTGGTCAATGCCTTCAGCTCCTCCTCGGATAGTTCCTCGACGTCAACCTTCACCTTGACACCGTTGACAACGACTGACCCTCGCTCTTTGCCACCATGACCCTTTCGCACGACAACCGTCAGTTTCTCATCAGCAAGCGCAACTCCGTCATGTTCGATTGTAATCCAAACTCCGCCACCCCGGGTAGCAAATTTATGCCTTCGGAGACAGCTGACTGTCTGATGTGCTGGATCCACAATGACATCCACGCTAGGCGCCCAACCGTCAAGGTCGCACCTAATTTCGCACTCAATCGTGCTCGGCAGGGATCCCTGGAGAGACGACGATCTTGAAGAAGACGATCCCGTCTCTTCTGAGACCAAGGGCAGTTCGATGGTATTTGCCTGGGGAGTAGCGTCAGATAATTCGGATGGAGGCGTGGGTAGGCTGGAAGGCGGTGGTGTTTTCGGTTGCGTCGACTGATAATCGAGCCTGAAGACGTTTCGATCATGGTCATATCTAGAATTCAAGTATCTAGCCCCAGAGATCCGGGTTGCTATCGGAGGACCCCCGTGCTTAATAGAGAATTCACCAAGGCCGGCGACAGCTGAGATCATCTGTGAAGGTATAGAAGACTTATTCGACCAGCCTTTCGGATCAGACTGATCGAGTAATGTAAGAAGGGTTGTGGTTGGAGATAGCGCCTCTATGGCCCAGCCTTGAAGGTCGACTTGGGTACGAATAGTCCCTGCTTCCGAGAGTTGAATGGATGGGAAAAGTTGGACATCATCGGTGGAAAAGGAGAAAACGTGGCAAGCTGTCGGGGATTTGTAGGTCGTACGAAGTTGGACCGAATCTCGAGCGCTAGCAGCACCAATTACGCAAGGATATTGTGCTACCAGGAATTGAGACACTTACTTCACTGGCCATGCTGCCCTGACCTTGATATGCCATAATTCGGTCAGCTCATTGACGTGTTCCAAGAAAACGGCATCTTCATGAACTTTACTCCAATACCCAGCAACTCCTGGAGTAGCAATGGTGCTGAGCAGATCCCATACGCTGACACCCACAAACACGGCCTCCGCTCGATATACGACTAATGTAGGGTCTATTGAGTTCAGACGAGTAACAGTGACACCTCTCGACTCAGTGACAGCCCTTGACCACTTGGCCTCTGGCTCTTGAAGCAATGAGGTGAAATAAATGTAATTCCGCCGCACGAGATTCGATATTGCCTTCTGTGCGGCCTCGGACCTTCCAGCAGGTGGAACTCCCCTGACCCGTTGAAGTGACCCCGTGGTCGAAGATACCACCGAGACCGCAGTTGAATTGGAGGCTGAAGATGGAGCGTCAAAACCGATTTCCCCAAAAGTGGATGCATCCTCCAGCATCCTGTGCGACATAAGTGAGGAAGGATCTTCGAGCCATTAACGCGCAGAGTGCTCGGCCCTCCGCCTGATGGCTCAATCGCCACCGTTACGCCAACGATAGAATTATCCGGGGGTCTGGCGTGGGATAAACGTAGCGTAATGGGTTGAGGAACAGTCAGAACGAAGGGGTCAGTCGACAAAGTAGCCGGTTGACTCGCATGGACCATCCATTCTGGATGCTTGGAAGATAGAGTGCACGATGTTCGCAAATTTATGCGGACATCCCAACTCTGAGAGCCGGGGAGCAGCCACTCAATGCTTCGTTCGAGCCTTCGAGCCTCTTTCTTCGCTCGGATGTCGTCCATGTCCTCCACTGGACTGGTGTGGAGCAAGTCATCGTCCTCATGGCTATCATGAATGACACGATACTCTGATGTAAGGAGTTGTCGAGCAGTATGGCAATCTATATGTGAGATTCCGACTCCATGGCCGTACCCAGTCATAACACTAAGTCGGTCTCCGCTCGCCAGGATCACTTTGACTAGGCCGACAAGAACGGCAGGAAGGCTCTGCGTAATTGATGCTCTGGTGCCCCATAGTGCTCTGAGATCATGTTGCCAGAAGTGTGTTATGCGTAACTTCGTCGGTGATGGCTTTGACGAGCTTTCAGGAGGGGGTTGGATAATCTGTATACACCAAGCAAAGACTTTCCGAAATAGAATGAACATTGCCAATATGCCAAGTAAAAGATGTCCTAGGTACGTACGGTGAATATAAGACCTGACGAAAGGGGGTGCTGGCCTCAGATACGCCGGTTCATCAGCAGACCGGGGGAGCGAGGTAGATACTTCAATCAGTGTAGTGGCATCAATGAACGATCTTGATATTGTGACCGCATCCCTCGGACTAGTTCAGAATATTAACGTAGGGATTGGAACGACATCCATCATAGCCACCCACTTTGCTGGCCAACCTAATGCAAAGTCAAGCTTTGCGATCCGGGTCTCGGCGTCGAACATCTCCAGAATTTGGCCATCCTGGACAGCTGGATCATATTCCTTCCTCATTTCTGGCGTAGACAAAACCGCTCTCCAAGCATTGAGCTGACTAAGCCGTAAGGACTCGACGTCATCGTCGCATAACGTGACGTCCAGCATAGCGCGAAGCACATCTGGCCCGTCCTTGGACACTCTACGATGAACGACTACATCGCTTACTTCTGGAAGTATAAGTGATTGGTGGCGTGATTTGACCTTCCCTTTTGATTGGGATTTTGAGCGTTGCGGGGTGGTACTCCGAAGCGCACCGTCGAAGTTCCGCGGAGGTGACGATATGACCGTCGACGTGAGCGACCCAGAAGTCGCAGCGACTGTCCCCGCCCCGGAAGAAACAATGTCCTGGGCGAGCGACTTTATGTGTAGCCTCTTCCACGATGCGGACGTCGAGGAAAGGAACGAACGGAACTGCGCCTGAGCATCCTTTAATGCATCTGACCAAGACTCGCGCAACCTTTCACCACAAGACATCTGTCAGTCGCTCGAAGACGATATGGCTGTCGGTTTTTCGGTGCGCTTACCTTGAACCATCGGACGACATAAAGGAGTCAGGTGAACTAAATCGCGGTTGTTCCCGGCTCACGGACCGGGGATATGACATGCGCGCGGCCTGTGACTCATTTGCAGACTACACCCGATTGAGGGGAACAGTAATGTCTCTACACCATTCTAGATAATCATCCTCAAATATTCTTCGATCTAAACTAGGTAAAGGCGTAGTTGCCTAGTGTCTCGAAATAGAAGTCCGGGTCATTTGCTGGGGACTTTTCTAGGGGGCCTCCAAGAGCAACTCGAGCCGCTGAACCATTTTTAAGAACTCTCTGATCCCTCACGAACACAAATATTCCAGATATTCGCTATTACGGCACTGTATCCTGGTCTATATCAGCTATGAGTGGCCGTGTTCTTAGTATTCAATCGCACGTTACAAGCGGTTATGTTGGTACGTTACTTGTTATTTCTTTGGTCTGCGAAGCTAATAATCCTGTTAATAGGAAACAAGGGTATGACACTTTCAGATATTTGTCAAGTTGACTCGTTCAGAGGGCGTCTATCACAGCCGCCACGTTTCCCCTGCAGGTTCTTGGGTATGATGTGGATGCCGTGAACACTGTACAATATACAAATCACGCAGGTCAGGGCTCCATTTTTCGTTATCAGCCCTTCTCATCCTCACTTTCACAGGTTACGGCCGATCCGGCGGCTTCAAGACCAAACCAGAAGACCTGAATCAAATATTCGATACGATGAAAAGGAATAGACTTCTTGTATCTGCAACTCGAGTGATTACTGGTCGGTTGACCGCCTTATGAATCGACATTTTACATTCCTCAGAGTCCCCCTTCCCAGTATAGGCTATATTCCAGACGCTCCCAGTCTGGAAGCCGTCGCGAGCCTTATTATCGACCTGCGCAAAGAGCGCAATCGCGACGTTCTTTATCTCTTAGATCGTAAGCAGTTTCATTCCTCGTCCCAAGGATCCTCTTGGAGCTGATCTTAATTGATATCAATAGCGGTCATGGGCGATGACGACAGAATGTATGTAGCGGATGACGTCTTACCAGTCTATCGCGACACTCTCTTGCCACTCGCCGACATAATAACGCCTAATTGGTACGAAATGGAGTAAGTCGCCAAATTATTGATAATTTATACACCTCTACTGATCACTGTTGATAACGCAAGGCTTTTGACTGGCATCAAAATGATAGATGTAACATCTATCCAGTCAGCATTACACAAGCTGCACACGATTAGCGGAGTGCCGAACATTGTTATAAGCTCGATTAAGGTGTCCTCGAAGAATCTGTATGCGACGTTGGCGACACACAACATCTGCACACCAAATGCACCCGTAACTGTAACTGGACAAGGTAGCCCCCCAATTGGAGAGGGCGAATACCTCTTATGTCTCACATCTACCCTGCTCTCGACCAACCATCAACCAGCTGCCAGCCCGGCAACTACGACGAGTATGGAAAATTCGCAGGCTCTATCCACCGTACATGCGATCTGCTTTCCCAAGATTAAAGGATACTTTTCGGGAGTTGGGGATTTATTTAGTGCCCTGGTGCTTGGCCACTTCACGCCAGGATCCAGCGGCACTGCTCTAGCGAACGCCACTTCTCTAGCGCTCTCCACTACCCAAGCGATCATCAGTTCCACTGATGAGTATTGCTCCACGCTGAGCGACGAAGAGTGTCCGCCAACGGATGAGGAGTTAGACGCCCGGGACCCGGAACGGCGAGTTAACCGTATGCGTGCGCGAGAATTGCGCATCGTTCCAGGTATGACCGAGATAATTACACCCTCGCAATGGCTCGAATTGGTGGAATGGGGCGCGTTTTGGAAATTAGTATGAACTTTGAAGCCCTGAACGATTGGATCGTTGCGGCAGCTTAGGGATTATGAGATGATCAATCACTCTTGGATCCTGGTAGTAATCCATCGACTATAAACTAGACCTGTAATTGTTGTGATGCATACACGTGGGCTCAGCTCACTTGCTGTAAGGGGAGTTCATCACAATTTCGCTCGGTTAGGTTTAACGTGGATTTAACAAATATTCTGTATAATGAAACACGTGCGTTTAATTTCATTTAATTGGCAGTTGCGAAGTCACGGCAAGTGACAGTTTATCCGCTCAACGATCATCCCGTTCTCCTCACGGCTCGTCACGCTCACCTGGTTGTGAGCACTGCGAAACAGTGACGATAAGAGTGTCAATTTCTCCCCGTGTCGTGCTAAATTTGCACAAGTTCTGTTGCAGCTGAACGCTCAGGCCGAGGGGTCTGTCGATTTGAAAATCACAACTTTGGGAATATACTGACGGCCTCCGCTTGCATCTGGCCGCAAGCTCCATTTTTATCCTCTACATTGGTTGTTAGTTCACGCGCTCGAGTATTAGCCTGCGTAGCTTCGAGGAGCAAGTGCTGAGCACTTTCTAGGGCCGAGCAACTTGGGGTCGAACGAGAAAAGCGAAAAGCGATCTGCAGTAATGGACATCGAGCAACATAGTCACCTATCACGAACTAACTTGCCCCCCATGAACCATTTCCTCCATGATTCGCGGCAAGAAGCACTATTCCGACAGCTCGAACTTGAGCATCCAGCATCATCGTCTGCTCTACTACACTGGCCGTCCAGAGATTCATCTTCCCACCCTGCAGCTCCACCCACACCATCTTCTGAGCGCTCTTTCGTGACTCAGCGTTATGATGACGTGGGGAAGCGTCCGTCAACCGCATCGCTCTCTCTTAATCTCTCCTCCCTGTCAGTTGACTCATCTTCCCTTCCCTCCCCTCTCGGTGTCATGCATCAGGATCAAACACAAAGTGACAACACTTCGATGCAGCCACGATTTCAACCTGTCCCTCACCAGTTCGCATACAACCCACCTCTTCCAACAGGGGCCTCCCCCAGTAATGTGGAATGGAATGGGTTAGCTTCCAGTACTCGCTCCAACTCTTCTGAGCTATATTATGGTACATCGGACGCTACGGTGGTCAATACTTCACCAGAGGAGAGGACCAGTGCGTATAATCCTTCAGTCTCTCACGATGAGGATTCGACCGCCAGCAAAGCGCCTTTCGGTATGCAACCTTCTAGTCGGCGGACATCCCTACCACATTCTATCTCCAGCTCACAGATGCATGACCTATGCCGCGACCTTCCCCACGACTCCCTGTCCAATCTTGCGCAGAATTCAATCCTCGATGTTGACCTGCCCGGCCCGGACTCTTCCCACCTTGTGAGAAGTCCGCTCGAAAGGAATGTCCCCTATCCTCCTTGCGAGGGAACGGATGTTCGTCCCGCCCCTGGAGCTAACGGACTTGGGTTTGATTCCCCCTTCCATCCTTCGCATAAAGTGGAGCCGAACAGCCCTAAGATCGAGCCCCTGGGTGCACCTAGCCCTGACTCGAAGCCAGTCGTGGTGACCAGAGGGCAGACGTCGAATTTCGTCAGCAAGCTCTATAGGTACGTATACTAGTTTGCCTTTCTGCATGTTTGGATCGGCTTTCTGCCCTTCAATTTGTGCATTCAATAAACTGACTCTCGGCTATGATCCCCGAAAAAACTTATAGTATGATAAATGACCCTCAGTCAGCCCGTTACATTCAGTGGACGCAACTTGGGACTAGGTAAGCCGTTGGCGCCCCAAAATTATTTGATCCCGCATGGTTCACCCTGTCGATTTTCAATAGCTTCGTTGTGTCCAATGTGGGGGAGTTCAGCCATGAAATCCTGGGCTCGCACTTCAAGCATAGCAACGTGAGTGTGGTGCTCTTTTTTCGAGCTTCAAACAACCTCTGAGATTTGTGTTGATCCTTGTTCCACTTAGTTCTCCAGTTTTGTTCGCCAATTAAATATGTATGGATTTCACAAAGCGAATAAGGTTTGTGTGCAAAGTGTTTGGCCCCTCACTACATTCCCTGACCATATTTACAGACACCGCGCGCGCAGCGAACAACCCAGAATCCCAACGACCAAATTTGGGAGTTCTCACACCAATCCTTCCTGCGAGGGCGGGAGGACCTATTGGAAAAAATCAAGCGGAAGGCGGCGGATAACGGCGAGTCCTCGGTGCGACCCAAAATTGATCTCCCTTCCGAAGTCGCGTATCAGCTTGGACGCTTGAGTGATGAGCATCAACAGATGGCTCAGGCTTTACAGGTCGAGCGCAATAAAGTCGACTTGCTGGCCAAATTCGTCAAGTCGCTGTACGGAGCGTTTCGCAGTGCATTCCCTTATGACGAAAAGTTTCCATTAGCCCCCTTCCCGAATGAAATTTTAGATCACCCGGACGCCTATAACGACATGATGGGTGAGGCATCACCTGCCAATTCAGCCGAAGGTACCAATCGACCAGGGACTTCATCAGCGAACATCTGGAATGAACCAGGCTGTATCTCAGCACATCCAACCGTAACTTGTACAGTCAGTCCAACGTCTAGCCCTACTACTACCGACTTCCCGTTACACGTTCCTCCACCACACGGTCACAGACCTCAAAGCTCTACCCGACCCAATCGTCGCCAATCACTCCCTCAGGTTGCGATCCCTGCCGCGCCCCGTATCGATGATGCCTCTCTTCGAAGTGGGACAGCCATTTCTTCTCCTAATGCCTATGATGAAGGATATGATACATATGGAAGCGCTAGTTCCTCGCAACCATCGTTTGATAATGATGGGCGTTCTAGCGGACCAAAGCGACAAAGGGTGAATCGAATTTCCATTAAGACGACTGGACTGTCGTCGCCAGGACCCTCGCCTCTTTCTGCAATCTCTATGCCATACAATATATCGCCACATGATGCCTCCCAGCAGGGATATCACTTTCCCGCAAGGGAGCCTGTAAGAAGATTGGCTCGTGCGCGAAGTGATTCTGCTCCTCATGGGATCAGCCTGGCGAAAGCTTGGCAGCACAATCAAAGCTTCATACGAGTTGACGGAGAATCGAACATCCCTTCATCATCTACCAACCCCGGATGCTTCATTGTGAACTATCCATCCTCCGATGCGCCCTCAGTGACTTCTAAACGTGAAGGTGAACCCTGGATCGCTCGATCTCGCAGTACATCCCAATTCCGTCCGGCAGTTTTGCCGGCTCAGAAACTATCCAAATCCTCAATGTCGAGTTCAAACCAGTTCACTATCGATACCGGACAGCCGAATGCGCACACGTCAACTGGAGCCCGGCCTGTCTTGTCCATCTCGAATCGGGCTATCTCGGGATCAAACTGTTCAACGCTCGGTCTTTCCGATGGGCTTGGTGACGTTTAACTGATAGATGACCTCCAGCGCCTGTTGCCTGCTATTCCAACAAAATGGTGACATCCGTGATGAAAATTGATATTCCCTTAGTGAAGCAAATCCCTTTTACCTTTTCACACTTGCTTCTCTCCATTATTTTTTTGGGCTATTTTTCGGACATCTCTAAATGCAACGACCACGTTAAAATGTATACAATCCCCCAATCGTGTCCTATAGAGTTATCACCTCGGTGAGTTGGGAGTCAACAATCAAATCAACAGTTAGATCTTAGGGACTTTTACTTCTGTATCACACCCGTATTTGGCACTCTCCACGACTAGTGAATTCGCGATTCTTAGGCTTGTGCAACGCTGAGGGATCTTCAATTGGGGACTCGTTGATTTTGTTGAGCAATGTCTAATACAGCGACCCCAGCCTTCTATCCGACAGTCCGACGAACTGACCACATGGCACACATGTATACTATGTACAACAAATTGTTATTACGAAGCCACAAATTGACCATGTGTCATTGAGGGCTTTGGGTTCCAGAATCCCCATGTTCGGGGGCCTATCCATATATATGTGCGCAGAAGTATGGGAGATCAATGAAGATTGAGATATGAAAGGTACAGTCCACGGTACATACCGTTTGATTAGCATAGTAAGAGTGTCCGATCATGTCAATCTCCTTGGAATTGGGTTGCAGAGAAGGAAAAGTGCCCGTTTCTGTATAATGAGGCGAAAATGGGTGGGACGAAGCTTGTAAGGCTGATGAGAAGTTGTGAGAACCCTGCGGAGACGTATAGTCTCCGTGCGCCGTCTGGGATGAGTAGGGATGATCCATTGGTAATTGTTGGTAGGTATGGAATAGCGGTTCGGGTGGTGGAGTTCGTCCGCGTTGCAAGTATGGAGCTAGTGTTGACTCTGAAGCTCCTTTCAGGCCTATGGTGTCCAGCAGCACTCTACAAATAGACCATGGAGGACAAATGAGTAGCCAGAACGCCGAACACTTACGCACATTCAGCTTGAAGCTTCCTTAGTTTCGCATTCGACTCGGCCAATTCTCGTTGTCGTTGGGTGTTTGTCTGCATGTACCCAACCGTCTTGATGGGTTAGCGCCGGCCTGCAGATTTTGAAACCAATGCTTACATTCGACACATTATCGTACCTCGTCCGCAGCTCATAGAACCTAGGAACTAATGGGTTCATTACACGGCATTGAGGTATTTGGGATACGACGCTCACTTCTCCTTATACTTGTTCACCTTGAGGTTAGGTGGCAGCTTTGGATTTAACCCATCAGGCTCACCAAGGATCTCCTGGATGGTGCACCTACTGGCAATCCATATCTGGTGTATACTGACTGATTTTGGGACGTGGATGGTGACTTCATTTGGAGGGCCTACTTGTAATGGATAATCAGGGTGACACCGCCACTGTACTACTGGTGACACAGATTTATCAGAGAATCGAGTCATAACCCGCTGAGGAATAATGCGAATGCATCTCGAGCAAACTGAAGTTCATCAGTATTTGTATTAAATATGCAAGACATGGATACAGATATGAATTTCCATGGGAAAATGAACAAGATGCCAATGATGGATACACAATTTTCAACAATAGTGAGGGCAAGCAAACGAAGCGAAATACAAGCAACGATCCGCAATATCTATCTAATTTCTGTCCGTCAATGGGAAAGAACGTTCGTTCAGGTCTTGCCGCCCTTCTTAGAAAAAACATTAGAGAGGAAACCATTTGAAGTCTTCTCGGCTTTTTTCTCAGAAGGATCCGGACGGGACCGGGACCTCGGGTGGGGAGAGTGCTCATAGCCCGAATGTCCTATCGACGCTCTTCTGTTGGTGGAAATGCGAGGAAGGGGGCTAGCACCTCGAGAGCCAGAAGTAGGTGGTCTCAAATTCGTCCCACCCCTTCGTTCAATACGAGACTCGATAGCAGCAGCAGGCGGAGGTTGGAACGACGACGCAAGAAAATCATCCTTAGCGCGCGCAGGGTGAATGATACCGGGTGCCACATGAGCTGCGGACGTTGAACGATGTGCAGGTACCGCGGGAGGTGGGGGAACAAGCCCATCGTTCAAAGTGGGCAGAGGGGATGGTCGACGGCGCTCACGTGGGACACGAGGGGTGTTTGAGTGGGGAACCTCAGGATCAGTCGAAGGTACAGAGAAGTCATGGGATGACGACGGGAGCTGGAAGGCCCGAGGTTGGGTGGACGGAAAAGTGTAAGCGGGGAAGTGCTGATGATGACCTTGGAGGACGTCAGGCGAGACTGGAGAATCATGACCGTCATGATAGTACGAAGCACCCGATGACGAAGTTGTGCCAGCGCTGCCAGGAGTATTGGGCGCCAAAACGATATGATAATCTGACCTGCCAGTTGGACCATTCCCAAAAACTTTCCACTCTCCTTTGGCGCGCTCCTCCTCAGCCGAACTGCCACTGCCTCGTCGATCTGTCTCATCACCCTTCAAGAGAGCCGTGTATTCCAACTCCTCTTCCCTATCTCTCCATAGGCGACCATCAGCGCCGATGTACGGAAGGGTCCCCTTCCCAGTAGCCCCACGCTCATGGCCACTAGCACCGTGTGGACTACTCACGGAGGATGCCACATTTTTGGCAGAACGTGTATCGCCTAGGATTTGGTCCATCTCGA
>WNFI01008390.1_pt1 | contig 11755 bp, 14 predicted proteins | sample 5400471 | NCBI WGS metagenome assembly WNFI01 (sample SAMN13153348, study PRJNA577476) | soil metagenome | isolation source: 100 cm saprolite on Douglas fir-dominated hillslope | place: USA:California | collected 2013-09-17
CTCCAGATTACCCGCGATGGCGGCAAGCACTGGACCAACGTGGTGGATAAAATCTCCGGTCTGGGGAAAAACTCCTGGGTTTCCACCGTGGCCGCAAGCCGATTCCAGGAAGGCACAGCCTATACCACCTTTGACCGCCATACCTTCGGCGATATGAAGCCTTACGTTTACAAGACGACCGATTACGGCGCCACCTGGACGCCGCTGGTCGGCGATCAGAGCAGCGTTACCGGCTACGCGCATGTCATCGCGGAAGATACGGTCGACCCTAACCTGCTGTTCCTGGGTACGGAGTTTGGCCTGTGGATTTCTATTGACGGTGGCAAGCAGTGGGCACAGTACAAAGGTAGCGGCTTCCCCGCCGCCGCGGTGCGCGATATCGTGATCCAGCCGCGCGAGTCTGATCTGGTCCTGGCGACGCACGGACGCGGCATCTGGATCATTGATGACATCTCTTCCCTCCGCACCCTCACGCCTGACCTGATGACCCAGGAGGCGGTCCTGCTGAATACCTCCAGCATTCAATACCTCAACGCGGGCGGCGGCTGGGCGGAAGGCGACGCTACCTTCTCCGGCACCAGCCGCACCACCGATGCTTTCATCACCTACTACCAGAAAGGCCGGCACATTTTCGGCGACATGAAGATCGAGATTCTCGATCCAGACGGCAAGGTGGTGGACACCATCGCGGGCAGCAAGCATCGCGGCATCAATCGGACTACGTGGTCCATGCGGCTGAAGCCGCCCACGGTGCCGCCCGCTGCCAGCGCGGCTTTCGGCGCCGCTACCGGCCCGCGCGTCCTGCCCGGAACTTATACCGTAAAGATGACCAAGGGTGACAAGGTATATACCTCAAAGCTCAAGGTCGTGCTTGATCCGCGCGCCGCGTACAACGATCAAGACCGGCGCGTGCAGTTTGATCTGGCCATGAAGCTCTACAAAATGCTGGGACGCATGAGCTTTGCCGTGGACTCAATCGTGAACTTGCGCGATTCAGCCATGGCCCGCGCGGCCAAGCTGCCGGCCAACGATCCTCTGCGCAAGAGCCTGCAGCAACTGTCAGAACAGGCTGACGCCGTGCGCTCCAAGATCGTGGCCACCAAAGAAGGCGGCGCGATCACCGGCGAAGAGCGCATCCGGGAAAATCTGACCGACGTATACGGCGCCGTGAACGGCTACGACGGCAAGCCCACCGATTCCCAGACGGAGCGAACGGAAGCCCTGGGACATGAGTTGGAAGATGTGATCAAAGAGCTTGACCAGCTAACAGCAAAGCAGCTTCCCGGCATCAACACCGGGCTGGAAAAGAAGAAGCTGGACCAGATTCACCCTCTTACGCAGCAACAATGGGAGAAGATGCATGAAGGCGACGCAGGAGCGCAGCCGAGTGGTATGAACCGGATTAGGGAAACTGACTAAACGGTTCGAGGCGCTTGTATCATGTGGCACAGCCGCCCTCCGCTGTGCAGAAAGCCGGCAAAATCAAACCCAAACCAGGCGAGGACGCCTGTGCCACACGATTGTATAAGCTGAAAAAAAGGAGCCCCTATTACCAGGGGGCTCCTCTTTCTTATAAACGCATTTTTACCTGCGGCACTCAAGGTGCCCATCAACGTTATAGATACCGCTGCGGCAGTCGTCCCAATCGTTGAGCTGAGTCCAGACCCAGCGTCCGTCAGCGTTCTGGCAGCGGGCACGGAGGATGTCACCGCGCACGTAGATTTGTCTGCAAGTTTCCACGTAGGTACCGCGCGGCACTAGCCTGCCGCCCGGTCTGGTGCATTGGAGATATCCATCGTCATTGACAATCTCGCCGACGCAACGGCCGTAGTCGTTGAGAGTAGTCTCGCGCCATCCGCCGCGGGCGTCTTCACACCGGGCAAAAAGATGGTCGCCGCGTACCTGTATGTCTCTGCAGGTCTCGGTATAGGATCCGCGGGGCCCGTAGCCTCCCCGGTCTCGGTCTCGGTCGCGGTCGCGATCTTCGTCCCTGCCCCCTTCGCAGCGGAGCCGCCCGTCATCGTTGACGATTCGGCCGTGGCATTCGCCGAACCGCTCAAGGTACGTCTCAACCCATCGGTTCTCGCGGTTTTGACAAACGGCGCGGAGTCCGTCGTAGTGCCTCCAGACGTCTCTGCAAGTCTCAAGGTACGAACCAGACGGCAGTGTGCCACTCTTGTTGCAGATCAGGCGCCCGTTATCGTTGGTGATACCGCCCCAGCATCGATCAGCTTGATCGAGTCCCGTGTCACGCCAGCGTCCATACTCGTCTTTGCATCGTGCGCGCAAATCGTCGCCACGCATTCTGATGTCCCTGCAACTTTCGCGGTACGTCCCAGGAGGAGGCTCCTGCATCGCCATGGCGCTGGGCGTGCCAAGCTTCCAAAAAATCATGACTACAATAACGGTCCCAAGCATCTTTAAGTATCGCATTCTTTTCTCTCCTTTGGTCCGGTGCTTCTGCCGTTCAAACTCCCTCCAGTGTACAACCCCAAAAATCGTGCCGCGACTTAATTTTTTTCTTTGCCGCCGCCATTGCCTTCATAATTCAACGCTTCCAGCCCAAGAAACCTGGCTCCCTCGTCCAATTCCTCTTCTATGCGCAGGAGTTGATTGTATTTTGCGATGCGGTCCGTGCGCGAGGCCGAGCCCGTCTTGATCTGACCCGCGCCCGTGGCCACGGCCAGGTCGGCGATGAAAGTGTCCTCGGTTTCTCCCGAGCGATGAGAAATCACCGCGGTATAGGCGTTGCGGCGGGCCATGTCGATGGCGTCCAGTGTCTCGCTGACGCTGCCGATCTGGTTGACTTTGATCAAAATGGAATTGGCAACGCCCTCATCAATGCCGCGGCTAAGCCGCGCCGTGTTGGTCACAAAGAGGTCGTCGCCCACCAGTTGGATCTTGTCACCAAGCTCGTCAGTAAGGGCGCGCCAGCCATCCCAGTCGTCTTCCGCCAATCCGTCTTCGATCGAGACAATGGGATATTGCCGGGCCCAATCAGACCAAAAGCGGACCATGTCTTGCGACGATTTCACGGACTTGTCCGATTTCTTGAAAACATATTTCCCTTGCTCTTTGTCAAAAAACTCGCTGGCGGCTGGATCAAGCGCGATGGCAATATCGTCGCCGGCACGAAAACCCGCTTGCTGGATTGCCTCAAGAATAAGTTCAATGGCTTCCACATTGGCCTTGAGTGAAGGAGCAAAGCCGCCTTCATCGCCAACAGCCGTGTTATAGCCTCGCTTCTTCAGTACGCCTTTGAGTGTGTGAAATACCTCGGCGCCCCATTGCAACGCTTCCGAAAAAGACTCAGCGCCTACGGGCATGGCCATAAATTCCTGAAAATCAACGTTGCTGTCAGCGTGCGCGCCGCCATTGAGGATGTTCATCATCGGCACAGGAAGAATGGTGGCGCTCACACCGCCCAGATAGCGATAAAGCGGGACCTTCAAAGCGGTCGCGCTGGCGCGGGCACAGGCCATGGAAACAGCAAGAATCGCGTTTGCGCCCAGCTTACCTTTGTTCGGCGTTCCATCCAGTTCCAGCATGGTGATATCGATGCGGCACTGGTCGGTAGCGTCCATGCCCTGAAGTGCGTCCGCGATGGGAAGGTTCACGTTACTCACCGCCGTCTGTACGCCTTTACCGAGATAGCGCTTCTGGTCGCCGTCGCGGAGTTCTACGGCCTCATGCTCGCCGGTGGAGGCGCCACTGGGAACAGCCGCGCGGCCCACCGAACCATCCCCCAGCGTGACTTCCGCTTCCACCGTGGGATTGCCCCGTGAGTCAAGAATTTCACGTGCGTGAATATCAACAATGCTGCTGTCCATGGATGGCCTCAAGATGAGAATTGAAAAGAGCGAGAATTATAAATGAGGGCAGAACCCGCAAGCATCGAACCGTGTTTCAGGCGTGGCGCGGGAAATTTTCCGGCGCCGACCATATTCTGTTATCGTGGTTATTCTACGCATTCAGGAGAAAATCCATGTCGGTTCCGCCGCAGCCTAATATACGTCTGATCAACTCGCCCGACTATCGTGACGGCTATGCCAATTCCGTGCAGGTACGCGTGAGCGTATGGGATTTTCTACTGGTGTTTGGGCGCTTGCAGCCACTGAGTACGCAGGACGTTGAAGTACAAAACTTTCAGGGTATTTATTTGAGCCCGCAACAGGCCAAGGCGCTGGTGACCATCCTGCAACAGAACGTGCACCAGTACGAAAACACTTTCGGAGAAATCAAGCTGGATCCGGGCATTGCGCAACAGCACGGACAGATTAACTAAGGACAATCCGCATGTCGCCGGAAAATGGCGCCCGCAGCACAACCGCAATCGCTGCAGCCGGATTAAGTGAGACATAAGGAAATTGACCACGTCGCATTCCAATCGGCTGCCACAATTTTCTTCATGGCGAATCTTTCCCGTCATCTTTGCCGCCATCTTTTTGCTCCACGCGCCTTTGCTGCGTCTTCCCTTTTTCTGGGATGAAGCTGGATTTTACGTTCCCGCGGCTTATGACCTGGCCCACTTTCAGACGTTGCTTCCTCAAACCACCATGGACACCGGGCATCCGCCTCTTTCTGCCGCATACTTGGCGCTCTGGTTTGCCGTAAGCGGATGGAAGCCCGCAGTCGCGCGTATTGCCATGCTGCTCCTGGCCGCCTTTGCGCTGACCAATGTCTTCCTGGTTGCGCGACGACTCGCGGGTACCGGCGTCGCTGTAGCAACAACTATCGCGACGTCCGTGTATCCGGCATTTGCGTTTTCCCTGGCCGTCTTGAGCAAGGAAACCGCGGTGATTACCCCGCTGGCCCTAGCGCTCTGGGAAGTCCTGCAATCACGCGATGACTCTGGTCGGACCCGGCTCTACCGTACTGCTGCCGCGCTGGTTCCGGTGGCGCCGCTCCTGGCCTGGTTTTTTTACCATCACCATGAAACCGGCAGGTTCTTTGGCAACGCCGAGTTTTATCAATACAACGTCACCCAGGCCTTGAGCCCGTTGCGGTTCCTGCTGGCGCTGGGGATGAGGACCTGGCATCTGCTGGGAAACATGAACATGCTGGCGCTCACCGCCGCGACCGTCGTCGCCATGTTCTATCCGCCGGTAACGGATGAATCAGCCGAACGCGGCCGCATTGCCGTTCCCGTGCAACGTCAGTTTGCCTTGATCATGCTGGCCCACGTGTTTACATTTTCCCTGCTGGGGGGCGCGATGCTCACGCGCTACATGCTCCCGGTCTATCCGCTGGTGATCATGATCGGCATGTCGACCCTACATCGCCGGATTGCACGCTGGGAATGGCCGGCAGCGGCGATGATTATTTTTTTCGTGCTAGCGCTCTTCTTTGATCCGCCTTACCGCATCGCCCCGGAAGACAATTTGACCTACAAAGATTTCGTCGAGTTACACGTCCGCGCCGCGCGCTTCCTGGAGCAGCACGAGCAAAACACAACCGTGCTGGCTGCGTGGCCCGCAACCGATGAACTGACCAAACCGTATCTGGGATACGTGCACCAGCCGTTCCAGGTTTTTCCGGCGCGGGATTTCACGGTTGAGTCGTTGCTGAGGGCCCGGCCCATGCGCTCCCAGTATCAGGTGGCATACTTGTTTTCCACCAAGTACGAAACATCAACGTGGTTTCATTCCGAGTCCTGGGAAAAACTCAACCGGCGCTTCTTTGATTATCATCGCGACGTTTCTCCGGAAACCGCCGCGGAGCTGCTGGGAGGAAGGGTCGTGTTTCTGGCCAGAAGCAAAGGAGAGTGGGTGGAGATAGTGGAGATTGAACAACCATCATCCGTGGCTTCTTCCACAGCGCAAATTAAACATTGAACGCGGCCAGTCGGCCTGTCGCTTAAAGGATGCCCGGAAGGAATGTCCCAAGGTGGAAGTTCCGTACCCACTCATCAACTAAGAAAAGCATGAGCGGCAGCCAACTAAGAAAGCGCCTTCACCACCGTTCCACGAATGGCGGCGTTGTACCAAAAATAGCAAAAAACCAACGCGATTAACTGCACGGCTCGAACCCGATGTTGCCTATTCATAACCTTGAATGCCCCCATACCCTCAGCCGTTTGCCTCAACTTCCACATGTGCCTGGGCATAACGCTGTTTCTTACTTGGGGAAAGAACGCGCATTTTTTTCCAGTCGTAAGCGAACTCTGTGCCGCAATCAAGACACACCACATAGGTCCCTGTTTGAGCAGCGGCCTCGCAGCGGCGCTGGCCCGGTTTGCTAGTAATGGGAAAGCCCGTGCGTTTGTGCCAACACCCAAATAAAGCATCAAAAATACTCACATTCTCCTCCTGGATCCTGAGAACAGATCCGGGGGATCTGGGCTCAAAGCAACAATCGGCAACCTTAAGGACTGGCCCTAACTAAAAGGCCGCCAACCGTGGTACCTTCGTTACTGTCTATAGTGGTAATTAACCCGAATCCGTTTCAAGTGTTTTCCACAGGCATGTAACAAAAAATGACAACGCCCAGGCATCTCCCTTGTTTTCAATACGTAGACGTTGGGCAGACTGGATTTTTGCGTTAAGGACGTTTTCGGTAAGCCGCTGCTAAGGCCCATTTTGGGATGCCAGGAGACGTCTCAGAGGCTGGCTTTCCCACACGATTGCCCCTGGCTCAGGGCTGTAGCAGAAGTCCCGGGCAGGAGAGATTCTGGTAGCCCTGGCAGGAGTCGAACCTGCGACCTGCGGTTAGGAAATTGCACCTAACAATTCGTGCTGTTTGTTTTCAATTGTTTACACAGTGGTCATTTGTGCACAACTGGCGTTATCCGGTACCGTTTCCGGCGTGGTTGTGCACAAGGGTGTGCACAAGCTATGATTTCACTGGATGCCAACGCTCATCGTCAATAACGGATTTTCGCAAGTGCTTGATGGTTTAGGCAAAATTGCTCCATTCGCACAGCTTAGTCAGAAGCGCATAACGAAAGCCACACGTGCGGCTCTGCGTCTTCAATATTCTACCGCTGAGATTGAGGTATCGTGCACTGCTCTGTTTCTGAATAGCGCTTGGCATGGCCAGTGCAAGATTAATGACGAAGAATTCCACTATGTAATTTCCTCGGGGGCCGTAGCTCAGTTGGATAGAGCAAGAGTTTCCTAAACTCTAGGTCGGCGGTTCGACTCCGCCCGGCCCCTCCAGTTTCATATTGTCGCGCCAGCCTTTTTCATTCACTTTTTTCCTCGCCCGGCTTGAATCCCAGCCGATGAATTTCCAAGATAATTGCCGCGTCGAAGGCCCCAGTGTACGTGATCTTGGTGGAGTCTTTCTTACCGAGTTCTGAAAGCATGGTCGCTATTTTGGTTTCATCATCAACGCGAGTGCCAAGGTACGCAGTAAGTTCCACTCCGCTCATCGTCCCAAGGTTGTTGGAAAACCCCGCCTCAATTTGCACAACTTTAAAGAACCGTTCGTCAATGTCAACTTCAGGAATGGTATTCAGATAGTCTTCCAAAGACTTGCCCGGAGATATTTTTTCTCCAAACCACGTATTATCTGGGAATAACCAGATGAGACCTCTAGCCGGACTGTAGTAACAGAAATCTCCGTTTCCGGAACTGGGTGCCGGATCAAAGCCCTTTCGCACAAGCTCTGCTGTTTCCTTTTCTGTTCCGGGTACTCCTCTGCTGTATTTCTTTGTGCCATCCGGGTTCGCGTTATCAGTCCACACTCTGCTCATTTTCTATCCTCCCGAATTCTTTACCGTGGGCAGTGGAAACCCGGGCCTTTTCATTTCGTCTGTCCCTGCTTGTGCTTAATCTTGAAGGACAAGCGCGGCCTTCCCTCGGCTGTAAAAAGCCGTTTCAAAAGAATCGGCCAAGTATACTCATGACGATTTTCTGTCCGGTCTACCGCATAGATTTCATTACCGCAGACCGGACACGACAGGCTGCGGACGTAGAACTCCTTCGACAGATTAAAGCCTATTTCTGTGCCACATTTCTCATTTGGACAAGTGATGAACACCTGTGATAGCTCTTCTAAGTCCACGACGATCTCTTCCTGCATTATGCCCCCGTTCATTTTGCAGTGTTGTGTGTGAAAGTCGCCAGCCGGTTGACCATGTTGTGCTGCTGCGCTGTTTGCACAACCAGAACGCGGGCGATTGCTGATAGCAGCCAAGCAGTTGCCTCCTCCGTTACACTTCCCGAGCCGCGATTCCGGGCTACCAGATCGTCGGCCTGATTGATCTGCTCTATTGCTTGGTTAAGCTGGAGCAGGAATGCGCTCTGCTCCTTGTCTAATGATTCATGTGTGGCTGGCTTCATTTGGTTTCTTTGCCCACCTTTCAAGATCAATTGTACATCGTTTTTTATTCGCCCTATGATCTTTTTGCTCGACATTTCCTCCGGTTCTCCTCCAGAGTCGTCTCGTGGCCGGAAAGGCCGGGAGGATAAAAACATGGAAATGAAATTCGGCAAGAAAACGATCACGGCAGGCACAGCGACCAAATTTAAGAAGGTACGCTTTGATCTGGCCAAAATCATTACGCTGTACAAATCCGGCAAGCCGGTTAGCCAGATCGCAGAGGCTCTAGGATTCCCCAAAAACTGCGGCCAGAATCGCACGCGCCGCGTGCTCGTGCAGGCCGGAATCTACAAGGCCACTTTCAGCAAGAAGCCAGTGGCCAAGAAAAGGGTCAAAGCCGCTTAACAAGCAATGGGTTTACTGAGCATCCGGGCCGTCTTGGCCCGGTTTCTTTTTGGCACGCAGTTCAATGCCAGCGGCCACTAATAGTTGCCGAATCCGTGAGTTGCCAGAATAATACCCCGTGTATCCAACTTGCAAAGCAATTTGCCTGATAGATAGGCCGTTGTTGTACATCTCTACGGCCTGTTCCATATTGATCCTACTTGATCTCGTCATACCGGCAGTGTAGCCAGCGCGGCCAACATCAAAACCAAGTTTCTTTGCCACATCACGAAGCCGCCATAAGTGAACGCGAACAGTCCATGGAGTCATGCCAAGGCTATCGCCAACGGCAACGGAGTCCTGCCCCAAGCGCCACGCGCGGAACGCAATAGCCGCGAGCAATTCCATGTAGCCGCCTGCACGCCGCACAGCGGCAATATGCTTGTCCCGCATTTCGTGTTGGATTGGTGCAGCGTTCTCCCTGATTGCGTAGCCTTTTAGTGCCTTGGCCGTTGCAGCTCGATTGATTTCTTCACGGCTTGCATTGTCTGGAAACACGTTCGGACCATGGCGCACGTATGCCCAGGCGCGCCGCAGCAAGACCGCCTGTAGCTGCTTATCATTCAGGGCAAACGGCGGCACAAATGACGTGGGGTTCTTTCCGCGATACTCGCTGTGCATCCGGCTAAAATCCTCGAATGCAATTTTAGATTCCGCGCTGACAGGAAATTTGCCACGGCTTTGGAACTGATGAAGGTCAAAATGCAATGCGCTCATAATCCGATCTCCTGAAATAGTTCCTGAGCGCGCTGATGTGCTCTTAGGCGCACGCGGTACGGCGTACCACAATCTGCACACAGGCGGCTCGAATCGCTGCCTTTTTCATCTGCGCGGCACCACACGTGCGATCCGCAAGCGGGGCAGCCTGTGCCCGAATGTTTGTTGGCAAATACTCGCGTATTTTCATCCAAACAATCGTTGCTGCTTCGTGGCAACACAACATCCTTGGTATTTGTTGGGCCATCCGGCGTGCATATCCGGCAATAGATCGCGCGCGTTTCACCTTGGGGGATGTAAACAGAATGCTCACATTTGCTGATTGGCATATTCATTCACGCTGCTGTTACCGGAAAAAGACGCGCGTGCGGCAATGAGGCTGTTCGGCCCGCGAGACGCACGCGCTTACTCTCTCGCTGAAGTATTGCGCCTGTAGCGCAAGCTTTTATGCGTGAAGCGTCGAGAATTTAATCGGCGCATTGCTACCTGCGGAAGGATCAGCAACCACGCTGTCAACCATCTGCAAGGCAGTCCACAAAATCTTTCCGAACTCAATCATTCCCGGCATGTTGATTCGGCGGCGCAGATACAGGCCGGATGAATGCACATAGAAGTTTGAAAGGTCGCCGAAAATGATCTTGCCGGAAAGCGAAGGCGTGATCTTGATCGGCTTACCTAGAATTTTCGGCACGTCATCCGTAACCGAAATCAAAGGCCGATTGGCGCTGTCCTTGGCCAGCCGCGCAAACTTGTACGTGGAATCATTCATCAGCCAAGCGGCCTTTGGGGATTCGCGGTACTCAAGGTTGACGCTGAAAAAGAGATCCGTGAAATCAGCAAGCGTCAGGCTGCCAAGTGCGGCAGTAGTGAGACCAGAATCAGCAGCGCCGGTAAGAATTCCAGCCGGGGCCGTTGTACCGTTACCGTTGACCAGCTTCTTGCCGATGCCGCGTGCCATGCCAACACCGATTGCGCGCGCGAGTGCGGCCTGTGAGCTGCCATACGCCTGGGCGTCGGTTTCAAATTCCAGCGTGCCCGCAAGGTTCAGGCGGAAAGTGTAGCGATTGAGCATCTCCTGATCCATGCTTGGAATAACCTGCGGATTCTGTTGGTTGGTTTCCGAAACGATGGATGCCTCAATGGTTGAAAGATCAAAACCGGGAATCTGCAAAGGCGGCAGTGTAAAGTCGGTTTCCTGCACCAGCGTTACCGTCTCAGGATCAAGCAGCTTGTCCACGGCGGCGCGTGCTTCGGCAACCTGGGATGCAAATCTCTGCGGCACCAAGAATCCGCCTTGCGGTCCAGCGGTAAAAATCGGCGTAGCTGATCCGGCCAAAAAACTGGTGGCGCGGTGTTGAATTTCGGAATCCTGCGCACCAGATAGGAATGCCTTGAACAATTCCTCGTGCGCGCGCACTTCCGGACTTTCATCCGTGAAAGTAATCGGCGGCAAACCGGCCTCTGTAATCATCTTGTTGGCCAAAGCTTGGCGTTGTTCGTCGCTGGACATTCCGGCTTGCCGGATGTTTGCCATCTTGGAAATCATCAGATCGGCGCGCTTGCCATCGGCGCGCGTAGGGTTGCTGCGAAGGATAAGTTCCGCTTGGCTTTGAAGCGAGCGGATTTCTCGGAGTGCGGCTGGGGTAATGCTCATTGCGTTCTCTTCTCCGCGACAACTAATGTCGCCTGTGATAAAAACTTGTTAAATCGAAACGGCGGCCAACCTATCGCGTATCGCCTCAATATCTGCATCGTGTTTCGGCGCTGCCGGTTCGGCGGTGCGTTGGAACCCGATACGACGCGCACGCTTTTCACAAATGTGCTGCAAGAACTGACCTGGACAGCCTTCTGGTATGGCGACCCAACCTACGTCCGGATTTGCGGCGCTCAGTGCTCGGATTTCTGCGTCAGAAAAAGTTACTTTTGCGGCTGTAGCCACGTTTCGTCCTCCTGTAAAGCCATCCCCACCAAGGCATTCACGGCGCGCTGTTCAACTCGGCGGCGCTTTGCATCGGCAGCTTTCATTTGCTCCTGAGCTCGAGCATTGGCTTGTGCCTTTGGAATTTCGGCGGCGATCAGTTTTTGCAAATGCGCACCGCTGTGATCCACGTTTGGGTTAGGCGTGGTGTGTTCGCGTTCGTACTGCTTGCCGTTGAAAAACATATTCAGTCTCCCGTGCGCGTGTTACCACGTGCCGATTGGAATTACGTTTGGCGGCAAAGTCGGTTCGCCGCCAATCCTGCGTTCCGGCAACAAGGCCGTAAACCGTGGCTGTTTTTCCACGGCTCCACAGTGAAAAATCTTGTTAGGCGCGCTGTGCGGATAACCC
>WNFI01262788.1_pt1 | contig 11753 bp, 7 predicted proteins | sample 5400471 | NCBI WGS metagenome assembly WNFI01 (sample SAMN13153348, study PRJNA577476) | soil metagenome | isolation source: 100 cm saprolite on Douglas fir-dominated hillslope | place: USA:California | collected 2013-09-17
GAGGTGCCTCTACGAGATGGATCAGGCGCTGTTTCGAACTGGTGGGCAGTGCACGGCGGTTGTCGTAGAGATCTCGGGGGGCAGTATTGTTGGCGCCAGTGTCGGAGACTCCAGCGCGTGGATGCTCTCGGGAAACGCGATCGTCGATCTCACGGAGAACCAGCAGCGTAAGCCTTTGATTTGGTCCGATGAAGTTTTGCCGGTGGGCTTTGGACCTATAAAGTTCTCAGGACGGCTGCTGATCGCCACAGACGGACTCTTTAATTACGCGACGGAGAGCGATATTGCGCGATTGGCGATCGGAGGATCAGTCGAGGACGCAATCGAAAAACTGATCGCTGACGTGCGGCTGCGCAGCGGCGCGTTGCAGGACGATGTCGGGATCATCTTGCTTGAAGACATCGTTTAGTGTGTTTACCGGAGTATAGATAAAAAAATCAAAAATGCGGACTGTATTAGGAGATCAATACCAGATGGTTGGGACGCATTTCAAGGGTAGTGCCCCCAACAGGACGTTCTGCGCAGATGAGGCCATTGCAGAAGTGGGTTCATGTCTCTCGTCGGTGTGGACCCATTTGTCAGAAAACTAACCAGGACGGATTGACACTCCTGAAGCGCGCCTGCATTTCCTGCGCGGCCAGGCGCGTGAAGTGGACATAAGCCGCTGTACCTGATCATGGTCGCGCTGCCGCTGTCCGGCTGGATGCGCGACTCCGCATGGGATGGGGCGGCGAGCCATCCGCTGACGTGGTTCCATGCATTCGAGGTGCCGCGCCTCGGGCCAATCATGAACCTGTATGCCGCGACGAACAAATCGCTGCATGCCCTCTTCGGTTCCGTGCACGGGGCCTGCAGCTACGCGCTGTACGGCCTGCTTGCCCTGCACGTCGGGGCGGCCCTGAAACACCAGCTGATCGACCGGCAGGCCGAGCTGCAGCGCATGGGACTCTAGGGAGTCGCGGCTCCTTGGCGTAAACTGCCGGCCACTATGCACAGACTGCTTGCTGCCTCCCTGATCCTCGCGGCCTGCAGCGTCCTGCCCACGCCGGGCCATGGTGCCGCGCTGGCCTTCACCCATGTCACGGTTATCGACGTCAGCGGTGGATCCGCGCAACGCGACATGACCGTCGTCACTGATAAGGGACATATCGTCGCGGTCGGCAGCAGCGCCGGGCTCAGGCCGCCCGCCAGCGCAAGGATCGTCCCGGCACGGGGCAAGTACCTGATACCGGGACTGTGGGACATGCACGTGCACACCGTGTTCGGCGACTGGCTGCCCCGCAACGAGCGGGTCACGCTGCCGTTGTTCGTCGCCAATGGCGTTACCGGAGTGCGCGACATGGGTGGCGATCTTGCGGTGCTCAAGGAGTGGCGCGCTGCCATCGCGACGGGGCGCCTGCTGGGGCCGCGGATGATCATCGCAGGCCCCATGCTCGATGGCCCGGTACCGCGCTTCCCGAGCTCGGCGCCGGTCGCCACGCCGGCCGACGCGCGGCGCATCGTCGATGAACTTCAGGCGCAGGGCGTCGACTTCATCAAGATCCAGTCGCTCGTCCCGCGGGACGGCTACTTCGCGGCAGCGGACGAGGCGAAGAAGCTCGGTATCTCGTTCGTCGGTCACGTTCCCGATGCGGTTCGCGCGTCCGAAGCGTCCGATGCGGGACAGCAGAGCATCGAACATTTCACCGGCATCTTCGAGGGCGCCTCGACGATCGAGGACCAGCTGATCACCGGCCCGAAGAGCCTCGGCGTCAACGTGAAAACCTTCGATCCGGAGCGCGCACGCCAGCTGGTCGAACTGATGGCGAAGAACCAGACCTGGCAGGTACCGACCCTGGTCTGGGAGCGAGGTCAATGGCTGGTCGACGACATCGACAAGACGCATGATCCCCTGACGAAATATGCGCCGCACGCCTGGAAGGACCGGACCTGGCCGATGTTCGTCCGGGAGATCATGGAGGGTATGGACACGGATCCGCTGCCGGTGCGCCGGCAGTTCGTGCAGATGGAACTCGACATGACGCTGGCGATGGTCCGTGCTGGCGTGCCGTTCATGGCAGGCACCGACACCGCGGCCGGCGTCCACGTGTTTCCGGGTTTCAGCCTGCACGAGGAACTGGCGCTGTTCGTCAGGGCGGGTCTGACGCCGCTGCAGGCGCTGCAGACCGCCACGCTGAACCCGGCGCGTTTCCTCGGCCGTGTCGCGGACATGGGCAGCGTAGCCGAGGGCAAGGTTGCCGACCTCGTGCTGCTGGATGCAAACCCGCTCGACGACATCAACAACACTCGGCGGATCCGCGGCGTGCTGCTCGCGGGACGTTACTTCAATCGTGCCGCCCTCGACCGGATGTTGAAGGGGGTCGCGACAGCGGCGGCCGAGCCCCAACCCCGGGCCAAGCAGGCCTCTCAGGGAGCGACATGAAGTGACACGACACACTGCCCTGTCCGCGATCGCCGCGGCGGTTTCCATCGTCGTCGGTCTGCACGTCGCCAGGGACGCCGGCGCCCGCCCGATCACGGTATCGGACCTGCTGGCCGCGACCTGCGCCACGGACTGGCGCAGGCCGGATCCCGACAACACGCTGTACCTGCAGCTCTCGAGCGGTCGCGTCATCATCGAGCTTGCACCGCGCGTCGCCCCGCACCACGTCGCGAACATCAAGGCACTGGTCCGCGCGCACTACTTCGATGGTCTCGCGATCCTGCGGGTCCAGGACAACTACGTCGTGCAGTGGGCCGATCCTGACACGCACCGGCCGGTGCCGGCCGGGGTGACGCTGGTTGCTCCCGAGCTCACCGCAGATCCGGGCGCCTACGTGCATTTCGAGCCGCTGCCGGATCACGATCTCTACGCCGCACAGGTCGGATTCATCGACGGCTTTCCCGCTGGTCGCGATCCGCACAGCCACACGACGTGGCTGGCACATTGCTACGGCATGGTGGGCGTCGGACGTAACGACTCGGCGGAAAGCGACGGTACGGAGATGTACGCCGTGATTGGCCACCCGCCGCGGCAGCTCGACCGCAACGTCGCGCTGGTCGGGCGGGTTCTGCAGGGCGTCGAACTGCTTTCGAGCCTGCCTCGTGGCAGCGGTGAAATGGGGTTCTACGTGAAACCCGAGCCGCTGGTGCCGATCGTCTCGATGCGGCTCGCGGCCGACGTGCCGGAAGCGTCGCGCGCGCCGCTCGAGGTGCTGCGCGCCGACAGCGAGGCGTTCCGGAAAATCACCGACCAGCGCCGCAACCATCGCGAGGACTGGTTCAAGTACAACCCGGGCCGCATCGACCTGTGCAACATCCCGTTGCCGGTGCGCACCGCGGCGCCGGGCGGTTAGCGCCGGAAGTCGAGTCGCTGGTGCGCGCTTCGAGCGCACCTGAGCGCCAGTTGCTGTTGCAAGCGGCCCACAACTGTCAGTCGGCGCCCGAAGCCATTTTTTCGGTCTCTTCCGCATTGCAGAGCGATGTTAGTATGATGGCAACACCGCAGTCACATGGTGTGTTGTACAAAGGAGACGCCGTGAAAAAAATTGACCTACACCATCACGCCATTTTTGGCGGCGCCTTGTGTCTGGTGGGACTGCTGGCCCAGCACGCCGAGGCTCAGCAGGCCACGCACACCGATGCCGGTCAGATCGAGGAGATCGTCGTCACTGCGGAAAAGCGCGAGGCGACAATCGAAACTACCGCCATCAGCATCACGGCGCTATCTGGCGCAGATATCCAGGATCGCGGCTTCACGGATCTCGGCTCACTCCTGAAGACGGTTCCGGGCGTATCGATCCGCACCAGCGGTCCCGGGATGACCGAGTTCGAGATGCGCGGCGTCGCCTCGAACGGCGGCAATTCCCCGACCGTCGGCTTCTACTTCGACGAGACGTCACTCACTGCGCCGGCCGCGACCAATGAGGGCAAGATCGTGATCTCGCCCGACCTCTACGACCTCAGCCGCGTCGAGGTGCTGCGCGGCCCGCAGGGCACGCTGTATGGCTCCGGCTCGATGGGCGGCACGATCAAGCTCGTGCCCAATGCCCCGAACCCCGCGGCGTTCGACGCGTCGGCCGAGGTGAAATTCGCCGACACGGATCACGGCGGGTTTGATCATGCCGAGAATGGCATGGTGAACCTGCCGTTCTGGAGCGGGAAGGCAGCGCTGCGCATCGTTGGCTCCTACAGCTACGATGCGGGCTGGATCGATCGCGTGGTGATCACCCCGGGACAGTTCCCGTTGCCGGGCGGGCTGGTCAATGGCCCCTATGGTCCTTACTACACGACGCGCGGCAACGTCCTCGCCGCGCCGGTCGCAGCCGACTATCACGATGTCAACCACGTCGAGAAGACCAGCGTGCGCGTGAGCGCGGTGTTCAGGCCCGTCGATGGGCTCACCATCGCGCCGAGCTACTTCTACCAGAAGCTGCGCTCCGGCGGATTGCCCTACATCGACAGCTCCCCCGCAACCGACGCCTTCTATCAGCCGTTCGACACGCCCGAGCGGTACAGCGACGAGTTCCGGCTCGAGGTCCTGAGCGTCAAGTACGGTACGGACGCCTTCGAAATCAGCTCGGCAACGTCCTACTGGTCGCGGCACGAGCCCCTCCAGCAGGATACCGCGGAGTCGTGGTCGACCTACCTGCTGCCGCTTGGCTTCGGCGTCACCGGATTTACCACGGGCAACGGCAACCTCGGCCAGAGCTACGCCTACGAGGACAACAAGTCGCACCAGACGACCGAGGAACTGCGAATATCGTCGGTCGGTGGCACGCGCTTCAAGTGGCTGTTCGGCTATTTCTATTCCGACTTCGTGTCACCATGGGACATCGTGTTCCCGTCGCAGAGCGGCGCATCTAACCCGAACATCGGCACCAACAACCTGTTCAGCTACTTCACGCCGTTCAAGATCCTGCAGCAGTCATTCTTCGGTGAGGTGACCTACAACATCACCGACCCGTTGTCGGTGACGGTGGGTGCACGCCGTTATCACTACAATTCTGCCGTTTACCTCGATCAGTTCGGCGGGCTCGCGGGCGGCACGACCCAGCTGGCGACTGGAGAGCGCGAACAGGGCGTGACGCCGAAGCTCACGCTCTCGTACCAGTTCGACAAGGACCTGCTCGTGTATGCGACGGCGGCGAAGGGTTTCCGGCCGGGTGGCGGTACCGGTCCGGTGCCGACCTCGGGAGCGACCTCCTGCGAGGCGCAGCTCCAGGTCGAATACAACTCGCACGGCGCGTTCGTCGCGGGCCCGATCCAGTTCAAGTCCGACAGCGTCTGGAGCTACGAGCTCGGCGAGAAGTGGCGCACTGCCGATAACCGCCTGACCGTGAATGCCGCGGCCTACTTCGAGAAGTGGAATGGCGTACAACAGACCAACTCGTTGAGCAGCTGCGGCTACGTTTACACCGCGAATGCGGGCGACGCGCACGTCTATGGCGGCGAACTCGAGGTAAACGCGGTCGTGGTGCACGACCTGCAGGCTCTGGCCAACATTTCGTACTCGCACTCGACCCTGGTCAGCACGAGCCTCACCGGTTCCGTTTTCAGTGCCGGCAGCGCGATCCAGCAGGTACCGAAAGTGACCGGGACCCTGGCGCTGTCCTACCGGCACCAGTTCACCGACGACCTGGCCCTGACCGCCCGCGCCGAGTCGACCTATACCGGCAGCCGCACGGACGCCACCTACTACGTCAACACGCTCCCCTCCTACGACCTCACCAATGTCCGGGCGGGAATCGATACCGGCCGCTGGTCCGCGGTGCTCTTCGTCAACAACGTGGCCGACAAGCGTGTGCCGCTCAACACCGTCACGCAGGATGCGACCAACGTGGCGGACTGGAATCGCATCGCGGTGAACCAGCCGCGCACGGCCGGTATCGACCTGAACGTCCGGTTCAGATAGACGAGGCAGCGAGACCAGCGCCGAGGTCGACGATCTCGATATCCGCCGGCTGCAACGCTTCGCCAATCATGTCCAACGCAAGCGGTCGCTGGCGTGAGATCTGCGACCATTCCTCATGAATTCCCGAGAGGCACGACCATGCGCAATGCATCGATCAGTTCCGTCTTCATAGTCTTGAGTCTTGCGCTTGCGCTGCAGGCGCGCTGCGCAGCGGCATCGCCGATCCGCATCGAGCTCGACGCGACGCAGGCGCCGATCGGCCTGCTGCACTCCCACATGACAATCTGGCAACGGCGGGGACGCTGACGCTCGCGTACCCGAAGTGGATACCCGGCGAGCACTCGCCGGGCGGCCCCTTGAGCCAGGTGGTTCGCCTGTCGTTCAGCGCCAACGGCCAGCCGCTTACCTGGAACCGCGACGACTTGGATATCTTTGTGTTCCATGTCGACGTGCCCAGTGGCGTCACGCAGATACAGGCGGATCTCGACTTCGCATGCGTGCTGGGACAGGAAGGATTCCAATCGGATATCTGCACCTCGTACGACCAGCTCGTCGTGAACTGGTGGCTGGTCGTGCTCTATCCTCCGAGCCTGCCGAATGACGGCGACCCGTTCCTCGCCAGCATCCGGCTCCCCACTGGCTGGAAGTACAATACGTCGCTGCCGTTTGATCGTGCTCCCGCCGCCGATACGATCCAGTTCAAGGTGGTTTCGTTGAAGACACTGGTTGATTCACCGTTGATCGCGGCTGACCACCTGCGCACGTTCCCGCTGGGCGGCAAGCGCACCGCGGTGATGGCCGTTTCCGCGGAACTCCCAGCGAGTCTCGACGTCCCGAAGGATGTCGTCGAGCATTTCCAGCGCATGGTGGCCGAGACCGAAGCGGTGTTCGACGGGCCGCACTACACACATTATAACCTGCAGGTGTCGCTCGGTGATGCGATCGATCACTACACGCTCGAGCACTTCGAATCCAGCGAGAACCGCCTGCCGTCGAGCGGCCTGTCCGATCCGCGCGTGCTGCGGACGACGGCCAGCATGATTCCGCACGAATACATCCACTCGTGGAACGGCAAGTACCGCACGCCGGTGGGACTCGACATCAAGACCTACCAGGACCCGATGCAGGCGCGGCTGATCTGGGTTTACGAAGGCCTGACCGACTACATTTCCAACATCGTCGCGGCACGCAGCGGTTTCTGGAGCGAGGACCAGCTCGCCCAGTCGCTGGCGATCGATGCGGCGCAGATGACCTATCACACGGGCCGCACGTGGCGCTCGCTGCAGGACACAACAATCGGCGCGCAGATGCTGCTCGTGTCGCCGAATGCGTGGGTATCCGCACGCAGAAACGTGGACTTCTACCCGGAAAGCGGCCTGACGTGGCTCGAGGCCGACACGATTATCCGCCAGCGAAGCGGCGGCCGCCGTTCACTCGATGATTTCTGCAAGCTGCTCTTTGGCCCGCGCGCGACCAGCAAGCCATATACTTTCGACGATGTCGTGGTGGCGATGAACACGGTATTACCCTACGACTGGAAATCCTTTTTGCGTGCCCGCCTGGAGTCGCTGTCTGCCGAGCCGCCGCTGGGTGGCATCGAGCGCAGTGGCTGGAAGCTGGTCTACACCGACCAGAAGTCGGAGCTGATCACGGACATGGAACAGATCCACAAGGTCGACCTGCTGTGGCCGGAATGGCAGAAGTGGGGCTTCGTCGACCTGAGGAGTTCGATCGGCCTGCTCGTCCAGGATGACGGCACGGTGTTGGACTCGGCGCCAAGGCTCAGCGGCTATGACGCGGGCGTCATGCCGGGCATGCTGTTGAGGGGCGTCAATGGCGGGCAGTTCTCGCTGACCGCCCTTGAAGAAGCGGTGCGCGGGACCCGCGACGGCGGCAATCTGGAGCTGCAGGTCGCGAACGGCAACTCGTCCGCAATGCGCCGGGTGGATTATCACGGCGGGCTGCGCTATCCGCACCTGCAGCGCGACCCGTCGAAGCCGGACCTACTGCGCGAGATCGCCGCGCCCCATGCGACGGAGGCGTCAGCGCACTGATACCGGAGAACCTTCCGCCCGATAGACGACCTCGCCGCGAAACAGGGTGAGTTCGCACTTCAGGTCCTTCAGTTCTTCCGGCGCGGCGGTCAGCGGGTCCCGGTCCCAGACCGCGAGATCGGCGCTCTTGCCGGCTTCGAGCGATCCGGCTTCGTCGTCGAGGAACAGTTGATGTGCCGCCCAGCTCGTGTAGGAGCGCAGCGCGTCGGCCGCGTCGATGCTCTCGGCCGTGCCGAAGGGTTGCGCCCCGTAGGTGCCGCGCAGCGTCTTGCGCGTGACCGACGACCACAGCCCGAGGCGTGCAGGCAGCGGCGTGACCGGATAGTCGGAGCCGCCGCCGAAGCGGATCCCGCGCCGGACGTATGATTGATACGGGTCGAGGCGGGCGGAACGCTCCGGGCCGAGGTTACCGGCATAGTTGTCGCCGATCCACCACAGGAATTCGGCCTGGGTCTCCGGGTACCCCGCATCAAATCGCCGCTGCAAGTCGGCCATCGCGGTCAGCGCATGCTCGGTCGGCGTGTTGGCGTGGATGATTGAGTGTCGCAAGCCCTGCCTCGGATTGGCAGCGAGCACCTCGGCGTAGGTGTCGACGACCCAGTCGATCGCACGATCGCCGATCGCGTGGGTGCCCACGTGCAGGCCCGCATCGTGGAAGACCTTCACGATTTGGCGATAGACGGTGGGATCAGTGACAGGGTAGCCCTTGTTGCCGGCGTCGATCTCCGTGCTGTTCTTGTGCCAGTCGTCGTACATCCACGCTGTCCGCGCACCGCCGCTGCCATCCATGTACATCTTGATGCCGCAGGACACGAGGTTCGCGGCCGCTGCCGCTGGCGGCAGCGGCAGCCTCCCGACGCGCGTGGCGAGCGCTCGCGCTTCGTCGAGCGATGGTTCGGAATGCCAGAGCACGCAGACGTGTGCACTGAGCCGGCCCTCGCGGGCAAGGGATGCGTAGGCATCCCAATGAAACTGCCGTATATCGGGATCCTTGACCGCGGTCATCCCTTCGCGGTGCATGAGGTCCAGATTGGCGAGGATCGCCTGGCGCCATTCCCCGTCGGTCGGCGCGGGGATCAGCCGCTGTACGAGATCCTGGGCGGATTCCTTCAGTACGCCGGTCGGGTGGCCATTGGCATCGCGGTCGAACGTGCCGGCCGGCGGATCTGCGGTCCCGGCGTCGATGCCGGCGAGGCGCAGTGCAGCCCCATTGGCGGTGCCGTAGTGACCGGTCGTGTGCTCCAGCCACACGGGGTTGCGCGGCGCCACGTCGTCGAGGTCGGAGGCCCGCACATAGCGACGGTCCGCGAGCTTGCCTTCATCCCAAGCGGATCCCGTTAGCCATGCGCCCGGAGGCAGCGTCGCTGCACGCGCCGCGACCAAGCGCCGGATGTCGGCGATGCTGGTTGCGCCGCTGAGATCGACCGATTTCAACGCCTCCATGCCGCCGTCGGCGAGATGGGCGTGGGTGTCGATCAGGCCCGGCGTGGCCGCAAGCCCGTGCAAGTCGATGACCCGCGCACCTTTGCGTGCGAGCGTGCGAATCTGTGCGTTCGTGCCGACCGCGACGACGCGGCCTGCATGGATCGCGAGCGCTTCAGCTACGGAATCGCGGCCATCTTCGCTGCGTATGTGGCCGCCTACGACGATCACGTCGGCCGTGCGCGGCACGCCGGCGACGGCGGCGACGCCGTCCGGCGCATCGAGCGTCGACAGCAACAGGGCCAGGCAAATACTCGCGGTTGCGGCACGGTGGGGCGGAAAAGCGTTCATGCGTATCTTGCCTCCGGGAGCAGGCGCCTATTCTGACACCTGAAAGGCAGCACGCGCGGATGGCGACGTCGTTCAAAGCGAATCACAGCCGCTTGGCGTCCTGGCGAGGCCGCTGTCAGCGCACCCGGTCGCCAAGCTGACATTGGGCAGATACCATCTGCGTGGGTTGGCGTGAGTCTGGGGAAGCGCCGCTCGCTCAGAGTATTGGTTGACCAGGCCGCAACGGCTTGAATACGCCCGAGCAGCTGCGCAGGCCCCTCAGGACCGTCGGCAGATCGTTGCGCAACCGCTTGGCGAATACCCCTCCGCGTCCATCACGACCAACACACTGTACGTGGAATGGAGGATACCCGCAGCGTAAAGTTCCTTCCTGAGTGGCATGAGTTGCATACAGCATCAACGCGACACCCCTGAATTGTGAGACCGGCGCTCAGGCCAGATGTTTATCATCTTCGCTCAGTGGACGGTCGACCCTGGCAAAAAAACGCGAATGGCCGGTCTAGCGCAGGCCGAGAGGCAGCAGGCGGCCACGTTGAGACAGTGGGATGAAATACGCATTTTCCCCAAAGCGGCCATTCACGAAACTGATATATTTTTGAAGGCGTTGGTTCACGGAGAACAACTTCGGGGTCACATGAAACGGGTATTAAACGTACTTTTTTTGCTCCATTTCTTCGGTCGCGCTTGAAGCGGAATATGGTCACTATGATCCGAAGACAGTGGTCGCTTTGAAGCACCTTTCATTCACCTCGTGGCGTATCGCTGGACGTCACAATGAGGAAAGCTTTAGAGTAAGCACGAGACCCACAAGCGGACCGACGCGAAAATCTGCAACGAGTCAAAGAAGTGTAGAGAGGCAGTCAAGTGTCCACCAAAACGGAGCGGCTCAAAGTAGAATCGATTCGTTCGTTCCCATTTATAGTGCGCGGGAGAACTTTGTGCCGTCAGGAACTCTTGAGGGTGGATGTTTTTGCGGGGCGATTCGCTATTCCATTAGTGCCGAACCTTCTGGAAGCATGATTTGCCATTGCCGAACCTGTCGCCGCCTTAGTGCTGCTCCAGCCGTCGCGTGGCTTACGGTGGCAGCTCACGACTTCCGTATCACGAAGGGAGAGCCCAATACGTTTCGCTCATCGTCCCATGTGCTTCGATCGTTCTGCTCCAACTGCGGCACCCATGTCTCCTACCTCCACAAGTCCGAACCGCTGTACGTCGAGGTCTCGACTTGCAGCCTCGATGACCCTGCTGCCTATCCGCCGACGCATCACTCTTGGCTGGAGCACGATATCGCGTGGGTAAAGTTCGGTGACCGCCTGCCAACGTATCCGAACTCGCGGTACGGCAGCGACTAAATCTGGGCGTTTCACTGTCCGCTAGCTGACAGTCGTCAACGTCGGCTGTGGGTCGATTTGAGTCACCTGTATTCGGCGGTGAACTCCAGCTCCCGAACCTTAAGAACGCTTTCCGGTTACAAGCCTTTAATTTTGTGCCCCATGGCAGCTATTTGCGCGCCGTTTCCCGCCTACAATGCGCGCCAGCGCACAGGGAACTTGGTGCTTCAATGCCGCACAAAGAATGGTTTATCGGCCGCGAGGGCAAGGAATACGGGCCGTATTCAGACGCCGTCATGCGGCTTGCCGCGGCGCAGGGCAAGCTTCAGGCCCAGGACTTGGTATGGGCCCAAGGCATGGACGACCGGCGGCGTGCCGATGCGGTAGCCGACTTTGAGCCGTTGGTGCGACCTGCGCCGGCCGCCGTCCCGGCCGTGGACTCGCCTCCGGAAGCGCCGGCGGCTCCGGCCGGAGCTCCCGGCCCGGCGATAGCACACTCTCGCACCAACTACTTCGCGCGCCATTGGCGTGGGGATTTCTCGCTTGCGCAAGCCTATTGGGTCAACAACTTTGGTATCAATCTCGTGTGGGTCATTGCGACTGCATCGATCGCTGCAAGCGGGATCACCAATGGATTTGGCCTGCGTGCAACGGGCCTGTGGACGCTGGGGGTCATTATCGCCGGGGTCATCCTCACGGTTT
>WNFI01332619.1_pt1 | contig 11753 bp, 11 predicted proteins | sample 5400471 | NCBI WGS metagenome assembly WNFI01 (sample SAMN13153348, study PRJNA577476) | soil metagenome | isolation source: 100 cm saprolite on Douglas fir-dominated hillslope | place: USA:California | collected 2013-09-17
CCTGATCCATGAGGTGCCCGGGATTTCCATCCCAGAACGGATCATCCAGAGGATGGAGCGCGCAGGCGAACACGCTGCGCAGGAAGGTATACAGATAGCGGTAGAATTGATCGAAGAGATTAAACCCTGGGCCCAGGGAATCTACATCATGCCCCAGTTCAGCCGCTACGATCTGATCGCAGAGATCATCGAGAAGGTGAAACAACCCGAGAGGACCGTATGATCGTCCGATGGTTGCAGCGAGGATTTCTCGTTTTGATCATCGCTGTGAGCCTCTACTCGGGTGTCGCGAACCTGATCGCCACCCGGGACCTCGGCAGCCTGACCTATGATCCAGTTGAAAATTTTGTAAAGCGCTTTGAGCCCCTGAAGGCCGAGCTGCCTTTTCGGAGAGGGGTGGTCGGCTATATCTCCGACTCAAGCGTGCCGGGCATCACCTATGATGCTGCGAATGATCTGGGGGAATACATCCTTGTACAATACGCGATGTCGCCGATCGTGGTCGTGAAAGGCACAGCCCAGGACTGGAATATCGGCCTTCTCACTCCCGCGGCATACAAATCCTGGAGCAGCTCCCATGCCGGTCAGTTCGAAATATTTCCCTTCAAGGATAATCTCTACCTGATCCACAGGTTGGGCACATGAATGCTGTGAGTGCGATGATCCTCGCCCTGCCCATCCTTTGGGGCGGCCTGCTCATCCATCTGATCTGGCCCGAGGGACGGCTGCCCATTCTGTTCTTCAAAGCCTTCCTCGGAATCGGCATCGGCCTGGGGCTTTCATCACTGCTGTATTTCCTGTACATGCTCGCCTTCCCGACCGAACATTGGTTTGGATACATCCAACTTGCCATTTTCCTCTCTCTGCTCTTGGTGACCATCCGGCTCGAAATCGAACGCGCCCGGTTTTCCATCCCGCCCTGGAGGCTGACCAGCCTGCAGGGCGTCTTTCTGGCAATTGCCGGCCTCATCTTTGTGATCACGATGCTTAGCACCGCCAGCTACCTTCTGCGCAGAAGACAGGGGGACTGGGATGCATGGATGATGTTTAACCGTTCCGCCTTGTTTATTTACCGGGATCAGGCTCACTGGCTGGCATCTTTTTCACGGCAAATGGATCCGATCTTCCATCCGGATTATCCATTGTTGCTGGCCATGAACACGGCCTGGGGCTGGGACGTGACCGGGAATGAGACCGCGCATGTGCCGATGCTCCAGAGCGCGCTGTTCGCGCTCGCCTGCGGCGGTATCATGTTCAGCGGCCTGGCGTCCGTCCAATCACCGGGCCAGGCGAGCCTGGGTCTCATCGTCCTGTGGGGAACGGCCACCCTTGTCAATGAAGGTGCCCGCGAAATGGCCGACCTTCCGATGACGTTTTTTATCTTGGCGACCGGCATCCTGATCTATATGTATGTTCTCTATCAAAAACCGGGATTGATCTCGCTGGCCGGCCTGACTGCCGGATTGGCTGCCTGGACAAAAAATGAGGGCCTTCTCTTCGCGCTGGTGGTGGTGGCGGGGCTTTTGGTTGCGTTCCTCAGAAATAAACCCTGGCGGGTCCTGCGTTGGTTCGTGCTTGGAGCTGCCTTCCCCCTTGCAATTGTCTTGTACTTTAAACTTTTTCTTGCACCGCCCAGTGATGTGCTCAGCAACGGATTGACCCGTTCGATCCAGCAAATATTGGAACTATCAAGGCACCGCGAGATCGTACAATATTTTGTAAACGAATTCCTGTACTTTGGACACTGGTCGAACGTCATTGGCGTTCTTCCAATCTTGGCCTTCTACCTCCTGCTCTTCCGATTGCCTGTTCGAAACGAACTGCGCGGTGCATATGTTGCTGGAATCACCATCCTGCTGATCCAGCTGCTGGGTGACTACGCAATCTACCTGATCACGCCATATGACCTTACCTGGCATCTCACTTATTCGATCCAGCGGGTGGTTCTTCAAATATTTCCCCTGACTGCATTTCTGATTTTTTGCGTGAGCCGGACGCCTGAGATGATCTTTGGCCCGGACTCACAGAATTGAGCGAAAGGCTGTCATGCTGCTTGCAATCGATGTGGGGAACACCAACCTGACCCTCGGCGTTTACGAAACGGACAAACTGGGGCCGCACTGGCGGCTGGCGACTGACGCGCTGCGTACACCGGATGAGTACGGACTTCAAATTTTGGGTCTGCTCGAACATGTAGGCCTGTCCACCAAAGTGCTTTCCGGGATCTGCCTGGCGTCGGTCGTTCCCCAGCTGACCCAAAGAGTGCTGCAAGCCTGCCGCGAGTACCTGAACCAGGAACCGCTGGTCGTCGATACCGGGGTCAAGACCGGCATTCGGATCCGATATGAAGACCCGAAGGCGGTTGGAGCTGATCGCGTTGCTGATGCAGTGGCGACTCTGCATCTCTACGGCGGGCCGGCCTGCATTATTGATTTCGGAACCGCGACCACCTTCAATGCGCTGACCAAGGAAGGTGACTATCTGGGCGGCGCGATCACAGCCGGGATCAACCTGGCCGCGGATGCCCTCTTTACCCATACCGCGAAACTCCAACGAATCGACCTGCAGAGACCGCCCTCGGTGATCGGGCGTAACACAATGCACGCCATGCAATCCGGATTGCTGTTCGGATATGTGAGCATGGTGGATGGAATGGTAGAGCGCTTCCGATCCGAACTGGGAGCGGACATGAAGGTGGTTGCAACGGGGGGATTGGCGGAAATTGTCGCAGAAGAAACCCGGGTGATCAACCACCTCGCGCCCTGGCTCACCCTGGATGGGCTGCGACTCATCTGGGATCTGAATCGTTAGAATTGAATGATAGCGAAATTTCCCGGCTCGAATTAGAGCTACAATCTTCCCCTGCTCGAATCCAGATCAGGAGTCAAATGAATTATCGGTATCTATTATTGATGGCCGTACTATTGGCCGGCTGTAACGCAAATATCTTTGCCGCGCCTACGCCCACGGCCAGCATGACCGCTACGCCCCTCCCCCCCACCGAAACGACGACTCCCTCACCGACGATCACGCCGATCCCGGCGACACCTGAGCCTCTGGCCGAGCCATCACCAACCTGGTTCGCACAGGGGCCCGGTGACATCCGGGTGCCGATCCTGATGTATCACCACGTCGCCGTTTCGCCCGTTGACAGCCGATATTACGTTTCCCCCGATAAATTTGATGCGCAGCTCAAGCTCTTACACGACTGGAATTACACCCCCATAACAACGACCATGCTGGTGGATGCGATCAACAATGGAGGCTCGCTCCCCCCGCGCCCGATCATTCTCACGTTCGATGACGGTCATGAAGATAATTTCCTGAATGCCTTTCCCATTATGAAGAAGTATGGATTCACCGGGGTGCTGTATCTGGTTGTGACCTACATGGACACTCCGGGTGAATTGACGACCGCGGAGGCGAAGTCGATGGCAGCCGCCGGCTGGGAAATCGGAAGTCATAGCGAGACCCATCCGTCGCTGACCCTCGATCCGGCAACTATGCGCTTTGAGATCGTCCAATCGCGCCAGGATCTGGAAGCGATGCTGGGCGTGCCGATCCTGACCTTTGCCTTTCCGTTCGGAATCGCGGGCCCCGGCGCAACGGATTATGTCAAGTTTGCAAAGTATATTGGCGCGATGGGAGCCTCCGGATTTGCAAGCGACCAGGGCAAAGGAAATTTGTACTTGTTGCAGCGCTGCGAGATCAAGGGGTCGGACGATGTCAAGAGCATTATTCGCTTTCTTCCCTGGCTGGGCGACCCCTCCTTCATTCCCACCGACACTCCGACCGTCACACCCCGACCCACTCGAACGTTTATCCCGACGTATACACAGTACCCAACTCGAACGCCCAAGACCACAGCCACTCCTTAGTGGCGTTCATCGCAAGTCGGAACAAATCCGGTCCGAGCTTCGTCTTTCGCGGAAGGAGACTTTATGATGCGCACAAAACTTGCTTCCGCGTTATTCGTTCTGCTCCTGACCGCCTGCCTCCCGCCTCCGATTCCAGAGGATAGCGGGGTCTACGGCCAGGTAACGATCGGGCCGACCTGTCCTGTGATGCAGGCGGAGAATCCCTGCCCCGATAAACCATTCCAGGCAACCCTGACCGTGCTGTCGCAGGCGGATCACCAGAGGGTGGTCCAATTTCAGACCGACCCTGGCGGCCTATTTCGCGAGGCTCTCGCCCCGGGGGACTATATTCTCCAACCCGAGTCGCCCAGCGTCATGCCGCATGCTCCTGACCAAAACTTTACCGTCCCGCCGCATGGATTCGTCCAGCTGAATATTAGTTATGACTCGGGTATCCGTTGAGGCTTGACTCCCGAGTTGAGTTTCTTGATTATTTTGGAAACCGTTTCGCACGAATGGTTCCTGATGACCGAACCTCGCGCTGGTTCGTCAAATAGCGGCCCAGAACCTAAGGAGCATGGTTGGTTCGCTCGGGGCGAGAGTGGTTACGTCATGGATCGTATACATACAGGTTGAATTAAAAGATGCCGACCAGCTCTTGAACATTGGGAGGACGCTAAAGACACCGGTTCCTTGGCTGCCTTTGACCAGACTCGGACTAAAGCCTTGCAATTCCAAGGAGATCTTGTCTTGACTTAGGATGGCGGATCTTGCAAGATCCCCGGCATCGCCCGCACACTACCAATCTTTCCGACGAGCAGTCTGCAATACCAGGGCTTAATTTCGGCGCTGCAGTAACTTTCTCGCATTCGCCAAATCCAACTCTGCGCCGATTTCGGCGAAGATGGCTTCTGCCATTTCCAGGTGAGCGCGCCCGTCAGACTGTCGTCCCATTTCCAAATAAACCAATCCAGCGTCATATCGCAAGCCCATGCGCTCGGCCTCTGCCAGGCTTTTCTTCCACCAGCTGTGCGCCTCGGCTGATTTTCCCCAAAGCCATTCGTATGTTCCCTGGAGACGCATGGTCTGGGGTGATCGGATAGGGAATTTCGGTGATTCCTTCAAGGCGGTCCGCAAAGTATTCCATGCCATGTTCAGCCAGTTTTTACGCTGTGAAGTCTCACTTTGCGCGGCAAGTTGCAGGTATGCTTCCACGGAATTGTTGAGCGTCATGATGTAGCCTGAGCATTCCACGACGTTCTGCTTTTCCCGGATGCGCAGGCAAGCCTCGAATTCTTTAAGAGCCCGGTCGGGATCGCCCTGTCGCAGATAACATAACCCGAGTTCTGTTCCCGCAAAGATGCGGTAGATGATGTCGGGCACTGCTTCTGCCAACTCGATGGCTTTTTGAAGGTGAACGATCGCCTGCTCCAGATCCCCTTGTCGGTTCAGGGTATAACCCATGACCGTCTCTCCCCAACACCATACATTACGTGCGCCCGCGTCCTGTCCAATTTGCATCAACTCGCGGCTGCGCGCTGAAGCTTTGACGAGTTCGCCCCAATGAACGGCGATCCATGCCAGAAACGACGCAGCAAACGCCTCTTCAAACGAATTTCCCACCGCATGATGAATACGGATAGCGCGCTCAGCATATTCAAACGCTTCGTTTAGTTTGCCGGAACATCTTGCGGTGTTCAGCAAACCGGTGTAAGCGAATCCAAGAGAATATGGCATCGCGAGTTTTTCGGCCTCCCGCACGGCATAGCGATGATACCACCAGGCCTGGTCGACCCATCCGATAATATCAAGGGACATCCCCAGCCCATAACACGCAAATATTACACCGAATTCGTAGCCGCGCTGCTCGGACAAATTGAGCATCCGGAGCAGGAGCATTAGCGCCCGCTCTGAATTCGCAAAGGCATCCATATAGCTGATGGATCGGTAGATGGAGACTTCATCTTCCACTCCCTGGCTGATCTGTTGTGCGCCGAGCACAGCCGGGCCGCGCAGTCGGCGACCAACATGGATCAGTAATTCGCGCAAGAGCGCCAAGCGAACTTCTCTGCGCGACTTCGGCAAAGGGTGCTGCAGGTAAGACAACGCTAGCCCGAAGTGTTCCAGAGCGGATGAATATTCGCCCCGCCGGAAAAACGCCTCTCCCATCTTGCGCGCGAGCGAAGCCCGCTGTGCCGGATCCCATTGGTCCCCAAAGGTGCGCGCATACGCGGTCGTTGCCTGCTGATACAAATTCAAGGCCTCAGCGTCGGCCGATATTTGCCCCGCCTGGTCCGCCGCCTTGAGCAAATATTCCAGTGCCTTGTCCCATACCTCCGCCCGGGCATAATGATAGGCCAGCAACCCTTGGATTTCCTCCATTCGCCCAGCGAATAGGGATTCCATCGCCCGTGCCACGCGCGCATGCAGTTCACGCCGCTTTTGCAGGAGGATGCTTTCATACATGGTCTCCTGCGCCAGCGCATGTTTGAACATGAATTCCAATTCGGGCAGGTGCTGCTTTTCGTGAATGAGATCGATTGCCTTTAATTCGGCCAGGTCCTCGTCCAGGTGGCGCTCCGCCTCTGCAATTGCTTTCAACACGCGAAACAGAAAACTGCGCCCGATAACGGAGGCCATGCGCAGGACCTGTTTCAGCTCTTCATCTAGCCGGTCTACGCGTGCCATGATGACGCCCTGTATCGTGTTTGGAATTTGAATCGTTTCGATTTGCGCCGTGGCACGCCAACGCCCGTCCGCGGCATCGTGCTGCACGGCGCCGGTATCGATCAACGTTCGCAACACCTCTTCCATAAAAAAGGGATTGCCGTCTGCTTTGGTAACAATCATTTCGCGCAGGCGTGCCGGCAGATTTTCAACATCCAGAAAATGGCCCATCAATGCATTGCTGTCCATTCCCGAAAGAGGTGCGAGTTGAATTTCGGTGTAATGATGGGCGAAATCACGCGCACAAAGTTCGCGAATGCGTGCCGCCGGCGTTTCCCGTTCCGGTCGGCTCAGGCCGATGATCAACAGCGGAGCCGTCTCGACGAGGGGAAGCAGATGTTCCAGCAAGCGCGTCGAAGACTCGTCCATCCAATGCAGATCTTCAAAGATGAGCACCGTGGGCCAGGCGCGTGCCAAACGGTGAAAGAAACGGCGCGCCGTGAGAAAGATTTGTTTGCCCATTGCGTCGCCGTCCAGATATCTCACGCGCTCGGCGTACTCGGCTCCCACTTCCAGCGAGAGCAGGCTCGCCAGATATGGAAAATAATCAACGGTTTCATCCCCGAACAGCGCTCGCACATGACCTTCCAATTTTGCACCCGCCCTGTCCGGACTATCGTGTTCGGTGATGCCGGCCCAACTGCGCAACATCTGTTGAAATGGCCAATATGCGATCGTTTGCCCGAATGAAAGGGTCTGCCCTTCCAGCCATGGAATCCCCGGAAAACTTGCCAGCGCAAGTGCTTTGACTTCTGCGATCAACCGCGATTTGCCGAGGCCCGCGTCACCGATGATGCCAATGATGCCCCCTTCACCACGTTTGTGCAGGCGCTGCACGGACGCCTCAAGCGTCTGAAGCTCCTGGCCACGGCCCACCAGAGGAACGGCCAGACCCTGGAATTCCACCCCGCGCGCGGGACGTGTTTTGATGCCAATCACACGATACGTAATGACCAAGTCGCTTTTGCCTTTGACCTGAATCTCTCCCAGCGCTTCAAACACAAACCATGGCTCGACCAGTCGGTGGGTTTGTTCTGAAATCTGAACACTACCAGGTTGCGCGGTTTGTTCCATGCGCGCCGCCAGGTTGACGGTCTCACCCATTGCTGTATATTCTGCGCGCTGGTCTGCACCTATCGCGCCGACAAAAACCAAACCCGTATGGATGCCAACCCGAACATTGAAATCCAGACCGCGCTCGCGTTTTAATTCCTCCCGAAAAACACCAATGCCCTCCAAAATATCCAGGCCCGCCCGCACCGCACGCTGCGGGTCATCTTCATGGGTGGTCGGTGCTCCAAAGAACGCGAGGATCGCATCACCCATCAAGCGCGCGACCATGCCGTCCTGCCGCGTCACCGGCGGAATCAAAAATGCCATGGCGCGCTTCATGATACCCGCCCATTCTTCAGGGTCGAGTTTTTCCGCCATGGCAGTGGAGCCCTTGACGTCACAAAAAAGAACAGTCACCACGCGCCGTTCGCCGGTTAGTTCGGATGACTGCGGCTGGTCATTGACTAGAGCTGCAAGTCTTTGTCGCAGACCTACGAGTGCCGCATCAACGGAGGCGTCACCCAGCTGGGTGCGTTGTTGGTCCAAGGCGGCCATTGCATTTTCAAGTTCTTGTCGTTCAGTCATGACTAGGAGTGTAGCTGCAACATGCTGGGTATCCGCCAGCTTGAGAATATACTGTTGAACAGTTGTGATTTGCTCACATTCTGAATATTATTTAAGTCCCGGCAGAGCTTATCATTGTACATCTCCGAAGGAGTGATGGCAAGCATCTTGCATCTTGGGCAAACCGGTAGTGTCTTAATTTGAAATTCTCAATCGATCGGAGGCTTGAGGTAGAACCCATACCCAACGCTACTTCCCGCCGGCGAATAGCAGGCGGAAATCACGGAAAGCCATCACGCGTGCCATCGGGTTGGTTTGCGAATAGGCAGCATTCATAGTAAGGACCTTTCTGGTTCTCCAGGAAAATCGAACACTATAAGATTGTTTTCAGGTGAGAATCGTTAGAACAGTGTGACTTTCGTCAGATCTGGGCCAAAGCCTTTCAAAGTCGCATAGGTAAGTTTGTCCATGGTGGTTCCGTCAAAGACGGCTTTCTCCACATCAGAATTTAGGAATGAAACGTTCCGAAATATGGAATTCTTAAAAGACGTCCCTTTTAGTTCCGTGTTTTCGAAAATCGTCCCCTCCAGTGTCAAATTATCAAAACATAAACCAGACAAATCTTGACCATTAAAGTGCGTTTCATTCAAAACGCAACGGATAAAGCTCGCGCCGTCCAATTCAACCATTGTGATCTTGGCCCCGCTCAGGTTTGCGTCGTCAAACTTTACACCCTTCAAATCGGACATGGTGATCTTTACGCCGGTCAGGTTTGCCCCATCAAACTTCACGGAGGCCAAATCGCTGCAAAAAAAGGAGCTATCGGTCAGATCTGAACCACTGAAATCCGAGCCCTTTAGAGCGGTGTAATTGAATTTGCCAGTGTGCATGCTAATTCCCTTTAGATCCGAATTTTCCATCTGGGCCAGGGAATAATTCTTTCTCGCCGTCGGTTTCAGCGCTTTTCTTTTTCCCGAGACGCTTTGGATCGCCTCCGACATATCACCGATGGAGTCGATGGTCATCGCATAAGCCTTTTCATCATCGTATCCTTGTTGTTTCAAATCGCTCAATCTCTCCTGGAGATTGATCTTTAATTCTTCTTTCAATTCCCGGACCGCATTTTCATCCTCATATTGTGAAAACACACCCTCTAAATATTTATCCAATTTTTCGTTCATTCTAGTTTTCGCCTTTCTCTTAGAGTAACTGGTCGAGAATACGCTTCGCATATTCCCAATTATTCTTGTTTTCAAGATAGATTTTTTTTCCTCTTGCGCTGATGCGGTAGTACTTCCTTCTTCCGCCCTGGGATTCATCTCCCCAATAAGAACTGATACTGCTGTCAGCCTCCAGCCTCTTCAGGCTCGAATACATGGTAGCTTCCTTCAGCTCGTACTCGCTGCGGGAATTTGTTTGGATCAATTTCGAAATCTCGTAGCCGTATTTATCGCCATCCATGAGCAGCTTGAGGATGATCGTATCCGTATGGCCTCTGAGCAAATCCGAAGAGATCTTGTTATCGGTCATAGCGTCGCTTCCGTAGGTGTAATATACAACATATTACTATGTCTGTCAAGGTACTGTGGCCAGTGTTGTAGTTCTAGGTGAGAGGATTTCGCGGCCCCCGGGCCCGGATCTCGACCCGGTTGCCACTCCGCGAGGGTCGGGCAAATTAGCCGTCGGCGTGTTAAGTCTACCGGACCCGGCCTCCCCTGATCAACCTGGAGCTGTGTCACTGACGGCTCACCTCGATGCGAGAGCCTCCAGAGATCTGCAATCGAATTCAGGCATTCCAACTCTCGTCCACTTTACAGATTCTCAAGCGGCTACCAGCCTGGAGGCTCTGGCAGGGATATTAAGACTGACGAGTGAAAAAGGGAGCGCGTTATCAGTATTTGTCGTTCTGGCGGGTGGAATGTTGGAACGAATGCAATATAAAGAATTGGCAGAACTTCGCTCTCTGGCGGCTAATTCCGAGATCGCGCTGGCTTTCACTGAGGATTACGAGGGAACCTGGGTGCATACACTGCATGTCGTAAAGCTGCCCTCGACCCATCTGCTCAGTCGTACCGGTCGGCTAGTCTGGCAACAGGATGGGCCGTGAATGCCGCCAAGCTGATTGCCGCCTTGGATAAACAAACAGTCCCTGGCCGCCGTATGATCTGGGCACCCCTGATCCCCTTCCCGGCTCTAGGTTCGCTTGCGCCGGATTTTCTGTTCGACCTAACACAGGGTGAGAAGATTGCCTTACGCCGATTGCAAGGACGACGCGTCCTGCTAAATTTCTGGACGACCTGGTCCAGCCCCAGCCGCGAACAGCTGCGCCGCCTTCAACGCTTGCAGGATCAATCCGCTCAGGATGAAGCCTTCATCGTTGCAATTAATGATGGTGAGAATCCGAATCAAGTGACGGAATTCTTCCACAAGAATGGCTTTACAATGCACTTTGTTCCGGACGAGCAACGGCAGATTGCCAGGTTGTATCGCATTCGCTGCTGGCCAACGACAATTATGATCGATGCCTTGGGAAAAGTAACCAAGACACAATTCGGCCTCGGTTGAATTAGGATTTAGCCATTTGACCCTTGTGGGGGATTCCAGCTTTTTCGGAAACAATTACATAATTTGCCTCAGGCTCTGCAGACAAATCGTTGACCTGAATGGGCGCAGATGTGTAGCCTTTCTTCTCAAAATACCTTGCGTTATCGGCTGAAAATGAAAAGGTCTTTATTGCTGATTTGCAGAAGGCGTACGACGGATAATGAGGTGGCGCGATCCGCTACTGATCTCTTTGTACCTTAACGCTTTCCTGATCCCATAGTTTTGTAAATCGCTCAAAGACGCCCGCAATGATTTCCAGTTCACTTGCCGAGTAACTCTCGATCAACTCTTCTTGTGCCTTTCTCGCCGATTCAAACCATGACGCAGCCCTTTCGGCACCAGATTTCGCGGGGGCAATGAGAGTTCCGCGGCGATCATCGGGATTGGGCCGGCGCTCAATTAAACCTGCCTTCTCGAGCCGGTCAAGCATGGTGGTCGTCGCACCCGAAGTGAGACCTGTAAACCTGGCAAGTTCAGAGGGTGTGGCAATACCTTTCATGAATAGAAGCCTAAGACATTCCATGTCGGTGGCGTTGAGGCCTGCCCATTCATTCATGGCATTTCGGAACAGCGTCAAATGAATGCCATAATCCCGCACAGCCATAAGGGCTCGTTTCTTCAAGTCTGTCTTTGTGGAGGTCGTCATTCGGATACCCTTGACATTATCTTGATTTTCAAGTATCTTAATTATATAACAAATCTTGCTTCGATGCAAGGTTCAAAAACAGCCCAAATTCAGATAAGGAGATTGATATGAGTCCTAAGAAAGTAGCGAAAAAGTCAGCCAAACGCACCAGCACAAGCGGCAAGGCGAACAAGGGATTATCGGCTGGAGAAATAGCGGCCATGAAGGAGACCCTCAAAGAGAGGAAGGCGGCTGCGACCGGGGAAGAGGCGGAAAAAGCCGTGCTTGAGAAGATCGCTGAGATGAAGGGGTCGGATCACACC
>WNFI01026090.1_pt1 | contig 11752 bp, 11 predicted proteins | sample 5400471 | NCBI WGS metagenome assembly WNFI01 (sample SAMN13153348, study PRJNA577476) | soil metagenome | isolation source: 100 cm saprolite on Douglas fir-dominated hillslope | place: USA:California | collected 2013-09-17
AAAGGGACGGTGAATTCGCGAGAGGGTTGGAACGGGGAAGAAAGGCGGCACTGGCGTTCTTTGAAAAATTGCGTGCGGATGAACGCTTTGTGACCGCCTCTGCGCCTGAATTGGACATTGTGGTATTTGCCCCAAAGGCCCCGAGCGTTAGTGAGGCTTCTGTTCTAAGCCGTCAGGTATTCGAAGCCGCGGCCAGACATGATCTGCATCTGGCAGTAGCGGAATTGCCGGTTGGTTTCTGGGAGGCGAATCTGGGAGCGATGAAGCGCGATCGCGAGACGATGACTTGCCTGCGGTCGGTGCTCATGAAGCCGGAGCACCTCGATTGGGTGGATCGCATTTGGGGCTTGCTCTCGTCGGCAGCGGATGAAGTGCCTTAGACCTCAGTGCTGATCCTTAAGCGAATGCCGGCAAACCCCGTTCAATGCTGCAGATTGCCGTTCGCTGCCTGGTAAACACCCCCTAGCAGAAAGGTTTGAGGAGGTGGAACGAAGTCAGGTAGACTATATCTATAGATGGGGGGCTCCAGTCCGCGCGCTTGCGCGTTCCTCCCATTTCACAGGCTGTCCGCAGGAACCGAGGATTAGGGCGGACTATTTTATTGCGCGAAGCTGAGGGTGAAGAATGCCAGATGTAATGAAGACATTGTTGGCTGACGTACCCCGCAGGGATGATCCCCGGAAGCAGGCTGCTGGATGCTTCTCCCCACAAGATCAATTGGCAACAGACCATCCAGATCTGTAAAGACTATGAATTTTTGGTTCTCTTCACGTCAACGGTCGGTTTGGAAAGCGACGTCAAGCTCATCCGGAAGATCAAGGAAGCCAACCCGAGCCTGAAAATCGCTTTCGTCGGGCCGCACGGACACATCAAGCCAGATGAGACGTTGAATGCCAGCGCGGACATCGATTTTGTGACACGCGGGGAGTTCGATCATTCGGTGGTGGAATACGCGCACGGGAAACCGCTGAGCGAAATTCTCGGCGTCAGCTACCGCAAAGACGGAAAGATCGTGCACAACGCGGAACGCCCGCAATTGCACACCGAAGAGTTGGACGCGCTGCCTTTTGCCACCGACATTTACAAGCGCGACCTGGAAATCGAACGCTACAACGTGCCCTTTCTGCTGCACCCTTACGTATCGTTCTACACCACGCGGGGATGCCCTGCGCTTTGCACCTTCTGCATGTGGCCACAGACGATTTCGGGACATGCCTGGCGGACGCGGTCTTCTACAGCGCGTGTCCATAGCGACTACGAGACGGTAAAGGGGATGGCGGATGGCGGGGCACGGCTCTTTATCGTGGGCTTCGAATCCGGCGAACCGCAAATCCTGAAGAACATCAAAAAGGGAGCCACCGTGGAGATGGCCCGGACGTTCATGAAGAACTGCCGCAAAGTGGGAATCCGAGTGCACGGCGACTTCATTATCGGATTGCCTGGGGAGACAAAAGAGACAATTCAGAAGACCATCGATTTCGCGAAGGAACTGGATTGCGAGACCATCCAGGTTTCGCTGGCCCACGCCATGCCGGGAACCGAATTGCACGACACCATGGCCCAGCAAGGTTTTCTGAAGGTCGAAGCCCTGGCGGATTCCGGCGGTCACCAATTGCCGCACATTGAGTACCCGCACTTGTCCAAGGCTGAAATGATGGCGGGTGTGAACCGCTTCTACGATGAATATTATTTCCGGCCCAAGGTTGTTTGGCGCATCGTCAAAGAAGCACTATGGGACAGCCACGAGCGCAAACGCCTGTATGCGGAAGCCACGGAATTTTTGAAGTTGCGCGCGGAGCGCCTGAAATGGGCGCGTAAGGGTGGCGAAGATTACAAGAAGCCGATGATTTCCGTGCCGGAATCGCCTTCCGCTTCCGGAAACGACTAACCTCCGCAAAATGGCAAGCGAGAGAAGACTGCGAATCAAGACGCTGGTCATGGTCTTGGCAATGGTGGTGTGCGCCAACGCCGGCGACCTGATGCTAAAGCGCGGCATGTCGCAGATCGGCGCGGTCCGTCTGACACCTTCGGGACTCGCGCAAGCTTTCCTTTTCTTGCACGAGTCGGTGTCGCCGCGGCGCTGGTTTGGCGTGGTACTGATTTGCGTGGGCGTATTGTTGGTGGGGCAAACGAAACCACGCACGACCGCAGTGGCCGGCGAGGCCGCGACCTGATGCGCGTCGTTCTGGCACTCGCGGTTCTGATTCTGGGCAGCACCGGCGGCGAGATCGCCATCACCCACGGAATGAAGGCCACCGGTGAACCCGCGCGTTTGCGGCCGCTGGAGTTGCTTCAATTCCTGGGGCAGGCAATGCGCAATGGCTGGTTCTGGGCGGGAGTGCCGCTGATGGCGCTTTCCTTTTATTCGTTGCTGATATTGCTTTCCTGGGAACCCATCAGTTTGGTGATTCCTGCATCAGCGCTTAGCTACGTAGTGGGCACGGTGTTAGCGTACAGGTAACGGATTGGCGCCGGCGGAAACATCCAGGTTACACTGCGGCAACCAATTGAAAAAGTGTGGCATCAGACTCGGCAAGTAAGTTTATGGACTAGGAATTCTGTTTGACGGGCAGGATCCCATCGCATCGATTTTCACCGTGCCTTGGGAACTTGGGGTGACTGGAATGCTGTTACACATCCTTTATTGGATCGCGCTTGTCCTAGCGGCTGCGCCGCTGGCCTATTACGTTCTCTCGTTGTACTGCGTTCTTGGCTATTTCCGTGGGTTGCGGAGATCGCCTTTCTTGAAATCTTCGTATTCTCCGCCCGTGAGTATTCTCAAGCCCGTGCGTGGAGTGGACTGCGAAGCTTACGAAAATTTTGCCAGCTATTGCCTGCTGGACTATCCGGAATACGAGCTCATTTTTGCAGTGGGGGATTCAGACGACCCTGCTGTGCCCGTGATCGAGAAATTGCAAACTGATTTTCCGCGCTGCTCCATTCGACTGATCAAGGGAGCGGAGCGAATTGGAACGAACAGAAAGGTTAACAGCTTGTGCCGGCTAGTGGGAGAAGCGAAATACGATCTCGTGGTGATGAGCGATAGCGATGTGCGCGTCGCCCCTGACTACCTGAAGACGGTTGTACTGCCATTTGCCGATCGCCAAGTTGGTGCGGTCACCGCTTTTTGCCGCTGCATCACCGGTGGCGGCGTCGCGGCAGACTTGGATGTCCTGGGGATGTATCTAGACTCCGCTCCCGGCGCTCTAGTGGCGCGAATGCTCGAGGGCAAGATGCAATTTGCTTTCGGCTGGACGATGGCTACAACTAAGAGACACCTGTCGGAGATTGGCGGCTGGGAAGCCATGGCGAATCATCATTCTGACGACTTTGAACTAGGGAACCGTATAGCGCGCCGCGGCTATACCGTGGAATTGATGCGCAAGCCGGTATGGATGGTGTTTCCGAAAGAGACGATCGAGCAGTATTTTCGACACGAATTGCGTTGGTCGATTGGCTTGAAGAATGTGCGTCCCACTGCCTACCGGTGGCTGCTGCTGACCCACGGGTTGCCTTGGGCGCTGCTGGCGGCCGCGGTCGCGGCAAGAGCGGGATGGGAGGGCATTGCGGCTGCGCATCTCGTCGCGTACCTCGCGCTGCGTCTCGGGCTGGCTTGGACGACGGGTACGTGGGGCTTGGGCGATACGGGAGCATGGAAGAAACTGTGGCTCGTTCCGTTGCGCGATGCCATCAATTTCATCGCGTGGGTGGGTGGATTCTTTTCACAACGGATCCTGTGGCGTGGTCTTGCCTACCGCGTGAAAAATGGCCAACTCTTCCCAATTGCAAGTGCCAGCCTCATGAAAGAAAATGCTCCCCGAGGATTGAGCGCCAACATCACGAATTCCGGACATATCGTCTAAGAGATTGTGAATTTGCCCGGACGCAGCAGGACCCGCAGGTCGCCTCCGTGGAAAGACCATTCTTTCAGCGGCCGTTCGTCCCTTCGCTTTTGTCGCATCAAGAGATCTCGAAGTCAATTTCCCATTGTCTGGCAACCTGTTAAAGTGACCCGAGAAGTGAATCGGTGCGGAACTTTTGTCCGTTACGAGTAGGTTCGCATGATCGTGCACTCGGCAATTTGGCGTTATGCAGTGCTAGTGCTGGCGGCGACTCCGCTAGTTTATTACGCCCTGGCAACGCTGGCCGCTTTGCGCTTTTTCAACCGCGCGCGCGCGCGAGTCCTGCCGAGTTACACTCCTCCCGTTAGCGTGCTCAAACCGGTGCGTGGTGTGGATTTCGGCTCTTATGAAAATTTTGCGAGTTTTTGCCGCCAAGATTACCCGGACTACGAGATTTTGTTCGCCGTGAACGACGACACAGATCCTGCCGTGCCGATGATCCGCCGAATTATCGCAGAATTCCCTCCGCGGCGCATTTGCCTGCTGGTGGGAGCGGAGCATCTTGGCGCAAACCGCAAGGTAAACAAGCTTGCGCGGCTCGCGCGGGAAGCGCAAAACGAAGTACTGGTGCTGACCGACGGCGATGTGCGCGTCGGCCCTCGCTTCTTACGAGAAGTCGTGGCTCCGCTAGCGGACCTCAAGACCGGCGCTGTAACTTGCTTCTACCGCGGCATCGCCGAGAAACATCTCGGCGCGGAAATCGAAGCCGTGGGCGCTTCCAGCGATTTTTTCGCCGGAGTTCTGATGGCCGGATGGATGGAAGGACGACTATGAACTTGGACACCGCATCGCCAAAGTGGGTGGCGAAATCGTTCTGTCGCGCGAAGCTGTCTGGACCATGTATCCTGCGCAGACACTTCGCAGCTTCTGGGACCATCAAGTGCGTTGGGCGCGGACGGTGCGTTTGTGCCGGCCGCTGTCCTACGTGGGGTTGCTCCTTACACAGGGACTCCCGTGGACTCTGCTTGCCGCACTTGTCGCGCCAGCGAAATGGATCGCGGGCGTCTATCTGCTTGGGTACTTGATCCTCCGCTTGGTAATGGCCTGGACCGTGGGCATTTGGGGTGTCGGAGACGAAGTCCTGCGCCGGAAAATCTGGCTGGTGCCGCTGCGGGATGCTGTCCATTTCGTGGTCTGGCTCGCGAGTTTCGGTTCGAATCGCATTCGCTGGGGCAACCTCGAATATGCGATTCGCAAACGCGCGTTGATCTCAGATTTGGCTCTCTCTTTTGCTTGGTGCGGTTGACGACTGCGGAAAACCCGATTAAATTAGATAGGTAGAATCGTGGCGGTCCCGATCATCGGGAACGTGCTGCGGTTCGTTTTTTTCCTCGCCACGGGTGGGAGATCGTCCAACGGTAGGACTCCAGATTCTGGATCTGGCTATCTAGGTTCGAATCCTAGTCTCCCAGCCAATTTTCCCGCCGTCTCGGCTTCACTGCTCAACCGCGAACTGGGATGTGCGCTTCCGGCGCCTTCGGCATTCTTGCAAAAAACATTGCAACAATTCCCATCGCCGCGAGCGCCGAATTCACTTCGAAAGCCAGCTTATAGCTGTGGTACAGGTCAAACAGTCTCCCGCCAAGGTAGCCGGCCGGCGAGCAAAAAAACGCTGCGATGACCAGTAGCATTCCGCTCAGCCTGGGAAATGCCGCCGGTCCATAGTAATGTCCCGTGATGGTGTTGAGGCAAATGAAAGTCCAGCCGAAAGCAGTGCCATATAGGATTGCCGCGCTATAGGCGATCCAAAGCGCGTCTACAGAGACGCGAATCGCCAAAAAGGAACCGAGGAAATAGCAACAAAAGCCTAGCATGAATGCAAAGCGCGCAATCATCCGGTCCATGAGCCATCCGCCGAGCAACCTGCCGAAGACTGTGCCGAGCGTGAAAAGCCCCATGGCGAGTGTTGCGTCGGCGGATTGAATGCCAGCGCCTTTCAAATGCAGCAGCCAATGAGCAGTGAAAAAGAAAAAAGGGAATTGGCAGGCAACGGCGCCGACTAGAATCATCCAATACGGAAGAGTTTTGTAGGCCTGCCGAGGCTCCCACGGAAAGCTTGTGACCAGAGGATTCTCTGCACGGCCGCCAGCCGACTGCTCGTCTCCCACACCGCCATCGACCAACTGGCCAAGATCCTCGGGACGCTCCTTCACAAACAGAAAAGCAATGATGGACGAGAGCACGGAAACGCCCGCGACAATCGTCCATCCTTGCCGCCAATTTCCTCCGTTCGCCGTAAGGACTCCATTGATCAGGCGCGAAACGAGGAGGCCCGCAACTCCCGACGCCGAAAGAGTCAAGGCCATGGCCCTTCCGCGATAGCGGCTGAACCAGCGCGTGACCGCTGTGGCTGCAGGAATGATGGTGCCGAAATTAATCCCTCAAAATGGAAGAAGTGCCAGCGAAAAAATTCAGAATTGTAAAGCCCAAGCCGAATGCGCTCCGGCTCATCGGAATTCCTTTCAACATGTAGGTATTGATGACTGTGCCGCCGTAAAGCGGGAATCCCATGTTTAGGAAATCAAGGAGCCAAAGAATGGAAACTAGCTTCCAACCATAAAAGCCTCGTTGCGACGTCATATCTGTGTTTGTCCATGGCCCGGTGTGGGCATGCAGCTACAGCGTCATTGCAAACAAGAAGAGCTTGGAGGATATCAGGTTCTTGAGAAATCAGAAAAACCCGGAGAATCGCGGAAGCGAAGTATCTCCGGCGATTACTCGAACGAGTAGCGGGTGAAACTCTCGCGCTCGGCCCGAACATCATCGCCGCGCAATTCGCGCAGCGCATAGGTCACAAATTCGGCGGTGACTCTTTTCCGCCACGTCATGTCAAAGTCCGTGTTGTCCAGGGGCTTGGCAATGCGAGCCGCGAGCGTGGCGGCTTCTTCGATGGCTAGCTGATTCAAGGGGCGGCCAAGCAGCAATTTTGCCGCCTCCTGAGCGGACAGCGGACGGCACGCGGCGGAGCCTATGACAATGCGAGCGTCCTCGACCACATTCTCCTTGGAGAGGCGCACCGCAGCGGCGACGGAGAGCACGGGAAAGTCGAACGAACCTCGGCGGCGAAGTTTCCAGTAGGTGCTCTTCCACCCGTGCAAAGAATCGAGCAAAACTTCCACAAGGATTTCATCCGGCCTGCGCTTGATGTAGTCGATGCCATCATTGTTGTAGAGATCGGAGAGAAGGACTTCCCGTTCACCGGAGCGCGAGACCAGCAGGATGCGGGCACCCAGCGCCACCAACGCGGGTCCCGTGTCCGTCGAGGAAACCGCCATGCACTTCGAGCTTCCCGGCGCGACCCAGCAGGTGGTGCCATCTTTTTTCAGACAGAAGTTGATCGATTTTCTCCACTCGTAACTTTGATCGTAGTAATTGCAGCGCGTATCCAGGCAGATGTTTCCGCCGAGAGTGGCCATATTGCGGATTTGCGGAGTAGCCACGAGAGAAGCTGCTTGAGCCAGCGCTGTCAATCCATTTCTAAAGCGCGGATCCGCCGCTATTTCTGAGAGCGTTAGACATGCACCGAGACGCGAGCCGGAATAGCTCAGCTCGATGCCGCTTAAGGATTGGATGTGGCGGAGGCTCATCAGCGTTCGCGGGACTTGTTGACGGCGTTTCATGTTCGGCAGCAGGTCCGTGCCGCCTGCGATCGGCATGGCATTGGCTCTCTCGCCATCCAGAATGCGCGCGGCTTCTTCGAGCGTGCGTGGCGCGCGAAACTCAAAAAGAGGCAGACGCATCATGGCGCGAGCACCTTTTCTTTCTCGCGGCGAGGCTTTTCACGCCGGGGAACATCATTCACCGAGTCGCCGTCGCCACCTTCCCATGGAGGAGGAACGCGCAGAGCTTCCGGCCAATTGACGTGCGGGAAATGGATTGGTCCAAAACGAGGGTCGCGTCCCGCTTTCTTTTCGGCGAGGGCTTTCATGATTTTTTCCGGAGTGACGGGGATTTCATCGATCCGCACACCGACAGCGTCGTAGACGGCGTTGGCAACCGCAGGCATGATCGGCAGAAGCGGGCCTTGACCAACTTCCTTCGCGCCAAACGGCCCGCAAGGATCAGGCTCTTCAATCAGCTCAGTAATCACTTCAGGCATGTCGAGCGAGGTCGGGCTCTTGTATTCCAGAATCGACGGAAATTTATGAACGAGAGCGTGAGAAAGTTTCTTGGGGAGACGGCGAAACTCCTGCTCTTCCATGAGCGCTTCGCCGAGGCCCATGTAGACGCTGCCTTCAACCTGGCCGCGAGCTAGCGTCGGATTCAGGGCGCGACCGATGTCATGCGCAATCCAGACCTTTGGAACGGTAACCCAGCCAGTCACTGGATTCACTTCCACTTCGACGACGGCTGCGGAATAAGAGTAAGTGGGAGACGGTCCCACGCCGCCGCCTTTGTAAAGCGCGGGAGATTTTGGCGGAGTGTAGGAGCCCACCGTGCCAATCGTGCCGAAACGTGCCTCGGCCAAGCAGACGGCTTCTTGAAAGGTGAGACCCTTTTCCGGCGCAGCGGAGTCGAATACGCGCTTGTCAGCAAAGCGCAATCGTTCTTTCGGTACTTCCAGTTTTTCCGCAACGGCGTCGGAAATGATCGCTTTTCCGCGTTCCGCAGCTTGCAATGCCGCGTTTCCCGCCATCAGCGTGACGCGGCTCGAATAGGAACCGAGATCCACGGGGCCGAGGTCGGTGTCACCGGTAAACAGCCGAATGTCAAACGTGTCGATGCCCAGAACTTCGGCAACAATTCCAGCAAGAACATCGTCCGATCCCTGACCGATCTCCGTCGCACCGCAGAAAATGCTTACGCCGCCGCTGCGGTCGAATTTGAGCTGAACTCCCGAATGCGGCATCTTGTTCCAATAGATGGGGAGCCCCGCACCAGTAAGATAAGCGGAGCAGGCCAGGCCCACACCGCGGCCTTCGGCAAGTTTGCGAAATTTCTCTTTCCAACCAGACACTTTGACGACACGGCGAATGCACTCGGCAAGATTGACGGTGCCGAGACGGAAGAAATTTGCCGTCACGGCGTTTGGGGATTCGACGATGCGGAGCCGCAAATCCGCAGGGTCGATTTTCAGTTTCTCAGCAATCTTGTCGAGTTGGACTTCCTGGCCGAAGCGGGGTTGGGGAGTTCCATGTCCGCGCTTAGGTCCGCAGGGAGGTTTGTTTGTGAACGTGCGGCAGCCTTGGTAGCGATAGCGTGGAACATGATAGGTGGTTGTTTGCAGCGCACCGCAATAGAAAGTACTCGCCACGCCATAGGAGCCGTAGGCGCCGCCGTCGATCAACGTCTGAAGATGCATCCCTGTAATCGCGCCGCCCTTCTTCACTCCGGTTTTGAACTTCATCAGGACGGGATGCCGGCCGCGATGACAGTAAAAAACCTCTTCCCGGGTTAGGCAGATCTTGACAGGCCGGTCAAGCATCAGTGCGGCCTTGCCGACAACAATTTCGTGATTGAACGGATCGCTCTTACCGCCGAAGCCGCCGCCGTTGGGCGTAGCGATCACTCGAATGTGTGCGGCAGGCATTTCCAGCACTTTGGCGAGCGCGCGATGGAGATAATGCGGGGTCTGCGTGCTGGACCAAATCGTCAGCTTTCCATCGGGATCCTTGATCGCGACGGAAGCGTGCTGCTCGATGGGGAGATGCGTGTTTCCTTGAAAGAAAAAAGTGTCCTCGAAAATTTCATCTGCTTCGGCAAAGCCTTCTTCCACGTTGCCAAACTCGAGCGCCACGAGTTTATGAATGTTCCCTTCTTCGCCGTACTCGTGAATGCGAGGTTCGGGAGTAGCGAGAGCCTCTTCCGGGTCGGAGATCGTGGCCAGGATTTCATAGTTGACATCGATCAAGTCGAGTGCCTCAAAGGCTGTCAGCTCCTCGCGCGCAATGACGGCGGCGACGGGATCTCCGACGTGCCGCACATGGTCGCCGCAAAGGGCTTGCTCGTCCTGGCTGACGGGGAGAATTCCGTACTGGATGGGGACGTCTTTTCCCGTGAGCACGAGATACACTCCGGGATGAGCGGCGGCGCGCGACGTGTCGATTTTACGGATGAGCGCATGAGGATGCGGAGACCGCAGCAGCTTGCAGTGCGCCATACGTGGCAGGAAAATATCGTCAGCAAAGCGCGTCTGGCCGGTTACCTTTGCGCGGGCATCGACTCTGCGGCGAGGGACACCAATCACGCGTAGGTCGTCCGCGCTCGCCATTGAAGCGTCAGCGGGCGTTGATCGCGAATCTTTTTCATTTGGCATGCGACCTCCCGAGTGCTCGTACGTGACTTCGCTGCGCCATTTACGTTATGGAAATCTGTTGGTCAGCGATCTTAAGCATCGCGGCTTCGACAGCTTCAAAAATCTGAAGATAGCCGGTGCAGCGGCAAAGATTTCCAGAGATTGCTTCGCGAATCTGATCGCGGGTGGGGTGAGGATTGTGATCCAGCAAAGCTTTTGCAGTCACCAAAATTGCCGGTGTGCAATAGCCGCATTGCGCAGCTCCAAGATCGGCAAAGGCATCCTGTAGAGGATGAAGGTTCTCCGAGTTCACAGCCGTGCTTTGTGCCCGTGTGGCCGAGATCCTCGCGCAGTACTTCCAGCAAAGTCTTGTAGGGTGCGAAGGAGACATCGGTTTCTTCACCGTTTAGGATGAATCGTATCTGCGCTGTTTTCCGAGATTCGATGGGCAGGGTGGTCACGTTCTATCACCTCCGCGAAAGCATTACCGGACTGCCGCGCTCTTTTCGTTCTGCTGAATTGATCCACGGACGGCGCGAAGCGATTTTCTGTCCATGGAGTGCCGCTGGAGAGCATCTTGGTTTGGCGAGCAAACCTCGGATCAAATAGTCCGCAAATCTCTCTGCGATTTCCACCGCGGTCAGCGGTCCGTCCGGGCTGAACCACTGGATGCTCCAGTTCAGGCTTCCGAGGATGGCACGCACAGCAAGAGCGGGATCGCAGGGTGCGAATTCACCCGATCGTGTGCCAGCAAGGATCAAATTGCGCACGCCTTCTTCGTATTTGTCGCGTTTGGTCACCAGCGACACGATTACCACGCGCAGCTTGATCGCTGCGCTGGCTCTCATACGGCGAGCCTTGTCGAGCGCGTTGATCATGCGGTCCAGGGAATTGTCCTGACAAAAGAAGAGAATGTCGTGCTTGCCTTGGAAGTAATTGTAAAGGTTTGCGGGCGAAAGGGCGGCGGCTGCCGCGATGTCGCGCATGCCGGTCTCCGCGAACCCCCGTACGCGAAACTCTCTGCCCGCGGCGCGCAAGATCTCCAGGCGCCGCGCCAGATAGCGTCGCTTGAAAAAGCCGTTGCGCTGATTGTTCGCTCGGCGGTTTGACAACTTCATTCTCCTTTGCAAAAACGACGGAGGGGCTGCAGGGTAGATCTACCTCACTAGTGTCCCTCTCAGGGGCGCCAATGTCAAAGAATTCTGAACAATGGTTCATAAAATGAACAGCGGTTCAGGTTGTGACTAGGCAAAACACAAATCCTTGCTGGCTGAGAATCGCCGGGACTCAATGCCTATCCTGGTTGGGTTCCTGATGCACCATCCAGGCGGCGGAAGCGGCGGGCTTTCATTTCAAAATGTGCGAGGGTCCCCGGTTTTGCCACTTTGACTGTCGGGCGCAGCGAAAGCGCCTGGTAGATGGCTTGCTCGACATCCGTGCGCGCGTGTTCACTATCATTGCCGGGTACGACTTCGATCTCTACTTCGATCTGGTGCATTTCGCTCACGGTTGTCACCGTAACTTGAAACTCGTCCACGCTTGCAAACTGGCGGATTACGTTTTCGATGGCCGTTGGATAAACGTTTACACCGCGGATCGTCACCATGTCGTCGCT
>WNFI01621725.1_pt1 | contig 11751 bp, 9 predicted proteins | sample 5400471 | NCBI WGS metagenome assembly WNFI01 (sample SAMN13153348, study PRJNA577476) | soil metagenome | isolation source: 100 cm saprolite on Douglas fir-dominated hillslope | place: USA:California | collected 2013-09-17
ACTGATAGCCCACATTCTCATGGGAAACAGGGTCACTGGTATCAGTCTGGAAATTGAATGCGCCATAAGAGAGTAGACTCTCGACTCCTTCGAGCCGTCATAGTCCAAATCTCCCTCCGTCCACTTCCTCCAATGCCATCGCGATCACCAAGAACGCTCTTAGGGATGAGATAAGGGCTCCCCACTTTCCAAACGGCGCGCAAGTGCGACTGCCTGCCGACCAGATTCCGCATCTGACGAGATTTGAAATTCAAGCGCGTACTCCCTTTGAGCCTCTTCGATCCTCGCTACGCGTTGGAAGAGAATTCCCAGGGTCCGGTGAAGGCCTGGAAACCTGAAATCGAACGTAGCAAGGTCCAAGAGCGTTTGCTCTGCCGCTTCGGGTTGGTTTAGCTGCAATTGCGCGTTCGCCAAGGACAATAGGATTGCAGACCTGCGTCTGGGTGCGATTGGCTGAGTTCCATAGCCCAAGTCCTTGAGATAGGTTACGGCGGCGCTGAATTGCCGAGTTTCCATCAGGCCCCGGGCCAAGTGGAACTTGGCGTTCGGATCGTTCGGCGCCGTTTTTACTCCTCGCTCGAACCATTCCAATGCTCGTTCATTGTCGCCATCTTCTAGCAAGAGGTCGCCGAGGTATCCCATCACAAGAGCATTCTGCGGGCCGACTTCAATCGCCCGACGGTAAAACGCTTCGTCGTTGTGATAAAACCTTTGCTGCCTCACTGTCAGGTAGGCCAAGACGGCCATAACTGGAACGCAAACCACAAGCGTCACGGATCGAGCGCGCACGTTGGGCCAAGCCTTTTTCACGCCGAGGCTCAGAAGAAGGCATAGTCCCATCGAAGGCAAATATAGATAACGGTCATGAGTCAAATTTCCTTGGTCGAACACCCGAATGCCAACAATCACAGGGAGAAGAGGCAGGACAATGACGGCTCCGGCCAATGCAAAGAGGCCTGAAAAGCGATAAGTGAGCCAAATGAACAAGCCAAGACCTAGGAGCAAGACCACAATCGTAAGGCATACGTGGACAGTCATCGAAGATGACGGAGTGTTGGTGTAAAAGCCCGCCAAACCAATCGGCCAAATTAGTTTTTGCAGGTAAAACGCAATGATGTCAGGACTGCTCAGGAAGACTTCCCGATATCCACGCTTTCCCTCCTCTATTCCAATGCCCCCTAAAACAAACCAACGTCCTGCAAGATAGAGCGCTGCGGGAATCGTGTACCAAGCGGCAATTCGCAGGGCACCCCGAAGGCGGTCGCTCGCAGGCTCCGTCTTGTCCTGGTTTGCGATCAGCCACCATACGAGCGCAAAGATGGGTAGTGCTGCAATCGCTGTCTCTTTGGAAAGGAGCGCTGCTCCATACAAACAAAGACTCGAGATGAGCAACATCCTTTTGTTCTCGATTTTGGACCTCACAAGCGTGAGGAGCGCCGCGAGCATGAACGTGGTATACAGTAGTTCGTTGCTCGCCGAAATCCACGAAACCGCATCCACGTGAATGGGATGGACAGCCCAAAAGAGTGCTCCAAATGAAGCCGCCCTAGCCGAGTCTACGGAAATTCGGCACCACCGATATACAAGGTATGTCGCGATAACGTGCAACAAGATATTCGAGAAATGCCAGAACCAAGGATTCGTGCCTGCCAGCGTGTATATCAACAGTATCCAGACCGAGAACAGAGGTCTGTAGTAGCGACCGCCGTGGTCCATGCCCTGTTGACTCCAAACGTCAGACGAAAGCAGTCGAGGAAGGTAGTCCCACGATCGAAGCTGAGGATTCTGAACGATCTGGAAATGATCGTCGTAAACAAAGTCAGAGTTGAGAGAGGGAAGAAACAGGAAGAGAGCAGCTGCACAGGCAGCCAACCACGGGACAATCCCGAATGGCCTTCCCGACACTGGAGTACCCGATTGCACCCTTAGCCGAATGCCTCGTGTCATGTGTGCGGTACTTTTTCTGAGGCTCACGGAAAATGTAAGGAGATAGAAGCCGTGCTTCTTAGCTGCGATTAACCTTTCTTCAAAGCCCAAGGTCACAGGCAGTTTTCTCACCGTGTCATGATGTAAGGTTCATAGTTAATTCGCTCAACCTTCTTCGGGCGAAACAACCCCTCCGATCTCCTTCCATTACGAATAATCAAGTCCTTCCCGTTTACCGAAAGCTTGGTAGCCCAGCCAATAACCTTCCCCTGAGAATTCCGATAAAGGTTCTCGGTAAAGCCGCCTCTAACTGTAGCCAGCCAAATCCAGCCAAACTCTTCTTGCCAACTAGCACCCTTTATGATAGTCCCACCCCGTGCGAACCCGACGAATTCGCGCAACGAAGCTATGCCTATTGTAAGACTCAAGTCATTTGCCACTAAAACGCCTTTGAACGGGGCGGCCCTAGGATTCGTCGGCGCAACCTCAAAGTACGGTTCGGCCCATTCTGGATGGCCCGGAACGCGGCTCATACGTAGTCGCGCCGCACCGTCAGGCAAATCTGCGACGTGTCGGTCTAACTCGCTAATTAGTTCAGACTCGAATCCTGGCAGAGCATACGGCGGGTCAGCCATTGTATTGGTCCTAATTGATTCGTCTCGCATAATGATCTCGTCTACGATCCGTCAAAACCACCACGAGGGTGGCCAAAGATTAATGTGTCCCCCATTTATCCACTTTGGTATCCAATTTCCGCCAATTCGAAAGACAAACTCATCTTGTCCGACCTGGCTATAGCCGATCCGAAGGGAGTCACCTGAGTTCAGCAACGGAGTGGCGCGCTGAAATCGAGTGCCAAAGAGGAGAGAACCTTCCGGACCAGCTGCCAAATCAGCCGCTACAGCCTCACCCGCGCCTCCTAAAACGCTACCCCCATAACCCACTATAATGAACGCCTGCGCCGAGCCGCTCAAATAGCTAAGCTGTTGGAGTGTGTCCTTCCCGAAGGATGACATCGGATCCGCTTGATATCGAGCCAACAAACTTAAGCCATACTGCATCCCTAAGGACGTGAGAATACTCGCTGACTAGCTTTGGTAAATGTTTTCGGCCTGCTGCATCAGGCTTGTGCCACCGAACGTCTCAGACAGCACAGGCGAACTCACACCAGTATTAACGAAATTTAGAAGTGCCGCACCCGAACCACCGCCTCCCCCGTCCCAAGGTCCGGGAAAGCAACCGGTCGGATCGCTGCTGTCGCAATTACCCAGACCAAGCGGGTCTACGTAGCTTAAGGGATTTGTCGCATACGCATACTGATTCCATCCAGCTCCAGCGGGGTCAGGGGAGAGCCAGCGGCCTTGGGCGGCGCTGTTGTACTCGCGGTTTGGAGTGTCCATCATTCCGGCGACCACGTCTTGCGTGTCGCCGGTGAACATCTGATACTTCGTGGCCGTTGAGCCGAACTGGTCGTATATCTCTCCGTAGGGAGCGAACGACTGGTCGGCGGTTACAGTGCGAGCAACTACGTCAGAAGTGATGCGGGAATTTCCCAGCCAGTCTTTGTGCAGATAGGAGAAGCTGCTGCCATTGCCGGAGATGAGGGCCGTGCCTACGCCCGGAGCCGGTGCATAGGCATAATTGATGGTGCTGCCGTTCATGTATGCCGTCTTGCCGAGCTGCGTGTACCAGATTTCGGTATAGGCGCTGCCGTTACTGATTTCCACGGCCCGGCCCATGGCGTCGTAAGTGACGCACTCTCCGTTGGTTCCGCAGGTCGAGGAGTCGACCGACGCCATCTTGTTGTAGCCATTCCAGGTGTAAGTGTGGAACGGGTCTTTCGTGAGATTTCCGCTGTTGTCGTAGGTCGTGCCTGACGCAGTGTAATGATTGTTGGAGGCGTTATAGCCAGGATTCCATGTCATGCTTCCGGCTTTGGTCAGGTTGTTGTAAACATCGTAGCTGAAGGCCTGCGACCATAAGGAGTTCCCGGCAGACACACTGGAATCGTCAAAATAGACATCGGTCTGAGAATGGTCAGAATCGGTTCCACCATGAACTTGCGCGTAAAACGATACAGATGCTCCGTTCGTTGGAACCGTACAGGTACTTCCATAATAAGTCCATGTAGTTCCAGAGCTGCCATCACCTATACCGACACCGGGGCAATAGAGAATGACAGCACCGGTGGAGTCTCGAACAGCGACCTGCCACCAGGCGTTTCCCGTGCCCGAAACGCGCTTAATCCATCCACCATAGTTGATGACCTGCCCGACACTTACCGGAATATCGTAACTTCCGCTGGAGTTTTCCGCAAACCCTGCCTCGTAGTTTGTGGAGGACAACTCCAGGTAATGCGACCCATTCTCAGCGCCTGAGCCAGTCCAGACCGTAAACGTTCCAGCGCCAAACTGCCACCAGTCAGTAGTTCCCGATTCAAAGTCGCCGTTGGCCGCAAGATTGGTCGCGCAGGCGTCCGATACTATGCGTCCAAGATCGTCGTAACCAAAGGAGCAGTCGTGTGAGCCGCCCGCATTGAACGGGTCGGCAAGCGAGAGGAGCTTGAGGGTCCCATTTGTGTTCCACTGCAAAGAACCTGACATCTCCTGATTGCTGGAGCCGACCTGATACTGATACTCCATCATTCGGCCTGTATTGGGGTCGTAAGCATAGGTATCTACATCTCCACCAGAATTACCGATGCCCATGGTTACAGGCTGCCCCGCCGCATTGTAACCCACACTGTTAACGATATTTTGTGTGGAGCCTTCCTTCAGCGTGTTCCATCGGCCCTCGCTATCGAGGCTGTAAGTCAAGGTGTAGAGATTTGGGTTAACGAGCTGTAAGGTATTGATCGAACCATTCCCGAAGAAGATCGCCTTTGAGTGGTAATACGTCCCCGAGTGCGGCGTGTATTCCCACATGTCGGTCACGTGCCCATCTTTATCGTAGCTGAACCATTCATCGGTTAGCATGGTCGGGGGATAACCGGCCCACGTAGCAGCCTCGAAAATTCGGCCCTGGGCGTTCGATATAGTCGAGCCCGGAGGCTGAGGGAAGCATGGCCCTTCTGAGCCACGCCGAAAACATATATTGGGGTTCGTGGGGGAGGAGCCGCAGCAGGGTTCTATATCGCTGAGATTATGCCCATACGGGTCGTTGTTGTAGAAAAAGCATACGCTGTGGCCTGAATTGTCTACTTGTTCTAGCAACTTGCCATTGAACGTGTACGATGAGGCGTTATCGCAGTGACCATCGGTTACGGAATCATATTTAAAGGTTATCGTTCCCGCCTCGGGAGTCGTCCTCGACAACACACGACCCAGAGCGTCATAAGTGGTACTGCGAGTCTGAGAACCACGCGTGGCGGTCACTGTAGTGCTTCCCGCTGCAGATGTGTACGAGTAAGAAGTCGTCACGCCCGATGAAGTGCCCGTGGCCTGACTGCAGGCTGACCCTCCACTGGACTCAATCTTGCATACTTTGGTGACCCGACCAAGACCGTCGTATTCCGTCTGCACCTTCTTCGAGCTCTCGCCGCTTGGTGCCGGTGTCAACTCCGATACGACATCCTGATTGTTGAAAGTATTCGTCATCTGCGCGCCGCCGCCATCCGTTACGGTGTGCGGGCGACCGAGCGGGTCGATGAGACTGGTTGTACCCGGCGTTGTGCAGGATGCTCCCGAAACCGCTGCGCACGGAAGAGTTGTGAACTGAGAACGATAGGTAGACGACCACCCATACGTTGACGACGAAGTGTCGTAGGTAGACCCGCCAGGAGCCTGTTGCATTTGGCGATTAATCGCCCTTCCGTAGCCGTCCGTCGTTGCCGTAGCATTATTAATCGAAGACCCAAAGGCAAAAGAGCTGTTCAGGCTCGTAGCAGAATACGTTTTCCATACTTTGTTGCCCAGCGGATCTGTAACTGAACTCAGCCGCCAAAACGGGTCTGCCGTGCCCGAGCTGTTCGTATACCCATAGGTGGTGGTGTTTCCGGGCGAATTTGCATCCGTGTCTGTGACCTTTACGCCTCCAGTGCAATTCCAGGTGCTGTAGGTTGTCAGCCCGCCTTTCGTGATTGAGGTCGGGAAAAGATTGTTGCATCCACCCGTACCGTTATAGGCGTAGGTGGTTGCATTGTTGGCAACGTCATAGCTGCTCGCAATCGTTCCGGTCGGATTGTAGGTGTTCGCCGTGGTGTTACTCAACCACGACGATCCAGTCCACACGTATGTCGTCAGCAGATTTCCCTTCGAGTCATACGTGTATCGCGATTCTGCCACGGTATTACTGCCTTGCGTTGTCACGACCCGCCCTGGCCTGTCATTCACGTTCGATCCGACCACCGAGATCGTCGGACTTGTTCCTGTGCAGCTGGCGCTGCAACTGCCGTAGGTGCTCGTCGTCGCCTGTACCGGGCTCGTTCCGCCGAAGTCGTACTGTGCCGTGTACGTAACATTGCCGTACTTGTCGAATTTGGTCTGGGTCCGGGAACTCGTCGACATACCGTTAATCGCGTGGTAAACGTCCTTCTCGGTAACTGGTAAAGTCACCGAGGCCGAGGGGCAGTTCCCTGGCTGCCCACTGGCGGCGTTGTAGCAAATGACGTCGGTCGTCAGCAATGTACTGGCCCCTTGGTAGTGCATAGCCTGGGTCAGGACACTGCCGATGAATGTGTAAACCGTCTTGTTGCCGCCGTTGTCCGTTACCGTAGTTGTGTTCCCGCCTGTGATTGCGGCCCAATCATATTGCGTGGTGCCGTCGCTGGTTGTGCGCTTTAGCGTCGGAAGAATCTGGTGCGTGCAGTCAATACCGTTGTGCGTCCCACCTGAATAGGCGTAGCCGATCGTTCCGCCCTCACGCAGCGTCAACTGTTTGATCCGTCCCGTAACGTCGCCAGTGTGACCAGGAGTATCTTCGTACGTGATGCCCAAAGATGTTCCATCTGGAAACGAAATGCTGGATGGGAGAGTGCGGCTTGAACTGTATTCGCTGATTCCGCTGCAACCAAAGTTCGTCAGCACAGCTTGCGACGTTGGAAAGTTGATAGTTACAGTGGGCGATCCGCCGTTCGAGTCAGTCCAGCTATAGGAGTATGGCTGGGAGTAGTACGCCGAAGTGGTTATAGCGACCGTGCCCAGAGTGTCTGTATAGGTCAGAGTGCCGCAGCAGTTGTTCCGGGTAACAGAATTGCCGTTGGAATCTGTGATCGCAAGCGGACTTATGCTTAGTCCCGATTTGTGATAAATAGGCGTTAGGTATGGGCTACTCTGGTGAACGGTCAGCGTGTACCCCGAGCCATCAATGGTTTGGTCGGTAAACGAAGTGTTGAAACAAGATAATCCGCTTAGGTCACGCCTTAAGTCAGTCATATCACTGGCGGGGAGCCAGTGAAAAGTACCATCTGCTAGTTCAATGAACCAGTTGGAGTATTTGATGGTTTGGTTGACACCGTCAGGGCAGGTGGCGTTCGTCATGACAGCGGCCGCGGCAAGGATCGTCGTAACGTCGTTTAGGTAGCCACCTACGGAGCCGACAAACCCACTGGGAAGGTTTTCACCGTCGACTGGCTCGGAGTTGATGCCAACTTTCCATGCTGTCCCGTTTTGGTACACGAATGAGTTGGCCTGCAGCGCAAAGTTGAACGGAAAAGGCCCAGACTTCGCCATGATCGGGACGCTTAATACGATATTAAGGTTCTGAAGATTTATGCAATCAACTTCGTGACAGTCGGTGGACGAGAACGATGGAAAGCCTGGACTAACCTGTGCTCCCACCAAGTCAGTAAGGAGCAGTGTTAGTACGACCAAGGACATGAGCGGCAGCATATAACCCCTAACAGGATTATGCAGCATTGAAACTTCCTCCTGATGCTTGGCATGGTCGATTTGAGCAACCCCACGCTCGATCGGCTCTCGTAATTGGCTCTCTTCTCTGTGACCTGTTCAGTTGGTCCAATAGGCAAATGTCTGAGTCAACGAAGGCGAACTTCCACCGAAATGCACACACTCGCACGCAACACCAAGACATCTGTGCTTGGCAACGAACTGATGCACACTCAAAGGGAACCAGCGATCAGGAACGCGGAGAAACTTGACAGTCTGCTCCTCCGGCGAATCCAGCTCGCTTGATCGCATAAGAGTATTTGTTGACGGCTGGGCGTGTCAACAGGAACCTACACAAGGAACCTACACAAAGAAACGCATTCTGCTGCCGAATTGAATCTGCTCTGGGCGTACTTTTACACTGTTGCGGTCTGATGGATCATTACGTCCCACTCGGCTGGATGGCAAAGGGCACTCGACAGTCACCGTTGGGGATCGGACTCGGCCGAGTACGAGACCAGTTCCGCCCCGGCCGCCGAAACGTATATGATCCAGAAGTTCTTTATAGTTGTCCACGCTTCAGGCGTGAGGCCGCTCGGCGATGCGCCAAAGACGTAGATTTTATATCCGTTCAGTGGAACCAAGAGTCCATTTGTTTTCGCCCGTTCCAGCATCCGTGCTGGCCCTATTTCAATCAGCGTTGGCATCGGAAATTCTTTCGTCTCATTTATCATGTCCGAGAAGATCCAGATCGTCTTTGGCGAAGGATGGGACGCGTCAGATTTCTGGCCTGACTCGAACAGCGCCTTCAGACGCCAGAGACCACCAATAATGTCGGTGCCCTGTGCCACAGGCGACATCCCCGAAGACTTCTTCTCGAAGCTCGATGCGAGCGCACGGCGTGCTTGACTGAGGTCATCGGTAAAGACGCCTCGCGCGTCAGGCGTCCAGCCTTTTACAATCTCGTGTGTTCCCCCGAAGGAGTCCGTCGAAATGCTCGACACCCACACGCGACTATTCGGGGGCTCAGTAAGGAGCAGCCTCTTCGTTGAAAGCAGATATTCTTGAAATAGTTCGTTGGTCGTGCCTCCGTGCGAAATCGACCCGCTGGTGTCAATGAGGATGCCCTCGTAGCGCTCGACATGCTGGGCAGCGGTCGAACGAGGGGCGAATAAAATAACCATAAAGACAAATATCGTGAGCGCCTGGTGATAGGGAGGGCGGCGTTTCGTCTGCGTGTTCTCGGCCCGCAGAATTCCTGCCATGCAGCGCTTCTTAGCGACTTCTACGGAGGCGACTAACACAGAGGCTCTCTTTTCCAGCGCCGTCACTAGCTGATGGAGTTTCTTGAGCTTTCTCCAGGCCGCATAGTCCTCATCAGTGTGCATGCGGATGAGCAACCCCACGAGCAGGCCCAGAGCGAGGTCCGCCGCGATCATGAACCACAACATTGCCTGGCCGAAGGTCTCATGAATTCTTGATTCCGAATCCTCTTTGGGTTTGGGTTCTGGTTCGGGCGAGTCAGCGGTGGGCTCGTCTACGTACGGGGTCGTGGCGGAGGTCGCGGTGGCCCGGTCAACCATCTCCCGGCGCGCTTCGCCAAGTTTGATGAGAGCGCCGAAACAAAGCACGGCCATTACTGCAATCACCGAGATTTGTAGTCCCCGATGACCGGCCACAATCTTTTCGTAGGCGAGATGCCCGACGACAAGTGGGAGCGCGGTGATTCCGACTCCACCAACCAAGCTCAGCGGCAATCCAGAGCCGAGCAGGATAAAGGTCGTCGTATTGCCGACCAGGCCTGCAATCGAAGCCAGTGCAGTAAGCGCCAAGAGAATCCGGCAGCCGAGCGCGTGGGTCAGCATGGCTGCGTCACTCACCGGAATCGGACGATCATAGAGATGAGCGTGAAGATCAGCTCCACGATGCCGGTTCGCGAGCATCTCGGAGTTCAGGCGCAAAATTTCCGGCTGTAACTCATCGTCAAAGGAATGGAGATGCAGGCCGCAAATCTGTATCGCGCTCGCCGTATCGCGACAGGCGAGCCGGGTTTGATAGCCGAATTCTTCAAAATCGTTTGGCCTGACTTTTCTCAATGCTTGATTCATAGGTCCTCCTTGTTGTGGCTGGCCTGCGTGGACAGCCACTCTGCAAATTTGCAAATGAGTATTCTCAGAACGAGTAAAGCGGCAACAATCGTGAGCACGATCACAAAAATCCACGCCACGATCTGTTTCAACGCTACAAGCCACGATGTCAGGATCGGTAACAGAAGGCTTTTTAGGACACAGAGGCCGACTAAGGCCGCGACCATTAGCAGGAAGCCTCGCCAAATTCCGTCGCCCAGTTCTTCGAGACTGATCGCTTGCACCATCACGAGCACACCGATAATCACGACGCCCAAGATGCATACTGCCGATATGCACTGCATGAACATGACTGAACCCCTCCCACCAAAAAAGGAGCCTGCCCGTGGGCAAACTCCGTTGGTAAAGAGCTATGTGGCTTCGAGGACTTTTTTGGCTTCCTCGAGCTTTTGCAGTTGTCGTTTCGCCTGCTTGAGTTCCTCCTCTTTCTGGAGAACGTCCTCTCGCACGTGGTTGATCTGGTCAAGCACGACATCGACCGGGGTTTTCTTCTTCCACGGCTTGCGTGCGGTTTCGGTTGCGAGTGCGGCGGTGGTTGCGGTTGAAGACCGGGGCGAAGCCTGGTCCGTCTGTTTCGGGGTTTTCATTGCTGCCTCCTTTTGAACTTCGGTTGAGGTTCAAGATGAGCCGAGCGCGCCACAATTTCGTGGCAAGCCCGGCAATCCTGTACTTCGTCCGTCCGGTGCCGCTTTGCTTGAGCGAGCACGATGAACGAACAGTCAGAACGAAGATGGCGTGTCCATTGTTCGAGGAGGCGTTTGGCCTCTTCTGGCTGTTGGTGGTGCGCCACCAGGAATACTCGTTGCGGTTGCGGCCGTACGCGACGACCAGCTTCAGTTGTTGTTTGTTGATCACATCACTTCTCTCCTCTCCTTTTTCATCACTTCTTCAACTTCTGCGTCTGCCGCTCGCCAGGAATCGCACTCGCTTCAGCCTGAGCTGGCGTCAAGTGCGTAGCAGGCTGAGGACTGAACGCCTCAGGCCAAGCTTTCCTCGCATCCTCCAATGACAAGTAATTGCTATCCACAATCGAAGCTCCGTGTTCATCCACGGAGATGATTGCCCACGTTGTCTCGTGCTTCCACATCTATGTATGGAAGGTTGAGAACGTCTTGACAGCCGATCGGCACGATGTAGTGTCTCTTCATCCCAGCGTCAGAAATGACTCATCTGCTCCGCAAACCTTATTCTCTCTGCACGATTCGCACTCGTACGTAGGAGCGTCGAGTGCCGCCTTGCAGGCATCCACGTATGGCTGCCCGCATTTGTTGTCATGTGCGTTCCAAGCCGCAATCCACTTGTCTCTTCTAGGTAAGTCTTGCGATGCGCGTGAGAAAGACCCTGAGGCAAGCCATATCTTCGTCGAGGCCGACAAACGCTCCGAGCGCTCCCAGATGGTTTTCATCGCTCAGAGAGGCGATCACCTGACCAAGTTTGATCTCGGCCGTTTCTGCCTGTCGCCGACAGTCCTTACGGATCATCGCGATCAAGTTCGCGTCCGTGAATTCATTCGAATTCTCCATGCTCTTCTCCTTGTGGTTGTATGTCTTGCTGTTGATTGCGTTGCACTTCGACCCAGAGTTCGAGTTTTCGGATGGCTTCACGCTTCACCGGCAACTCGACATGGGTGTAAAGGGAATTGACTTCCTCGCCCGAGGAGTGGCCCATGAGGGCTTTCCTCACGTCCTGGATCACGCCCGCTTCCATCAGGCGCGTGTTAAACGTGTGGCGAAGATCTTGAAAGCGGAAGTAGCGGATGCCGGCTCGGCGGATGGTTGCCTTCCAGGCGGTCTTGATCCGATGGATCGGACGGCCCTTGAAGGTAAAGACCAGTCCCTCCGGTTTCTTGAGTG
>WNFI01093349.1_pt1 | contig 11750 bp, 15 predicted proteins | sample 5400471 | NCBI WGS metagenome assembly WNFI01 (sample SAMN13153348, study PRJNA577476) | soil metagenome | isolation source: 100 cm saprolite on Douglas fir-dominated hillslope | place: USA:California | collected 2013-09-17
CATTATTGATAATGAAGAAAGGATCAGACAAATTATAGGAAGTATATAGATGGTACCCCTTGGTGCAGGGATCAGGTCCGAGTAGGTCCAATGTTAGTCTGAGGCCAGTCTGAGCATGGACATAGCATAGTTGCATGAGTACACCTCAGAGTTGGAGTGGAGGCGGCAGAAGGCAGGCAGATGAGGTTGGATGGAGTCGGAAGGTGACGGAGATGGGGCAGGGGACAGACAAAGACAAGAAAGGAAAGAAGGGAGGTCATACCATGACAATCTTATACTACAGATTCCACTGTGTCTCAGATTGTTATGAGTTCAGTCCGGAGTCAAGCCCATGGTAATGTAGGAATATTTATTCTATTTTTGCTTGTCCTATTGTCAGCAGAATCTGTTCTATCATCTGCGGATCCAATGCAAAGTGATGACCCAATCTGTATCCACAGTTGCAGATCCATCCGACCAGATGATCCGAAACCATCCAATCTGCCAGGACTCCCTTTCAGACCTAATTGGGTCCACCCTGGACAACAGCCCCAGCAAGAGTCCTATTGTGGTCTCCTGGCTGTCCCTTCAGTCCAGCCCATTCTCCAGCTCATCCACTCTCCTCTCCCTGCCAGCCCAAGACTTCCCCTGACACAATTGCCTCAATCATCAAAATCAGCTTTTGAGGTTTGCTGATGCATGCTTATTTCACCTATGAGCTCAAAGCTCTAGGCATTCTAGAAGCCCTCATAAAGTGGCTTAATGAGCTCACTGGAGGGCAAAGGTTCACTGTGGCTACAGACCACAAATATGGCAGGCCACCACTTGATGGACATATGCAGGGACTCCCCACTGTCAATAATTTAAATCCCACAATCTTACCATTAGAATCAGAATTACCCATGTTGATTATTTCTCACATTTTGTTTTTCTTCCAACCTCTTCTTCACTGGATGTCTCTTTGGTTTTCTCTTGACAGTCCAATGAGGTGAATTTTTCAGTTGACCTTACTGGCTGCATATATTGTAACTATATGACTTGATGGATATGTAGTAATCACCGACGGTAACCTGGGGTACTCTGCTACGATGGGATCAATGTAGCTATGACTTGAAGTTCATCCGTGGATAGAAAGGAAATTCTCGGATAGCAGCACCACGACTTGCCTTTCTTTCCGCTTCCTCCCATTCAACATCATCCAAATAGGCATCCACCGCGCGACTTTCCAACGATCTCGACGTGCCATGTCCTCGAATTAACTCCGAACGCTCCTTCTTCATACCCAATTCATAGCCACTACATAAATCATCCTCTGCGAGCGCAACGTAAGTTTTCGCAATTCGATAATCAAGTTCTTTCGTTACGAACGCGAATCGTTTCTCTGCTCTTTCACGAGCGCGTCGTTCGTCCTCGCCTGGTGGAGGCGGCAGTACCGGAAGTTCGCTAGAAAGTAGAGACACGGGAAGATCAAGGTATTGACGTGTGTGAAGGAGGTGAGGGGTTGTGCTGAGGGTACTTGGGGGCAACTTGTTCAGCCGTGCCAATTTCCGGCCCTATTAATCCGATAACAAATGTGAGTGGGTTTGGATCTGAGAGTAGGTTGGGGGAAGCGTACGAACATTGATACCAAACCGAAGAGATATGCCTGAGAGGGTGTCGCTGGGCTGGATGTAGTACCTCGAAGGACCAGTAGTTGGGGGTGGAGCGGAGGATCCGGGCCCTAAGGATGATTCCTCTGAATGAAGGCTTTCATGTGGATTGGCAATGGGAGAGGATTGATTTAGGGGTTCTAGAGACGGCAATGATTTCACTTCGTCATACTGTGGCGGCTTATCGGTATGCGTCGGCTGGGCTGGAGTAAACGACGATGGACCTGATGTGGTTGAAACTAATGATTTCCTGTCAACTTCCTCGCTTCCATGAGATATCCTGGTATTATTCTCTTCATTTTCACTCTCATCCTCGCCCACAACAAACCTCTCATCTTCCTCGACTCCACCAACCTCAACCACTCCGCTTGGCCCTAAACTTCTAAATGACTTATCAGGTCTACTTGCAGACACCGAATCTACGCCGCCAAGACAGGCAAGACAAGGATTGTATGCGCGTAGACGTGGATTTCTTGTGAGGCAGATTGAACAGATTCGGCGGCTGCAACAGGGCGTGACATGATCGGCTTGTGAAGAGTTTTGAGATCCTCCGGAGCGCTTTTCTGGGGGCCGGGAGGATGAGCAGGTAAGGCAGAGGTCGAGGGAATCCATTGGAAGCATGACAGGAAGTGGAAAGAGTCAACGGAGTGTTCGTAGGATCATTCCCAATGCATGTTACTTGGCTATGTTTCTAGTGTCAAGTGGCCCCGTTGATTCCGCTGCCTAGCAATGGCTCAACAAGCTCACCGGTCCTCGTCGACTTTTGCTTCCGAAGGGACCCGGATTGCACTGCCACCTTTCCCCAATGGAAAGCTTGAAGGTTTCTCAGTCGTGCGGCCATAGTTTCCTTGCTACTCCTGCCACTCCACGCCCTCTCCCCTCATCTCATCCAATATAATTTGCATATCCATCCATTTTCTCTGCCTGTTTGTTCCAAGAACATATTATGCCTGAGCTGAGGAGGCACAAGCGCGAAGAAGTCGCCCAGCATGACAAGGAAGGGGACCTGGTAAGTTAAAATCAAGTTAGTATGCGAAATTGGGTTAACAGCTATGGCTTTTCTGGTACCGATGCTGCTTGTTGGAATTGGACAGTGGGTCATAATTGATACAAAAGTATTCGACTTGACGAAATTCGTGAGATTACATCCTGGAGGCAAAGAGGTACTAATCGATGCCGATGTTGGTGAGCCTCCTTCCAGCCCCCTACAAACCCACTCTACGTACTCCTTCTCACTATGAATACAATATCGGGCGCTTAAATTTCTCGGTTCCCACGTGTGCGTGTAGCCGGCCAGGACGCTACAGACGCTTTCTTTGGTCTACATCGCCATGAAGTCCTCCTGAAGCCGCAGTATGCTCGTCTACAAATAGGGACGATCGAAGGAGAGGAAGAACAAATCAAGGCACCTCAGCCGGGTGAACTTAGCCGGATGCCGTACGGTGAGGCGCCGTGGTTGACTCCTGGTGAGTCCATTTATTCTTCGCGTTAGATTTCGTGAAACTTTTGATATTAACTTATACCGTTTGTTTCGGCCCAATGCGGTGGTGGATATAGGTTTCCATTCGCCTTATTATAAGGAAGTGAGCCGACTTGACTAGAGAGTTATTACTGCACCCTTGCTAATTCCTGTCAGAGTCATCGCACGCTGCAGAGAACTTTACGAGAATTCTTCGACAGGGTGGTGTACAACGATGCACAGGCCCGAGAAGTGGATGGGAAGCGGGTCAGCCAGCACGTCCTTGATGGAATGACGTAGGTACTTGCACTCGTCCGATATCGGCGGCAGTTAACACCATAAACGTGTCCTGTCAATAGCAAGTTGGAAATGCACGCCATGCGCTTGGGTCCCGGCCCGCATTTGAAGGGCCGTACACTTATAGGAGGGATCATCAAACCCGAGGAGGTCTGCTGATCCCTGTTTGATCCCATCTTACATCAGGTCCTAAGCACGTTCCTCTCACTAACAGTTCGATTACTTCCATGAGCTGATCATCACCCAAGAACTTGTCCGGACGGGTGCACGCGGCTACGGAGATGGTCTACTCGCCGGAATGGTCATCGGTCTCCCCCCTGTTCTCAACTTTGGCTCAGAAGAACTCAAGGCTCGGGTCATCCCTGACATCTTCGCTGGCAAGAAGTTTATTTCACTTGCGATTTCCGAACCCTTTGCCGGCAGTGACGTTGGTGGTCTCCGCACAACGGCCGATCTCAGCGAGGATAAGAAGTACTGGATTGTCAACGGAACAAAGAAGTGGATCACAAACGGTCATTTTTCGGATTACTTCACCGTTGGGTGTCGAACAGATGGCGGATTCACAGTGCTTCTTATTGAGCGCTCGGAAGGCGTGGAGACGAAGCTGATCAAGACAGCATACTCGGCTACTGCTGGAACGGCGTTTGTCACGTTTGATAACGTCAAGGTGCCTGTGGGGAACACACTTGGCGAAGTCGATGGTGGTTTGATTGTGATGCTTAGTAATTTCAATCATGAACGATGGGTTATGTGCTGTAGTAGCGCTCGGTCCCAGCGTATGGTTGCCGAGGAATGTATGAAGTGGGTTTCTCAGCGCAAGGTGTTTGGGAAGCCACTGATTGAGCAAGCCGTTATTCGATCCAAGTAAGTTACCGTGTCCGTTTACTGCTGATCAGTGGCTGATTATTTGATAGGCTTGCCGGCATGATTTCCCGTGCGGAGGCTCTCCAGGCATGGCTAGAACACATCACCTATCAGATGTGCCACATGTCCTACAAGCAGATGTCTTCCTCATTAGCTGGGTGAGGGATTCTCGAACTAATGATGGATTGTATATGCTGAGTTCTTGATGTCAGTCCAATCTCGTTCCTGAAAATGAGATGCACACAGTCTGCACAACAAACTGCGAGAGACGCGGTTCAGATTTTCGGTGGACGTGGGATTACTCAAACTGGCATGGGACGCCTTATTGAGCACTACCATCGAACCATCGCTTTTGATGCCCTGTTGGGAGGAGGTAAATCATCTTTCAGATGTTGTTGCACTTTTCTGTCCTATATATTCATAATTTTTTTAGCCGAGGACGTTTTGGGAGACCTGGGTGTGCGCCAGGTCATGCGCAAGATTCCGGATGATGTCCGTCTATAGCTGTGTTTGCAAACCTAATGAACCGTTGTCTTCGTTTCTTCCTAGCATTCTTTGTAGAACTTTGTTCCTTATCACGGTCGCCGTAGTGTCCTTAATTATCTGTGTGTTGGTTGTCGAGGGAAATATGAATTTGCAACTTCTCGGGAGTTTGCGAACTATCAACGAACGTGCATCAAAACATGACCTGAAGACTCACTCTCTTCCACAAATTCGCCACCTTCGTCGTCCGATTACGGTCGTGTGCTTGCTTTACGAGCCTTCTCGTGCCTCCGGGACAACATCGTCGCTGCGAAGAACCGGCAGAACACCTCCCCTTCCTTCGCTTCTCCCAACGTCAACTAGGTCCCATTGACCCGTAGAACTTCCTAGTTCTCGTCCTTCGGCCCGCCACAACTTCCTTATACAGAATCATCTTTTACTAATAGTCTATCCGATTGTCAACAAACCAGCCAGTGTGACTGGTCATCTCCCTCTTTCGCTCGACAAATTTTTCAATTTGCATCCTCATCTCATTCCCCCCTCACTACATCTTATCGCTATTCCATTCCCCTCGCACGGAGCTACCTCCTTTCTGCAAACGTCGTCATCAGCCATGGTTAAACAAAGGTCAACCCCACGCGTCGTCTGTTGCGCCATTCCCATCTTCCGAACTACCGGCCAAATTCTGATGATAACAAGCCGGAAAAGAGATGACAAGTGGGTTTGTGAGTATAGGTTCTTCAGGGTCACCGGGAAAGACAAATGTTGACCCGTAATTGTTTGCCCATCCATTCTGGCTCGATCTCATTCCACCACGGCAATAAACAATTCTACTAACGCGTGTCAATCTTTTTTTCTCCATGTTTTTTAATGATCTAGTACCAAAAGGTGGTTTTGAGAGCACCGACCAGTCGTTAGAAGCCGCTGCGTTGAGGGAGGCATTAGAAGAAGGTCCTCTCTTCCGTTGTCCACCGTGACTTCGTATCTCACACATTGACCCTCTTCATACGCTCCTAACCTCATTGAAACCTCCCACCCACCATACATTTTTTTTTTGAAAGTAAAGAACGGAAAAGAGAATGGGTCGACTACGCCACAGCATGTTCTCGACTTCAGTGGAAGCCTGAACTTTTGCAAGGGCTGGTGCTTTCCACCTTGGGTCAACGCTAGATCATTCATACGCAACCCTCATACGTTTTTGGTGCGAAAGGATTTCGCTTCGACAATCGATGACACACTTGGGGAGGGTTTTTTTTCTCCCAGTTGCACCCTTGTCCCTCCCAACTTTTATCGTACCGTCCCCCCAGTTGAACTTCTTCCTTTCGCAATTGGGAATGTAATAGAAATCTCTTAACGTCTTGCATCGTTCTCTTTATCCAATCCAATCCCAACAATATGCCTCAATTGGACCCAGGTTTTTCTGACTCGAATTGGCCATTCTTTCCTGACTCCATGCATTATCAATACTCTAGACCAGCTTTTCTTTTCATTAATCTGCTTTTTCTGCATGAAGCACACACGTCATTTGCATAATTCTTCATCTTTTGTCCACTGTTTTGATACGGGCACAGCTGCCTGTAACTTGTTGGTTTTCTGATATACCGTGTCAGAACCCCGTTCGGTGCCTATTCCTTGGCTCACGGTGGAGTAGCCGATATGTCGACTATCCCTTCTGCACTTTCGTTCTTCCTCCCCACAAAAGCCGTCAAACATGAGGGCTTCTCTCGCCGTCAATATATATATATATACCCCCGTTGGCATGCACTAATGCATTTCCGTCACTGCTGTTTACAAAAACGTAAGTACATATATTGGATGTACTTGGGAAAAAGCTACAATTCGGACCTAATGGCTTGCCCCATTTGAGGTAGACGGAATTGTTCGGGGTTGTGGCCAGATCAGGATGCATTGGATGCATTCATCATGTAAATTCATTGGACTAGAGTCGTCTGCTCTAGGGTTTCCTTGTGGGACTGCGTCGTCAATACAAACAAGAGAGTGACAATGTTCCTGTATCCTGATGATCATTGATCACTTGCTACCGAATAGCTAGAAGGGGTGCTAAGGATCATGTGAATAAAGCCCTGGGATCTATATACGGAAGGTTTATGCTTCTGTCTCACCTTTGCATTTGTCCATCCCATATTCAGTTGCTCCCTGATATGCAAACCAAGCAAGTAAAGACCATCCTGGAAATGTCTCTGTGCCTCAACTCATACCTGCACTGGGTCTTGTGTTATAATCTTGACAGTATGTACCAGGCCATAAAGTGAATGCTTGGTTCAGGTGAATATGCTCACATGTCTCTTGTAGCTTGCATGGCAATTAGATGGGAAAGAACAATCTGCACTTGCTTAGTCTGATAGAAGCCTACACCTGTTGAGGCAACAAGGATTTGTCTGCTCCCTAATGAATTAACTTGACTGTGTAACAACAAAGCAGCACATTTTGTATTGCTCAAGTTGCAGCAGCAAACCTTGAAAGCTGATTGAGGGTACTTAAATGAGCCAATTGTTAAAACCTATGTCAGCACAGCATATCACAACAGTGTGGTGTGCAGCAGAGGGCTGCACCCAGGCAGAAGCAGGCAGGCAATTGGGTTAGGGGAGTGACAGAGAGCTGTAAAGGGCAAAGGCAGTGAACTCAACAACAACTATGTTGGCTCACCAATTTCCACCTCCTTTGATGGGTGTGGACATTTGTGTCCAGCCTGTGAGGGCAAGTGTGTTGTGTGCAAAGATGATGTGAGTTGAGACTCTATTTCTAGACTAGTGTCACAACTCGCGACGGGTTGTGTCACCTGTCACACCTGTCACGGTTGCGTGACACATTTTAGACCCATATTGGGTAACATTGTGGAAGTCACTCTTGTGACCTTCCCAATCCGGTATATAGTTTCCCACGCTAAAGGGACTTCCTTCCCTTAGCTAGAATCTCATCTATGATACCCCCGTGAACCATCCTCCATCTGAGTCTGACACCCAGTGGCTGAGGGCCTGGCCTAGCAGACTAGCTACTTATATATATATGTACATGGAATGTGGTTTGATGGAATGTATTTTACAGTTTGGAATTGAGGTGTGTTAGTGTCAGGGTGCCCTTTGGGTCAGGAGCAAGGCTGGAGGCTGAGGATATCAGAGGAGGCCAGGAGGATGTCCAGTGAGTCTGCTCTAGCATCAGGCCTTGATAGCATTAGACAAGGAGAAGAAGAATGCTCCTCATCTAATGCTATCTAAGGCCTTATATACATTAAGCAGACAGAATAAGGGGCATTTGTAATAGAAAAGGGAATGAAAAGGAATATGAAACATGAGTTACTCAACATAGGAAGCAGCAGGGAAGGGGAGGGAATGGGTAACTTGGCACTGGGGTGTTGATACAGTAACAGATGAGGCCAGGGCTATCCTAGATGGCAGTGCATGCATTGGTGTTGGCACCATTAATGATGCCAAGTCATGTAAGTTGGGGGCATCAAGGGGAGTGTTGGAGCTGTGCTCTGACATCACCCCCCTCAAGCCACTACCACTATGTCTTGGAGTGGGTTTGGGTATCCTTGCCATTTGACATAGTAGTGGAGGTGTCATCAGATGTGTTTGGAGTCCAGGATAAGTTCCACTTTGTACTCCTCCTTGCTGTTGATGATCATGGGGCTGGGTAGGGGGTCATGGGGTCATTCTGCTATGTTGTCAGGGATGTATTTACATACATTACTTACTGAGATGACCAAGTGTATTCCCTTTTCCCTGGGTGAGAGCTTTAGCTTAAGGGCAGCTCAGGATATGACCTTGATGACATCAAAAGGGCCCAGCCATTTATGATCCAACTTCTTGGTTGGACAATCTGTGGAGTAGTTGTGGGCACTGAGCCACACTTGGTTGCCCACTTGGTACATTGGGGCTTTTCTGTGGCTGTGTTGTAATGCCTCACCATTTTGTCTGCTGCATGAGTCAGGGCTGCCCTAGCCTCAGCTTGCATTTGGGCCATGCATTTGCATTAGCAGTTTTGACTGTTGAAGAGTGCAGTGGCTTGATTCCTAGGTGTGGGTGCTGCCCTGAATCTAGTTCAAAGGGGTATGGTTATTGTAGCTAAATTCTGTGAGAAGGATCCAATCAACCCAATCATCTTGGTGATGGTTCACAAAGATGCATAGGTATGTTTTGAGCTCTTGGTTGACTTGGTCTGTCTGCCTGTCAGTCTGGGGATGATGGGCAGTTGAAGGAGTTCCCTTGATCCCTGGGAGGGCACCTAGTTCCTTGGCAAACCTGGAGACAAATGTGGATCCTCAATTACTGATCACCTCTGGGAGGCCATGGATCTGCCAGATGTGCTCAAGGAAGAGTCAAGTGATCCCAGCAGAACCCACACTGGTGGTGGTGGGGATCACATGAAGACATTTGGATAGTCAATCAACAACATCATCATGGTGTCAAACCCTCAAGAGAGGGGCAACTCTGTGATGAGGTCCACATATGTATATGATATGCCAGCAGTGATCTGGTACTCAGTTAGGTAGTAACTTGCCAACCTTCTGGGTAGGGAAGGCTTTGACATGTTGGCATGTGTCACACCCTGTGACATATCCCAATGTATTGTGAGATCCCTGGCCACCAAAATTCTTGTGAGACCAGTTCAAGAGTCTTCCAGTGGCCTGGATGCCCTACTGGTGGCAGGTCATGGTGGGCACACATGATGTCATGATGGAGTTGAGGATCCTTGGGGACATAGACTTTCCCTCAGTATAGAGTCAGTCCCTCAGTTTCCTCCCACTCAGAGTGCAGCATCCCTGTTCATAGTTCTTGCAGGGCCTTGGCTACAGAGTTGTCATGATTGCCACACTCTCAGATTTTCTGGAGCAGGGCCTCTTCTATGTGGGGGGGTTGGTGATTCTGTAGCTTGAATATGGAAGAGGTTGGAGTCAAGGAGGATGATGTCTGAGTTGTTGCCTTCCCCCTTGGGGTGATCAGATCATTGTAATAAGGCATCAGGCTAACCCATGAGTTCACCTGGTTGGTGTGTCAGTGAGAAGTTGTCAGAGACAGTGTGAATTTCAAAGGTCTGTGCTGCCCCCTCCAGGAAGTGGTGCCATTCTTCCAGGGTGCAGATGATGGCCAAGAATTCTTTATCATGAATCTGATAGTTTCTCTCTACACTGCTAAATCCTTTTGATATAAATCTGACAGGGTGGTAGATTCCATCCCCCTGGAGTTGAGACAGCACCATGCCCATCACAAAGTTTGAAGCATCACATTCTAGGCAGAAGCACCCTGTGTCAGAGGGGAACATCAGCACTGACCACCTTCAATCTTCAGTGCTTCAAAGGCCCTCTGCTCTTGGTCATTCCAGCTCCACTTCTTGGATTTGTGGGTAAGCACATTCAGTGGACCAGTGATTCCAGAGAAATCACAGATGAAGTGGCAGTAAAAGTTTATGAGGCCCAGGAAGGGCTGCACCTCCTTGACAGAGCAGGGGGTAGGCCATTCTAGGACTCCCTGAACTTTACATGGGTCCATCATGATATGATCCTTGGATATGACAAGGCTGAGGTACTCAACCTCCTTCTGTTCAAAACAGCATTTCTTGGGCTTCAGAAAGAGTTTGTGATTTCATAGTGTAGTCAGGACTTCACAAGTGATTTGGTGATGTTCCTTGAGGGTGTGCATGAATATCAATATATTGTCCATGTAGCACATGACTACCCCATGGTTGATGAAGTCTCTTAGGATATCATTCATCATCATTTGGAAGGTAGCTGGTGAATTGCAGAGTCCAAAGAACATAACCAGGGGCTCATAAAGCCCCCAGTTAGTGTGGAACACTGCCTTCCACTCATCTCCCCCCTTGATCCAAATGTTGTTGAAGCCCCATCTCAGATCTAGGACTGAGAACCATTCTGCATCTTGCAGGCAGTTTAGCACATCTGAGATGAGTGGTAATGGATAAGAATTTTTAACAGTGATGTTGTTCAGTTTCCTATAATCTTGGACAAGCCTGAGGGAACTGTCCTTCTTCTTCTTGATGAAGAACACAGGGTGCCTAATGTCATGGTACATGCCCCCCTTCCTCTCCACCCACCTCCAATCCCATCCACTTGCCCTCTACACCTACTCTGATGTGTGCTTGCACAACTATTTGCAACTACACTATGCCTATGGTCAGACTAACATTGGATCAACACCAGACCTGTGCAGGCCCAGTTCCCATGCCAAGGGGTACCTGTTGTATACCTTTTATGTATTTTTATGATCCCCCTTCATTGGCAATAACAGGTAACTGCCTTTTCCTTGCCCAACCCCTTCTCCACATTACCTGTCCATTATATATATAGCCAGACCTGCATAGAATGAGAAGGCAGCTTTCTACACAGGTAAAGCCCCCATGTACATACTCTCTGTTTTATGCTATAACATTTCTGTACAGGCATTCAGCAGGGATCCTTTCCCTTGAGTGTCCCTACATAGATCTGTCAGAACTCCATGAGCACCTGGATGTCATACATGCTCCCAGTCTCAGATGAGCCCTGACAGAAGAAGAAAGCTTCAACCTAGCACCATGCTATGTCCTCTGGGAATACATTGTCCAGGTTGCAGCCCTCCAGGCCCAACTTACTCATTGCAGTTGATCTCCACCCCTCCCCAGCCCAGTGCTGCTCCAACTCCCATCCCAAAGCTGCCTAAGGTTGCAACCCCTACTCCATTCTCCAGTGCCCAGGACAACCTAGATCCAGATCACTTCAAGGCAGAATGCTCCCTCTGCCTCAATATGAGGTCTGCCAAATTCTTAGATGAGTGAAGCAGTGTTCTCTTTGTTCTCTCCTACATGAAGGGAGGAACTCCAGGCCCCTGGGCCACACAGAAGATCAACCTGATCTTGAATGTACCCAACTCAACCAGACCAATGTGGGCAGAGTTCACTGCAGAACTCACACTAAGAAAAGTCAATACATGTAAATATCCACCTATAGGGAGTATTATAATCCTTCCAGATGATGTGTATAAATCTTCTAAAATAATGCTGCCAAA
>WNFI01314962.1_pt1 | contig 11750 bp, 4 predicted proteins | sample 5400471 | NCBI WGS metagenome assembly WNFI01 (sample SAMN13153348, study PRJNA577476) | soil metagenome | isolation source: 100 cm saprolite on Douglas fir-dominated hillslope | place: USA:California | collected 2013-09-17
TTGAGTCAACATCCTCGCAAGCGCGAACGGCGCAAGCAGCAACTGCGCCACGCTTTTCAGCAGGCAACTGATTTTGCCATCGGGCAGGGCGTCGACCTCTTTGTGCAGGCTGGTGATCTGTTTGATACCACCAATCCAGATGAACAAGACCGCAGTTTTGTAGCGGAACGCCTCGCTCAACTGCGGCAGGCTGGCATTCAAGCATTCGCTATTGGTGGCGTCCACGACACACCGGTAGAAACACATGCTTCAAAAGATAATGGAGAAAGCGAACTCACCTCATCCACTCCAGCACCTCAAGTCAGCTATGCACGCTTAGGAGCGCTCCACTACTTCGCAACATCTGCAAGTGCCACAAAAGCGCAAACTTCTGAACAGGCAAAAGACATCCAACCCCTCGAACCCATTGTTTTTGATGTACGAGGTACCCTCGTCGGTATCTGTGGACTAAGTGTTCTTGTTGGTCAGGAGGGCGATCCGCTTGAACATTTGCGTGTGCAAAGCGAGATAGAGCGTGCTACTATTCCCGTGCTCGTGCTCCATGCACCTGTTGAAGGCCTCGCGACAGGTACATCACTACTTGACATACATGCTCAGGTTAGTCGTGCTGCTATCGCCAGTCAATCGAGATTTCGCTATATTTTGGCAGGCTACCATCATGCTTACCAGCACCTGTCAATTGGTCAATGTGATCTCATCGTCGCAGGTGCCACACAACATATTGACTTCAGCGATCCTGATGGAGATCCGGGTTTCGTCTTTATCGGCCTGGCCGCTGATGGCATTCGCTGGTGCAACCATATCACCGTAGATACCCTCCAGTTGCGTCGCCTGGTTGTGCAGGCACCTGATCTTTGGCCGCAGGACACAAGCGAAACCCATGCAGATGCAACTGCGAATATCTTAGAACGCCTGCGCCCATTATGTGCTGAGGATGCCATGGTGCAACTTCGGCTTGAAGGCGAACTCACGCGCAGTCAGTATCATCAACTGGACCTCAATCACATACGGCAATATGGAGAAGAGCATTGTTTCGCCCTGACTGTTGATGATAGCGCCCTTTCATTCACGTCCGGACAAGAATTTATTTCATCCGTCCCGAGGCAGGTGGGTACACTTCGCAGTGATGAGCGGCTTTCTCCTCGCGAGGAACTCATTGCCCTCGCAGATGAATGGATTGCTGCCGCTCACGACGAACAGGAGCAAAAAGCCTTGCAAGCCACTAAAGAGGAACTATTGGCCGCCCTCCGTAATATGTAGTGGCTCTCACCATTGGAGTAAAAATATATGATAATCCTTAAGCATCTGGTAGTTGAACGTTTCAGGCTCTTACGAGAGATTAACCTGCATTTTCCACAAAGAGGTAGCATCCTGATTCAGGGCCCAAACGAAGCAGGCAAGTCAACTCTGTTTGAAAGCATCTACTTTGCTCTGTATGGTGAACTCCTTGCCCCCAAGCGAAAAAAACATTCGCGAAGCGAGGAAGGGCACTATGATGATCTCATTCTCTATGGAGAAAAGCAGGCCTCTGTTACCCTCACACTCACGATTGGGCCTACGGAACTTACTATCTCGCGCAGTATTGAACGTGGTAAAGGCCAGACCGTTGCCCTCAACGTTCGTAAACTTGGTATGCCAAAAGAAGAGCTAATCACTAACCTGGAGGCCGTCAACGCAAGAATAATTACCGAAATTGGCAGCATTGATGGTGCAACACTACGTAACTCCTGCTTCATAGAGCAGAAAGCTTTGAGCCGTCTTGAGCAGATCAGTGGCGGTGAACGCGAAACAACCCTGCGCAAACTGCTCGGACTCGAAAAACTAACTCGCCTGGCTGAGCAATTCAAGGTGACAGCAGAAGATGAACTCTTGCTTACCGAATCTGCTGAACTCCTCCAACTTGCCCAGGTGCAGAATCGAATTCCAGAATTGAGTATACAGCTGGGCCAGCTCGATGCAGCTCTCGACGCCATAACCATTCGCGAAAACCTTGTCGAAGTAAGCCGGCAAGAAGCCGAGGTTGCGGAACAAGAACTCGCGCTTGAACAACTTCAGCATAAACGCGCAGAGCTTAAAGGCCAACTGAACCGCGTGAAGCAACTCAAAAAAGCGCAGAGCATACTTGAGGAAATCATTGCTGCTTACGAAGCTATTGCAGAGGCGCAGCGCGAGCTTCCTGATCTTGAGCGTCAGCTTGCAGACATCGAGCGAAGCGAGCGTGAAGAGCTACCTGCCCTCGAGCAACGCGCGCGTAATTTATCGGATCTCACTCGCTCCTTTGCTACACTGGAGCGAATGGCTGCAGATTTGCTCACCGCAGTCAATACAATTAAAGAACTCGAGCAGGAAATTAAACAGCATGAGCACGTCCGAGAAGAACTTGCGGGCCTCGATGACCAGATCGTGCAAATGCGCCAGCTTGCAGATGAGGTCCTACAATCTCAGCACGAACTAGAAACGCAACATCGCACAGCACGACCGCAGTTGGAAACGCGCCTGCAACGTCTACAAGCCTTGTCTGCCAGGTTCGATACTCTCGAACAGGCCGAGCAAGCACACGCTTATAGGCTGATCAATCGAACAAAGGCCGAAGAAAATAGCGCTGAAATTGCTAATGTACGCGCAGAACTGCAAGCGACTGAGCGGGAACTCGTGCTGGTCGAACGCGAAGCGCAGCAGGTCAGGCAGCGTACCGAGACCATCGAAAAGCGCTGGCGACAGCTCAGTATCCGCCGCCATCTCGAAGAATGGAAGCGCGTAAAAGGACTAGCACAGGGACTCGCCGATGCTGAGCAGCATGTCATGGCCGCTCATGGGCAGCAGGAACAGCTTACACGCGCAGCCCTCAATATGCGTCGTAATGCCACCATGCAACTCGGAATCTTTATTGCCTGCCTCGTCTTGCTCATCCTCTGTTGCAGTGCTGCCCTCATTCAGGTCGTGCATCAATCATACATCTTTGCAACCATCGCAGGAATGGCTGCCCTCTTGCTGCTTGCCGGTGCAGGACTCAGCCTGCAAAATTACAACAGAACTCGTGAAAAGGAACATCGTGCAGATCGACAAATGCAGGAAGCGATCAGTCGTGTCGGCATGATGGTTGCTGCGCGTGGAACTGCCGTTCGTATGGGGGGTAAGTATGAAGAGCTTGTACAGGTCGAGCATGAAATTCGCTCCCTCAGCGGTAACATTCCTCGCTCCATTGAGGAAGCCGAATCAATTCTTGAACAGATGCCAGATCAAAGTGAAAGCCTGGCCGACCTTCAACAGCAACTGGCCGAAAGCCGTAATCAAGCTCTTTCCGCTCGTAGCCAGGTCGATGTCACTATGGAGGCAGTTGCTGGGCTGCACAAGCAGCTAGCACAATTGCAAGACCTGCGTAAGGCAGGAGGATGGGACGAGATTGGCGAAAAACTACGTGTCGACAAGGATAACATTGCACGCTTGAGCAGCGAGTTAACCACGGCCGCAGGAGAGGAAGGACTACCTATTTTCGTTGCGCCTGCACCTCTTGCAGCCAAAGTGGGGAATACTCCATCTTCGGCTTCCATTGAGCAATTACGTACCTCTGTCGAGGAAGCTATCAAATCTACTGAGTATGAAATCGCCGGTCTAGATACCAGGATGGATGTATTGCCCGAACTTGTGACCCAACTCAAGATCTATCAAGACACCCTGGATGTACTGCTTGTCCGTAAGCAAACTACTATACGGCAAGATGAGCCTTTCCAGGCCAGTAATCCCCTGCGACAGATCGAACGCGCACGCGAGCAGCAGATTACCTTGCGTGATGCCCTGCGTGGCTTGCAGGATTCTTTACGCCAGCGCGTCCGGGCTCTGGGTGTCTCCTTCGGACAGACTGCCGTCAGCACGGCCGAGGCTGCCGCTCGTAAGCAACTGGAGACACTGCAGATCACCATTGGTCGTAAACTTGAAATCCAGGATCGTCATACAGTCCAGGCCAGGAGGCTCAAGGAGAGCCAGGAATCGCTCTCTGAATACTACCGGCACCTTGCAAAATTCAGTAGCTCACTCGGTAGTTGGATTGTTCCTCCAAATCCCTTTGCAGAAGCTCTGCAAAGTTTGCATGCTCGTTGCCAACGTGAAATACAAGAGGCTAATGAATCGAGGATATTGAGTGAACTCGAAAACCTCAAAATACAGGAAGGCGCTTCTCAGGTTAAGATAGAGCTGTGTAAGAATGAAATCGAGCAAATTCACGAACGTATCGCCGCCACGTTAGCTCAGCGTAACCGGCCACCAGTCAAAGCCTATACACTTGCCGATTTCACTGCCGTCTGGCCTCTCGTCGGTGATAACTCTCCCGAGGATCGCCCTCAACTTGAAGAGCAGCTTGCGGCTGTTGAGCAGGAACTACGCCAGCTCGAAGAACAAGAATTCGAAACCAGTAGGCGTCTTGAGACTGGCAACAAGAGATTTGACCTGGGGCAGGCACATAAACGCATGCAGCAACAGGAACGCAGCTATCAGACGAAAAAACGCGGTGGATTATTGATCAGTGCTACTATTGAACGGCTTCTGAACAAGATGATCCCACGCACCGAGTATTACATGCAACAACTGTTGCCTTTGCTTACCCGTGGACGCTATCATGACGTGTCTCTCTCCACCGAACCCGAAGACGACGCCGCCAGTGGTGGCGTCTTCCAACTCAGTGTCTGGGAACCAGCCGCAGCGGAGTATATACCGCTATCAGAACTGTCAGGAGGTGCCGCCGACCAAATTTCTCTTGCCCTGCGCCTGGCTTTCGCCATTGCTGCACTTCCTAGTGAATTGAATGCCGCACCTGGTTTTCTCTTGTTAGACGATCCTTTGAGCCTGGCTAGCCATGATCGCTTGCAGGCCCTCGTCGATCTTGTCACAGGTAGCTTTCTTTCACAGCATTTTGAGCAAACCTTCTTTATTTCACATAGCAATGCCCTCGACGCTGCCCTCTTCCCCTACTACATCTATATCGACAACGGCCTGGTGGTGCAGTTCAATCTCCCGCCCGAGCCAGCTTCTTCACATTTAGAGTCGTCGGACAACAACGATGGCAAAGCTGCCGCGTCATCTCCCCCCGAGCCGGCTCTCGATTCACCGGAACCTGTGCGGGACTTGCGCGAACTCACCATCTAGCGTATGAGGGATACCAAAAAGTGCCAATCCATCCATGCGAGATTCAGCATGTAATCGATAGTACCTTCGTACCGCTCCTATCCTAACTTCACAGACTTTTTCGTTATAAAAAATTGGAATGCTATGAAACATTATGAAATATTGACGGTTGTGTAATGATTGTTACAATGATTACAAGCCCATCAAAAGGGATAAAGTTCTTGTGTAAGAAGGAATTTGTAGATGTCGCACGCACTAAAGATTAGATTGATCGGTATCACCCTACTCGCAGTGGCCACTGTTGGGGTGTTCTGGTTCGAACCTTTCATTTCTATCTGGGCACATAAGATAGGCAGTCCTGTCCAGGCAGCATCTTCCTTGCCCTACAATGAATTTGCAAATGGCCCCTATACGGTGCAAGGCAACGCCATTCTAGGAGCTGACGGCAAGCGTTACCTGTTTCATGGCATTGGGCGTGACGGCCTGGAGTATACCTGCAACGGCGATGGGTTTTTTGATGCTCAGCACCTCGCATTAATGGGCCCCGGTGCTAATACCTCCAGCGGAACCTACTGGTATGCCAACACTGTCCGGCTTCCCGTTAGCGAAGGCTACTGGTTGAGGGGGCAGCCGGCTCAACATTGTACTGCCCAGCAGTACCAGGGACTCATCAAAAAAACAATTGATACACTGACTTCGATGAAGTTGAATGTCATTATTGATCTGCAATGGACGGATGCTGGCGGACAAGCGGCAGGAGGAGGTGCCGGGTGGCAAATGCCGGACAACGATACCGTCACGTTCTGGAAGCAGGTTGCTCCCGTATACAAAAGCTACACTAACGTACTTTTCGAATTATTCAACGAACCGCATCCAGGTCCGTGGTCGTGTTGGGCCGCGCCATGTACCATCACTAATGACACTTCGTGGGTTACTGACTGCTCGTGCACGCGGACGTTCACCTACCAGAGCGTCGGTATGCAAGCCCTGGTCAATGCTGTACGTGGCGCAGGTGCGAATAATGTCGTGCTGGTGGCCGGTATGAATTGGGGCTATGATCTCAGCTTGATTGCCGCTTATCCTATCACAGGCACCAACATTGTCTACGATACGCACCCTTATCCCTACACTCTGAAGCAGCCATCCGATTGGGCTAAATATTTTGGCAACATCAGCAACACCTATCCTGTTATGTCTGCTGAGAATGGGGAGTACGATTGCGGCACGAGCTATATGAAACAATTGCTCTCGTATTTCGATGCGCATATGATTGGTTGGATGGCCTGGGCGTGGGTTTCGGCAGGCGCTATTTGCAGCTACCCTCAATTAGTTACGGATTACTCGGGTATACCAACTCCCAATATGGGAGTTTTGATCTACCAGTTTTTGCGGGGCTATGCTTCAGTGCCGGCGCCGGTACCTGCATCATCGACGACACCATCACCTGGTCCGACTCCGCCTGCCCATCCAGCAAGTGGACCGGTCAGTAAGCTCTGGTATTTTGCAGAGGGACGTGCCGGTGCTGGTTTCAAGGAGTTTCTAACGCTGGGGAATCCAACAAGTACCAACTGCCAGGTAAATATACAATACCTATTACAGCCGGATAGCGGAAGCGCACAGACCAAAACGGTTTCAGTGCAAGTTCCGGCTAGCCAGCGCGTGACAGAGTGGGTTGACGGAGACCTGGGTACCCAGCCAAATGGGCCAGGTATTTCTGACGCTGCTATTGTCACTGTTGACAACAAAACCACTCCCAGTTGTAGCGGGATTATGGCCGAGCGCCCGATGTACTTTAATGCACTCGGTGTTAACAGCGGCAGTGATGTAGTAGGCATTACTCACACTGGCACTACTTTCTACTTTGCCGATCTCGCGACAGGCAGCCAGCCGGGTGGCGGAAGGTACGCGTCGTTCATCCCCATCTTGAATCCTGGCTCATCACCAGCCAGGGTTACCGCCAGTTACTTTGCCAACGGGCAACAGGTTGCGACACAGCAGTTGACAGTCCTGCCCAATAGTCGTGGAACGATCGCGCCTTCGAATGCGACTCCTGCATTACCAGCGCATACAGCAGTGACGCTTACCTCGACTCTGCCAGTGGTGATCGAGCGTCCCACCTACTTTAGCAATATTAACGGTGGTAAAGCTGGTACCGTCTCTGGTGCAGCGGACGTCATTGGAGCGCAGAGCCTTGCGAGTGACTGGCTCTTTGCTGAAGGCTACACGGGCGGCCAGTTCCAGGAGAATCTTGTGGTTGCGAATCTCGACAAGGTCCAGGCGAACGTTTCTATAAACCTGGAGTATACCGATGGAACGAGACGCACTTACAACTTGACGGTTAGCCCCCAGAACCAGTTCATCTGGAATGTTAATACCAGTGGACTCAATCCTACCTCGCAATCTGTCTCAGCGGAGATCACTTCGGGAGGAGGCAAGATTGTCGTAGAACGTGAAATGTTCTTCAGGTACAACCATGTGGGCGATGGTCGGACACTGACCACCACCGGCGGGACGGATGTAGTTGGTCAGATAGGTCCAGCATCAGCTAACGCCTACAGTTTTGCCGAGGGATACGCAAATCTTGGGTATGACGAGTGGCTGACGATGCAGAACCCGACGGCAAACACAGAAACAATCGAAATTACACTGGTTAATGGGAAGGGTACGGTCTACTCGTTCGCGGTCTCTGTGCCCGGGCACAGTCGTTATACTGTGGATATTGTGGGAATGGCTATACAACACGTTTATCACAACGGCGATGGCTATCAGGGCTACGAAATCTCGATGGCCGCGCAATCCACTGGCGGCCCCTTTGTTGCTGAACGTCCTATGTACTGGAATGCTTCAGGCACACAGGGCGGCAGCGATGTGATTGGGTATTAGCGCTCCTTAATTGAGTAAAGGCCGTGCACAATGTACAATTCATCGCGCGGGCGCGATGAATTGTACATTGTGCACGGCCTTTACACGAATCATTCGTTCAAAAAATCCCTCACCACCTCTTCCGCGCTCGCCAAATCTCCCCCCACTATCCACACAATCCGCTTATCCTTCCGGAACCATGTCAACTGCCTCCTCGTAAAGTCGTGGATGGCATACTTCAATCTCTCAACCATCTCATCTTCACTTTTAAATTCTCCCCTCAACCATCGGCTAATAAACCGGTACTCCAACCCCAGTGCCTCTAACCGCTCGTGACTCACACCCTCGTCCAATAGCCTTTGCACTTCCTGCACCATTCCCTGCTGCATGCGTTCATCAACACGCGCATCGATCCTTTGATACAATACTTCCCTTGGCCACTCTATACCCAGCAACAAAGATCGGTAGAGTGGCGCTGCCACTCTGCGCTGCTGTGAAAATGGTCTACCTGAAACGAGACAAACCTCCAGGGCGCGAATTACTCTGCGGGGATTGTTGCGGTCGATGCTTGAGGCGCTTTGGGGATCTAACTCTTCGAGTTGCGCGAGTAGCTCTGCCAGCGGACGTGCCGCGAGTTGTGCTCGCAGTTCGGGCTGCGGCTCGATATGCGGGATTTCAAGGTTGTCGATCACTGCCTGTATATAGTGGGGTGAGCCGCCAACTAGGAACGGTTGATGGCCACGCGCCAGGATGTCGTTGATGGCGGCGATGGCCTCTCGTTGGAACTGTGCCACTGTATAGATCTCGCGAGGATCGGCGACGTCCAACAAATGGTGGGGAATGAGCGCTCGCTCTTCTGGTGTCACCTTGGCTGTGCCAATGTCCAGGCCATGATAGACCTGGCGGGAATCGGCTGATACGATTTCCCCGTGGAAACACTGTGCCAGGGTGATACCTGACCCGCTTTTACCGGATGCAGTTGGTCCCAGCACCACTACTAATTTCGGAAAGGGGATACTCATGGATGAGGTAACTTCTGTTTTACCAGGCGGTCAAGACGCAGCACCAATGCCAGCGCAACGCCAACACCCAGCAGCACGCCAAATGGAGTGAAGCAGCCCAGGGCTATACCGCTCGTCAAAGCAAAGCCCAGTCCCCCACCGACTATTACTGCCAGCCCGAATACCAGCCGGCGCATGTGCTGCAATGCCCATATGCCGCTATTTAACATCCAATCGCTCACTCTGGGCGCAGTTCCGATGGCCGCTCCAGCCGCGCTTACCAGCAGCATCACCACTAAGTGTAACTGTGGGGCAGTGCTCGCTAATATATTCTGCCAGATCGACTCGCTTAGTGCTACTACCAGTAATGATGTACATAAACCGGTGCAAGCGCGGCTAATAGTCTCTCGCGTGCTCCAAGAGCTACCCCAATTGACAATTACAGCTCCCGCCGTGGCGAATAGTACCAGGCCCACCAGTATACCTATAAACCAGGGATTGGGAGGTAACAGCACTGCCTGCGCGGATGGCGAGACATGTGACGATATGAGGTAGAAGAGAGCAGCAAGCATACATGCAGCAAAGAAGGTCAGACCAGTCTGTAACCTGGCTGCTTGCTTTGGTGAAGTTTGCAGCGACTTCCATCCACCGCTTCCGGGAAGTCCGTATTTTGCCTTGTATTCGCTGTCTTTCGCACTGGCATAGGGTTGATTTACCTGTGCCGCCGCACCTGCTGTATTGCTCCTGCTTCTAGTCGCTGTACCAAACACGCCCATTGTGCTTCTTTGTGTGGATGTTGCGCTTTGCTGGTATGTCAGATCATCCTCGTCCTCATCAACTGCTGCCCCTTGCGAGTATCCTGTTTGCCCAACAGGGCTCAGCCCGCCAGACGTGGCAAAGCCAAGCACATCCAACAGCACCTTCACGGTAATTTCTTGTTGACTGTTATCCGGTTTTACTATAATTGTCCCCGTATAATGCGTGGAACCTCGTAAACGCGTACTATCTGCTCGCACACGCACAGGCGTGCTCATACCATCGAAGATTGTCTGATCCAACACAATCCACGACTCAACCGGGTGAATTGTTCCGCTGACCAGGGCGCCTTTGACACCGGAAATTGTTAGCAATATTGGGGCCGAAAGGCCGGGATATACTTCTCCAAAATCGATAGCTTTCGGGCGCACGACTGCAGCATTAGCCGGATCGCGTGACCGTCCTGGCCAACTGGTTCGGGAACCAGGTGTACTCACGCGAGAACTGGTAGATATCTGCCCGCTATTGCCGTTGCCAGGTGTTGCTGCAGGGGAATAGTTGCGCGTCTGGGCGTTTGGCCCCATTATCACCTGCAAAAACCTGTTGACGCCCATTTCGGGATCGCCTACCGTGGCACGAATGCGTTTCGTTGTTCGCGCCAGGTCGTTCTCACCAATCTCCGTCAGCCAGGACTCGATCTCACCGGCGAATAGATAATCAGCCGCCTCGGTGGGATAGTGAGCACATAATTCAGCCAGTTCTTCAGGCGTGGTAGCCTCACCTCCACTTTCAAAGCGAAACGCTCCTACGCCAAGCAGGGCTCGCCGGAAGACAACGATGCTCTCAAAGCGCTCTTCTGGCCGCAACGATGTGGCTTTCTCAAGGGCGCGAGCTACGGGTGAAGAGATATTTGAGAAGTTCGCGTGCACATTTTGCAGACCGAAACCATTCTCAGAAATCGAGCGAGTCAACAACTGGAAGAGTGTCATTGCTAGCGAATAGATATCTGAACGTTCATCCGTTTGAGCGCTGCCGTATTGTTCTGGAGGCGCGAAGCCGGGCGTACCAAGCAATTGCGTATCCTGCGAACCGCTGTGCCGGAAGAGGCGAGCGATGCCAAAATCAATCAGCTTGATGCGCCCGCTGCGTGTCAGCATGATATTACCAGGTTTCATATCACGGAAGATCACCGGCGGCTGCTGGCTATGCAAGTACTCCAGTACATCGCACAACTGCCTGGCCCAGCCTAGCACACGAGGTTCAGAAAAAGGAACATTATTGCGCTCCAGCAGGTCTTCGAGCGTGCTGCCGTCGATATATTCCATCACCAGAAAATGACGCGCGCCCTCGGTGAAAAAATCCGTAAAGGCTGGAAGATTGGGATGGTTTAAACGCGAAAGAATCCGGGCCTCTGCCAGGAAATTTTGAATTGCCTGGGGTTGCTCATTAGTGGGTACATTCGAGAGGCTCATCTCCTTGATAGCACAGATAACCCCCCGCTTGGTATCATTGGCTTGATACACTGCGGCCATTCCACCGTGCCCGATTGCGCGCATAATGACATAGCGCCTATGTAACAGGGTACGCGGATCTAACTGCCCCGTCTGTGTATTCCCTTTGCCATTATTACTCCGTCGGTTAATGGTACCGGACTCTCCTCTCTCAAGTTACCTACCAAACGCCTCACAGTATAGCATACCACGTATGGGAGATACTACCTATGATAAACGTTATTTATGAAGCAAGATCATATTGATATGCTACAATCGATTATTATCAGCATACTGATGAATATATTCTCTATACGTAATTAGACGTTGCCGGGTGTTTATTTTAGAAAAAGCGATAATGGGTAACTCATGGTTCGGTTATTTTTTGAGGAGTTTGAAAGAATTGGTTTCACGAAATGCATGCATTGAACGTAAAAACGAGAGATACATCTCACTTTGATGGAACTTGCATTCACTCGGTCCAAGCCAACATGACCAAGTGGGGAATGAGCACCATTTTATT
>WNFI01662075.1_pt1 | contig 11750 bp, 11 predicted proteins | sample 5400471 | NCBI WGS metagenome assembly WNFI01 (sample SAMN13153348, study PRJNA577476) | soil metagenome | isolation source: 100 cm saprolite on Douglas fir-dominated hillslope | place: USA:California | collected 2013-09-17
GGCATCCGCGTGCCCTCCGGTTGTGAGCCAGACGCCGAGCTGACGTGATCGCGCTCGTTTCATCAGTCACACCGGACTCACAGCGGACGTGTTGCCGAACTAATCCTTAAATTATGGCCCGGCTCCCGCGCCGGGCTCTGCCTTGGGGAGGCCCGCCCGGCGCAAGCCGGGCCACACTTCAGGGCACGCAGGTGCGCGACGGGCGATCAGGAACCGGCCGGGATCTCCAGCGCACCCGGAGGGAGCACAGGCGTCGGCCAGTCCGCCGCGACGTTCCAGCCGGACCAGTCCTCGGCGAAAGGTCCCTGGCGGTCTTCGAGCAGGGCCATGACCTGCTGACGTCCCTCCTCAACATGCCGGTGGGTGGTGTCGTCGATCAGGCCAAGGCGGCGGCCCTGGGCGTACTCGTCTTCGTCCTTCCACACATGCCAGGACAGGTCCGGCGCAATGACCAGGTCCAAAAGCAGGTCGAAGGTGTCGATCCCGATCGGAGTCCTGCGGAAGGGCCGCTCGAAGTTGACATACCACCCCGGCGCCCGCTGATCTGGGGTGAAGAACTGGCTGACGCTGAAGTACTCGCCTGCAGCTAGCCTGGCGAGCAAGACGGTATCCCGCCAGATCCACCGTCCCAGCTCCCACCGTCCGGCGGCGAGGCTGGGGAGCCCCTGCTTGCGGACCGTCTCATCACCGGTAAGCAGCCATTCGATCCAGGTGGCAGGCGCCAGGCTCTCGACGCCTGGCCAGCAAGTCAGCACAAGCTCATCGCCGAGATCCCGCACCACCCGGAAAGGCGCGGCCGTCCACACCTTGCCAGCGAAGGTGTCCCGCCGGACCGCCGTCGCCCCCGGCTCGAAGCGCCGCCCCACCACACTCATCACGATCCAATGATGACAGGCCGGCTCGTATCCTTGATCAGCGAACGGGACCGCAGCCACCCCAGCCGATCAGCGTCTCAAGCTCGGCGACAAAGGCCCGGGCTGCCCCCGGCTCCTATGGCAACGCCTCGAATCCATCGCCGAGGAACATGGCCGAAGTGCCCGTGGTTCATGCCCGGCACCGAGGTGGGGCCAGAACTGGCTGTCCTGTGCCAGGCATATGAGGTAGGAGACCGCTCTGACCTGCGGTGCCTTGACCTGATTGGCGGCCGTAGGCTGGTTTGTTGCCACTGATCATGAGGTAACTTTCCCGCCGCCCGTGGGCGAGGATGGCGGCGTGATTGATTACCACGTCCACCTGTGGCGCCACGCGCCGCACCTGTTGTTGCGGGCGAGCGTCGAACAGCTCGCCGCATACTGTGCGCAGGCTGCCCGGCTCGGGGTCAGCGAGCTGGCAGTCACCGAGCATTCCTCCCGGTTCCGGCAGTTCGACGCGCTGGTGCGAGGCTGGTGGGATCAGGACCCAAGCCCCGCCCGGCGAGCCGAAACAGGTACATGCTGGGACCAGGAACTGGGGGCCGACCTGGACCAGTACGTCGACACCGTGCTGGCGGCCAAGGCGGCCGGGCTGTCGGTGGCGCTTGGCCTGGAGGTTGATTACATCCCCGGCCGGATGGGCGAGGTGGGCACCCTGCTTGCGGGGTATCCGTTCGACGTTTTGCTGGGCAGCGTGCACTGGATCGGCGCCTGGCTGTTCGACGCCCTCGACTGGGCGCAGGCGCAGCAGCAATGGGCCAGCCGGGGCGTGGAGCGGGTCTGGGGCGACTACACCCAGTCAGTGGAGGAGCTGGCGGGCACGGGGACGGTCGACGTGCTGGCACATCCCGATCTGGCCAAGGTCGCCGGGCACCGCCCGCCCGCGCCCGATGAGTTCTACGACCGGATCGCAGAAGCGGCCCGGTCCTGCGGGCTCGCCGCAGAACTCAGTTCTGCGGGCTGGCGTAAGCCATGCGCCGAGCCGTACCCAGCCGCGGGGTTGCTTGCCCGATTCCACGGCTACGGGGTTCCGATCGCGACCGCCTCCGACGCCCACCAGGTTGAGGACATTTCCTGGCGGATCGCCGACCTGACAGGGATGGCGCTTGCTACTGGCTACTCCGAGGTCACCGCGTTCCGAGGCCGCAATCGGACGCCACAGCCGATTTGATCGTTACCACCGTTGCGTCGGGTGTCCTCGGGCCCGCACCAGCCACCAAGCACCTCACGATCGATCTTGATCACTAGGTGCCTCAACTTACTGGCAGCGGCCCGCCCGACGCCTCAGACACGCTGGCAATGCCTCAACCTGTCTGACACAGGACAATGACTGTCCCGTCTCCCGATAAGTCGGCCCTGTCTCACTGAATCCGGCCCATCATGGCCCGTGTCTCAGTTATCGCGGCCCGCTTGGTCCGCGCCTGGACCAAGCGGGCACCTGCCCCGCGACAATCAATCTTTACTGGCAACGTGGCCATTGTCCCGGCGGGTCGACGGCGTCAACGTCGTTTGGTGCTTCGGTCCGTGCCGGGCGAGCTTGCGCCGGAACACCGCAAAATCATTAGACATTGCCCGCCTCTCACGGGAATCGTTGGCGGCATGCGACAGGGGGAGATCTGGGACGCCGATACCGCCGAGGGCTATGACACGCCAGGCACCGGCATGTTCGCGCCTGAAGTGCTGGGGCCGACGGTGGATCGCCTCGCCGAGCTCGCCGGTTCCGGGCGGGCGCTTGAGCTCGCTATAAGGACCGGCCGCGTGGCTATGCCGCTCGCGGAACGCGGGGTGCCCGTCACCGGCATCGAGCTGTCGCCGGCTCACCCGCGCAGAGACCGATGACACGCGCCCACCCCCTGCCATTGTCAGGCCGCCAGTACCGCAGGCGCCGCCAGTCAGGGCACCTGTCAGGGGTCAGCCGAAGCCCGGGGTGCCACACCCGGCCAGGAAGGACGCCTCCAGTTCCGCGGGCTGGCAGCGCCGCCTGGCCTCGGCGAAACTGACCCACTCGAACCTGTCGTGTTCCTCCCCGTCGACCACGACTTCCGTGCCCCACGGGACCTCCAGGGCGAACACCGCCCAGTCGACCCCATCGGTCAGCACGGGCCGCGGACAAGCCTCCCAGCCGACCTCCTCCTGCAGCTCGCGGGCAACGCACGCGAGAAGGTCCTCGCCGGGCTTGCGTGACCCGCTCGGCGGAGTCCACGCCCAGTCGCAGTCACGGGCAGCCCCGCCGTGATGCGCACGATGCAACAGCAGATACCGCCACCCCTGCGGGGCACGGCTGGCGACCACAACCGTCGCCCCGTGCGGACGTTCACGGCTGACCGGCTCACCATCCCAGGTGGTGAACTCCTGCGCGCCTCCGAAATCAGCCACGCCCCCATCCTCACGGGCCGGCCCGGAGTCCGTCCAGCTGGCTGTAACACCAGTTGCACTATCCGCGAACATTCCTGCGAGGATCACTAGCCGCCCTTCGATAGGTCGAGTCCTGACGTTCCCCGCCCGCAAAACTGGCAACTGGCCAAGTCACACTGATTCCGGCCCATCATCGAGGCATACACGGGACCTGTGGAGTAGGTCGCGCGTTCGAATCGCGCTCGGCCAGCCTCGCATGGTTTGTGACGGTAGCTCGGCGTACCATGCCAGCGATCCCGGAATGCTAGGGGGAGCGATGGAGGGTATCGCGCCGATCTTGCACGTAGCTGACGCGCGGGCAAGCGTTGACTGGTACGCACAGCTCGGGTTCGAAGTCGAATCGGAGCACGCCTTCGGGCCAGACTGGCCGCTGTATATGCGGCTGCGTCGCGGCCCGGCGCAGTTGCATCTGTCCGAGCACCGCCTCGACGGAGGCCCGGCCAGCCACGTCTATCTGTACGTCGAGGATGTAGACAACAGCCTCCCGCCGGGCGCGGCGGCCGAGGATTGCCCGTGGGGCATGCGTGAGGCCAGGCTGGCCGACCCTGACGGCAACGTCGTGCACATCGGTTCTCCGCTCCCGGAGCGGGAACCGGCAGCACAAGCCTGATCGGCGGGCGTCCCACGGCGTTGGGATCGAGCGGAACGCCCGAGACGCACGTCAACTCGCAGCGACGCGAGCAGGGCAACCGCCCAGGCCAATCAGGGTGCCAGAGAATGGACGGGACACCAGTCATATGGTGGCTCGCTGACGCATCCGACTGAGGCTTAATCCTTAGCGACGGCCTGGCCCGTCGCGGCTCTGTCGTGGGCCAGGTGCGCCGCGCGGCTCAGGGCGGCGAGCCGGGATCCGCCGAGCGAAGCGGCTCGCGCCAGCGGCTGGTGATCGGCAGGCGGCGGTCCCGGCCGAAGTTCTTCACCGTGATCTTCGGGCCCGGAGGGTACTGCCTGCGCTTGTACTCGGCGCGGTCCACCATCCGGATCACCCGGTCCACGAGGCCGGGGTCGTGGCCAGCCGCGACCAGTTCGGCGGCGCCCATGTCGCGTTCCACGTAGTCGTCCAGAACCGCGTCGAGCACCGCGTAGTCCGGCAGCGAGTCACTGTCCAGCTGACCCGGTGCCAGCTCGGCGCTGGGCGGCTTGGTGATCGAGTTCTCCGGGATCGGGGGCGTCTCGTCGCGGCTCTCCGACTGCCGATTTCGCCACCGCGCCAGCTCCCAGACCAGCGTCTTGGGGACATCCTTGATCGGTGCGAACCCGCCGGCCGAGTCGCCGTAGAGCGTCGAGTAGCCGGTGGCCAGCTCGCTCTTGTTACCAGTCGTAAGCACGAGGTGACCGTCGGCGTTGGACAGCGCCATCAGGATCATGCCGCGGATCCTGGCCTGCAGGTTCTCCGCCGCGAGACCGGTAAGGTCAAGCTCCGCCTGGAACGCGTCGACCATGGACCGGATCGGTACCGTCCGGGCGTGCAGGCCCTGGCGCTTGGCCAGGTCCTCGGCGTCGCCGAGGGAGTGATCCGAGGAGTAGCGGCTCGGCATGAGGACCACGTGAACCCGGTCCGGGCCGATCGCGTCCGCCGCGATCGTCGCGGTCAGCGCCGAGTCGATCCCGCCGGACAGGCCCAGGATCACCGAGCCGAACCGGTTCTTGCGTACGTAGTCCCGGACGCCGGTGACCAGGGCCGCGTAGACCTCCGCGAGATCGGGCAGCCGGGGCCAGAACGCCCGCGCTTCCGCGGCGGCGGCGGGAGACGGGGCGGCCACGTCAGCGAGTTCGAGCCGCCGGACAGTGATCATCGTGCCGTCTCGCGCGTCGACGGGGGTCTCGGCAGGGCACCGGGCCGGCGCGGCGGTGGGCAGCTCCAGGTCGGCGGCGACGAGCGCCTCCTCGAACTGCGGGCCTCTGGCGAGCAGCCGCCCTGAGCGATCCACGATGATCGAGTCGCCGTCGAACACGAGCTCGTCCTGGCCGCCCACCATGTTCACGTAGGCCAGCGTGGCGCCCGCCTCGCGGGCTCGGCGCTGGACCAGTTCCAGGCGGGTATCGTCCTTGCCCCGCTCATACGGCGAGGCATTGGGCACCACCAGCAGGCCCGCGCCGGCCGTACAGGCGACGGTGACCGGGCCGCCGTCCTGCCACAGGTCCTCGCAGATCGCGATCGCGACGTCCACGGAATCACCGTCGTCCGACCGCATCCGGATGACCGGCAGGACGTCGCCCGGCACGAAGTACCGGTACTCGTCGAAGACCCCGTAGTTCGGCAGGTGATGCTTGGCCGACCTCACCGCGACCGCGCCGTCATGCAGCAGCGCGGCGGCGTCGAGCGGCGCCCCAGCGGGCAGCCCGACCCGTGGCCGCATTCCGGTCTTCCGGTCCAGGTACCCGGTCACCACGGCGATGCCGCCGAACCCCTCGGCCGCCAGGCGCTCCGCCGTGGTCTGCAGCGCGGCGATCGAGGCGTCCACGAACGAGGTGCGCAGCGCCAGGTCCTCCACCGGATAGCCGGTCAGCATCATCTCGGGGAACACGACCAGCCTGGCGCCCTGATCAGCGGCGCGCCTGGTCCACTCGACAACGAGGTCTGAGTTGCCCGCCAGGTCACCGACGGTAGCGTTGACCTGAGCAAGGGCAATGCGCATCCTGGGCACGCCCTCAGCTTAGACCTGGCTGGTCACGGCGGTCCCAGATGCTGATCATGGACTTAGGTCGGGCCGGGCCAGGGCAGGCTGCCGCATCGGCCCGCCAAGGCGTTAAGTCCTATGTCGCGTATAGTCGTGAACTAAACGATCACGTTGTGGTACCCGTCCTGGCGGCGGCCGTCCGCCCACGATACGGGCCGCCGCGAAGGCGGGACTATAACCCCAGATATCGCCAGATCCTGTGTTATCGACCTACCGAAAAGGAGCGGTATGCGCGGGATCTTCTTCTCACGAGCTGTGCCCGCGGTCCTGGTGACGTTTCTGGTGATGGCCAGCGCAGTGGCAGGCCCGGTTTCGGCGTCCGCATCGTCGCCGATGTCGGCTACCGTGCAGGCGCCGGCTCCGGTGTTGGCGTCGCCCCCGGCGACGGCCCCACGTGGCGCGGCGATGGCCGCCATCGCGGCCGCATCGCTGCAGCGCATGTATAACCCCAGCACGGGCCTGTTCTGCCGCAAGCCGAACGCGAACTGCTGGTGGGACTCGGCCAACGAGCTCACTGCCCTGGTCGACTACTCCAGGCAGGCTGGATCCCGTACATACCTTGGTGACCTGGCCCGCACCTATGTCCGGGCGGAATACGCCGGACCGACCGGACGCTTGCGCGGCCCGTTCACCGACAACTGGTTCGACGACGATGGCTGGTGGGCCCTGGCCTGGCTCGACGCCTATGAGTGGCAGCCTCGCGAAACGAGGTACCTGACCGTCGCGGAGAACCTGTTCGGCTACATCTTCAAGCACGGATGGTCGACCCGAACTTGCGGCGGCGGGGTCTGGCAGAACTCGGTGAGGGACGGCAAGAACGCGATCGCCAATGGGCTCTACCTGGAGCTCGCGGCGCGGCTTTACCTGATCACCAGGCACTCCGCCTACCTTACCAAGGCCCAGAATGAATGGCGGTGGTTCATGTCCTCGGGCATGATCGACGTGATTCCCGGATCTGCGGACAGGACTGACCCGCTTCATGGCGGCGAACTGGTCTACGACCGCGTCAGCCGGGCGTGTGTGGTGAGGGGGGGCGGGTTCTGGACCTACAACCAGGGCGTATTCGTTGGCGGGCTCGACGACATGTACCGGGCCACGGGCAATCGGACCTACCTGTCGCAGGCAGAGGCGATCGCGCACTGCGTGACCTCGCTGGCCTGCGGGGGGAATACGAAGTATGCCAACCCGCCTGTTGATGTCGGCGGGATCCTCACCGAGCCATGCAAGACGCCTGACTGCGGCGGCACAAGAAACCGCCCTTCCATGCTCCAGTACAAGGGCGTCTTCATGCGCAATCTCTACTGCCTTAACCAGACGGTCAGGAGTTCCGCATACCAGACATTCATCGCCGACAACGCTAGGTCGATATTCGCCCACGACCAGAACAGCATGCACCAGTTCGGGTTCTCGTGGGCGAGCCGCTGGGACGCCAGGAACGGCGCTACCGAGGCCACCGAGGGTTCCGCCCTCTCCGGGCTCAACGCCAACATCGGCGGCAAGAGCCCGGCCAGCTGCTAGCCCCGTCTGCCACCGCGTCGCGACCTGGGAGAGCCGTCTCACTCAATCTTGACCGTCGCAAGGGGACTGCCAGGCAGCATCGCCTGAGAACGGACACGAGGCGAGCCGGGCAGGCCTCCTAGCTGCCTGAGGAGCGCGTTAACGTGCCGGAAACACGAGGCGGGCAAACTGTCGGAGTGGACAGGCAGGAAGAGTTCGTGCTGCGCACGCTCGAGGAACGTGACGTCCGTTTTGTTCGTTTGTGGTTCACGGACGTGCTCGGCTACCTGAAGTCGGTGGCGGTCGCCCCGGCCGAGCTCGAGGGCGCGTTTGCGGAGGGCATCGGCTTCGACGGGTCGGCGGTGGAGGGCTTCGCCCGGGTCTACGAAGCAGACATGATCGCCAAGCCGGACCCGTCGACGTTCCAGCTGATGCCGCTGCGGGGCGAGGCGGCGGTCGGCCGGATGTTCTGCGACATCCTGATGCCGGACGGGTCGCCGTCCTACGCCGACCCCCGTCATGTCCTCAAGCGAGCGCTCGGCAAGGCCGCCAACCTCGGATTCACCTTCTACACGCATCCCGAGATCGAGTTCTTCCTGCTGCGCGAGAAGCCGGAGCCCGGGGTGAAGCCGCAGCCGATCGACGCCGGCGGCTACTTCGACCACACGCCGCACTCGATCGCGCACGACTTCCGGCGCAGCGCGATCGTGATGCTCGAGACCATGGGCATCTCGGTCGAGTTCAGCCACCACGAGGGCGCACCCGGCCAGCAGGAGATCGACCTGCGGTACGCGGACGCGCTGACCACCTCGGACAACATCATGTCCTTCCGGTTGGCGATGAAGGAGGTCGCGCTGGACCAGGGGGTCTTCGCCTCGTTCATGCCGAAGCCGTTCACCGAGCACCCCGGCTCGGGCATGCACACGCACATGTACAAGCGGCTCTGGGGCGGGGACGAGCGGATCGCCGGCGCAGGCGGAGAGGCGCCCGCCTACATCTGCTGGGGCCACAACAACCGGTCGGCCCTGGTCCGGGTGCCGATGTATAAGCCGCAGAAGGCGAACGCCACGCGGGTGGAGTTCCGCTCGATCGACTCGGCCTGCAATCCGTACCTGGCGTTCGCGGTGATCCTCGCGGCCGGCCTGAAGGGGATCGAGGCCGACTACGAGCTGCCTGCCGGCGCGGAGGACGACGTGTGGGCGCTCACCGAGGCCGAGCGGCGGGCGCTGGGCATCGCGCCGCTGCCGCAGAGCCTGTCGGACGCATGCAACGTCATGGAGGGCAGCGAGCTCGTGGCCGAGACGCTAGGCGAGCACGTCTTCGACTTCTTCCTGCGGAACAAGCGCGCGGAGTGGCGGGAGTACCGTCGCCAGGTCACCGAGTTCGAACTGGATCGCTACCTCAGCGTGCTCTGAGCTTGCCATCCGGATCCAGGCGGAACATGCGCATCGTCGGCTCGCTGAAGCCGAGCGTGACAACCTGTCGCCGCTGCCCGGACCACGCGGGTGACATCCAGCGGCGGCATGGCCTCGAAAACCTGCTCATGTGGTGACCCGCGGGTTCCTCCTCGGGCGCGGTGCACCAACCGACAAGAATCCTTCCGACGCAAACCACCGTCCTGCCGATGACGAACAACGCCAAGCCAGTCGGTGTGTGATGAACGGAGGGGATGCGGAGACCTTCGGCCACCGTTGTCGGCGTCTGCGAAGCGAAACTACTCCTCGCAGACGCGTCGCTATCGTCGATCAGGCAGCTCGGCTCATCGGCTTCCGTACCCTCGGAATGCGCGCCGGTCGCCGGCTCAGACTGGCACGATCGGTGTGTGACGCACCGGGATTCTTGCGAGCACCGACTCGTCGATGTGGAGGTGCGCCCGCACGAGCTCGTGGGGAGTGAGCGCCAACCACTTGCTAAGCGACGCCTCCACCACGCGATCGCTCCGGAACGCCCCGAGGAACCGCAACGTCGTCGTGCCCCGGTTCACGACGTAGTGGCCCATCGGGCGCGGCACGTAGCCGACGTCACCCGCCTGGTAATCGAAGGTGCCGGCGTCCCCATTGGCATCGAACACCCCCATCCGCGCCTCTCCCGAGAGGAAGTACAGCCACTCGTCGGCGATCGGGTGCCAGTGCAGCTCGCGCATCCCCCCGGGCTCGATCTCGATCAGGGCCGCGGCAATCGTCTTGGATGCCGGGAACGCCTGCGAGTCGGCGATGCGGAAGCTGCCTCCCTTCGTCCGGATCGGCTCCTGGGCGAGCAGGTGGTGGGTGAAGGGCTCGGGGACTGGCTCAGCGCCGGCGATCCGATCCGCGCTGAGCGGGCCGGGCACCGGCGCATTGAAGATGTAGAGCTCGTGGTCGGGGAGGTTAGCAAAGGCGCTCTCGGGCACCTCGAAGTTCGCGGCGAGAACCTCCCGTGGCGTATGCGCCAGCCAGTCCGTGAGCAGGAAGGTCGAGTGCGAGTCGAAGTGGGCGTTGTCGACGACGAGCAGTACCTCGCAGCCGTCGTCGGCGAGGCCCTGGATCGAGTGGGGGAGACCGGCCGGGAAGTACCAGAGGTCACCCTCGCTGACGTCGTCCTGGAAGGTGCGCAGCTCCGGGTCGACGGCGGTGATCCGTGCCCGGCCGGCGAGCACGTAGGCCCACTCGGCCTCCTTGTGATAGTGCATCTCCTGGACCGCGCCGGCCTTGAGGCGCATGTTGACGGCGGCGATCTCGGTGGCGCTGGGCAGCTCGCGGATCGTCGTCTGCCGCGCCCAGCCGCCTTCGCTCAGGTGATTGTGGCTGTCGGCGAAGGACCACCTGAGGTTGGGCAGCGTGCCGTGATCGGTCCGCGGCGGCACGAGCAGATCCGGATCCTGGGCCTCGCGAGGGGGGTTCGTCGGACCGAGGATCGACGCACCCTGGTTGTCGCGGATTGGCTGGGGCGGAGTCGGGACTCCGGGCTGGGGACGATCTTGAATCATCGAAGCACCTCCGTTTCCGTGTCACGAATGACGAGGCGACCGTCCTCGCCGTTTCACCTGACAATGCCCATCGTGAGACCGTCCATCGACCGTACGAGCCGCCCGGTGTAGCGGGGCGAGCGACGGCCAGGTGCTCACCGCTACAGTGTGGCCAAAGCGGCGTATCCAGGGGGTTACACCGGGTGACACGACTCTTACAGTTCTGCGCGCCCCCCACCCGCCAAGAGCGCCCTGAGTGGCGCCCCCCGGACCGCATCGGCCACGCCGCGGTTAACCTCGCCATACCCACCCCCCGGGATCTCTAGTCCGCCGAAGTTTCGTCACCTGAGGTAAGTGGATGCGGCGTTGGGCTGCGGTTTTGCTGGGTGGGCGGTCGGGGGTTCTGTCTACTTCAGGGTGAGGGTCAGCGGGATCGGCGCCTTGATGAGGTCGAAGGCCTGGCGCTGGGCGGGGGTGGGGTCGCTGATCTTGTCGAAGGCGGCTCGGCCGATTGTGATGGTGGCGCGGGTGAGGGTGGCGAGGTGGTCGATGAGGCCGCGGAAGCTACGCACGACCTGCCCGTCGGCGCTGGCGTGGGCTGCGGCCTTGGCGTCTGCGTGCGCGGAGCGGCGGGTCGGGGCGACGGGGTCGGGTCTGGCGGGTGGCTGTTCGTCGGTGTAGGTGAGGGGGGCCAGGGCCTTGCGCAGGTGCCAGGTGAGGTAGGCGGCGAGCATGCAGATCAGCACGTGGGCGCGGACCCGGTCCTCCAGCCAGTGGTGGATGGGGCGCAGGTCCAGGTCGTCGGCCTTGATGGACCGGAAGTCCCGTTCGACGCGGGAGACGTTCTTGTAGCTGGTGACGGTCGCGGGGGCGTCCAGCTTGCCTTCGGGGACCGGGGTGCGGATGACGTAGATGCCGTCGAGCGCGGCCTCGGCGTCGAAGGCGGGCAGGTCGCGGCGCTAGCCCAGGCGGTCATCGCCGATGTCGAGGATGAGGTGCTTAGCGAGCTTGTACTTGTTCACCACCCGGCCGGCCCGGACGCCGATCTTGTCCGCGCCCTTGATCCGCCCCGCCGCGACCTGAGCTTTGACCTTTGCACGGTTTCCTTTCATATCCGTTCTTAGCTAGACGCAGACGTCACCGGCATGAGCCGCCCAGATCCGGGTAATCTGCGTGCGAGCCCGGCGGCAATGTCGGGCGCCTGGCATGACCCGGCGGGCTCAGGGGGTGGTGGGCTGCTTGTGTACCGACGCCTGGTAGATCTGCTCGATCGACGACTCGAGCTGGGCGTTGAACTGCTCG
>WNFI01053812.1_pt1 | contig 11749 bp, 9 predicted proteins | sample 5400471 | NCBI WGS metagenome assembly WNFI01 (sample SAMN13153348, study PRJNA577476) | soil metagenome | isolation source: 100 cm saprolite on Douglas fir-dominated hillslope | place: USA:California | collected 2013-09-17
CTTGTGCGTTCCTCGCGATTGCTGGAAAATCCCCTAACCATGCAACGGCCAGCGGGCGTGAAATCGGCGGCGATTCTGTTCTTCCTGGCGGCCGCTTATCTGTGCGTCATCGGCACGCTGATGCTCACGCGTTCGGACGTGGTCTCGATGCGACTGGGAGAGCCGCTGCTGCACGGACTAGAGTTGGCTGGGCCGTACATGTTTCTTATCGTCGGTATGCTCGGGGCGATTATCGCATGGGGGTTGTTGAGGTTGAACTATTGGGCGCGATGGGTGGCGATTGTGGTTGCGACTGCTGGCATTGTGATGCTTGTGCCAAGTCTCTCGGCAGCGGCGACCGACTTTCGCTGGTCCCTGCTATGGGCAGGGTTGGGAGTTATCGTGCGGGTAGCAATCGTCTGGTACTTGCTTCAGGACCCCGTGAGGGCGGCATTCACCAAACGGGAGCAGGCCGTGTAGGGACAGCCGCCCCCGGCTGTCCGGTCGAGCGAAGCTCGACTGCTAGTACTACTGCTGCCTGTCAGCTTTTTGCCTTGACCGGCTCCTTCTCGCCGACTCGCTTGCTGACCTGGAAGGTCATCTTGCCGGCGAGCTTGTCGGCCTCGACGATCACGTGGTCGCCGTGGATCACCTCGCCATCCAGAATCTTCAACGCGAGCGGATCCTGAATCAGCTTTTGGATGGCCCGCTTCAAGGGTCGAGCGCCAAAGTTCGGATCGTAGCCCTGAGTGAATAGCAGTTCCTTGGCGGCATCCGTGAGCTCGAGCGAAATCTTGCGGTCGGCCAGCAGACGACGAATGTCCTCCAAGCGCAGCTCGATGATTTTGACCAGCTGTTCTTTGCCGAGCGGACGGAAGACGATGATGTCGTCGACGCGGTTGAGAAACTCGGGCCTGAAGTGGTCATGCAGCGCGTTCATCACCTGCTCACTGGCTTTTTCAAACTCCTCGGGTGTGCGCACGTGGTCGGATTGCAGGTAACTCGACCCGATATTTGAGGTCATGATCAGGATCGTGTTCTTGAAATCCACGACGCGGCCTTTGCCGTCGGTAAGGCGTCCATCGTCCATCATCTGCAACAGGACGTTGAAGACATCGGGATGCGCCTTTTCAATCTCGTCAAAGAGTACGACCGCATAAGGACGGCGGCGAACCTGCTCGGTAAGCTGCCCGCCCTCTTCATAGCCGACGTAGCCCGGAGGAGCACCGATCAGGCGAGCAACCGAATGCTTCTCCATAAGAGCGGCGAATGGCGTTGGCGACGCGCTCCAGAGCTTCGTCCTGGCCGACAACGCGCTGGCGCAGCCGATCTTCCATGGTCACTAACTTTTTCATTTCGCCTTCGAGCATCTTCGACACCGGGATGCCCGTCCACTTGGAGACGATGCGGGCGACGTCTTCTTCGTCGACTTCTTCCTTCAGCATGCGAGACTTGCCCTGGCCTTCCATCTGCTTCGTAAGCCTGGCCAGTTCTTCCTCGGCCTGGCGAATGAGGCTGTAACGAATCTCGGCGACACGCTGCAGGTTGCCCTTTCGCTCCTCGGATTGCTCTTCGATCCTCAGCTTCTCGATTCTTTCTTTCAGCTCGCGGGCATGGGCGATCAGCTCTTTCTCTTTTTTCCAGTTGGCTTTGAGCGCGTTCGATTTTTCGCGGATCCCGGCAAGTTCCCGGTTGATGACTGCCAGACGCTCCTTCGAGTTCGGATCATCTTCTTTCTTCAGCGCCTGCTTTTCGATTTCAAGTTGCATGGCGCGGCGCTCGAGTTGGTCGATCTCGGTGGGCATCGAATCGATTTGAATGCGGAGCGAAGCGGCGGCTTCGTCGATAAGGTCGATTGCCTTGTCGGGGAGAAAACGGTCGGTGATGTAGCGGTGCGAGAGCGTGGCTGCGGCCACAATTGCCGAGTCTTTAATGCGCACTCCATGGTGGACTTCGTATTTCTCTTTCAGACCACGAAGGATGGCGATGGTGTCTTCGACGGTGGGTTCGCTGACGAAGACGATCTGGAAGCGGCGTTCGAGCGCTGCATCTTTTTCGATGTATTTGCGATACTCGTTCAGCGTGGTGGCGCCGATGGCTCGAAGCTCGCCGCGGGCAAGTGCGGGCTTCAGCATGTTGGAGGCGTCGATGGCGCCCTCGGCAGCTCCGGCTCCGACTAGAGTATGCAGCTCGTCAATGAAAAGAACGATCTGGCCTTGCGAATCTTCGATCTCCTTGAGGACGGCTTTCAGGCGGTCTTCGAATTCGCCGCGATATTTCGCGCCGGCCAGCATGCCGCCGAGGTCGAGCGCGACTACGCGTTTGTTCTTTAGAACTTCCGGCACATCGCCGGAGATAATGCGCTGGGCGAGGCCTTCGACGATGGCGGTTTTACCGACGCCGGGTTCGCCGATGAGCACGGGATTGTTTTTCGTGCGGCGGGACAGAACCTGGACCACACGGCGAATTTCTTCGTCGCGGCCGATCACGGGATCAAGCTTGCCGCGCCGTGCCTGTTCGGTAAGGTCACGGGCGTAGCGTTCGAGAGCCTGATACTTGGCTTCGGGATTTTGGTCGGTCACTTTTTGTGAGCCACGGACGCTGGTCAAGGCCTTAAGGATGGCGTCATACGTCGCGCCGTGGCGGACGAGGATCTGCTGGGCGACATCTTGCTTGAGGTGCGTGATGGCGAGCAGCAGGTGCTCGGTGGAAACGTATTCGTCCTTAAAATTGGCGGCTTCTTTGAAGGCCTGCTCAAGGAGCTTGTTGGCTTGGTTTGACAGCGTGGCCTGAGCAGCACCGCCGGAAACCTTGGGCAGCTTTTCAAGCTCGCGATAGAGATCGCCGAGAACGGCCTGCGGGCCCGCGCCGATCTTTTCCAGCACCGGCGGCACGATGCCCTCTTTGTCTTCGAGCAGAGCTGACAGCAGATGCACCGGCAACAGTTCGGGATTACCGTGCTCGGAGGCGAGGTCGTTCGCACGCTGGACCGCTTCCTGCGCTTTTACGGTGAATTTGTCCCAACGGATGGGCATGGCTTAATTCCTCTAGTTTTTATCGTCTCAGCGAAGCGAAGAATCGATGCCATCGGCGGTGACGGTAGCACCGAGGTCCTTCGCTTCGCTCAGGCTGACAAGAGTTTATTTGATGCCGAGACTTTGTTGCCAAAACAATCCGGGAGGCGGTCACTTCTACCGCCTCCCGTCGCAACCGAGTCGAGCTTCGCTCGACCGGACAGCCGAGGCGGCTGTCCATACGTGTTTCCTGCTGGTTTACGCGGCTTTGCTCGGGCTCTTGGCCTCGATGTTCTTCTCGCTGCTCACGTTGACTTTGATTTGTTTGGGTTTGGCTTCGGCCTTCTTTGCTAGCTTGACCTTCAGCACGCCTTTGTCGTAGGTGGCCGAGACGTTTTCGGTCTCCACGGTCGGCGGCAGTGTGAAGGTGCGGGTAAAGCTGCCGTATTGGCGTTCCACCCGGCGATAGTTCTCCTCTTTTTCTTCCTTGTCGATCTTGCGCTCGCCGTGCACGACGAGAGTGTTGTTCTCGATGCGGACATCGATGTCCTTTTCGTCAATTCCTGGGACTTCGATCTTCAAGGTAACGTTGTGCTCGTCCTCGTAAACGTCAACGGCAGGAGCGAAGCTCGAGGTAGTCAGGGAGTCATCCCGGCCGGCCTCGTTGTTATAGGACTCGCGGAACAGGCGGTTCATGCGGTCCTGCAACGTGGAAAATTCACGGAAAGGTTCCCAGGGGGTAAGTACGGTCATGGCTAAAATCCTCCTTCGGATGTCTTGGTATTGAGTTTTCCCTGAAGCTTTCACAGTAGAACGCTGTGGCTTCAAGTCACTCCCTTTGATGCTGTACTTAGCTTGATAGAATCATCAAATATGAGTGCGTTATTGTCAATACATGATTACTATTTATTTTCAATTGATTACGGAGAAAATCAGGCACTTTAAATAAGCGGTTTCGGGGATATTCAGCAGAATCGGATGATCCTTGGATTGCCCCCGGATTTCCACAAGGCGCAGCGTGCGGTGGGCGTCGCGAGCGGAATCTGCGAGCATTTCGAGGAAAAGAGCTTGGCTAACATGGAAAGAGCAGGAGCAGGTAACCAAGATTCCGCCGGGGCGAAGCATCTTAAGCGCGCGCAGGTTGAGCTCTTTGTAGCCGCGGAGGGCGGCATCCAAGTCGCGCTTTGATTTGGCGAAGGCCGGCGGATCGAGCACGATGGTGTCGTAGCGTTGACCAGCGGCAGCATAGTCCTTGAGCAGATCGAAGGCGTTGGCCTCGATCCACTCAACCTCCCGCTGGTTCAGCGCTGCGTTCTGGTCCGCGACTTCGAGGGCGGAACGTGAGCTGTCGATCGCAGTAATGCGAGAGCATCGCGACGCCAGGTGAAGAGCAAAGCCACCGTGATAGCAGAAGACGTCGAGCGCTTCGCCGTGGGCATATTGGGCGGCCGCCGCATAGTTCTCTCGCTGATCGAGGAAGGCGCCTGTCTTCTGTCCTTCGAGCGCTTCGTGGTGGAACCGGACACCGTTCATGGTGACAACCGTGGCTGTTTTTTCGCCTTGCAGGAGGCTGGACGGACGCGGTGGCAGATTCTCAAGTTCGCGGACGCGAGGGTCGACGCGCTCGACCATCGAGGCGGGATGAAATTGCTCCGTCAATTCTGCCATGATGGCCTGGCGGACGAGGTCGGAGTCCATGGCCTGGGTCAGGACCTGGATCGAGAGCATGTCGTTATAGCGGTCGACAATCAGACCTGGCAAGAGATCGCCCTCGCTGAAAATGAGACGGTAGGCGTCGGTCTTATGAACCAGCGGCTGGCGGTAGGCAACGGCGGCGGCGATACGTTGGCGAAGCAACGCCGGGAAGTCGCTGACGGGCTCATCCGAAATCAGACGGATGGCGATTTGCGATGCGCTGGAGTAAAGCGCGGTGCCAAGAGGCTTGCCGCGGGCGTCGACCACGGTCACAAGAGAACCAGGGGGAACTCCGTCGGCGGAGACGATGTCCGATCGGTAGACCCAAACGTGGCCGTCCTTCAGACGGGATGCGCCTCGTGGGGAGACTTTAACTTTGGGAACAGCGAGGGTGGGGGATTCGGACATGGAACAATCTTAGACGAAGGATGGATTCCGGTTAGAAAGCGCAGCGGCTGAAGCCGAGGTGTTTCGAGAGCGCTTACGATATGGCTGAAGCCATATCCTGATACGAATCGTGATACGAGCCGCATATCCTGATACGAACCGTGATCCGAATTGCGACCCCTATCTTCGGTTGTCAGCGCATGAATGTTGAATTGTCGCCATACGATTCGCGACTTCTCCGCACTTGAGTCGAGCTGCGCTCGCCTGGACAGCCGAGGCGGCTGTCCCTACGCAATGCTTCTTAGCTTGCGGCTTGTTCGGTGGCGACGGCAGCGGCGGTGGACTTAACGTGGGATCCGGCGGCGGCTTCGGCGCGCGCTGCGTCCAGGTCGGACTGAAGCGAGTCGAGGAAAACCATCGGAAGCTCGGTGCCGAAGGCGTCGAGTTCCGCCTCGCTCCAGCCGCCATTTAGACGCGTGGCGCCAGTGATGTCTTCGGGAAAAGCCTGGCGGTAATCGCCTTCGCGGGTGAGAATATCCCCGACGAGCCGCCCGGTATGCATGTCGTAGACGCGACGGCTGGCTTGGCCTTTCGCATTGGTCATACAGAGGTAAACTTCGCCGGCATCCGCGAATTCCTGGCGATAGTACCAGGCCTGCGGAGCGTCGATCTTGGGATGATGTCGGCGGGGACGCGCGTGTTTCTGATCTGCCAGCTCATCCGCTGGATTGAAATAAAGCACGCGCTGGCAGGAATCGCAAACTACGGTCTGCTGCCCGGAGCGCACCTCGTTGTAGGTTTGAGGGCGAAGCATCACCTGGCATGCCATGCACTTGTGATCGCGCACTTCGGAAATACCGGAACCGCGGAACTTGGATACGCGTTCATAGTGACGCAGGAGGTCAGGATTGACTCCGCCGCGCATCTGGTCGCGCTTGGCGCGCCATTCAGAGAGCAACTTTTCGTCTTCCGCGGTACGCTGGCGGGCTTCCTCTTTTTCCTCCTCGATTTCCGCGGTTTCGGCCTTCAGCTCGGCTTGGGCGGCCTTAACCTCTTTTTCGCGGGCGTCCGCGTTGAGCATCAGCTCGAGGATTTTGTCTTCATTGCCAACGATTTCCTGCTCGGAGAACTGGATTTCGTGCAGCAAAGCCTTGTACTGGTCGTTTGTTTTGACGGCGAGAGACTGGTCGCGGTACTTGGAAATCTTGCCTCGAAGGTCGGTTATCGCAGTGTCGTACTTGCGGCGTGCAGCGTCGTCGGCTTTTGCGTTGGCCTGGGCTTTCTCGAGTTGAGCCCTGGTGCCGGCGAGTTTTAGCTCGATGGCCGCGATGCGTTTGGGGAATTCGGCAATCTCATCCTGGAGGCGGCGGATTTCTTTGTCCGCTTCTTGTAGCCGTAGCAGGTTTTCGATTTCAGGAAGCATTCAGGCCTAAGGTTCTGCGTTAATTCTAGCACGCGCGGAAGCTTCGGTTGGCTCGGCTCGCCTAAGACTGTCGCGCCGTATGCGTCTTCCGGCAAGTCTAATGAGTGGGACATAATTAACCGCGAAGGACACTAAGGGGCACGAAGGAAATCCTCAGGGAATTCACCCTTGTGTAAGTTCGGGTCTTTTGCGGTTGACGAATTTAGGACACTACGTCTATCGGGCGGCCCATGCATTGCAGGCTTGGCCGGTGTACACTCATTCGTTTGCGCGCCGAGTGCGCGTTAAAAACTTTTTTGCGCTGGAGTTGGCCCGGTGAGACCTTCGAAAACTCTGCCCGTTTCGACTGCTTTGCTCGCGGTGGTGGCCCTTACAGTCTTCGCATCCACGTTCGTGCTGGCGCAGATAGCTGGCCAGCAAGCCACGAAGCCGCTGACCATTGAGGAGATTTTTACTCCCGGAGCCATCACCGGGCGTGGTCCCGAAACTATCGCATGGAGCGCGGACGGGACCAAGCTCTCATTCGTGCAGCGCGACGACAAGGGCGAGCAGGGAGAGTTGTGGTACGTGGACACGGCGACAGGCGAGAAGAAAGTGTTGGTCAGCGCGGCCAAGTTAGCTGCGCTGGCTCCGGACTACTCAAAGGTGAAGGATGAGCGCGAGAAGGAGAGACTTACCCGGTATCACGTGGCGGCCTACGTGTGGGCTCCAGATTCGAAGCACCTGATTTTTGACTCGCAGGGACAGCTCTGGATGTATGACCTAGGCAACAGCACGGGCGTGCAGTTTACATCGGCACCGGACCCGAGCGGTGATCCCAAGTTCTCGCCCGACGGTAGCCGCGTGTCTTACGTGCGCAAACATAATCTGTTCGTGCGTCCGGTAAGCGGCAAGGACGAGAAGCAGCTCACTAAAGATGCTGGAGACAATCTTTTCAATGGCGACATCGATTGGGTGTACGCCGAAGAGCTCAACGCATCCGAGTGTGGATAACGAGAAGTATCCCAAGGTGGGGGATGCCAACCCCGTGGTGAAGCTGGGCATCGCGGATGTGGACAGGGGGAAGGTGCACTGGATTTCTCTAACTGATGATACGGACACTTACATTCCACGTTTCGGCTGGGTGCGCGACGGCATGATTTGGGCGGAAGTCCTCAATCGCAACCAGGACAAGATGGACCTGTACTTTGTGGACGCGAAATCAGGTAAGTCCCAAATCGTTCTGAGCGAAAACAGCCCGGAGGCCTGGGTCAACGTGAACGACGATTTCAGGGTGCTGAAATCTGGAGACCGGTTTCTATGGTCGAGCTGGCGCGACGGGCACACTCATCTGTATCTCTATAGCTTTGACAAGAAGAACCCGAGTGCGACCGAGGCAAAAGAGGAACGCCAGCTGACTCAAGGCGACTTTGAAGTATTGGGCGTGGAAGCGGTCGACGAGGCCACGGGCACGGTGTTCTTCTCGGCCAACAAGGACGATCCGCGCCAGCGGCACATTTTTTCGGTGAAGCTGGACGGCTCCGGGTTACAGCAACTCACGCACGACGAGGGGATGCACTTCGGGAATTTTGCGGAAGATGGCAAGCGCTACCTGGAGACTTTTTCAAGCACGCTGACGCCGCCGCGGTTGACCATGTGTGCGGTGGGCGGCCCCTGCAGTACGGTGTGGGAAGCGCACAGCGTCGCGGACTATGGACTGACGCCGGAGAGATTCCTGGAATTCAAGAGCGAGGATGGAACGACTCTTTATGGACGGTTGCTTCTGCCACCGAACGTGCCCAGCGGCGGAAAGATTCCTCTGATTGTGAATGTGTACGGTGGCCCCGCAGCCCAGCTTGTGCTTAAAGGCTGGGGCGGATCGAGCGCACTCTTCGACCAGATTCTGGCGCGCAAGGGCTTCGCTATTTTCGCGGTCGACAACCGCGGCACGCCCGGACGCGACCGCAAATTCCAGGCTGCGATCCGTCACGAGTTCGGCGCCATCGAACTGCGGGACCAACTCACGGCGCTTGATCAGCTGCTCGAACAGTATCCGCAATTGGACAAAGATCGGATGGCACTCTGGGGATGGTCAAATGGCGGATCGATGACGCTTTACGCGATGACGCATTCGGACCGGTTCCGGGCGGGAGTTTGCGTAGCGCCCGTTACCAGTCAACTCAACTACGACACGATTTACACCGAGCGTTACATGGGTTTGCTTAAGGACGATCAGAAGGGTTACGCAGAGTCGGATGTAACGAAGTCAGCGGAAAAGTTACATGGCGCGCTGATGCTGGTGCACGGAACAAGCGATGACAACGTGCACTTTCAGAACAGTATCCAGATGATCGACGCCCTGATCAAGGCCGGCAAGCAGTTTCGTCTAATGATCTATCCCAATAAGACTCACAGCATTGCCGGCAAAGAGGCGCGGGTTCACCTGTTTCACATGATTGAGGATCACTTTGAAAGTGAGTTGAAGTAGCGAAATAACGCGGTTAGGTTTGACGGTACTGAGTATCGGCTTGAAGCAGCCGAGGTACGTAAGCGTCTCACTGCTTTTGCTTGTCGCTTCTCTTCGAAGCGGAACTGTTTTCCCTAGAGGAGTTTTCTTTCGAGGAAGTCTCCGACTTTGAGCTCTCAGATTTTGCACCGTCCGACTTGGAACCATCCGACTTAGCGCTGTCCGACTTGGACTTGTCTTCCTTCTTGTCTTTGGAGCCTTTCGATTCGGAATCACCGCCGCCCGAAGATCCCGGCGATGAGGATTTCTTGGCATAATCGGTCACGTACCATCCCGAACCCTTGAACTGCACAGCGGGCGCGGAGATCATCTGTTCGACGGGACCGCCGCATTCAGGACACTTCTTGACCATCTTGTCGGAGAACTTCTGGATTTTCTCAAAGCGGTGATGGCACTTCTTGCATTCGTATTCGTAAAGGGGCATGGGATGTATGACTTACAACGATTGTAGGAATTCACTGCTTACCTTTTGATTCTAGGGGCGTGGGTTCGGTCGCGTCAATTCCGCGTCAATTCTGAAGACGGTTGCTTCGGCCGTCATCCAATGACCATGAGTTCAGATCCGGGCATGGCAATTAAGGACACGGGGCTTAGGCGCTGTGCGCCCTTTCAGTGCGACGCGCATAGTAGCTGGGATAGCCGGGGTCCAGCTTGCGGCCTTTATCGCTGAAGCGCCGAAGGTGGATGATGCCCGCCTTCTGCAAAGCGAATTGCAATGTCGTCGCTAGCACCCCGAAGCCGTACTTCACGCTCCGGCGGAAGTTAATGGACGAAGCCTCTTCGAAGTACTTTGTGGGACAGGAGACTTCTCCGATGCGGAAGCCGAAGTATACGCACTGAGCGAGCATCTGATTGTCAAAGACGAAGTCATCGGAGTTTTCGAGTAGTGGTAATTCAGTAAGTACCTTGCGGCTGAAGGCGCGGTATCCGGTGTGGTACTCCGAAAGCTTGATGCGGAGAAAAAGGTTTTCAAACGCCGTGAGCAGCCGGTTGGCGACATATTTATAGACAGGCATACCGCCACGCAGGGCAGTGCCGCCGATAATTCGCGAGCCCAGCACCACGTCATAGACGTCGTAGGCCACCATGCTGGACAGCGCCGTAACCAGATGCGGAGTGTATTGGTAGTCGGGGTGAAGCATGATCACGACATCGGCACCGGCGGCCAAGGCTTCCCGGTAGCAGGTCTGCTGGTTACGGCCATAGCCGTAATTGCGATCATGTTGAAAGACATACAGGCCGATGCGATTGGCGAGATCCACGGTGCTGTCGGAGCTGTGGTCGTCCACCAGAATGCGGATGTCCACCAGTTCCGGGAGCTCGCCTACGGTGACGGCAAGAGTTTTCTCCGCATTGTAGGCCGGCATCACGACCGCGATTCGTTTTCCGTTAATCATGTTCGGCTGATCGGGGTTCCGAAAAACAACGGCGTGCAGCAAAACTCTTCACATGATACCTGACAGGGGCTGCGCCGCGCAGCGTACGAGTCCCTTAATTACAGTCGCGACCGAATCCCCCCATAGCTGTGGAAACAAAAGACCTCAAGAAATTTTGGAAACTGCCGATGGTGTCTTGTGGGCGAGCTTCACGCGCCTGGCTCCGTCTGACAAAGTGCCGCAGTCTTATCCCCCCAAGGATCTCTTGGAAAAATACTGCCACCATAGGAGGTTTAATTGAAATATCTCAGGCTGACCGCTGTTCTGTTGTGCACTCTCATTTCTGCCGCCGCGCAGACAACCCGCGACGCTACGCATCTAGTGCCAAGTGGAAAAGGTTGGGGACACGTGGCGCCAGCGGCGCGGCCGCCGCGGGTCTGGGGCGCGCCCCAGAAAGGAGTGACGACCAACGGCATCTTCTACCACGGCGGGCCCGTGATGGGCGGGATGGTGAACCTGTACTTCATCTGGTATGGGAATTTTTTGACTGGGCCCGCGCCCTCCGACAGCGTGACGACGCAAGACCTCCTGTCTGCGCTGTTCAGCGTGGGCGGATTGGGAGGAACAGCCTATGCTCGAATAAATTCGACCTACACCGACAAATCCCGCGCGGTGACGGGTAATTTCGCTCTGATGGCATCGGCGAACGACTACTACTCCCGGGGAATGACGCTTAGCGATGCAACCGTAACCGCGGTGGTGGCCCAGGCAATCAGCAACCGGGTGCTGCCCAAGGATGCGAATGGACTGTATTTCGTCCTCACTTCCTCGGACGTAAGCGAGACCTCCGGCTTCTGTACGCAGTATTGTGGCTGGCACACTCACGCCAGGATCTCCGGATCGGATACTAAGATCGCGTTTGTGGGGAATCCGGATCGTTGTCCGAACGCGTGCGAGGAACAAGCCGTGAGTCCGAATGGCGATAGCGGCGCGGACGGCATGGCGTCGATCATGGCTCACGAAACCAATGAGGCGATCAGCGATCCCGACCTAAATGCCTGGTACGACACCAGCGGCAACGAAAACGGGGACAAGTGTGCGTGGAAGTGGGGTCCGGTGACGGGATCGCTGGGAAATGGCGCATACAATACAACCGCCGCCGCGCATCACTGGCTGATCCAGATGAACTGGGAGAACGCTCGCGGCGGAGGATGTGATCAGAAGCTGGGCGGGAAGTTCTATAGCCAGTGAGAAAACCGGACCTCGGACCTTGGACCTTGGACCTCAGACTTCGAGCTCGCGACATCGACTTCGCGAACTTGCTCCCTGCTGCGGTCTGTGAAAAACTACAGACTGCAGTCTAATCCTT
>WNFI01220714.1_pt1 | contig 11749 bp, 7 predicted proteins | sample 5400471 | NCBI WGS metagenome assembly WNFI01 (sample SAMN13153348, study PRJNA577476) | soil metagenome | isolation source: 100 cm saprolite on Douglas fir-dominated hillslope | place: USA:California | collected 2013-09-17
TCGCGCCAGCCGTCGCCGTCGCGGTCGACGTAGCCGAACATGTCGAGCAACGCCTTGGCCTTCGGCGGATCGTAATCCATGGCGGCGGTGTGGAAGTTGGCGTCGTATCCCACCACGCCCGGCGGGACCGGCGACTGCGCCGGCAGCGCCTGCCCCTTGCGAATGATCTCGATCTCCTGGCCGCGGTCGTGAGCCAGCACCAGGGCGCGGCGCAGCCCCACGCGTTCCGGCGCATAGCCGCCGATCACCGGGTCTTCGAGGTTGAAGGCGTCGTAGGTGATCTCGGGCTCCAGCTCGAGGAAGACGTTGACGTGCTGCTTCGCGAGCGCCGGGGCGAGCTTGCCGTTCGGGAGCACCTGGTTGACGAATGAGGGATGCAGCTCGTCCAGCAGGTCGTGCTCGCGGTTGATGAACGCGAGGTAGCGCGGCTGCTCCTGCTCGATGGGGTAGATCTCGATGCGGTCGAGCAGCGGCAAGCGCTTGCCCGCGAGCGCCTCGATCGCGCGGCGGTCCCACTCGTCGGCGGGATTGGCGAAGCGCGTGTCGAGCTCGTAGCCGCGGTGGCCGGGATTGCGTTCGAGCACGATCTTCGAGCGGCGCACCCACTCCTTCAGCACGAAAGGACCGGTGCCCACGGGATGGGCATTGGTGTCGGCGTCGTAGGCCTCGACCGCCTCGCGCGCCATCGGCACTACATTCGGCATCGCCAGGACATAGAGGAAGTTGTAGTCCGCCTCCCTCAGCTTGAAGCTGATGGTGTAGCGGTCGCGCACCTCGAGGCCGGCGATCTTCGCGTCGTAATCGAACCTGCCCGTCTTCTTCGCCTTCTCGACGAACTCGTCGAGGCCGGCGATCTTGTTCTCGAACAGCCATGAGTACGGCGCGCGGATCTTCGGGTCGCGAAAGCGCTTGACCATGTACTCGAAATCGCGCGCGATGAGCTCGCGCTTGCGTCCCTTGAATACGGGGTCCTCGGCGAAGAGGATGCCGGGCTTGATGCGGAAGGTGTAGCGCGTGCCGTTCTCCTCGGGCTCGGGCACCGTCTCGGCCACGAGCGGCACGAGCCTGACCGGATCGCGTGCCAGGTAGTCGTCGGTGGGAAGGCCCTCGAACAGGTTCTCGCATACCCCCACGGAATAGCGGTCCCAGACGCGCTGCGGATCGAAGCCGGTCTCCGCGGTGCGGAATGCCATGCGCAGCACCTTCTTCGGGCCTTCCGCGCTCGCGGCGGAGATTCCCAACACGATGCAGGCGCAGAGGGCGAAGAGGCGGGCGAGTCTCAAGGGGCTGGAGGTGGGCAAAATCGCGGAATTATAGCGGTTCGGGGGTCACTGGAGGACCTTCGCGCGCCGCTCGAGGTCGATGTCGACGTAGCGGTATGCCTCGTGCAGGAACTGGTTGTAGCGCCAGCCGACGACCCAAGGCTGGAGGAGCATGTTGCGCTTCTTGTGGACCATCGGCTGCCACGGGGCATAGGCCGCGACGAGCCGCGTCATCTTCGCGTAGATCGCCGTGCGCTCCGGTCCCGGCGGCAGATTCGCGGCCTGCTCGTAGAGCGCGTCGTACTCCGGAAGCTGGAAGCAGCCGTCGTTCGACGACCCGCAATTGGGCCCGTAGAGGAGCTGGAAGAAGTTCTCGCCGTCGGGATAGTCCGCGCCCCAGGAGAGGAACCAGCTCTGCAGCTTGCCCAGCTTCGATTTCTTGCGGTTCTCCGACCACTGCGCGACTTCTACCGTCATGCGCACGTTGATCGCGGCGAGGTTCTTCTTCCACAGCTGCGCGAAGTTGCGCGACGACTGGTCGGGCTCGGTGGTGTACCGGAAGACGAGCGGCGAGCCGTCGGGCATGTCGCGCCAGCCGTCGCCGTCCTTGTCGACGTAGCCGAACATGTCGAGGAGCGCTTTCGCCTTCGCCGGATCGTAGACCTTGCCCAGCGTGAAGTTCGGATCGTAGCCGAGCACTCCCGGCGGAAGGATTCCCTGCGCCTGGAGCGCGTTGCCGCTGCGCACGAGGTAGACGTCCTCCTCGATGTTGTAGGCGTGGGCGATGGCGCGGCGCAGCGCGATCTTCTCCGGCGCGTTGCCGCCGAAGACCGGATCCTTCATGTTGTAGTAGAGATAGACGATGTCGGAATCGACGTCCGGGATGTGCCGCACGCCGCGCTTCTCGAGCCATGGCGCCGGCTTGCCCCCCGGCAGCGACATGTTGATGAACTCGTTGGGCACGTTGATCCAGTCGATCTCGTTGTTGAGGAAGGCGAGCCAGCGCGGCTGCACCTCCACCAGCACGTAGATCTCGACGCGGTCGACCTGCGGGATGCGCTTGCCTTTCATCTCGCGGTAGATCTGCTGCGAGAGCGGATCGTCGTCGGGCGGCTCGGCGTCGTAGTAGAGCTCGCGGAAATTCGGGTTCTTCTCGAGGACGATCTTCGAGGCTCTCTTCCACTCCGCGAGCCGATAGGGGCCCGTGCCCACCGGATGCGCGCCGATATCGTCCCCGTAGCGCTGCACCACTTCGCGCGCCTGCGCGCCGAGGTTCGCCATCGCGAGGATGTAGAGGAAGTTGTAGTCGGGCTTTTCCAAGCGGATGCGCAGCGTGTAGCGGTCGAGGACCTCGATCCCCGGCACGCGGGCGTCGTAGTCGAACTTGCCGTCCTTCTTCGCCTTGGAGGCGATGGCCTCGACGCCCGCCACCCGCCCCTCGATGAGCCACAGGTTGGGCGAGGAGATCTTCGGGTCCATGAGGCGCTTCATCGCGAATTCGTAGTCGGCGGCGACGAGCTCGCGCTTCCTGCCCTCGAACGCCGGATCGTCGGAGAAGTAGATGCCTTTCTTCAAGCGAATCGTGTAGGTGCGCCCGCCGTCGGTGATCTCGGGCATCGCCTCGGCGGTCTCGGGCTTCAACTTCATCGGGCGCGCGAGGAAGTCGTAGGTGAGCGGCGGCTCGAAGATCTCGGCCACGACGTTGTGCGAATACTGGTCGGAGACGAACGCCGGGTCGAAATTGGTCTCGGCGATGATGAAGGGCACGCGCAGCACCTTCTGCTGTGCGAGCACGCCCGCCGGGATCGCGGCGAGGATGCAGGCTGCCAGCAGGCTCGTGACTCGCTTCAGGGACGTCTCCTCGTTGGGGCGCGGGGATTATGCGATACACTTCGACCCCGTCTGCAACCATCAATTCTACGGGGAAGGAACGACGCATGGGCTTCCTGCAGGACCGGCGGATCCTGGTGACCGGGATGCTCTCCAACCGCTCGATCGCCTACGGCATCGCCAAGGCCTGCGCCCGCGAGGGCGCGCAGCTCGCGTTCACCTATCAGGGCGAGGGCATTCGCGAGCGCGTCGCGGACCTGGCGAAGGAATTCGGCACCGACCTCCTGTTCCCCTGCGACGTGGCCGACGACGCGCAGATCGACGGTTTGTTCGCGGAGCTCGCGAAGAAATGGAATTCGCTCGACGGCCTGGTTCACGCCATCGCCTTCGCGCCGCGCGAGGCGCTGAAGGGCGCGTTCCATGAAAGCGTTTCGCGCGAGGCCTTCCGCATGGCCCACGACATCTCGAGCTACAGCCTGGCCGCGCTTGCCAAAGGGGCCGCGCCCCTGATGCAGGGACGCAAGGCCTCGATCGTGACGCTCACGTACCTGGGGGCGGTGCGCTCGATCCCGAACTACAACGTGATGGGACTCGCCAAGGCGAGCCTCGAGGCGGCGGTGCGGTCTAGAAGAACGCGCCGCTGCGCCGCGGCGTCACCGCCGAGGAAGTCGGCAACACCGCCGCCTTCCTGCTCTCCGACCTCGCGAGCGGCATCACCGGCGAGACGATCTACGTCGACGCGGGCTTCAGCACCACCACCGCGGGCCTCGACGCCGAATAAAAGGGCCAGACTCCTTTATTCGCCTTGGGCGATTCGCGCCCCTGAATAATGGAGCCTGACCCTTTTATTGCGGTTTCTTCTCGAGCACGTCCTTGCGCACGGTGACGCCGACGCGTCCCCGCAGGCTCGAGAGCGTGGATTCGAGCTCCTCGGCCGCCACGGCGTCGCGCAGGCGTGGGGCGAGCGATGCGCGCTGGGCATCGTCGACCTTCTCCACGTCGATCACCTTCGAGACCTTCACGACGGAGTAGCCCGCCGGCGTCTCGACACCGACGTAAGCGGGAAGCTTCTTGGGGTCGACGCGGAACACCTTGTCGAGCACCGGCGGGATCAACCCGCCCGGTTTCTGGCGATTCACGGCAAGCGGGGCGGGCCACTTGATCCCCGCGTCCTTGCCCGCCTGCAGCTGCTTCAGCTTCGCCTCGCCGTCTTCCTTGGCGGCCTTCATCGCTTCCTGGCGCGTGAGGCGGCGCTCGATGTCGGCCTTCACCGATTCCAGCGGCTTGAGCTCCGAGGGCTTGTGCTCGAGCACGTGCGCCGCGACGAGCGTGTTGGGAGCGACCTCGATGGCCGCCGTATTGCGGTTTCCCTTCACCGCCGATTCGGAGAACACCTCCGCCATCAGCTTCGGGTTGTTCAGGAGCGGGATCGGCGCCGCGCCCCGGGAGATCCACGGCGACTGCTGCACGGCGAGGTTGAGCTTCTCGGCCGCGGGCTTCAAGCTCGTCGACTGCTCGTAGACCATGTTGGTGAACTGCTCGGCCATCTCGGCGAAGGTGCGCGCCGCGGCCTGTTTCTTCAGCGCGGCCTCGATCTGCGGAGCCGCCTCGGCGAGCGACTTCACCTTCTCCGGCTTGATGTCCGTGACGCGGATCACGTGATAGCCGAAGTCGCTCGCGATGGGGCCGAGGATCTCGTTCTTCTTCGCCGCGAAGACCGCTTCCTCGAACGGCTTCACCATCAGGCCGCGTGCGAAGAATCCCAGGTCACCGCCCTGCGCCGCGGAGCCGGGATCCTGCGATTCCTTCTTCGCGACCTCGGCGAAGGTGTTCGGGCTCTTGCGCACGCGGGAGGCGATTTCCTGCGCCTTGGCTTCGGCGGCTTTCTTGTCCGCCTCCTTCGCATCCGGCTTCACCGTGATGAGGATGTGGCTCGCCTTGCGCTCCTCCTTCTGCCCGAGCTTGCCGGCGGCCGCTTCCTCCTCGTAGACCTTCTTCACTTCCTCGGGGGTCGCGGTCGCGCGCGCGGTGAGCGCGTCGAGCGACATCTCCACGTAATCGACGCGCGCGCGCTCGGGGATGGTGAATTCCGGCGCGTGCGCATCGTAGAACGCCTTGATCTGCTCCGGGGTCACCTTGACCCTCGCGGTGTACGCCTCGGGCGCGAGATTGGACGCGCTCACTTCGCGCATCTGCTCGGAGATGCGGATGAAGCTGTCCAGCGTGGTGCGCGGCACGATCGCGGTGTCGATGATCGAGGAGCGGAACTGCTGCTGGCGATAGTCCTCGCGAAGCCGCTCGTCGAGGCCCGCGGGCGTGAGCCCCTGGGACTTCGCCAGCTGGTTGTAGCGCTCCGCGCTGAAGCCGCCGGCGAAGAACGGCTCTGCGGCGAGCTTCGCGGCGATCTGCTTGTCGGTCACGCGCACGCCGGCGCGCTCGGCGCCAAGCGAGATCAGCCGATCGTTCACGAGGCGCTCGAGCACGGAGCGGCGCACCTCGGGGTTGTCCATGAAGGAGGCGTCGAACTGCCCGCGCAGCTGCTGGCGGTACACCTCGGCCTGCTGGCGCAGCGCCTGGTCGAATTCCGTGGAGCCGATGCGGCTTCGCCCCACGTTGGCCACCGCGTCGCCGCCCACCGGCGCCTTGAAGTAGTAGTCGATGCCGAAGAGGCCGAAGGGGACGGCGAGGAACAGCACGAACAGGATCCGGACGATCTTCTTGTTCGCGAATTCACGGAATTGCTCGAGCATTTTGATGTTTCCAATAAAGAGGGCGAACCACTGCGGTTCGCCCTCGGGGTCCCCCGATCAATGGGGAAAAGCTTGGCGGAGTGGACGGGACTCGAACCCGCGACCCCCGGCGTGACAGGCCGGTATTCTAACCAACTGAACTACCACTCCCGACGATTCTTCACGGCTCTCGCGGTGGTGGGTGCTGAGGGGATCGAACCCCCGACATTCGCCTTGTAAGGGCGACGCTCTACCAGCTGAGCTAAGCACCCAGACAGCCGACGATTTTAGCGGAAAAGTGCCTCTTTTCCAATGGTGAAATCGTCGCCCCGGCGACGGCCGGGGCCTAATGATCCGGGAGCAAAGCCAACTGGACCCCGGGCCATCGCCGCAGATGCGGCGCCCGGGGTGACGACATCAATGTTTCGTCACCACCGGCCGCACTTCCGGCGCGGGCGGCGGGGTCACGGCCGGCACGTCGGTGAGCGGCTCGGGCTTGCGCTCGAGCGCCCTCTCCAGCACCTCGTCGAACCATTGGACCGGGGTGATCTCGATCGCGTTCTTCACCTCTTCCGGGATCTCCTGCAGGTCCTTCACGTTTTCCTTGGGGATGAGAACGGTCTTGATGCCGCCGCGGTGCGCCGCCAGGAGCTTTTCCTTCAGCCCACCGATGGGCAGCACCTCGCCGCGCAGCGTGATCTCGCCCGTCATCGCCACATCGCAGCGCACCGGGATGCCCGTGAGCACCGAGGTGATCGCGGTGGCGATGGAGATGCCCGCCGACGGGCCGTCCTTGGGCGTGGCGCCCTCGGGCAGGTGGATGTGCAGGTCGAGCTGCTGGTAGAAATCCTCGTTGATGCCGAGCCTGCGGGCCCGGGCGCGCACCACCGAGATCGCCGCCTTGATCGATTCCTGCATCACTTCGCCCAGCTTGCCGGTGGTGACCGTGTTGCCCTTGCCGGGAAGCTTCACGGCTTCAACGGTGAGGAGCTCGCCGCCCACTTCGGTCCACGCGAGGCCGGTGACCTGGCCGATCTGGTTCTCCTTCTCGGCGATGCCGTAGGTGAACTTGCGCACGCCCAGGTAGCGCTCGAGGTTCTTCGCGTTCACGGTCGCGTGCGAGCCATCCTTCTTCTTCGTGAGGATGGACTTGATCACCTTGCGCGAGATCTTCGCCAGCTCGCGATCGAGGCCGCGAACGCCCGCCTCGCGCGTGTAATAGTCCTCGGTGTAGCCCGATAGCCGGATCACTTCCATGCGATCGAGCAACGGCGCGGGGATGTTGAGCGTGTTGGCCGTGGCGACGAACATCACGTCCGAGAGGTCGTACTCGACCTCGACATAGTGGTCGGTGAAGGTGTGGTTCTGCTCGGGATCGAGCACTTCGAGAAGCGCGGACGATGGGTCGCCGCGGAAATCCATGCCCATCTTGTCGACTTCGTCCAGCAGGAAGAGCGGATTGCGCACGCCCACCTTGGTCATGTTCTGCAGGATCTTGCCGGGCATGGAGCCGATGTAGGTGCGCCGGTGGCCGCGGATCTCGGCCTCGTCGCGAACCCCGCCCAGCGACATGCGCACGAACTTGCGGTTGGTCGCGCGCGCCACCGACTGGCCGAGCGAGGTCTTGCCCACGCCGGGCGGGCCGACGAGGCACAGGATCGGCGCCTTCAGCTTTTCCACGCGCTGCTGCACCGCGAGGTACTCGACGATGCGCTCCTTCACCTTCTCGAGCCCGTAGTGGTCCGCGTCGAGGATCTTCTCGGAGTTCTTGAGGTCGGTGGAAACCTTGGTCTTCTTCTTCCACGGCAGGCCCACGAGCGTGTCGATGTAGTTGCGCACGACCGTGGCTTCCGCGGACATCGGCGACATGAGCTTCAGCTTCTTCAGCTCCGCCTCGGCCTTCACGCGCGCCTCCTTGGGCATGTGCGCGGCCTTGATCTTCTTCTCCAGCTCGTCCAGGTCGGCGCCCTCTTCCGAGTCGCCGAGTTCCTTCTGGATCGCCTTCACCTGCTCGTTCAGGTAGTACTCGCGCTGGCTCTTCTCCATCTGGCGCTTCACGCGCCCGCGGATGCGCTTTTCGACCTGCATGATGTCGATCTCGGTCTCGAGGAGCTGCAGCAGCTGCTCCAGGCGCCGGCCGACGTTGAACATCTCGAGGATCTGCTGCTTCTGCTCGAGCTTGAGCGGCAGGTGCGCGGCGATGGTGTCCGAAAGGCGTCCCGCGCCGTCGATCCCGGAAAGCGAGGTGAGCACCTCCGGCGGGATCTTCTTGTTCAGCTTCACGTACTGGTCGAATTGCGCGAGCAGCGTGCGGCGCATGGCCTCGACTTCGTTGGAATCGGGCTCCTCGCTCTGGATGAGCTCGATCTCGGCTTCGAAGTTGGCCTTGTCGGTGAGCACGCGCTCGATGCGCGCGCGCTGCACGCCCTCCACCAGCACCTTCACCGTGCCGTCGGGGAGCTTCAGCATCTGCAGGATCGTCGATACCGTGCCCACGTCGTAGAGATCCTCGGGATTGGGCTCGTCCTTGGCGGCGGATTTCTGCGCCACGAGGACGACGTTCTTGCCCTCCTCCATCGCCGCTTCGAGCGCCTTGATCGACTTGGGGCGCCCGACGAACAGCGGAATCACCATGTGCGGAAACACCACCACGTCCCGCAACGGCAGGAGGGGCAGGATCCGGGAATCGGCGGAGAAAGCAGCGGTCATGGAGTTTTCCTGGGTTGGACGCTTTGAAACGTGGGGGCGGGCAGCTAGCTCATCAAGCCCCCTGCGGGGCGCGGGCGGGGAGCCGGGGGCTTACTGCTGGCCACCCGCGACCTTGGGCTGGTCGGAGTAGATGAGCAAAGGCTTGCCTTCGCCCGTGATGCTGTTCTCGTCGACGACGACCTTCTGGACATTCGAGAGGGAGGGCAGGTCGAACATAATGTCCAGCAGCGCATGCTCGATGATCGACCTCAGGCCGCGGGCGCCGGTGCGCCGCTCCAGGGCCCGTACCGCGATCGCCTGCAGGGCGTGCTCCCGATACTCGAGTTCGACCCCCTCCATGGCGAGGAGTTTCTGGTACTGCTTCACCAGGGCGTTCTTCGGCTCGGTGAGGATCTTCACCAGCGCCCCGGCGTCGAGCTCGTCCAGCACCGCGACCACCGGCAAGCGGCCGACGAATTCTGGAATCAGCCCGTACTTGATGAGGTCCTCGGGCTCGACGTCATGCAGCAGGAGGTTCAACTCCTGGCGATTGTTCATCGAGCGCACATAGGCGCCGAATCCGATGCCGGAGCGGTCGGTGCGGTTCTGGATCACCTTCTCCAGGCCGCCGAAGGCTCCGCCGCAGATGAAAAGAATGTTGGTGGTGTCGACCTGGACGAATTCCTGGTTCGGATGCTTGCGCCCGCCCTGCGGGGGGACCGAAGCGATGGTGCCTTCGATCAACTTCAGCAGCGCCTGCTGCACGCCCTCGCCCGAGACATCCCGTGTGATCGAGGGGTTGTCGCTCTTCCTCGAGATCTTGTCGATCTCGTCGATGTAGACGATGCCGCGCTGCGCCTTCTCGACGTCGTAGTCGCACTTCTGCCGCACTTCTGCAGCAGCTTCTGGATGATGTTCTCGACGTCCTCGCCGACGTAGCCCGCTTCCGTAAGCGTGGTCGCATCCGCGATCACGAAAGGAACGTTGAGGAGCCGCGCCAGCGTTTGCGCGAGCAGCGTCTTGCCCGATCCCGTGGGGCCGATCAGGAGGATGTTCGACTTGGCCAATTCGACGTCGTCCTGCTTGCCGCCGGTCTTCAGCCGCTTGTAGTGGTTGTAGACCGCGACCGAAAGGATCTTCTTGGCCTGGACCTGGCCGATCACGTACTGGTCGAGGATCTCGCAGATCTCGTGCGGGCTCGGCAGGTCGCTCTTCTGCGCCTTCTGCCCCGGGTCTGTGGTCGCCTCTTCACGAATGATGTCGTTGCAGAGGTCGATGCACTCGTCGCAGATGAATACCGACGGACCGGCGATGAGCTTGCGTACCTCGTGCTGGCTCTTGCCGCAGAACGAGCAGTAGAGAAGCTTCTCTCCGCCGACCTTGTCCGTCATGTCCCCCAGCGCTCCCCGGTCAGGCTGCGACCGCTTCGGTACGGTTCGTGAGCACCCTGTCGATCAACCCATATTTTACAGCGTCTTCCGCCCCCATGAAACGGTCGCGATCGCTGTCGCGCTCGATCACCTCGATCGTCTGGCCGGTGTGCTTGGCCAGCATCTCGTTCAGGCGCTTCTTGAGGTACAGCACTTCCTTGGCATGGATCTCGATGTCCGAGGCTTGGCCCGAGAAGCCGCCCGAGGGCTGATGGATCATCACGCGCGAGTTGGGCAGGCAGAAGCGCTTGCCCTTGGCGCCGGCCGCGAGCAGGAACGAACCCATGCTCGCCGCAAGCCCCGTGCACAGTGTCGAGACGTCCGGCTTGATGAACTGCATCGTGTCGTACACCGCCATCCCCGCCGAGACGCTGCCGCCGGGCGAGTTGATGTAGAGGTGGATGTCCTTGTCGGGATTCTCGCTCTCGAGGAACAGCAGCTGGGCCACGATCAGGTTGGCCATGCCGTCGTTGATGGGTCCGACGAGGAAGATCACGCGCTCCTTCAGGAGGCGCGAATAGATGTCGTAGGCGCGCTCGCCCCTGCCCGACTGCTCGATCACCATCGGGATCAGGCCCAGGCCTTCTGCTTCCTCGTACTCTTCCGGCTGCTCGTGCTTGATGAACATGGTCATTCCTTCTTGGTTCCCATCAGGTCGTCGAAAGGCATTTTCGACTCCGCGACCTTCATATTTCCCAGTGCCCATTCTACGACGTTGTCCTCCATCACGAGCGCCTCGACTTCCGCCAGCCGGGCCGGGTCGCCGTAGTACCAGCGGACCAGCTGGTCGGGCTGCTCGAAGCTCTCGGCGTGCTCCTCGATCACCTTGCGCACCTGCTCAGGCCGGGGCTGGAGGCTGTTGCGCTTCACGAGCTCGGCCACCAGCAGGCCGACCTTGATGCGCCGCGTGGCCCGCTCGGCGAACAGGTCGGGCGGCAGCGAGAGATTCTGCGCGCTCATGCCGCGCTGCTTGAGGTCCTCGACCGCCTGCTGCCGCATGCGCGCGATCTCCGAATCGAGGAGCGAGCGCGGCACCTCGAAATTCGCCACGTGGTTCAGACCGTCGAGCACCTGCTCCTTCACCGTGGCGCGGATGCGCTTCGCCACTTCCTTGTCGATGTTCTGGCGCACCTCGCGCTTGAGCCGCTCGACATCCCCGTCCTCGACCCCGAGCAGGCGGGCGAAATCGGCATCGAGCGGCGGCAGGTTCGGCTGGGCGACCTGGTTCACGGTGGCGGTGAAATCGGCCGTCTTGCCCTTCACCGCCTCGGCATAGTCCTGGGGAAAGGTGACCGGGAAGGTCTTCGTCTCCCCGGCCTTCATGCCGACGAGCGACGCTTCGAAGTCGGGGAGCATGCGCTGCTCGCCGAGGATCACCGCGAAGTTCGCCGCCTTGTTGCCCTCGAACGGCTGGCCCGCGATGAGGCCCTCGAAATCGATGTTGACGAGGTCGCCCTTGACCGCGGCGCGCTCGACCGGCTCGTATTTCGCGCGCTGCTTGCGCAGCGTGTCGATGGTGCGGGCGACGTCGCCTTCGGACACTTCCGTCTGCGGGCGCGTCACCTCGTACCTGCTGAGATCTCCCACGACGACCTCGGGATACACCTCGAAGGTCGCGGTGAATTCAACCTGGTTGGCGCCCTGCGCGGCCGCCACCGGCTGGAAACGCGGGAATCCCGCGACGCGGAAGTTCTGGTCTCTCACCGCTTCAGAGAACGACTTCTGCACCGAATCGCTCACCACTTCCTGGCGCACCTGGAAGCCGTAGTGGCGCTCGACCATCTTGAGCGGCACGTGGCCCGGACGAAAG
>WNFI01320846.1_pt1 | contig 11749 bp, 10 predicted proteins | sample 5400471 | NCBI WGS metagenome assembly WNFI01 (sample SAMN13153348, study PRJNA577476) | soil metagenome | isolation source: 100 cm saprolite on Douglas fir-dominated hillslope | place: USA:California | collected 2013-09-17
CCCGTCTTGGGAGTTCCGGAATCGCCTAAAATCCTTTACTCCACGGCAGTTGGCAAGAATCCTGTGGGACTTTGCGTACCTTTGTTGGGCTAACACCAGCGTGGCCAGCGATGCGCTGGGCGACTTCCAATGAGCCACCGTTTTCAAGAAAGTTGGTGACGCCGGCAGCTCGGAAGGAGTGGGCGGAATAGTGCTCGGGGAGTCCCGCCTGGCACAGGCGGCGTTTAATCATTTCGGCGGCGTCGACTCGGTTAATCGGCCGCCGGGAGAGCAGGCCGGCCCTGGCTGCTGGAAAGAGAGGCGCTTCGGGTTCTTCCGAGAGCTTCGTCTTTCGAAGATAATCATCTAGCACTTGCTCGAGCTGGTGGTGGACTGGCAGTTCTTTTTCTTTACCGCCTTTTTCTCGGAAGCGAATCATCCAGCGTTTTCCGCTCGGAAAGTAATCAGCGTCGAACCGACAGTCAGAGAGCAACTTTGAAGGTGTTTGCGGTTAGCGATGGAAATCGATTGTTTCATTGTTTAGGTGCTTTCTCGTCTTTCTCAAGCAACTCCGGACTGCACCGCGCGAGCGTCCGGTGGGCTCTTCGAACCATCGCAATATCGACCATCTTGCCATGGACGATCCCGACGCCATTCTTGGCGGCAGCCAAGATTTGATGTGCCTCATCGATTGCCTCAGGTGAAGGTGTGAATGCCTGGTTGATCGCGTCGATCTGCTTTGGATGAATCGCGGCCTTACCAGTAAAGCCCAACTCAAGGGCAGTAGCTAGCTCCGCCCGCAAGGTTTCCTCATCAGACAGCACAAAACAGGGAGAGTCAATCGCCTCGATTTTGGCTGACGCCGCCGCTTGAACGACTCGGGACCGCGCGTACAGCAGCCCGTGCCGGCTATTCTCAGCTCCAAGATCCGACGTCAGATCCGCCGCTCCAAAGAGGAGGGCCCTAAGTCTAACAGGCGCATTTGATATGATGTTTGCCATCTCAAGCCCCGCTGCCGATTCGATGAGGGCGACGCTATGGCAACTTTCCGAGTTCTGTTTAAGCAAAATCCCGATGATCTGGAGTTCGGCCGCTGATTCCACTTTCGGAAGAACGATAAATCCGGGCATCGTACTCTGTTCAGCCAGCGCAATAACATCGTAGAAGCCGTCGATAGTCCGTAAACCGTTCATGCGAACACCGATTCGATCTGTTCTCTCACTGTTCTCCTGCAGCCAGGTTGCGACAAACTGCCGGCTGACAGCTTTTTCTGATGGGGGTACGGAATCCTCCAGGTCTAAAATGATGGCATCTGCCTTGCTGCGGAACGCCTTCTCAACTAGATCCCGGCGGTTGGCTGGAGTGAAAAGGAGACTGCGCCACAGTCTTATAGAGTTCATGGTTAGGTCGTTTGATCCACTGTTTTGGACTTTTATTCTGTCGCGTATTCTTTGGTCGGCTAAATAAAGCGAACCACATCAAGGGTAGTAGCCCTAAGTTGCACGATGTCGGATCTGGCTGCCGAACTTAATGGATGTCGCGGTAAATCTTATTGCTGGTTGTGGGCTTCAACTCATGGATACAATGCTACTTCGGTTCTTTTGGCGAACGGAAATACTGTTTACGAATAAGAATATAACCAGGGCTTATACCTCTCTAGAGGTATGCCAGGTTGAAAAGTAAGCGGCTAAATAAGCTACATGGTGGATGACGGTCATCGGGTGGGATCACGACAATCAATTTCAGCTAAAGAACCAAGCCCAGATTCACACTGAGAATGTTAGGGGTCATCCGGCTCGAACGTCCACATCTGCTGTACTTCTTTAACTGCGCGGCATCCGCTATGGAGTGCGATTTGGTCTTACCGCAGCTTCGCTTGTGTAGCCCCAATCACGTCTCGTTGCTCTCTATCCAGGCAAGGTCTCCAGAAGGCATAGCTTAAGTTGGAAATGTCCGCCGAAGACGTATTCACAATGGTTTTTGCAAAAATCATGGAACCGCCGAGGTAGTGAAGTAGTTGAGTTATGCTTAAACAGACAAGAGAGTTTCACTAATGGAAGTGCGCCAGCTTCAGTACTTCGTTGCAATCGTCGATTTTGGGAGCTTTTCAAAAGCCGCAGTTCAGCTTCGTATCGCGCAGCCTGCACTTAGTCAACAGATGACGACGCTCGAGGGAGAATTGGGGAGACAGTTGCTTGTGCGGAATTCTCGGGGCGTTAAACCCACTGGGGCCGGGCTACGGTTGTATCGACATGCCCGCCTTATCTTGCGGCAACTAGAGCAATTGCGACTCGAGGTGGGGGATCAGACGCTTGATCTCGCTGGAAGCGTTGCCATCGGTTTGCCAACCACCACAGCGACAGTACTTGCTGCTCCGCTGCTTGTCGCTGTCCGCCAGCTTTACCCAAATATAAAGCTTCAGATTTTTGAGAGTCTCTCGGGCTATCTCACTGAGCTTTTGATGAACAATCGCCTCGATTGCGCCGTCCTCTTCAGAGATAGCGCGGTTAAGGGGCTATCGCTTGAGCCGCTAGTTGAAGAGGACTTATTTTTGGTAACGTGTGCGGATGCGCCCCTGGCGGCGCAACCGAAGTGTTCAATTCGAGATCTGGCCGCTATGCCATTGGTTTTGCCAAGTATTGCCCACGATCTGCGTCTTTTGACGGAGCTTGCATTTATGCGGCTCGGAATCAAATTGAATGTTGTCGCAGATGTCGACTCGCTACCGACTCTAAGGGAGATTGCCCGACTTGGGGTGGCAGTGACGATCCTGCCTCGCTCCGCAATCGCATCATCTGAAGCCGCAGCCGGCCTAATCAGTGTGCTGCTGGTCGATCCAGGCATTACACGACCGGTAGCGCTTTGCTATCCAGAGGGGCTTCCTAGAAGGCCCGCCGTCGAAGCCGTGGCATCAACGCTAAAAAAGACAATCGTTAACCTGATCAGCAAAGGAAAATGGAGCGGCGTTCGGCCATCATCGAAGTTAGCGGGAATAGAAAAAGGGATATAAGCTAGGATTATATTCATATTCGCAAACAGTATTTCCTTTAGTCGCGCTGATTGACGTAAAATTCGGCTCGTGCGTTTTAGTTCCCCCGACAGTATCGAGCAAGGTTTCTTCGAAGAATGTTTTGCAATCCATATGGAACACTATGCTGTTGCCTGATCTAACTGCTCCTAATGCTCGGAAGTGTGAACGCGGAAGGACTGCTCATTGCTGGTAAGCCATGACTGATAAAAAATACGCCCAATATCAGCCTCTTGAGAGAGGTCCGTTAGACGGTGTCCGCGTCCTGGATCTCTCTAGGCTGGTGGCGGGGAATATGTTAACTCTGCAGCTCGCCGATTTCGGCGCCGAAGTGATAAAGGTGGAACCGTATCGTGGTGATCCTTTACGGGATTGGAAGGAGAATGGGATTTCGTTGTTTTGGAAAGTCTATAGTCGTAATAAGAAGAGCGTTCGGCTGGATCTCAAGCGGCCGGAGGACAAGGAAAGATTTAAGCAGCTCGTGCCGACATCGCACGTGATTGTCGAAAGTTTTCGACCGGGCGTGATGGAGGCTTTGGGTTTCGCGCCGGATGTTGTGCTAAGGCTAAATCCCGGAGTCGTGATGGTTCGGCTCTCTGGCTGGGGCCAAACGGGTCCTTATCAGGCAAAGCCTGGATTTGGCAGTTTGGTGGAGGCAATGTCTGGCTTCGCGGCAAAGACCGGGTTTGAAGGGCAGCGCCCGGTACTTCCAAATATGCCTTTGGCCGACATGGTTGCAGGCTTATACGGCGCGTACGCCGTGCTCGTTGCACTGCGCGAGTCGGAACAACCAGGAGGGCGAGGCCAAGTAATTGATCTTTCGTTGCTTGAACCTTTACATTCGATTTTGGGTCCTGATGCGGCTGTCTTTCGGCTCACCGGTCGGGTTCCGCTGCGTTCGGGTAATCGAATTTCAATCACTGCACCGCGGAATGTTTATGCCACAGCAGACGGCGGTTGGCTTGCGCTATCCGCCTCAACGCAGGGTATGGTGGAGCGACTGTTCAAGGTTATTGGCCGTCCGGATCTTACAGAAGATACGCGGTTTCGCACAAACTCGGAGCGTCTCGACCATGTCGAAGAACTGGATGCCATTATTCAAAACTACATCGGCAAAAGGTCGCTAGCGGAAAATCTCGCTTTCTTCGACGCAGCTCAGGTGACGGTCGGCCCAGTGTACGATGCTCAGCAATTCGAACTTGATCCCCACGTTCGCGAGCGAGAAGTCTTACTAGAAGTCGACGACGATCAAATTGGAAGTCTTCCCATGCATAACATTATTCCGAGATTCTCCGCTACACCTGGTGCTTTGCGGTATCCTGCTCCCGAGCTTGGTGAACATGAAGCGGAAATTTTTGGCCCATTACCTGATTTAGATCTGTCAAATTCGCGGACCGGATCTGAATTGTAGTTTTGGGAGGCATGTAAGTATGGCGGCCATTTTTGATAAACTCAGCGCAGCAGAGCTTGGCCGTTCATTCGCCGGCGGTAAATTGGATCCAGTCGAGGCTACCGAATTCTATTTAAATGAAGCCAAACAGACAGAAGCAGTGTTTATCACCGTTACGGAGAAACGAGCGCGTCTCGAAGCCGAGGCTGCCCGAAGGCGCTGGAAGGCCGGCTTCCCACTGAGTAGTCTCGATGGCGTACCGATCGCCTGGAAAGACCTCTTCGATGTCCGGCAGACGGTGACGACTGCCGGATCCGCTGTATTTCGAAATCATCCGCCGGCGACGAAGGATGCCGCTCTGGTTGTTCTTGCGGCGCGCGCTGGAATGGTTTGCTTGGGAAAGACAAACCTTCCGGAATTGGCGTACTCGGGGATTGGGATGAACCCTCATTTTGGAACCCCGCGGAACCCGCACAGCCTGAGTGTTGCTCGAATACCCGGTGGGTCCTCCTCCGGATCCGCCGTAGCCGTTGCACTAGGCTCAGTGCCTGTAGCCGTTGGAACGGACACTGGTGGTTCAATCCGAGTACCTTGTGCGTTCAACGGACTAGTAGGGTTTCGAAGCTCGATTGGCCGCTTGTTGTTAGACGGCTTGTACCCAGTGTGTCCGTCATTGGATACCGCCGGCCCAATCGCTCGTACGGTCGAGGACTGTGTCATTTTGGACGCGGTGTTTCGTGGCGTTCCGCAAGCGCCGGATCAAGCTGATTTCTCTCTGCGCGGTCAGCGATTCGTTATTGAAGGCGCTGTTCTTGACGACGTTCGGGTAGAAGCTTCGATTCGCCAGAATCTTGAGAATCTGGTCGATGGTCTTGTCCGTCATGGTGCCGTGATCGACAGGCGGTGCGTCTCCGCAGTTCAAGAAGCCTTACAGCTTCATGAACGATACGGATGGATCGCTGCGCCCGAAATTCTAGCTCAGCACGAAGCCTTGTTGGCGACTAAAAATGCCGAGATGCTTGACTTGCGAGTCCGAGAGCGACTCGAAAGGGCTCGGAGCTTTTCTGCAGTCGATCTTGTCCATTTGTGGCATGCACGCGAGCGGTTGCGAGCCCAAATCGCTGCTGAACTCGACGGTGCAACTCTCGTGATGCCTACAGTGGTCCACGTGGCTCCAGCGATGGAACCGCTCGAAAGAGACTTGGATCTCTTTTTTAAGGTTAATGCGGCCACGCTACGGCTCACTATGGCGGGTAGTTTCCTAGGCATGCCGGGAATTACATTACCGACTGGCTTTGATCAGGACGGGTTGCCGACGAGCGCGTTGCTTTCGGCGGCTAGCGGCCGAGACGATTTCCTGCTCAAGACCGCGCGAGCCATCGAGGCGGCGCTCAGCACATAACCTGCAAAACGGAGCTGTCCTCAATAGTCCACGATTTGATAGAGCTCTTCCCCCCAACCGTCGATTGCCCGATGTGCCTCCGTATCCAGATCTACCGCATGCGAAGAGAGATTCTCGACCGTTTCGAGCTTCACGTCGAGGCGGTCGCAGAATGGCTCGGTACCTCCAGTGGCCTCGATTCACCGGGCGATATGTCCTGCAGACTGTTCGCTGGACGAGACAGTCTGGACAAATACATCATCTGCTACGGAACTGTCTTGCAAGCGTCCGAAGGATTAAAATCGTGTCTTGGCGGGAGTTCAGGCTAGTTACTAAGGAACTGTTTTTGCAGCCGGTATCGGGCTTGAATACTGCTTTGGCTTTTTAGATGTTTTTTGAAGAATCACGTCTGACGTTCCCTACTATGCCCAAGCAAAACAGGTCTCACGACAAAGGTGTAACCGACACATCGCAAGTTAATCGTATATCTACCCCCGCTCGAGATCTAATCGGGTACGGCAGGAAACCCCCTTCCGGCAAATGGCCTAATGGTGCGCGTCTAGCAATATCGTTCGTGGTTAATTATGAGGAGGGGTCCGAGCGGTCATTTGCGATGGGAGATCCTGATCAGGAGCCGCTCACGGAGTGGGGTTCCTACCCGGTTCCGCCGAACATTCGTAACCTAGCCATGGAGTCTATGAACGAGTACGGCTCTCGAGTTGGGGTATGGCGGCTCATCGACATTTTCAGTGCAGCTAATGTCAAATCCACTTTCTTCGCCTGTGCGGTTGCGTTCGAACAAAATCCAGAAGTAGCAAAAGCTGTGGTCGAAGAGGGGCACGAGATCTGCAGCCACGGCTACCGCTGGGAGGAGGTGTTCCGACTTAGCCGAGAGGAAGAGCGGAAGCACATCAGCTTAGCCGTCGATTCCTTCAAGAGAACCACGGGAAAACGGCCTGTCGGCTGGTACTGCCGGTATGGCCCGAGCATTCACACACGCGAGCTGCTGGTTGAAGAGGGCGGCTTTCTCTATGACTGCGATACCTACAACGACGACTCGCCCTATTTTTCCGCGGTTGGGGAGAAGAAGCAATTAGTGCTCCCCTATACCCCTGATGTTAACGATCTGCGCTTCTGGGTTACCCCGGGCTTTGCAACCGCAGACCAGTTCTTCACCTACATGAAGGACACCTTCGACGTGTTGTACACCGAGTCTGCGCGCCACCATCGAATGATGTCGATTGGGCTGCATCCTCGCATGATCGGCAGGCCAGGGCGTGTTGTCGCCATAAGGCGGTTCATCGACTATGCGAAGCAGTCCCCAGACGTTTGGTTTGCAACGAGGGAGGAGATCGCTCGCGCTTGGATCGATCAGCACGGAGATCGGAGAAAAGAGGAGGTAAAGGTAGATGAACAAAAGGAAGATAAATGAACAGATTGAGAGATTTTAGAGCATTTCTAGCGTGGGCTGCACTGGGAACAGTCGTAAGTGGGGCGTCGGCCCAGGGCTCGGCCGATCTCGAATACGTGAGCAGGGAGATTGAGGCTTATAGGTCGCTACCGAAATTCGTTGCGCCCGGGCCTGCCTTTGACGCCCGTGCGCGCATGAAGGGAAAAAGCATCCTGAGCCTCCCCGTGTCCAGCGCGAACCCGTTCACTTCCGTGATTGAGCAGGGGTTTGCACAGGTAGCCAAGGACGTTGGCTTCAAGTTCATGGAGTGGAAGAATCAGGCGCAGATACCACAATGGGTAAACGGCCTGAGCGAAGCCGTCTCCGAGAAGGCCGACGTGGTCGACCTCCTCGGAGGAACGGACCCGAGAGTTTTAAGACCCCAGATCGAGGCGGCCACCAAAGCCGGGATCAAGGTCGTGACGTCTCACTACAGCGGCCTTCATCAAGAGATTCCTTCTTACGTGACGGCGAACATCCCGATCGACTACGATAAGGCTGGCCGACTGCTTGCTGACTGGGCGATCCTTAAGACACAAGGAAAACCTAACGTTGTAGTGATCACCTCCGACGAGGTCTACTCGACGGCGGCGATGGTGAATGGGTTAAAAGACGAGTTCGCCACGAAGTGTCCGGCATTTAGGGCAAAGTTTGTAAATGTACCCGTTCCCGACTGGTCGAGCAAAATTCAGCCTAGCGTTCAGTCCGCGATTCAGGGAGATTCAGAATTAAATTATATCATCCCCATTTACGACAGTATGTCTCAGTTTGTCGTGCCCGCGATCACGCTCACTGAAGCCAAGGACCGTGTGAAGATAGCCACCTTCAACGGCACGCCCTTCGTAATCGGTTTTGTCCAAGAAGGTAAGGTCGAAATGGACATAGGCGAAAACCTTGACTGGATCGCACGGGCCATCATGGATGCTGAGATGAGACTTGTCTGCGCACTGGAACCAGTCAAGGACCCACACATTCCGTTCTATATTTTTGATGCCACGAACGCCGCTAATGCTGGGAAACCGCCGAAACCCTCCACAGGGTATGGAAGTGAATACATCAGTGATTACAGAAAGCTTTGGGGCCTAGAAAAATGATGAAGGAACGAGGCAGGCGGCGGTCGGACGTCTCTGCCCTCGGCCGGAATTCAAGAACCTCTCGAAGACCTTCGGAAGCACGCGGGCGCTTAAAAACGTCACATGAAAGCTTTGGAGCCTGGAAAAATGGGTGAAGGAACGAGGCAGGCGGCGGTCGGACGTCTCTGCCCTCGGCTGGAGTTCAAAAACCTTTCGAAGACATTCGGAAGCACGCAGGCGCTTAAGAACGTCACATTCACGGTTCATCCCGCAGAGGTGCATGCCTTGGTTGGGCAAAACGGATCAGGAAAGTCGACTTTGATTAAGATCCTCGCCGGTTATCATAATCCAGACTCTGGCGCAGAGCTGTGGATTGATGGAAAGCCAGTAAGGCTGCCAATGCAGCCAGGGAAATACCGGCAATACGGCATAAGCTTTGTGCATCAAGAGCTTGCCCTAATTCTATCGATAACGGTGCTGGAGAACCTGCGCGCAGAGGAGCTGTGTCTCCAAGGAAAGTGGTATATTTCTTGGAAAGAGGAAATTCGCGCTGCGAAGGATTTGTTGTCTAGGTTCGAACTGGACATTGATCCGCTTGCCAAAGTCGAGGATATAGCTCCCGGATCGCGAGCGCTTCTGGCGATCGTGCGTGCGGTTGAAGCCATGCGGGAGCGTGGAGGACTGGGCGAGGGAGGAGTACTGGTGTTGGATGAGCCGACGGCTTTCTTGCCGAGAGAAGATGTCGAGCGCCTCTTTTCGATCATGCGGCTGATAATTGCTCAGGGTGCTAGCGTCATCTTCGTTTCCCATGATGTCGACGAGGTGCTGGAAATAGCCGACAGAATCACTGTGATTCGAGACGGCTCGGTGGTTGCTACGGTGCTAACGAATGAAACAACCAAAGAAGCGCTTGTTGAGAAGATTGTCGGACACCCACTTCCAGCAGGTCATGGCAAGAAGTTGAGCTCCGGGTCTTCCGATAGCGGAATCCCGAAAATCATCATCCGGGGGCTTACGGGCGGCAGTGTTAAGGGAATCTCCATCGAAGCCCACCGAGGAGAAATTCTCGGATTGACTGGACTTTTAGGATCCGGTTTCAGCGACATACCGCCGCTCCTTTTTGGAGCAATGCGGGCGACAGAGGGGAGACTGATACTTGATAACGTGTCGTACGAACTTAGAGCAATGAACCCTTGTAAGGCCATCGAGGCCCGCCTGGTGTTAATTCCGGTCGATCGTAGAAGCGAAGGGCTGGTCGAGGCTCTGACGGTTGTTGAAAACATGTCTCTACCAATACTTAGGAAGTTCAACAGATGGAGGTTGAATCACGCCGGCATCGTCAGGAACACCAGAACTCTTATAGCGGATTACGAGATCCGTCCGGCAGATCCACAGAAGAAGGTTGGAGAGTTGAGCGGAGGAAACCAGCAGAAGGTGCTCCTGGCAAAATGGCTCCAGACGAAACCCTTGTTGGTGCTTCTTAACGAGCCAACGCATGGGGTGGACGTGGGGGCGAGAGAGCAGATCTACGGTATTCTCAAACGCCAGGCGGCTTCTGGGACGACGGTCTTGTGTGCGAGTTCGGACTGTGAAGAACTCGCAATGATCTGTAATCGGGTGCTGATTTTCAGTCGTGGAGAGGTTGTCGAAGAACTAGCGGCAGGAGAACTCGTGAAGGAGCACATTGCACAGCGGACGCACATCGCGGGGAGTTCGCTTGGGGAGAGGGCCACTGAGAATGGTCAATAGGTCATCTAGGATACGGATTGGTGCATACGGTGAGAGATATGGCCTGATCATTATTTTTGCGCTCATGCTGGGAGTCTTTGCGCTGGCTGCGCCGGGCCGTTTCCTTACTTGGTCGAATGTATCTACGGTCCTCGGATCCCAGGCCGTTCTCGTCGTGATTACGTTGTCCCTGGTCATCACACTTACTACGGACTTGTATGATCTTTCGGCGGCCAGCGTTCTGGTCTTTTCGAGCATGGTGATTGCCGTTTTGAACGTAAATTTAGGATTGCCTGTTGGAGTAGCTGTATTGATCGCTCTTGGAATGGGCCTAGTCGTAGGTCTTATTAATAGCTATCTCGTCGTTAAGATCGGCATCAACTCGCTTATCGTCACCCTGGGTGTTGGCACTGTTCTCAACGGCCTTACCTTGTGGATCAGCAATTCACAGACGATAAGTGGGATTTCGGATCAGCTTGTGAATTGCGTCGTTGTCTATCGGCTATTTGGCATCCCGCTGGAGTTTTACTACGGGCTCTTTGCCTGTGTGCTTCTGTGGTACTTATTTGATTATACGGCTATCGGCCGCCAGATTCTCTTTGTTGGTCGCTCTCCGCAAGTAGCAAGGCTGAACGGCATCAAGGTTGAGCGAGTTCAGCTGGGAGCTTTGATGTCAGCAGGTTTAATCAACGCTTTCGCGGGCGTTCTTTATACTGGGACAACCGGTGCTGCGGACCCTGGGTCAGGATTAAGCTACCTACTTCCTGGATTTGCTGCCGCATTCTTCGGATCCACCACCATCGTCCCCGGTAGATTCAACCCTGGGGGCTCGTTGATCGCTGTGTACTTCCTGGCGTTTGGCATCAGCGGCGTTACGATTCAGGGCGTTGAAACCTACGTCCAGAACTTGTTCTATGGGGGAGCTCTAGTCGTCGCCGTAACGCTCTCCCAGCTCGTAAGGCGGCGCAGGACTTAATGGAGGGTGTTTGAGAAGTTCAGGCGTGCTTTGAAATGGAGTTGATCGGTGAGCATCTTTTCCCTTTGGCCTAACGACCCCAGTGCTGGATCGTGATCGGGCCGCCAGAGACACCATCGGTCTCCATCCTCTTCCTCAATTGGAAGGTGAATCAGTAAATTGGTCTGCCTTCCTCGTCTTCGACTTGATAGGTAGGAACGCCACCTCTCAATGCAAGCGCAACGCCTGAGGTTTCATCCGTCCAGAACTTAATGATGGTAAAGAAGCGGTCGGGCTTGTCGTCCGAGAAAAGAGTTAGTCGAGTTCCGGCGGGTAAAGCCTCGCCGAAGGCGACGGGTCGCATCACAGTAATTTTGCGACCGAACGCCAGTTGCTATCAATACGCACTTACGCGTATTGACTTCGCTTAATCTAGGTTAGGGTCGGGCAGCTCGCGCTACCGTTAATTTAACTCCTGCGCGCGGTTAGGCTATTTGATCGGCTAGCCAGTTTCTGCTGTATTAATGCTGCGAGAATGGGCTATTGAGGCTGAGCGCTTCCGGGCGGCGAAATCCGTACTTTTGCGGAATCCGGCTAGTTTTCTCTGACAGCTCTAATTACCTTGTTCAAGCCGGGGCCGTTCCGTATAATCCGGGCTCAATACAATCATCTGTTAGGTGCTTTCGCTCTAAATCTGCTTCCGAATTCTAGAAATGAAGACCAAAGTCATCTGTGGTCGAAGTCCCGTTATGGGAGAGGGTAAGA
>WNFI01341680.1_pt1 | contig 11746 bp, 9 predicted proteins | sample 5400471 | NCBI WGS metagenome assembly WNFI01 (sample SAMN13153348, study PRJNA577476) | soil metagenome | isolation source: 100 cm saprolite on Douglas fir-dominated hillslope | place: USA:California | collected 2013-09-17
ACGGATTCCGAGGTAAACAGAAAACGATTGATTGCTGTCAAGCTGGTATCTCCTCAAGGTAACTTCGAGCCTTTACGTCCGATATGGGAAGGCCTACGGAGCCAAGGGCTCTTGACCGGAGTTCGGCTTAATCTTCATCAAAACGGTAACAGAGATTGCCTCCCAAGCGCAACGGAATTGGCTGGTGCCGAAGGGAGCTGGCATTGAGTGGGAGCCAGTTGGCATTAAACGGTGGAGGGTGGACGGTAAAAGGAAGAAAAGAAAGAGAGAAACTTAAGGCGTCGAAGGCGGTGGCGCGGCAGTCGGTAAGATTCCTCGAGGACCAAAAGTAACGGTCTTGACCTCCCCGTATTCTCCGCCGGTATCGACCTTTTTTCCGTTGAATCGAAAGTCGACGCCGCCAGCGTTTCCGGTCCTGACGATGATTTCCTTCCGGCCTCGGATCTCGCGCTCGCTGCCAGCGGGCAAAAGTTCGGACGAGATAGTTTTGCCGTCGGCGGTGATCGTGGTCCAGGATTCCTCGCGGGCCTGGATGACGACGGTAAACTCGCCTGGAGTTGCGGCGGGGGAGGCAGTTGGGGCTTGCGATGTTTTGGGGACGGGGGACGGGGCAGATACTCCGGTCGGCGAACCTGTTGTCGGCAAATCAGAACCGGATACTTGGCCAGAGACCTGCGTCGCGACCGTGGCTGGAGTCGGCCGCACTGCCTCTCTCGTGTGCTCCCGGCGACGATGGCTCCAGAAGGACAGTGCCAGGGCAATGACGAGCAGAACTCCGGCGAACACGCCCCAGGGTATTTGGCGAGGAGGCGCGTCGGCGCTAGCTTCCAGGCGGCTGACCTTGTCATCGTTATCTTTATTTTCGCGGGTTACGTTTTCGTGCGCTGCATTTTCACCAGATCCCTCTCCACGGGCTGCGGTTTCCGTCGAAGCGGGAAGGGCGTCGCCGGAAGCTTGCAGATAATCGGCAATGGTTTGATCTTCGTCCAAGCCAAGGAAGCGGGAATAGGCACGGACAAAACCTTTGTTGAAGATGCCACCGGGCAACTGGTTGAATTTATCCTCCTCCAGCGCTTCAAGCATGCGGATTCCGATCTTGGTGGAGACGGAAATCTGCTCCAGTGTGATGTTGCGCTTTTCTCGCTCCAGTTTCAGTTTTTGACCAAAGGAAGGCAAACCAGTCTCCCGCTTTCGCCGGACGGATTCTACTCTGTCGAGAAGCAAAGTCATAGGCCATTCCAGAGCTTTGCGACAGGACGTGGTGGGTGCCGAGAACTGCAGATCCCTCGCTCCGCTCGGGATGACAAACTGAAATAAGAGGATGGCAAGACTGAACTAACGGATGATAAAACTGAAATAGAATGCCAGAAGGCAAAGATTCTCCGCGCCCTCGGTGTCTCGGCGGGGGAAAACTGGGCGTGGGGATCGGCGCGGGATCGCTGGAATGGCGGGACCCGTACTGGTTACCTACGTTCGTTGCCCGAGCGGCGCGACCAAACTTATAATTTCGTATCCATCCACTCGAACTGAGGAGTTCATGTCGGAGGCAGCGGGCACGTCCCCAATTCGCCTGTCCCAAGAGCTACCTGGTCGCTGCTGATGGTGGACGAGGAAAAAGATGAGCTCTATTTCGCCATCGCGGTGGGAGCCGCGGCTGAAGTTCTCTCGAAGGCACGTTTGAAGGTGGGGGAGGGAATTGCCGGTTGGGTGGCCAAGCACGGACAGGCGTTGATCGTGCCCGACGTGCAGAATGATCCGCGTTTCTCAGCCCGGCTGGACGAGATGACGCGGTTGCAGACTCACTCCGTCATCTGCGTGCCGCTGCGCTCGAAACACCGGGTGCTGGGTGTGATCCAACTGGTCAACGCGAACGTGGGGCTGAGTGAACAGGAGCTGTTCTTCCTGCAGGCCTTGTGCGATTACGCCGCGATTTCGATCGAGAATGCGAGGTCGGTCGAGAAGATTCAGGAACTGACCATCACCGACGATTGCACCGGCCTGTTCAATGCGCGCCATCTGCACAAAACGCTCGAAACCGAGGTCTATCGCTCGGCCCGCTTCGGCTACCAGTTCAGCGTGATTTTCATCGACCTCGACCACTTCAAGCAGGTCAACGATACGCATGGACATCTGGTGGGGAGCCGGCTGCTGTCCGAAGTCGGATACCTGGTCAAAGCGCAGTTGCGGCTGATCGATTTTGCTTTCCGCTACGGTGGAGACGAGTTCGTGGTTCTGCTGCCGCAAACCAGCAAAGATCAAGCGGTGGTGGTCGCGAAACGTTTACAGGATTCCCTGCGCGCGGGGACCTTCTGCAGCGAGCAGGGCTTGAACCTGAAGCTGCGTGCGAGTATGGGCCTGGCGACTTTTCCGAACGATGCGCAGACCCCGCAGGACATCATCCGTCAAGCGGACGAGATGATGTATGTGGTGAAGAACACGACCCGCGATAATATCGGCGTTGCGTCGCGCGGGCTGATGGAGCCGTAGAGTCTCCCTACGTTACGTTCAATCGTGACCCACCCACTCAGTCTGCAGACTCGGCGGCCGCATTAAGGTCTGCATCACCACGCAATACTGTTCGGTTTTCTCTCGCAATCCGCGCAGTTGTTCCGGTGTTGCCTTAGGCGCAGCAACATCAAAATGAAGATGAATGCTCTCAAAGCCGACGGGCACGTCTTTTGATATTCCAAGGGTACCTCGGAGATCCAAGTCTCCCTCGACAGTGACCTCAATGCGTTCGGTTGGTATGCCCATCGCCGCTGCCACCATCTGACAGGTGATCTGCGCGCAAGCTGCTAGAGCTCCAAGCAAAAGGTCGCCGGAACAGGCGCCGGCACCGGCGCCTCCGACTCCCTTGTGGGCCTCGGCCTGATAGATAGCCCTTCCGAGATCGACCGAGCACGTCACCGGAACATCCGTCTGTCCGCCCTTTGCCCGCAGCGTGATATGCGAGGCATTTGGGTCATTGCGGTATTGCTCTTTCAGCGGCTTCTGAAGCGATCGAAGATCCATGGCAACCTCGTTCTTTTATTCTCGGCCATTGTGCGCCGACTGGGGGCAGCTTCGGCCAAGCCGTCTTGAAGGTGCTCCATCTGCATGCTAGCATCTGTGCACGTCAGGGGAGCCCATGCCCAAATTCGTCATCGAACGCGAAATCCCGGGAGCCGGAAATCTAACCGACGCCCAATTGCGGGAAGTCTCTCAAAAATCAGTCAACGTTCTGAAGGGAATGGGTCCCGAGATCCAGTGGCTCCATAGTTACGTAACCGGCGACAAGGTGTACTGCGTCTATCTTGCCCCGGACGAGGCGACCATCCAGGAACACGCCAGGCGCGTAGGTCTTCCTGCCAATCGCATCTCCGCCGTGCGCCGGCTTCTCGACGCGTCAAGCGCGGAATAAGCAGCTGGCTGAAAATTTCCGGGGCGCATGCGGATTTAAGACGAGGGAGACGCAGCATCCGGCATCAGCACCTCTTCAACAACTTTCTCAACCGGTAGAGTCCAGCCTTCTAACCAGGCCGCTACGCCTGCTGTGTTGCTCAAAATTCCGCGTTTATGTTCCAGTCCCTGGAAAATTTTTATGCTCTCGCGGTACAGAGAGTGGCCTCTCGGATAATTTCTCTGTTCCCTCGCCAAGCTTCCCAGATCAGCCAGCGTGCCGGCAATGCCCCAGCGGTCACCGAGCTCCCGAAAAATTACCAATCCCTGTTCATACAATGCCTGCGCGGCAGCGGAATCACCCTGATCGCGTGCGACATCCCCCTGGTAGTTCAACGACCAGGCGACACCTGTTAGGTCTCCCAGTCCTTGGAATATTGCAAGGCACTCCGCGTATAGCGCGCGCGCACGGCCATAGTCTCCGTGCAACTTGAGGACATTGGCCAGGTTACTGAGAGCCCGAGCGACAGCCTTCTCGTCGCCCAGTTCCCTCCACAGCCCCAGACTTGCTTCGAACAGCACTTGCGCAGTCGCGACATCTCCCCGGTCGCGAGCAAAGACCGCCAGCGCGTTTAGAGAGACGGCGATACCCGTTTTGTCACCCAACTCATGGGCGATGTCTTGACTTTCGTTGATGAGTGCTTCCGCCGAAGCGTAATCTCCCTGTTCGCCGGCGAGGACGCCCGCGGCAAAAAGCGCGCGCATGCGCAACTTCGTGGGAGTTGCCGCTCCTGCAAGCTTCAGCAATCTACCCAACCTGTCCCGGCCTTCGGCGAGATACTCGCGAATCTCCCAATAGCGAAACAGGGCGGTGCCGAGACGCAGGCCCCATTCCGCATCGCCGGTTTCTGTCAGCCACTCAAGGGCGGCGCGAAAATTGTCGTGTTCGGACGCGAAGCGTTCCAGCCATTCCGACCTCTCCGCCCCGATCTGCTCCGTAGCTTCTTCTTCCGCCAGCACCAGGCAGTAGGCGGCGTGAGCGCGTTTCGTCAATGTCTCCTCTCCGCTGGCCTCCAGTTTTTCCAGAGCGTACTCACGAATCGTCTCCAGCATGGCGAACCGCGATTCTCCCTTCGCTTGTTCAACCTGCTGCGCCAGGCTTTTATCCACCATGGATGCTATAGCGTCGAGCAGGTCCACATCGAGATCACCCTTGGTGTCGCACACAGCCTCCACCCCTTCCAGATTGCATCCGCCCACGAACACCGACAATCTTCGGAAAAGCTTCTGCTCCGCAGCATCCAGCAAATCGTAGCTCCAATCGATGGCAGCGCGAAGTGTCTGCTGCCTCTGTGGCAGATCCCGAGAGCCGCCCGTTAATAGCTGCAAACGGCTCGCCAGACGTCTCAGCATGGAAGAGGGCGAAAGAACTTTGACTCGGGCGGCTGCGAGTTCGATTGCCAGAGGCAGACCATCCAACCGGGCGCAAATCTCGGCGACGGCCGACGCGTTTTCCCGGTCAAGTTCAAAATCTGGCTTGGAGGCGACCGCGCGTTGCACGAACAGCGCGACCGCGGGGCACTGTGATAGGACCTGCACGGAAGGCACGGACCGCGTATCCGGGAGCGCAAGCGGCGGCACCGGAAATTCATGTTCGCCGTACACATGCAGCGCGGCGCGACTGGTTACCATGATTTTAAGATTGGGACCTGTGGCCAGCAATTCCGCCACCGTAGGCGCCGCCTGAACCAGGTGCTCGAAATTGTCCAACAGGAGCAGCATTGGAGCGCGCGATGAATCCTGTAAATTCTTCTTTAGTATTTCGAGCGGTGACTGACCCCCCGCCTCCCGGATGCCCAATGCCTGAACGATCACAGAGGCGATCAAACCCGGATCGCTTAGCGAGGAGAGCGGAACAAAATGAGTGCCACCTGGAAAACTCTCGACCAAGCCATTCGCCACTTCCACCGCGAGACGTGTTTTGCCGATCCCACCAGGACCCGTGACCGTGACCAGGCGCACATCCTGACGCAGCAGGAGTTCTTTGGCGGCCGCTACTTCCTTCTCCCGCCCCACAAACCCGGTTCGCTGCACGGGAAGATTCGCCGGGCGGGCCTCCACCTGCCACCAGGGTCTCCGCTGCGGTGCTTCTCTGAAAAGCGCGCTTTCCGGTCACCATCTCGTAGAGCACCAGGCCGAACGAGAACTGGTCTGATCGGAAATCCAGCCGATCGCCGCTGGCCTGCTCCGGCGACATGTATCCCACCGTTCCTAGAACCAGACCCGGTTGAGTCTGCGACGCGGATGTAATACACATATCCGGCCGTTCTCCGCTGGTCGGCGCCAGCTTCGCCAGGCCAAAGTCGAGGATTTTGACAAATCCATCGTGGGAGACCATCAGGTTCTCGGGCTTTAAGTCTCTGTGCGCGATGCCCGCTTCATGCGCTTTGGTCAGACCTTCCGCAATCTGCGCCGCGATTTCAATCGCCTTTCGCATTGGCAGCAAGCCGGAGTCAAGCAGCTCGCGCAGCGTTTTCCCCTCTACCATTTCCATCGCAATGTAGTGAGTGGAACCGTCCTGTCCGAGTTCGTGGATGGTAATGATATTAGGATGGTTGAGGGCAGACGCCGAGCGTGCTTCCTTCTCGAAACGGTGCAACCGGTCACTATCAGCGGAGAATGCGGCGGGCAGAATCTTGATCGCAACGCTGCGGTCAAGGCGCGCATCCCTAGCCCGGTACACCTCGCCCATCCCGCCGGCGCCGAGCAGCTCGATAATCTCGTACGGTCCGAGCTTCGTGCCGGAGGTGAGGGCCATTCCGCACGCCATTATATTCCCAAGGAAGGGCCTTGCAGGCGGTGCCGACTATTCCGGCGGGCATCGCCCTTCTGGACTGCCGAGGGCGGCTGTCGCTAACGCTACTGTTTTTCCCGGTGCTGCAGGTCCGCGGGCTGGTCTGTTTTCGGCTGCGCTTCTTTCGGGTCCGGTTTCCAGGCAGACGCGTTGGCCGGCGCGGAAGGGTTTACGCCGAAATCCCACACATAGAGGTTCATCCCCTCTTTTCCCAGCATCTCGGCTACGGCGTATTCGCCCGCCCCGAGAGGGTCGGTGGGGGTGAGTTTGACCCAGCCTCCGGTCATGGTAGTGACCGTGGACGCGACGAAACGTTCGTCGGTTTTCATCTTTCCGGTTACCGCGATCTTGACCGCGCCGGCCACCCGTTTGCCGCCTTTGATGTCGACGCGAATGATCTTGAAGCGGTCGCTGTTACTGGGCGGGAGCGGCGGAGGCTCCCCAGTGGCGGCTTGCACGGTTGCGGGCGCGCCGTCATTGGCATCGATGTTGATGTAGAGCGAAGGCACGGCGGTGTGCGACTGGATCTTGGCATGCGCTTCGGGAAGTTCAATCGTTTGCTTGACGCCGGCCAGAGGATTGATCGCTGCCCGCAGAATATTCGACTTGGTGTTTTTGTCCAGTTCGCCGCCGGATTGCTGCAGTTCGGACAACTGCGGCTGATTCTGGTAGGTGTCGAGAAGAAAGATGCCGCCTTCGTCGGGCAGGCGCAAACCGGGCGCGACCTGCGGGGAACGGGCTTGCTCGGCTTTTCGTTCGGTCTCGAGTTCCTTGTCGAGTTCGACCGCTTCCGGAGCAAGCTTGCCCTGCAAGCGGCCTTGCTCAAACTTATCGGTTGCTTCCCAGTCGATCAGTGCTTTTGGAACTTCCTCCCACTCGCCGCGCTCGGCGCTGAAATAGCGGACGCGGTCGCCGTGAACCTCGTACTTGGTGACGGACTGGTAGGAGCCGTCCTTCAGAATGAGGCGGCGGGCCTGGGCGGGAGCGGGAACCTGGGCGAGGGAAGACTGGGCCAGGCAACAGAATGCCAGCACCGCAGTCACTGCCGCGAGAAGGCCCGTCCTGCCGATGAACGATTTCATGCTGCGGAACATTATCGGTCTTTTCCAGTGCCAATCCTTCCGAAAGATTAGATGCGGGCAGTCCCGGTTGCCGGGTGCGATAAATGAGGCACTGGAAAGGGACGGGCAAGGACGCCCGTCTCTCCATTGTGTCTCTCCATTTGTATAGACCGAGCGGACGTCGCGGCGCAGCGGAAGTTCTTTCGCCGGATCGGTGGTGTCAGCCATCAACTCGGCAAGGCGCGCGGCCTGAGCGCCTTCGCTCCAGAGGGGATTGTCGAGCATGGAATTATTTTAGCGGAAGGGGCTGGATGGAAGCGTCTTCTTGTCGTGGGTCGATGGATCAGTTTCACGATACAGCCCGCAAAAACCCACGAACCACGAAGGGCACAAAGTATCACGAAGGTTTCTAGTCTCACGCGTCTCCTTCGTGTACGTTCGTGGCCTTTGTGGTTAGCGATTTCGCAAATTGACCCACTACCATTGCAACGGATTGACAAGTTCTATCACTAACATATTAGGAAGGAACCTGCCACGAAGTTCGATAGATCCGCTCTCCCCATGTGGTTCTAAACTCTTGGCGCAGCGTCAAGGTGTAATATGTCGCAGCCGGCTTTGGTTTCCTCATTCTTCTGGAATTGGGGCAATGGCGTCGTCTTTGATGCCAAATTCATTACTTCTGCGGTCGTCGGCGCGTTGACTACGGCCGTCACCGTGCAGCGTAATCTAAGTGAGATCAGTGAGGCCCACTCCAAGCCCGCTAGGAAACTGGAGAACAAGAAGGTCGCGGAACTGCTCGATATGTTGGCTAAGGTGCCACCTGGGGCCTCGTTTTCTGGCTGGAGGAAAGAACTAGAGCTGCAAATTGCTCAGAGTCTCAGAGAATTAGACGCGCTTAGAACGAAGGAATCCAAGCTGGCGGAAGGGCCGAACCACGATCTCACGCTCATGCAGCGCCTGTTCGTTTTGTTTCCACCGCACGCTCCAAGCATTTGGATCATCCATGCCTTGGCTTATGCGTTCATAGCGGGAGGCCCTCTAGTTATTCTCATGTTGGTGCTCTTTGGGATCGGCGATGCCGGCAGCATTGGCGATGTCATGGTAATGTTCGTTTTCGGCAGCCTCGCTTTCCGGACGTGGGCACTGGCCGAAAGAAAATGGGCAATGGAATCGCTGAAGCGGGCGGACGGATCGGATCAAAGGATACGGGCGGAATCCGGTCCGCTTCAGGCTCTATTTGTGCTGAGGAAATCGCGTGGTTGGAGAATGTTGGTTGCGCAAATCTGCATGTGGACCTGCGTGTTTTGTGCCGTGGAAAGTCTTGAAGACATCTTCTTGTCCGGCCTTGACGCGAGCAAGGCCGCAACACAAGGGGAACAGACGGGAAGGACAACGACTACGAACACCGGCAGTCCGCAACCAAAACATCAACCGCTAGAAGCGCCGGACGCGGCGAAGCGGGCACGACACGATGCCAAGAGTGGTCTTCTTCTGCTTCTGACTTCCTTGCTGGGCGCTGGCATATGCAGAGCGTGGGCCGCTGCGGAATTGCTGCATGGATCGGCGACGCCACATCCGGCGTTTACCAAAGCAATCTTCCCCGTGCCGAAACGTGGTGCATCGAAGGCCTGGCTTCTCACTGCAAGCTATTTTGCTACGATGGCAGTGCTGATCGTGTCGGTAGTTGCATGGTCGCTGATTTTCAACGATACGCTCGACCGGGCAGAGTTCGCGTTTGTGTCGTTGGCGGCGTGTATCGCCTGTCATCGCTTGCTAAGCTTTCTTGGATACGTCGCCGACAATTCCAAGGAAAACAAATCGACCGCTCTGGCTCAATCGGCCTTGAAACTGACGGCGAATTAACTGCATTTTTCCGCATTCCCTTCCCGGAAAAGTTCTGTCATAATTGATCGTGCACCCCAGCCCGCACAATTTTCCAATCAAAATCAGAGCGAGGAAGCGATGTCGGCCAAGTACATCTTTGTAACTAGTTCGATCCGTATCTGAATGTCGATCCGGGGACGATGTCGCCGTTTCAACATGGCGAAGTTTTTGTGACCGATGACGGCGCTGAAACCGATCTTGACCTCGGTCACTATGAACGCTTCACGCACGCCAAGCTTTCTCGCGATAACAATTGGACGACCGGGCGTCTCTACGAGCAGATCATCGCCAAAGAACGCCGGGGCGATTACCTGGGCAAGACGGTGCAGGTGATTCCGCACGTTACCAACGAAATCAAGGCGGCGGCTAAAAAAGTCGCGCAAGACGTGGACGTGGCGCTGGTCGAAATCGGCGGCACCGTGGGCGACATCGAGTCGCTGCCCTTCATCGAAGCGATCCGCCAGATGCGGCAGGAGCTGGGCCGCGACAATACTTTGTTCGTGCACGTAACGCTGGTGCCGTTTATCGCCGCGGCGCAGGAACTGAAGACCAAGCCTACGCAGCACTCCGTCAAGGAATTGCTCAGCGTCGGAATTCAGCCGGATATTTTGCTGTGCCGCACCGACCGCTTCCTTTCGAAAGAGTTTTCGCGCATGAAGAAGTGGACACGCTGATCCTGCGGCGTCTGAAACTGGAAGCGAAGGATCGCGATCTTTCGAAGTGGAACGATCTGGTGCACCGTGTTTACAACCCGAAAGATGTGGTCCGGATCGGCATTGTCGGAAAGTATGTGGAGTACGAGGACAGCTACAAGTCGCTGAAAGAGGCGCTGGTGCACGGCGCATTGGCGCACAACCTGAAGCTGGAAGTGAATTGGATCGAAGCCGAAGGCTTGGAGACTGCCGACAAGAGTTATGAAGCGCAGCTAGAAGAGTACGACGGATTGCTCGTGCCCGGCGGCTTCGGCAAGCGCGGCATCGAAGGTATGTTGAGGGCGATCCAGTACGCGCGCGAGAAGCATGTCCCCTACTTCGGAATCTGTCTTGGTATGCAAACGGCTTGCATTGAATATGCGCGCAACGTGTGTGGGTTGGCGGATGCCAACTCGAGTGAGTTCGATCCGGCGACTCCGCATCGCGTGATCTACAAGCTGCGCGAGTTGCGTGGCGTGGAAGAGCTCGGCGGCACGATGCGGCTGGGGGCGTGGCCGTGCAAGATCGAGACGGGAACGCTGGCTTACAAAGTCTACGGCCAGACGGAGATCAGCGAGCGGCACCGGCATCGTTACGAGTTCAACCGCGAGTATGAGGAGCCCATGGTGGCCGCCGGGCTGCGCATTTCCGGCTCGACTCCGGACGGCACTTACGTCGAGATGATTGAAATTCCTGGTCATCCGTTCTTCATCGGATGCCAGTTCCATCCGGAATTCAAATCGAAACCGCTGGAGCCACATCCGCTGTTTAAGGCGTTCGTCGGCACTTCATATGAACACGGGCAGAAAAAGAAAGTGCAGAAAGATGCCGCCGAGGTGGAGATGTTTTTGCGGCCGGAAAAAGTGGGGAGAAGATAGATCGGGTGATCCGGCCATCGGGCCATCGGGCGATCGAATACCGCGCGGGTTTTGATGACCCGGTGACCCGATGGCCAGATCTTTTCTCGGCGTCTCGGCGGTAATAGATTTTGACTCTGTCCTTCCAAATCGATAACGTTCGCGTCGGCGCCGGCGATCTGTTCCTCATTGCCGGGCCGTGCGTGATTGAGAGCGAAGAGCACGCCCTGCGCATGGCGGAGATCGTCAAGGGCGTGGTGCGTTCCCTCAACTTTCCGTTCATCTTCAAAGCCTCGTACGACAAGGCGAACCGCACCTCGATCCGCAGCTACCGCGGGCCGGGGATCAAGGAAGGCCTGCGCATTCTGAAAAAGGTGAAAGACGAAGTGCACATTCCGGTGCTCACCGATGTGCATCAGGCGGCTGACGTGGCTGCCGTCGCTGAGGTTGTCGACGTTTTGCAGATTCCGGCATTTCTCTGCCGCCAGACCGACCTGATTGTGGCGGCGGCGCTCAGCGGGCGTCCGGTGAACATCAAGAAGGGGCAGTTCGTTTCGCCCTGGGACATGAAGCACGCCGTCGACAAGTGCCGCGATGCCGGGAATAGTCAAGTGTTTGTGACCGAGCGCGGCTCGAGCTTCGGCTACAACAATCTGGTCGTGGACATGCGCTCGCTGGCCATCATGCGCAAGTTCGCGCCGGTCGTGTTTGACGCGACGCATTCGGTGCAGTTGCCGTCATCCTCGAACAGCGATGGAGATAAGCCGGCGGTGAGCGGCGGCCAGCCGGAGTTTATCCCGGTACTGTCGCGGGCAGCCGTGGCGGCGGGCGTGGACGGAGTGTTCATGGAAGTCCACGACAATCCGAAAGAAGCGAAAAGCGACGGCGCGAATGCGCTCGACACTCGAAACCTGCGCGGCTTGCTGAAAGAATTGCAGGCGGTGAAGAAGGCGCTGGACGCGGCGCACGCGACACCGTAACGTCATTCCCAAATCTTTTACTATCCCGAATCTGCTACCA
>WNFI01665801.1_pt1 | contig 11746 bp, 13 predicted proteins | sample 5400471 | NCBI WGS metagenome assembly WNFI01 (sample SAMN13153348, study PRJNA577476) | soil metagenome | isolation source: 100 cm saprolite on Douglas fir-dominated hillslope | place: USA:California | collected 2013-09-17
GGCTCGCCGAAGCGCTCAAGGTGCTGGAGCGGCCATTGAAGGTGCTCGATGGCGCGCTTGCCGGTCGCTCCTACCTTCTGGGCGAGGACTTCACCGTCGCCGATCTCAACGTCGCCGCCGTCATCAGCCGGGCGATCGACATGGATATGTCCGCGACGCCGCGCGTGGGGGAATGGCTCAAGCGCTGCCTCGACCGTCCGGCGGCGCGCGCGGCGCAGGCCCTGCGGGCGCAGGCCGACGCGAAGACTTCGGTCGAGGTGACGCGGGCGATCGCCCGGCACAACCGCTTGTGAGCGGCGCGGCCGAACGAGGGAGTGCCATGCCCAAGCGCAGCGCCGGCATTTTGATGTTCCGACGACGCGGCGGTGAGGTCGAGGTTTTGCTTATGCATCCGGGCGGCCCGTTCTGGGCCAAGAAGGATTTGGGCGCCTGGTCGATTCCGAAAGGGGAATATTCCGAAGGCGAGGACGCGCTCGCAGTGGCGAAGCGCGAGTTCGAAGAGGAAACCGGCGCCCGTCCGCAGGGCGATTTTTATGCGTTGGGTGAGGTCGTTCAGCGCGGCCGCAAGATCGTGACCGCCTGGGCGCTTGAAGGCGATTTCGACCCGGCCACGCTGAGGTCGAACTCCTTCGAGCTGGAATGGCCGCCGAAGAGCGGGCGCAAGGCGTCGTTTCCCGAAGTCGACCGCTCGAGCCGCCGGCGCAGCGCGTTCGGCTTTTCGACGAAAATGCGCGCGGCGATGCGCGCGGCGCCCGTGACATGGGCGGCCCTGCGTTCCGCGATCCCGGTGGCCAGGCGAGAGCGCCAGCGCGCGAGCGGTTGATGCGGCCCCGTGAGGCTTGCGAGCATCAGCATGTCCTGATGCTTGCCGAGCCGATCGCGCAGCCGCTGCGCCTCGCCGCTCCACATTTTGACGAAGCGCGGCCACAACGGCTCGATGATGTCGATCTGATAGCGATGGATCACGACGCGCTTGCGCAACTCGTGCAGCTCCTCCGCGTCGGTATCCGGCCAATGCGTCGGGATCATCCGCCGCGCGTCGCGATAGAAACGGGTGAGCTGATCGGCGACGTCGTCGAAGGTCAGGGTATGAAGCGGCCAGCGCTCGACGACGATGGCCGCTTGGTCAAGCGCGCTGCCGAGGCGCAGCCGCATGTCGGCGTTGAGCGTCGTCTCCGCCGCCTCTCTGACCCCGTCGATGCGTTGACGCAGCCCGGCGATCGAGCGCGCGGATAAAGCAAGACCGTGCTTTTCGAGATCGGCAAGCGCGTCGAGTGCCGATTGTGCGTTGCGCGCGCCGGTCAGCGCATGGGCAAGGTCGCGCGCCTCGTCGCGCAGCCGCCGCGCCTCCTCCCCGAGGAACGGTTCGACCAAGCGCAGCAGCGCGCGCCAGCGCTTCATCGCGCGGCGGAAGTCGTGGACCGCGTCAGCGTCGGACTTCGTCGAATCTTCGATCGCCGCGCGTGCCTCGGCGAGGATGTCGCGCGCCACGCCGCGCAGCGCCTCCCCCACCGCCACGCTCGGCCGCAAGGCGGGTTTCTCCTGCATCGGTTCCGGATGGTTTTGACGCGGGGTGGAGCAGCCCGGTAGCTCGTCAGGCTCATAACCTGAAGGTCGTAGGTTCAAATCCTACCCCCGCAACCAAGTAAAAAGCCCGCTAGGTCAGCTACCTAGCGGGCTTTTGTACGGGCCAAATGGGCCTAAAATGCCTGGCGTCTGCAATTCTGCTGAATGCTAATAAAATCAAGGTATTCCTGTCCCATGTCATCCTGTATCGGCGCGTCTATGGCACATGGATGGCACATGACTAGCGATGTTTGTTCGCTAGACGTTCCACATCTTCATGAGAACAATCCCTTGGCAATCTGGTCCATCGCTTTGCGGTGATCGTCGCTTGGAAACAGGTGTCCATAGCGATCCATCGTGAGCTGCAGTGATGCATGTCCCGCGAACGTCTGCACCGTCTTTGGTGCCAGCCCGGCTTCGATCCAGCACGACACCGCGAAGTGTCGGAGCCCATGCCAATTGAATCGCTTGACAGTTGCGAGCTTGTCGAAGAGTGGCAGGAATTGGCGTTTGATCAGATTGTCATGACCGACGTGATGACCTTTCAGGTTCGGAAAGATGAGATCGTCTGTCTTTGAAAACTGCGACTTTAGCTTCCACTCCTTCAGCATCGCCACCAGTTGGGCAGACAAGGGGACGGTTCGCACACCCGCCACGCTCTTCGGTGCACCTTCTTCACCGTAGACGTCGACACGACGGTTTATGTGTAGCTCATGCTTGGCGAAGTCCACGTCGCCCCAGCGAACGGCCCACTGTTCGCCCGCCCGTGCTCCGGTCGACGCGGCAAAGAGGAGCGTGAGCCGCAAGCTCTCGTCCGCGACATCGATCACCGCCCGCATGTCGTCTTTCGATGGTGGCTCGATCTTCTTCGAACCTTCGCCGCGGGGGCCGATCACCTTGAGCCCATGGGCGCCATTGGTAGCAGTCCAATCCTGCGATATCGCATGCTCGAGGACGGAGTGCAGCGTCGCTAAGATTTTCCTGGTCGTGGGCACCGTCACGCCGGCCGTGCGAATGCGGTCTCGGAAATCGCCAACCGACCGGGTGGTAAACTGCGAGAGCTTGTGATCACCGACACCATGCTCAGAGTGTAGAATGTAATTCTGGATGTGGCCGCGATAGACCGCGAGCATCTTGCGCGTCATCCGTTCATCTCGTTGGTTTCGCCCCTCGCAGCGATCTAGAAAGCTTATGCAAGCGTCCCGCACCGTCATCTTGTTCGCCGCCGCTCGGTAGATACCCGACTGCAGTTGGCCCTCGACGCGGATGCGAAACGAGTCGGCTGCCTTCTTGGTCTGAAAGTGCTTCCGCTGTCGATCGCCCCGATTATCGGCATAATCCACAATCCACGCAGTCTTAAGCTCGCCGTTTGCGGCGCTCCAAATACGCTTGCGAACCGATGCCACGGTCATTCCTCCCTTGTACAAGCCATAGTCGTATGGTCGCTGGATTTCTTCGAACGTCGAGCACCCAGGGACCAGGATATAGAGCAGCCTTCATTTGAGGTCCTTCCCGTTCCTGCCTTCTGGGCCTTCGCGAATTTTGGGGGCCACGTAGTAGATGTCGGCGTAGTGATGTTGCTTGGGTGGCTCGTGACGCGGCCATCTACTTTATTTATTCGCTCGGGGTATCGTCCGGCCGAGCGGGAACCCACAATTGCGCCCGCTCGGGCGAAAGGCCTGCATTTAATGTCCCTTCATCGTTGCGGATCCTTTTTGCGTGGTGTCAATGGGATGTTGAGGTCCCGCCGTACGCCCGAAAGGGCGTGCGCAGCCACTTCGACGGCGGGACGAAATTCCTCGGGCCAAGTGGCGGCGACGTTGCTATCCGGGTCGGCGCGCTCGACATTGAGGAATACCTGTAACCCGAGGGCTGTGCCGAGAATTTCAGGCGTGAAATTGTCGAGGTGGGCTGGCTGATCGCTGTCAAGTGCGGGGACTTGGTCAAGCAACTTGGTGACGGCGAATTTCAAGGTTTCGATGCACCATCGATTGCGGTGCCAACGGCCCTTGGACACCGCGCTGATCGTTTCGGCTAAGCGCGTAACGAGATAGGCGAGCGCCGCGCTCTCTGGCTGGCGGTCAGCCTTGTCCGAGACTTTGAGGGAATCGCGCAATCGATGCTCGACTTCCTGAGAAAGGGAGCGGCCACTTTTTCTCGCCGCGGCATCGAGGGCTTTGCGCGTTTCCGTTGTGACGCGGGTAGCGAGCATTGCACGCTTGTTGCTGAACTCCCCCTGCGGCTTGCGGCCGCCACCAGACGCTCGTTTGCGAGACATGCCAAAGTGCCTTATTTGTCTACACATTTGTTATGTAGTATATGTCATAACTGTAGACATAATGCAATATACGAAAGACGCAATGCAATTACGAAAGATCGATCCGATGAAGACTGATGCGGACGCGACTCTGGTCATCGATGTGGTCGAGGCGGGGCGACGCCTGGGAATAAGCCGGTCAGCGGCGTACCAGGCCGTACATGCCGGACAGATTCCGGCTTTGCGAATCGGCCGCCTGATCAAGGTGCCGGTGGCGGCGCTCGAGCGCATGCTCGAGCGGGCTGGCGAGTGGAATGACGCGGCAGGCGGGTGTGGCGGCAATGGCCGTAGCGATCTGGGGTCACCAACATGACTCGTCGCGGAGCGGTCGAGGCGACCCACCTCCGAAACGCCGCCGTTCGCTCTCGGCGCAATGGCGAAACTCATATGAGATTTTTCACCATTCCCGACGTCGCGGAATCTCTGCGGGTCTCGACGCGGACGGTTCGGCGCTGGATCGAGTCGGGACAGCTGGTAGCGCACCGGTTCAACGGTGTCCTGCGGATCGCCAACCAGGACTTGCAAGCTTTCTTGGGCGAGCACCGAGATGACTAGATCAGTCCACGACTGTCAACGATTGGCACGTATTGTCAAATAGTTACCGATAATCGGGAATACTCTCAGCGAAAAGAAGGATGATATGTTGTGCTATAGTATTCCCGAATGTCAGCCCCTGTCATCCCTGCCTTCCCGAGACCACGCGAGGCCAACCCGAAATGACCCCGACACCAAATGACCCGACGGCGATTATCAAAAGCGGTGCCAGGGCCGCTGCCCGCCCAGACGCTGCCCCCGCAACCCTCCAGGCGGTGCTTGATGCGCTCGAGGGGCGACGAGACCTCGCGGCGAACCGACTCCGCGACCTGCGCTCGGCCGTGACCCGGGTGGCAAAGCTCCTGGGCGCTGCGCCCGGTCACATTCCGCTCGAACTCCCCGTGCTCGCCGCGAAGCTCGCCGCCGTTAACCCGGTCGGTGCCGGGCTTACGGCCAAGACTTTCAGCAACATCCGTTCCGACTTCCTTGCAGCCGTCAATGCCAGTGGCCTCAAGCAATTGCGGTCACCTGGCAAGGACGCCTTGAGTCCTGGTTGGAGTCGAATGCTAGCCAAGCTTCCGAAGCGCCGAGGCGGCATCGGGCTTTCGCGTCTGGCGCGTCATGCGAGCCGGGAAGGCGTCGAACCCCATCAGATCGACGATGTCGCGCTTGATCGCTTCATCACGGCGGTGCGGGAGAGTTCGCTCCATCGTAATCCGAATCATCTGCACCGAACGATCGCCAAGATCTGGAATGAAGCGGCACGCCAGCCTGGGCTTGATCTTCGCCAAGTGACGATCCCCTCGTTTCGGCCGGCTGCCAAACGAACGAATTGGGAGTCCCTCGCGAGCGAGTTCCGTCAAAACGTCGACGATTACCTGGCCTGGTGCTCGGGATCCGACGTGTTCAACGCCGACGCACGCCCACGTCCGCTTGCCGCCCAAACGCTCAAATTGCGCCGCATCCAGATTCATGCCGCGGTCACGGCGCTGGTGGCTGCAGGCATCAAGCCCTCTGAAATCAAGTCCCTCGCCGACCTCGTGAGCCCGGGTGCGGTCAAGCTCATTTTGCGCCAGCGCTACAACGCCGCGAACGGTCGAGAAAATTCCTTCAACCGCGGCCTCGCCGAAGCTCTTGCCCAGATCGCCCGCGAGTGGGTGAAGGTTGATGCCGACGTGGTTGCCGAGTTGAAAAAGCTTGCAGGCAAGATGCCGATGCCGCAGTCCGGCCTCACCGACAAGAACAAGGGGTTCCTGCGCCAGTTCGATGATCCGGCGGTCCTGCAACGCCTGCACGATCTCCCGGACCGACTGTGGGCGGAGGTCCGAAGGCAAGCCCCGCACTTTCGCACGCTGGCAAAGGCGCAAGCGGCGCTCGCACTGAGTATCTTGTGTTACATACCGCTGCGGCTGCAAAACCTGGTCTCACTGACATTTGACGTCCATTTGTTTGTGCGCGCAGAGGCGAACGCCATTTCGAGCCTCGAGATTCCGGGGTCCGAGGTGAAGAACAAGACGGACATGGCCTTTGACATCCCGCACCGGACTGCGAAAATGCTGATCGAGTACCGCGACCGCATTGCGCCCAAAATCATTGGCCATCGGCCCGATCGACTGTTCGTCAAGGCCGACGGCTCGCCCAAAAGCCAGTCCGCTGTCGCCTGGCTCATCAAGACATGTGCAAGGCGGCGAGCCGGCATCGTTCTCACCTCGCATCAGTTCCGTCATTTGAGTGCGAAGGTCCTTCTCGATGCCGAGCCAGGCAGCTTCGAAACGGTTAGGCAATTGCTCGGCCACAAAAGCCTCAAAACCACGGTCGGAGCTTACGCGGGGATCGATAGCCGAAGGGCCGCGCGCCATCATCAGCATCTCATCGAGCAGGCTCTCGCCGCACGCAAGCCGCGCCATCGCTTCAAGGCTGGACGGGACAACTTGGAACGGTGATCACGATGCCCAGAGCGTCCGGCCTGTCCTTCCAAACGTGGCCCCCTGAGGATCGAGCGCTTTGGGAGGCGGCTTTTCGTGCGTCGGAAGACCCGTTCCATGAGTCTGGGCACGCCTCCCACTTCACCGGGGAAACGCGCCGTGCGTTGCGCTCGAGCTACGGCACATTCCTGCGCTTTTTGTCAGCCGAGCATCCTGAGCGCCTTGCCAGCTTTCCATCGACCAGGATCGATCGCGACATCGCCATGGGGTATGTCGACTGGCGCCGTCCGATGTGCGGAGCTGCAACGATCGCGACAGGGCTCGATCGTTTGCGTCTTGTCATCAGCTACATGTGCCCTGGCGCTGACGTCTCATGGCTGCTGCCGATCGCGAAGCGCTTGGCAGCCCAAGCGGCGCCCAGACCGGCAAGACTTCATCTCGTGACCAGCGACCAGCTCTACGCGCTCGGCATGGAACTCATGGATGGTGCAAAGCAGCTGGACCCTGTCCATAAGGGCGGTGCGTTTCAGTATCGCGACGGCCTCATCATCGCGCTTCTTGCGCTCGTGCCCCTGCGTCGAAGAACGCTGGCAGCGCTGCGTTTGGGCGAACACCTCCTGAAATCCGGCGATCTTTGGGTACTCGAAATCCCCGCCAAGGACACGAAGACGAAGCGACCACTGGATTATCTACTTTCCGCGCATCTCTCGGCACGCATCGACAGGTACTTGACCCATTTCCGTGATGCCATCCCCGGTGCCGCCAAGCATGCCGGTCTCTGGCCGTCGAACTGGGGAAGACCTATGGCTGACGGAGCGATCTATGACAGGGTTCGGCAGCGCACCTGCGAGGGATTCGGGTTTCCGGTCAACTTGCACCGCTTCCGCCACGCCGCCGCGACTTTCTGGTCCATCAGCGATCCAAAGAACGTGCGCGGAGCAAAGGATCTTCTCGGCCATTCGTCCTTTGGAACAACGGAAAAGCACTACGTCATGGCGCAGTCCCGTCTCGCGGGTCGGGCCCTCGCTCGAGCCATTGGGAATACTCGGAAATAACATTCGTCGCGGCAAAGATGGTTTATACGCTGGAGGAGCTTGCGCAATTCTGTCGGCTGTCTGCGGCGGGCAGACTTTTGCGGAACCGGTGCGAGAAGCCAGCGTGGCAGAGTGTCAAGATAAAGTCGGCAGTGACGCGGAAGCCGCGACCGCGCTTCCCGAACGGTCCATTTGACCCGGATGGACTTTGTCATCCTCGACGAACTCGGCTATCTGCACTTCGCCCAATCCGGTGGCCAGCTGTTGTTCCACCTCGTCAAGTGGAACAGGCGGGTCGATCATACGCGCGTGCGAGCGCTACGTCGCTGCGGGCCATCTTCGTGCTCGATTTCTATCGTAGTCAGGTCTCCGACATGGAGGCAGACGACCAAATGCCCGAGACGATGGAGCGCCCTTCGTCGGCGGTTTCTTGAGTGGTGCCGTTAACGGGGAACATCCAACTTGCGACGCGAAGTCCGGCAAAGGGCGACGGCATGAACGCGAGTCGATTTCGTTCTGCGTGACGGGTTTAAAAACGCGACGAACGTTCGAATCGTCAGTACCGATGTTCCTCCTCAGCGGAGTTTACGAGGTCGCGGCAGAGGTACCGGCTCCCGAAAGGCTTGTCCGAACGTCTGGGCATAGTCCGAGGTCGGTGCAGCCCCCGGTGCGCCCAGCTGGTCCACGGATTGCAGCGAAGTGGGGGTTATCGGTTGGCTAGGGAGCGCACCCCCAAACTCCAATCGTTGGGGGCTCGCGGACGGAGCAGGGATAACACCCTTCGCTGCATCGCTACCTTCTTTGGCAAGCTCCATCCTAAGGCTAATTTCGAGGAGGAGAAGGATGAGAGCCAGTCCAATCAATCCTCGGCAACAAATATCAGCGTCGTCCTGCGGGGACTCAAGTTGCAAAAGAGCCGACGGACTGTGCGCACGACGAGTTCGCCGTGTGGCAGTATAGCGTCAATTCGATGGCGCATCTCCGCGGCAACAAATGTCAATGTTGTTCTGCGGCAGATTGTGGTTCCAAGCAGCAGGAGAAATGTACGCAAGAGTTCCTGGCCTTGGACCACCGTAGGGTCAATTAGACGCCAAAATCGGACTGCAACTGGAACCGCTGTCACTGCGCTGTCCACCTGTTGGTCATGAACGCTTTCGTCCTGGTCAATGAACGCTTCCGTCCCTTGGCAGCATGCGACTGATGGAACGGACTTAGAGCGCGGCTTCTACCGCTGCTCTCTTAATAAATATCTTAGATTTCCAGAACGAACCGAGCTGCCACGTGCAGCCACTTTACAATCGTACCTCGCAGCGCACTGCGTCGAAGAAAAGCCCCGAGCGCACGAGGTCGGTTGCTTGAAGCGGTGTTAAGATTAACGAGCAAACGGGATGATCTGCTGCCACTTTAAATCAATTTGTAACCGAATTTCGATCAGCCTCCATCCTTCTAAATGTCGCGTACCTGAGAGCGCAATAATGGGACAAGCACCCATATACAACGGCATTAATCGAGCCAGGTTGTATTCTTCAAAGGCGCGGGGAAGTCCTCATCCAGGACCAGCTGTCATAAGGGCTGGTAATCATCTCGCCGTTGCATGCTTATTCTTCGGAGCTGCGTTCGCCGCGTTTGTCTCGGGATCACTTGAGCAACGAATCGGAAATTTATTTTCCTTTGGTTTGATACCTGCGGTCGGTTTCTACGCAGGTGGTCATATTCTAGGTCAGGTGCTGATGTTCGGCGTCGAACTATGTGACATGATTATGGCACGCTGCTTTCGGTATGCCGTGCGCTTGATCAAGGATCTCTTAAGCTGGGCAGGCACGCATGTTTCGAACTGGCTGACCGGGCGCCCGCACCAAGCGAAGCCAGCGGAATTGACAGCCGGTACCATTTTCGCAGCCGAGCAGCAGAATTCACATTTATCGCGACCGACCGGATGAAGGTCAAGATACCATACGCATCACGTGCATGGCTCAAAACTCGGGTCTCCCGATGACGACGAACTCTGGATCCGTGACGTGCCGCAGTCGGATACTTCGGCGTTTGATCATCATGTGCGTGTCCTTGACGGCTTTTGGTTTCGGCTGGCTTGGTGGGTACGACGCTTATTGGCCACCTGATTCTCAGCGGGAAGCTCCGATTGCCGGACCGGTTATTGACACCGTGGTTGAGCGGATCATCGGCGTTGAATCCGACGGCGATCCAAACGCGAAGAACAAGCGCTCTAGCGCAACGGGACTTGGTCAATTTCTCGACGAAACGTGGCTCGACATGATCCGCGCGCACCGACCCGAGCGATGCTGAGGAAACGAGGTCTGCCTGTGACGCCCGGAACGCTGTACCTGGCTCACTTTGCCGGTGGCGCGGGAGCCGTGGCCATCCTGTCAGCGATGGAGAATGCCGACGCCGCCCTCGTTATGGCCACTGCCGACGCAACGGGTCGAACCAAGCGAGAAAAAATAGTCAAGGCAAATCCCTTCCTCGAACTCTTCACCGTCGCTGATCTTAGGAACTGGGCGGACCGCAAAATGCAAGTTCCTGGTTCATAGTTGCGCAAGACGTAACCGCACCGCCTATCTGCGATTTTCAAATCCTTCAATACTCGGCAACGTCACGGCGTCCCGAATGCGACGACGTTCGAATGCCCGTTGCCTCGATCAAGGCGATTGACCAATGATACCATTACCTGTCGTTTTGGCAGCCTTGAATATGGGCGGCCTGCCGAAGGATGAACGATCGCGCGTCTGCGAGCGTGGCGAGCGTGGTGCCGTTCTTCAACGTGATTGGTCGGGTGAGCTTGGCGGACCAGCCGCGGCTCGCTGGACGGGCTACCTTAGCCATGCGGCGACCGTGCGCATCTCATCTAAAATGACGCTCCCCGAAGCTCGCGCCGATGCTACCGAAGCGGATTGAAGTAATAGAATAAGACGCACGCGATCGGCATCAACCAAAGCATGAGCCAAGCAGAGGATGGGTGCCACCGTGGTGGAGGAATGATGTTGTTACCTGCCTCATCCTTGCCCGCTACCTCCGAGAGCTTTGTCCGGTGGCCGTGCCACGACCGAAAGGCATCCCAAACCAGGATCATGCCTGCAACTGTAATCAAGATAGCCAACGCGTTCGACAGAGTTACGAAAGAGGCAGGAATGCCCTTGGGATACTGCAATCGCAGGACGACCGCGCCTCCGACCAGTGCCGAGAAAAGCTGCACAAAGAGCTTGAACCCATCGAAGATGGCCACGATTCTGTCGCGCACGTTGGCCGAAAGCATTTCGCAGTGTTTCTCAACTGAAAGCATTTTAGGCTCCTTGGCGGCGGTTCGTGGCTCGGCGGCTTGCGTGCTCACTCCCGCCGCCAACTTTTCGCGAAGGCGGCCATTGCGGCCTCGCGTGTCGGAGTTATCCCCTTGACCCAACTAGTTGACCAAGACATTCGTTCACTATCGGCGTGAGTGCTTCAACGAACGCTGCCGACCAAAGCTCGGCGCTCCGCGAGTTGAAATGCCCCCCGTCAACGGTGGCTAGACCGTCGATCTTCGGCGCGAGAAACCGAGTACGCAGTGCTGTCGCGAGAACTTCCGCAACCTCAGTCAAATTTGGGCCGTTAGCTGGGATGCCCGTGAACACTACGCATCGCCGATGAAGTCCAATGCGGTTATCGGACTTGGACCGAGTCCGATATTGCTGCATTCCGAGAACGATGGGCGCCCGACACGCCGCAGCGCGTCGCAATGGAGTTTCTGCTACACACCGGCCTGCGTCGATCCGACGTCGTGCGACTTGGGCCGCGGCATGTCGAAGGCGATTACTTCCGTGTCACGATCAAGAAGTCGCAGGAGCTTGTAGAACTGGTAATCCCAATCCACGACGCCCTAACGGATATTGTGGTTGGCACGCGAGACGATGCGCCGGCCTTTATCCTCACGGCCTATGGCAAACCGCGGACGGACAAGGCGTTCACGAACTGGTTCCGCGAAGCCGCCCACAAGGCGGGACTGCCTTCAAACAGTTCGCCGCACGGGATGCGAAAAGCGGCATGCAGACGTCTGGCAGAAGCAGGATGCACGCCGCATCAGATTCAAGCCATCACCGGACATCAGAACTTGAAAGAGATCGAGACGTACACGAAGGCCGTTGAACAGAAGATGCTTGCCAAAGCCGCAATGGCTTCCGTGACGAAGGCGTTTCATCATCCAGAAGTGGCTAACTCGGATGACGGGTTAGCCGATATTGACTTTAACGCATTGATTCCAAACGACCCAAATATGCAAGTGGCGCTCCCTAGGGGACTCGAACCCCTGTTTTCGCCGTGAGAGGGCGAGGCTCAGGCGCTATTTGGTTGTGCTCGCCGCACTCGCTCCAGGATGTCCT
>WNFI01701321.1_pt1 | contig 11746 bp, 8 predicted proteins | sample 5400471 | NCBI WGS metagenome assembly WNFI01 (sample SAMN13153348, study PRJNA577476) | soil metagenome | isolation source: 100 cm saprolite on Douglas fir-dominated hillslope | place: USA:California | collected 2013-09-17
GATTTGAATGGTGGGCCTGGGTGGACTTGAACCACCGACCTCGCCCTTATCAGGGGCTTTTATGGTGCTATATGCATAGCAATTACAGAGTTTGGGTAGAGCATTCGGTTCTGAGCCGAATGATCGGGGACATTTCGGACGGATAGTCATACGACCAGGGGAAGACCTGCTTGCTTAACAGGGGTTCTCCAGATCCATGTGACTACAACGGTGTTGAAAACCGTTGAATTGTGTCACATCACGTCGTTGACGTCTCGTGGGGGCGGCGCTCGCTCATCGGCGAGCGCTGCGAGCATCGGCGAAGCCACTAGCCGAATACAGTCAAGGCTCTCAGTCAGCAGTTGCGTGTCTCCATTTCAGGGCTGGATGTAGTCGAATGCCGCCGAGCCAGTTTCAAGCCCGATCGCGTGGCAGACCACAAACGTCATGGCATCTGTCTCCGTCTCCCGGATTCGCCGTGAAGTAGCAGTGTGGTCACCCACTTCCTAGGGGTAAGAATGTCCGTCGCGTTCAGGGTAAAACAGGTCGCATACCCGCGCGAGCGATCAGGATTGCTGCTGTTCGAGTAGACTTTCTGACGTCTTTAGAACCATTCAGGGTCAGCCCTGACGGCGTTTATCCCAGCTTCACGTTATCTGACACGTTCACGATTTCGAGTAGCCCAGATTTGCAATCGGTACCGGTGTGCCCCCTGTCGTCCTTTGAAATGGGTGGAAGGGTTCCGCGAGGTTTCCGCTTCTTTAGAGTCTTTGCAAGGGATAGACAATTTGCGTTTGGTGGGCCGTAATCGAGTCCGAGGTCCAACCGAGCTCCGGGATTTACTCCCGCGTAGAGCGCGCACTCGTCAGAGAAGGCCCCCATTGCGCCTTTATGCTTGCAGTCAATATCGAGGGAGGAAGACATTTCGATGACAATGTCGGCCGAATTTTGTCCTGGATAAGGCACCAGTTCGGCGGGCCAGCTGTAACTGGGATCTCCTGGGCAGTTTACCGCGACCTGTGGAAGAGTCTGGTTTTGATAGACGAACGTGTAGCCCACGGGCAGCATTACCTTTGTGGCATAGGGGCTATCGTTTCCAGTGACGGTTATTTCGATCGGGTGCCAAGGAACAATGCAGTCAGGGGAAGGGACTAAGAGTGAGAAAAATCTTTGCGCCTTCCCTGGGTCGATTACGCCTCCAGCGTCCATCTTCAATTTCTTGGCATCGATCGTGATTCGGTTGACAGTCTTATTTGGCCAGTCCGGTTGCGGGTTTGCGGTGGGGTTTACGCCCGCTAGCACGTAATCTTTCTTTTGGATCGGCGCTTCGGAGTATTGCGACGACACGGAAGGGAGATGATGGTTCAGGGGATCCGGAGAGATGATGAGGATCTGTTTCCTGTTCGGATTGGCAAAAAAGAGATATGTGAAAGGGCCCCGCAGGTGGAGATTCAGAAAACCCGTGGCAGAGGGTGTGGTTTGCGCACCGCGCAAGAAACGCGCTCCTGTCAACGCTGTTGGTAAGCACACCATGGATTGCAGTAGGCTCCGACGTGATGTTAGGCGCATTTGAGAGTGTCTCCTTGAGGGATCTTAGGTCCATCCGAAAGAGGTAAAAGCTGCCCAGTAATACGGATGAGAAGTTGATTGCTGGGTGCGAATCTTGATCATTGCTAGTCTCAGTGCATCAGGTGCAGAGGTTCCTCGGAGAAGGCTCGCGTAGAACGACGCCATGGCCTGCTCCGCGGCGGTGGATTCAACCGCCCATCGCGTGGCGATTACCTCTGGAACACCACCCTTTATAAGCGCGCGTACAAGACTTCCTGGGTCGAAGAGTCCGTTTCCGTCCCCTCCGGTTTCGGTAGAGCACGCGGAGAGGACCGCCAGGCGGAGGTGAGAGAAATGTAGCGAAGCTAGGGCAGGAGCGTCTATGACAGAAGGAGAATCGGATTGTCCTGCTGTTGAGAGCATTAGAAGAGCAGCACCCTCAGGCATTTGGATGCCGTGACCGGCAAAGTGGAAGATGGTCGCTTGCGAGAGACTTTTCGAAAGCGCTGTAAAACTCACCTGGTGATTTTGCAGAATCTCGGTGTGCGGGAACTGCTTGGCCAGAGTTTGGACTTCGGTTGCGGCACTTGGCAGAGCCGACAAGTCCGCTCCCTGAAAGTGAACCGCGAGGTCCTCGGAAACTGCTAATGCGGCATCGTTTCGTTGGAAATCTTGGCGGGATCGAGTCAAACTACGGTAGTAAATCCCAGGAAACTCGGAAATGGAACTAATGTCTGACAGATACCTGCCATCAGGGCGGATCAGTGCAGAGAAGGGAACGAACCAGAGAGGTCCGTCAGGCTCGAAGACAATGGGACGGCTGGCAGTAAGCTCTTGATTAAATGGTGCCAAGAGTTGATCGTATAGATCACGTCCAAGCTGGGACAGAGCGTTCCCATCCGAGGTTGGTTCCGAGCAGAGTGTAGTGAAGCGGTCTACGAGTTGGGAAGTTGATGCTGGATCATCCGAGATCCAATGAAACTGGACCCCGCGATCATCATATGCCCAGGCAGCGATTCCTGACGGGAGTACCGCATAGGAGACAACAGTCGTTTTGGAGAGTAATGGCAGTTGGTCGCGCACGGCGTGGGGCTTGCGAATCGGACAGCCCGCGAGGACATCGGTTTCTGAAGGTTTGGTGACAATCGTCTGCGGTGCGCGAGCCTCGTGCCTATTTGGAATGGCTGAGGCTCTGTACCATTCCCAAAATTCAAGAGCTCCTAAAACGTCGTGCTGTTGGAGCCGCGACTCGACAAACGTACGATAGGTCCTGCCCGCGGCGTGGTCCCACTGTAAGCGGTCATTGTCAGATTGAAGAGTTGTGAGAGCAGATTCTGTGAGGCCTAGTGCCGAACAAAGGGCCGAGTCCGCTTCTTGAGGACGGTTCAAGCTAAGGTAAGCCTCAGCGAGCGTCTGAAAGAAGTCGACCTGAAGATACCGATTTGATATCTGGCGGATCGCGTTCTGCGATTGTAAGAGTCGGTGTGTCGCAGACGAGAATTCTTTCCGCTGAATTTCAACGCGCGCCAAGCCAATTTCCGCCTCCATTAGGTGGTTTGCAGTTACGGGTGTCTGGGATGCAGCAGAAAAGAGTTCGGAGGCCCGCTTGAAATGTCGCTCGGCGTTCTCTTGATCATCTGCGGCGAGCGCCACTTGAGCGAGTCGATGATTAGCCATCGCGCGCATCAGAATGTCGGGATCCGAACTCAGTGTGGCTAGTGCCTCGCTGAGCACGATTTCGTCGAATCGGATCCGACCGGTGCGCTCGGCGAGAAAATCAAGTTCCGTATCGAAACTGTAAATCCTCATCGGGGAACTTGCGCTGGCCCAAGAGGTGGAGAGTCCGTCACGGGTACGCCGCCAGGCATCTTTCGTATCTCCAAGAGATGCTTCCGTATCGGCTGCAAAAAAAACAGCGCGCAGATAGAGTTGAGGATAGCTAGCAAGCTGAGCGTTCGTCAGGGTAGCAGGGGAAAGAGAAAGTGCGCGGCCAAGCTCACCTCGCATATTGAGGCACTCCTGCCACTCGAGCGTTGCTTGAACAGTTGTCCACTTGTATCCAGTGTGAGAAAGTTCGTCAGTCAAAGAAGCTCCGAGCCGATTACAGGCGTTTGAGTTATGTGACAGACGGAGCGAATACACCTCTTCCAATCGTGCGCGAAAATGTCCTGCAGGATTTCTCGCCTTGAGAAACTGGGTCGTTGCTAGATGTGCCGTTCGAGCTCCTTCAAAATAGTTACCCGTGTTGTTAGCCGAAACGGATTGCGCAAGGAGAGAAATTCCTGATGTGAACTTTGTGCCATCGGGGTGCTTTAAGAGATCTAAGAGCCAAGTATCGCGATGGCGTGTTTGGAGGACTGCGGCTAACACCTGGAGTGCAGAACGAAAATCAGACTGAAGCGGCGACTTGGACTTGGCCGGAAAGGCTTGCGGTAGCCAGCGAACCGTCGCCTCGCGCAGGTAATCCTCTGCACGCTGATCGATTGCATCGTCGATGGCATGGGGGCTGGCCGACTGCGCCCCAGCGATTTCGGGACCGTCGAGAAGGCGAGGTTGATGGCTCATTTTCCTGATTTCGTTTTCGTCCCGTTCAAGATTTCTTCGTGCCTCGTTTGCCCAACCGCTCGAGGGGTCGAGCTTCAGATAGCTTCGCCATTGTTCGGCTGCTTGGCTGAAAAGGCTCTGTCGTTCGAGGATTATGGCTAGGTTGAAGATGGCGACTTGATTCTGCGGTTCCTGCCGAAGAATCTTGGTGAGGATTTCAGTGGCCTCGGCGTTGTCCCAAGGTTGGCTCTTGGTAGCCGCTCGTTCAGAGTAGGCACTGGCGAGGTCCAGGCGAGCTGAGAGTAGGCCGGGGGAGAGCGCGATTGAGTTCTTCAGATCGACAATGGCGGCGTCTATGTCGTGATTTAGTAAATCTGCTCGACCTTTCGCAGCCAACCAGGCAGGATCATTCCCGCGACGGGGAGAATCCCGCTGGATTCTGATTTCGGCCTCGAGCAGAGAGGGGGGCGACGAGGAGGAGCTTGCAGGCCCGCGCTGGACCGTCATCTGGGTGTACGAGGCGCGGGGAATTCTCAATTCGAGGGTGCGTCTCTCCGAGTAGGCAGATACAAGGAGTTGTTCCAAGGAAGGCCTGTTCAGAAGGAGGTAGAGACTGGTGGCCGAAATAGCAATAAGCAGTACAGCCGCTGCCGCAAGGAGCCATCGAAAGGTATTCCGGCGAGGTATTTGATTGACGATTTGGGTGTTGGTCGCCTCCCCGTGGAGTGTTTTAGCGAGACGGCGCGCAAGACTGGCCTGCCACTGCGGCTCAGAACTTCGGAGATTTCGAAGGACCTGGTCTTCCGCTGGATTCGGTTGTAAGACGAGGTCCTCCACAGCCTCCCTCAGTTTGGCGGAGCAGCGATCACAGTTCGTAACGTGTTTCATCATTTCTTGATTTCGAACATTCTCGGTATTCTCAAAAACCAACTGGCGAAGGTCCGCTTCTTGCGGACATTTGTCTTCTGGCCGCGCGCCACCTGGGTACTTCAAGGAACTAAGCCGGCGTGAGGCTTCCTCAAGCCGAAGAAAGGTCTTCCGGCAGTCTTGGCACAGGTCCAGATGCCGACTGGCTTCGACGTCTGTCGTCGACAAAGCCGGGGTGTCGCCACCCATCAACTGAGCATCAAGGAGTGCATGCAACTGCTCATCAGTCAGATGGTCATGCTTGTTATTCACTGCTTCCTACTCCCTTTCATAACGATTCGGCCGGCCGAATCCCTTCACCCGGAATTGACTCACTCTTGGAGGAGCCACCAGTGGACACAAGCTTCCTCCGTACAAGGCGCGTCATCCGCAAAATCGTGCTCTCCACACCCTTTGTGCTTAGTCCCATGGCTGGGAGAGCGGCGATTGCACTGGCTGGCAGGCCAACCCGGTAGTAGAGCCAAAAAATGCGCCGATCTCGTGAAGCGTTCGGCCCGTCGTCTCCCTCGCGCAGGCAAGCATCGATTTCGCCAAGAAGTGCCGCGCGTTCGATGGATCCGAGGTCAGAACAAGAACCCTGGGCTGTGAGTGTGGTCCGGTCGTCGGCTGCTTCGGTGACCACTCCCCCGCCACGCTTCTGAGAATGAATCGCCTTGAAGTGATCGTGCACGAGGTTAGCGGTAAAAACCTTAATAAATCCAAAAATAGCGTCTGGGTGGGTCGGTTGAAAGTTTTTCAAAAGCTCCGCTCGATTGATGCAGATTTTTAGGTAAGTTTCCTGAACGAGATCGTCCACGAGCTCAGGGGACGTCTGGTCCCAGCGGCGAGAGGTCCGGATTACAACGCTAGCAATCAGAGGCTGGAACCGTCGGATGAATTCGCTCCATGCTGGTTCTTCCCCAGTTCGAAGACAGGTGAGAACGAGTTCAATCGGGTTGAGTTCGCTGTAGTTCACCTGGGGCTGGGGCCTCCAACGTGACCGGAATTGTACCCCAGTACCAGGTCGGAAAGTGTAAAGGTGATTGCGGCCCAAAGGGGAATGATGGCCGATTTCGTTCTTCTTAAGAGTCAGGAGCCCCTACATGAAAACCAGTCTCTATCCAGCGTTGGCCTGTCTTTTGTGTACTGTGGGGTTGCATGCGCAAGATACAGGGAAGCCGTCGCAACAGGCGTTGCCAGGAAAGTCGAAGCAAGTCGGGTCTTCGTCCGACCAAGCGCTTGTAAACACCTTGAAGACTATCGAACTACTACCATCAAGAGATGCAATTCAAAACCCCCAGGCTGCCGAATTGTGGCACATGAAAGAGAGAGCTGACAGACTCGCCGGCGAGGTTAAATCAAAAGAAGAACACGACGAATTACAGCGGCTAGTGAATCGAATCACGCGTCAACTTCAAATCGCAGTCAACTTGCCTCCCAATGTGAAGATAGCGAATGGCAAGCCAGCACAACCAGGTCAAATTCCTTATCAAGTCGCGCTCGTCTTCACCGGATATCCTAACCCCCGTGCCGGTCAGTTCTGCGGGGGTTCTTTAGTTGATCCTAGTTGGGTGCTGACAGCTGCGCACTGCATTCGGCCCACGAGCAAGCCGGGGGACCTAAAGGTCTTTTTCGGATCGGTCAAGTTATCGCAAGGCGGACAGTTAGTGCAAGTCGCACGCCTCGTGCGCCATCAGCAGTACAACGCAGCAACGAAAGAAAATGACGTTGCTTTGGTGAAGCTGGCGACGGCAATCAATGGGCTGCAAACGATTGCGTTGCCTGATATGTCGAAGGAGGCCGCCATACTTGCTTCAACGACCAACGCAATTATCAGCGGTTGGGGAGACACATACTACGGTTCAAGGCAAGGATCCGACGATTTACTTTTTGCAACGATACCTTTGGTCGACCGTACCACATGTGATCACGCATACCCCGGAAAAATAAAGGACGGCATGGTGTGTGCTGGTGAAGAAGGTACTGATAGCTGTCAGGGGGATAGCGGTGGTCCCCTTGTTGTGGCGGATGGCGCTAACGCACTGTACCAGGAGGGCGTTGTTAGTTGGGGCGTTGGGTGCGCGACGAACTATGGAGTCTACACGCGAGTACCGGCGTATCTAGATTGGATCCGTTCTCAAATTATTGGCAATTAGCGCGGGCTTCCGTTGCCGCGGATTTACCAGCAGTGTGTGCGACGCCCCATCGATTTGAGTTGCAAAATAATGCGCTGCCGTCAGACGGCGACAGATGACCGTCTATTCTTCTTGTTCGTCATTCTCCTCTTAAGCTTCTCCGCCAATTCGCATTGGACATTTCTTATTTTCGGAATTGGCAAAGGGATCTAGTGAATTTAGCCGTTCTTTATACCAAGGCAGTTTCGAACTCTGCTCACGAATCCACCGTGGTCTCGAGATCTCCAGGTGGACCAGGCGGAGTCGTGCCGACAAGAGATGCCTACGGGAGCTCAGCAATGAACGGTGAAACCACAATTCGAGATGCAAACTCAAGTAAGCATGGAATTCTTAGGAGAGGAATATTGCTAGGCCTTGCCAGTCTGGCGATTGGAATTGCAGCGACGACCACCGCCTTCGCAGGGGATACAGTGCCAGCTGGTGACCAGCACCGGCTGCAGTGATGACGTCAAGACACAAGAGGCATCATGTCCTGCTTACCTAGTTGTAAACATCGTTCATTGGGCAGCGAGTGGCGCGAACGGCACAGGGGACGCGCACGCTCCCCAGAGTGATTGGTATTTGGTCCACCCAACGAAAAACAGGAGCTCGGCGCTGACGGAGCCAGTGGTCGATGGTTCCCTTCGTATCTTCGGGAGCAGGAGTGTGGGTCTTCTAGTCGTCCACGTTGGTATTTCGACAGTAAACGCGATGGAGGTGAAATACACAATCGACGCAAAAGCAAAGAAGTCTGTTCAGGAAACAGATGCGTTGAGCCTGTTTAATTTGATAGTTGGAGCCGGAGCGAAACCACGGGCCTCCGGAAAAGGCGACTACCTGGTCGGAGCACGCTCGGTCACGAATATCATAAAGCTCCCATCGGACGTGATCATCGCTGGAGGAGCGTATCCGAAAGCTGCGGGCATCGCAGGGACGGACCAGAAAGCCGCTGCGACGTTTACTCAGACCTATGATGATGAAGGGTTTGCGCGCTGGGACGTAAGCATTGGCATTCCCGTGAAGGGAGTGAGCCAAGTGCAATACAACAGCACCGACGGTACCGTCCAATCGAAGACCGTCTCGAAAGCGAACGCTTATGGACTCTTTCATTGGTACCCATATTCGGTGGACCTCAAAGGTGACTATCCATGGCAGCCGAGCATAGTCGGCGGCCTTCCCTTATCGGGCAAACCTCTGAACAAGCCGTTTGCGGGACTAGCAATGGGCACGAAGAAGCCTTTCCCGTTCCGCGTCAATGTGTTTGCCGGGGTCGTGTTTAACAAAGCCTTTTCGCCCTCGACTCTAACTAAAGGCTCATCTGCCTCACCGGGTCAGCTTAACAATGATCTGGGATCTCACTGGGTTAGGAAACTGCTCATTGGAATAGATATTCCAATCCCTCAATTTGTTAAAGCAATCTCCAAGAATTCTGCAAATGACTAACGAATCTGACTGGAGAGCAAACAATGAACAGACTAAGAATCGCGATCATTACGTTACTTGTGCTTCTTACGGGATCAAACGCTGTCGGTTCTCCTGGCCCCGGAGCAGCACCAAAAGCTGATTGGACCATAATGGTTTACATGAATGCGAAGAACAATTTGGAGCCTGCAGGAATCGCCAACTTTCTGCAAATGGCGCAGGCGGGAAGTACGGCCGCGTAAACATCCTAGTTGAGTTGGGAAGGCCTGAAAAGACACGATACACGAAGGTTGAAGGCAACTGGAGTGGTGTTCTTCGATTCCGAGTAGTCAAGAATATGCATCCACTACCCGCTTCGGCAATCGACCCGGACAACCCGACCGTGAGACATGCGGATATGGGAAGCGGGGCAGTATTGGCCGATTTTGTGCAGTGGGCCGAACTGAATTATCCAGCGAAGAAGACCATGCTTTTGATTTGGAACCACGGGCAAGGATGGCGCTTATACCTCTCAAGCGCCAAGACGTTCAAAACCCGTGTACCTTCGAGTCAGGTGAGTGCAATTGGGGTAAAGGGAATGAGGGCCGCTGCGGCTCCGACTGATCGGCCCCTTGTAGGGGGCTTTCGTTCAGTTTCCTTCGACGATGACACACAGAATTTTCTGTATAACCGCGATATCCAAAACAGCCTAAGCGGCCATCACTTGGACGTGATTGGCTTCGATGCCTGCCTCATGGGAATGATTGAGAGCGCTTACGCGTTTCGTGGGATAGCAAAGGTGATGGTCGCCAGCGAAGAATTGATACCAAATGACGGCTGGAAATACGACTCCTGGATGCAAGATATACTGAAGAATCCGGAAATGGATGCTTTCGCCCTTGGAAGAGACCTCGTCGAGTCCTACAAAAATACTTACAAAGACGCGGGTAACATGACGTTATCCGCAGTGGACCTTGCCCAAACAGAACAAACAGGAACTGCGTTGGCTACGTTGAGTATGACGATCCAGGCAAACCTCGTAACAGAGGCACCGAACTTGGAACTCGCGAGAAAGGCTTCTCAGAACTATGGCGATTGGTACGGAGACTCGTGGCAAAGCTGTCGTGGGTCTGACGTACTCCGCTTCCACGGGATTGATTTGGATCATTTTCTCGCGAGCTACCGAGGTACAACGCAGGATGCCAACATACAAAAGCAAATTGATGTTGTCAGACAGCAATTGGCTGGAATGATTCTGAGTTCCTATTCTTCAGCGGCATCAGCCGGCGAGAAGTATTGGTCGACTGGGCTTGCCATCTACTTTCCGGGATCGAAAGTCGATTTTCAATGCGATTCCGATGGGGACGGATACGACGTACCAAATGTGAGAAATGGGACCGTCAAATTTCCTCCTGAGTTTGCTGAAAAACAAGGCTGGGCTGATTTGGTTTATGCATACCTACAGACTCCAACGGCCGCAGCGGCTACTCTTGATTTTTAGATTGCTAAATCTTACGTGAAGGCAAGAAAGTGGACTGCGGTCGGAACGAAGTACAATGCTCGATCTACGATGTTACCGCTCAAGCAGTCTAGGAAACCGCCGTGGATCCATCGTCAGCGAAATTTTAGCCGGCGACAACGGTGTTTGAAACCGTTGTACCAAAGGGTGGGAGATTACTTCCGGATTGTCCGTCACTCATCCACAATCGACGGAAAATGCGAAGGGAGCTTCCAACTTCCCACAACGCGACTCAACGGGAGTGATACAGAGAGGTCTAGCAGAGATTTTCGCGGTCAATCGAGACGCGACCGCTGTTTGCATAGACGATCCAGGCTCCCGCTCCTTCTTCGCAGAGAGCCCCTCCCTCCAATACCAGAACGCGGCCTGCGTATCCTGCTCCGGCAGTATGCCGATGGCCGCACATTAGGAAGAACCGAACGGATTGATATTGATCTGCACAAGCAGACAACTTAGCGATGAATGCTCGCGCTTCTTCAGCTTGATGAGAGAGGAAACAATAATCCATAACTTCTGTGAAAGATCTTCCGAGCTGGTGGGGCGAAAGAACAAGTTGCCACTCGCCTGCTCTACGAAATGGACTGTGATGTGTGACAACAAGTACGTTCTCAGCTTCTTGGGGAAGGGTGCGGAGGTGGCCATATAAACGGGATAATTGTTTCGTTCCCAAAAAGCCAAGCGCACTCTCGCCAAAAGTGCCTGCTCGCATGACGCTATTTAAGACGAAAATCATTGTTTTCTGCTTTTCGTCATAGATTCGAAGAGGAAAGAGGTCCCCGCCGTACGTTCTGAACCACTGATCAATCAATTTGTCGCGCGCGATCGATTGCCAATCGACGTTTTCTGCTTTTGCGCGTCTCTCACGGCGTGTAGAGCTGACCGGAGGAAATCTCGTGGCAGGTTTCGATCCCGTAATGTAAATATCTTTCAGTATTGTTCCAATTTCGGCGACGAGTGGCGGAGCTGCTGCTGAGTACACCTTTTGTATGATATCTGCCACTGTTAACTCGACAAAGCTGATCATCCTTGGCGAGATCCTCGCAATGCTCTCGAAATACAGGCGCATTTGATCAACGCGAGACATCTCATCGTATGACTCTGACAAATCGTGGTTGCCAGGCGCCAGGACCAAGAAAGGAGCTTCGGATTCGCTGAAATTTGCAATCAATTCCCCAGCCTGCTGCCATTCTTCACTACAACCGGTGTCAGTGAGGTCTCCAGAAATGATCAAGTATTTGGGTCTAGACTGACTTACAAATTCTAGCGATTCTCTAAAACAGCGGATACCCCCAATGCCACCGCCGATTCGTTTCGTTTGCTCGTTGGAAGTAATATGTACGTCCGTCATATGTATTAAGAGCGGACGAGTCCCTTGCCTCGCGAACTGGGTAGGTCCGAGCTCATGAAGTTCTTTGAGCTGTTGAAAATTTCCATGGGCTATTTGGATGACGCTACTGGCCACAAAACAAAGACCTACGACGAAAAAAACGCAAGTTGCTGCCAAGGAGAAAAGAGGGGACACGGGAACAGAGATGTACGCCATCGCCACCACCCAATATATGCTTATAAGTGCGCGCAGTTTGCGAAGTGGTGGTACTCCGTAAAGCTCTAGCAGCTTGTTGAAGAATCTGGTTTTCAAGGCTTTCGGCTCTGAAATTTCAGACTGTTGCTGTGT